>Ga0182012_10000464_pt1 | contig 45045 bp, 41 predicted proteins | sample 612S2SmetaG_FD_120486 | JGI IMG/M metagenome (GOLD analysis project Ga0182012, IMG submission 120486) | Permafrost microbial communities from Stordalen Mire, Sweden - 612S2S metaG | ecosystem: Environmental > Terrestrial > Soil > Wetlands > Permafrost | place: Sweden: Stordalen | collected... | reverse complement strand
TGACTTACCGGATTCCACTTACCGCACGACGCCCTTCTAAGTAAGTCGCCCGCAAAACGGAGTGCGCGGGCCGCTTTACTTGAATGCAATGAGGGTGCCCGACGCACCCTTTGCGGGCTAGCTAGCGACTTTACACACTCGCACACTGGAGAAGCTATCTGAGTTACCGGGGATTCTGTCCACTGGCGCGGTGAACAGGCTACGTCTCGGCGAGGGACTCGTCGCTGGGGCCTTTCAGATTGAAGACGGCCGTCACTTGCCGCCGGATTACATGGTAGACAAGCCGGTTGTCAGTCCCGGTTATTTCCGCACAATTGGGATTCGTTTGCGGCTCGGCCGGGACTTTACGGATCGCGATACTTCGAACGCGCCGGGCGTTGTGATCATCAGCGAGTCCGTCGCGCGGCAACTGTGGCGCGGCGCGGACCCGATCGGCAAGCGAATCTCCATGGAAGATCATCCGGGTGCAGGAGACTGGCTGACGATCATCGGAGTTGTGGATGACATCCGGCAGCAGGGCTTGACGCAGGCGGCCGATCCGGCGGTCTACCAGCCTTATGCCCAGGTGACGCAACCGTTCTTTCCGACTCACATGACGTTCGCGATCCGAACCGCGGCGAACCCGTTGAACGCCGCAACGGCGATGCGTGCGGTGCTTCGGGATGTGGATCAGAATCAACCCGCGCAGTCGATCTCGACGATGCGGGATGTCATTGCGGCCACGACGACTGAGCCGCGCTTCCAATCGGCGTTTGCTTGCGGTGTTTTCTCTGCTTGCTCTGTTACTTGCTGCCGCGGGCATCTATGGCGTGCTGGCTTACTCAGTCAGCGAAAAAGCCCACGAGATCGGCATCCGCATGGCGCTCGGAGCCGGAGTAGGAAATGTGGTCAGAACGGTGTTGCGAAAAAGCTTGGCGCTGGCGATCAGCGGCGTACTGCTGGGCACATGCGGAGCACTTTTACTCACGCGCGTGCTCGCGAACCTCTTATTTGAAGTTCGGCCAACGGACGCAACGACGTTTGTTTCGGTAGCTTTGCTGCTGGCTGGCGTGCCGCTGCTCGCCAGTTGGATACCCGCAAGGAGGGCCGCCCGCGTAGATCCCGCGTTAGCCCTTCGGTTTGAATAACGGCTAGTTCACAGTCAGCGTCTTTCTGAGCCATGCGATCATTTCCGGCTTCCAGTGCTGCATTTCAAGCTCGCGCCATGTGCTCATCCCGTGGCCGCCACCCTCGACGGTAATCAATTCGCAGGATGCTCCTACTTTTTGCATTGCCTGGCACATCGCGGGGGATTGCTCATAGGACACCTGATCGTCCTTAGTCCCGTGAATGCAAAGGAACGGCGGCATGCCGGCATGCACCGCCGTGATGGGCGCCAGTGCCTGCAGCTTCGCGAGGCCCGCGGCGTCCAGCCGCTCGACGCCGAAGAAATGGATGCCGCCACCGTTTGCGGCGTGCGCATCGATGGTCTTCATATTGAATCTCTCCGGATGATCGCGGCGCTGCAGGGCCAGTTTCCCGTAATCCACCGGGCCGTAGATATCGACGACGGCGGCGACGCGGGTTTCGTGCGTTCCGGCATAGTTCACCAGAAGGCCGCCCGCGGATTCGCCGATGAGCGCGATCTTAGTAACGTCCACGTGGTAGGTTGCGGCGTGATCCTTGACCCACTTGACGGCCGCGTTGACATCCCCCATCGCCTCGGGAAGGCGAGCTTCGGGCGCCAAACGATAATCGATACTGAACCACGCGAAGCCGGCATCCGCCAGCACATTGAAAAGCGGCCGGACATTGGTGCTTCGGCTGCCGCCGTCGAAACCGCCGCCGTGGACAAGAATGGCGGCAGGAAACGGGCCGGGTCCCGCGGGAACGTGAAGATCGAGCAGAAGCGCCTTCGCGCCGGCGTGGGAGAATTCGACGCCTTGCCGATCCAAAGGCGGATCGACGGGCGCGGCGGCCATGGTGATGGCAGAAGCCAGATACAAAATGGAAAGGGAGACTCGCATCGACAGGAATTGTATCAGCGTGATAGGATCGTTCTCGGTTGAAACTTCTTAGCATTGGCGAAATCCTGTGGGATGTCATCGGCGGCGAAGAGTACCTGGGTGGCGCGCCTTTTAACCTGGCCGCGCATGCGGTGCGGCTGGGCGACAGCGCTTCGCTTCTGAGCGCCGTGGGGAGCGACGAGCGCGGACGCCGTGCCATCGCCATGGCCGAACGGCTGGGCGTGGATACCCGCTACCTCTCGGTGACACGGCAGGCGGACACCGGTATCGCGACTGTGCTTTCGGGAGAGGCGGGCAATGCACAGTGGCAAATTGTCCGTCCCGGCGCCTATGACTTTCTCACCCCTTCGGAGGCGTTGCTAGCCGATAGTTTTGACGCTATCTGTTACGGCACTCTGCTACAAACCTTCGAACCGGCGCATCGCGCGACCGAGCGCATCCTCGAGACGTTTCCGGAATCGATCCATTTCTACGACGTGAACCTACGGCCTAGTCACTATGACCTGAAGCTGGTGGAGAAGTTAATGGCGATGGCGTCGATTGTGAAGCTGAACGACAGCGAGGCGGAGGCGATTGGCGGTCGCACAAGCTGCTCGCTGGAGGACTTTTGCAAATCGCAAGCGCGTTTATTCGGCCTGGATGCGATTGCGGTAACGCGTGGTGAAAAGGGTTGCGCCGTTTTTTCCGGCGGAGAGTATGCCGAGTCACCCGCCGTCGCCGTGAAGGTCGCCGACACCATTGGGGCAGGAGACGCTTTTTCCGCGGCGTTTCTTCACGGGGTGGTCGCCACCTGGCCTGCGGCCCGCATTGCGGATTATGCGAACCGCGTGGGTGCGTTAGTGGCAAGCCGGCACGGCGCGATTCCCGAGTGGAACATCGAAGAACTCGAACAGCCCATCCAATGAAACGCTTTCTTCCAGCCGCCGCGGCGCTGGCCGGCTTCCTGGCCGCATCCGTCACGCTCTATCACGAACTCTGGCGTTTGCAATATCATTTCTCGCCGGCTCGGACGTGGACCAACGATCCCAACGGATTGGTCTGGTACAAGGGAGAGTTCCATCTCTTCTACCAGAACAATCCTTTTGGCGACAAGTGGGGGCACATGAGCTGGGGCCATGCAGTCAGTAAAGATCTGCTGCATTGGAAGGAACTGCCTGTGGCGATTCCGGAAGAGAACGGAATCATGATCTTCTCCGGGTCCGCTGTGGTGGATGCGAATGATGCGAGCGGGCTTTGCCAATCGACAGAACCGAACGATCCTTCATGTTTGATTGCCATTTATACCGGGCATACTGCGACGCTGCAGACACAGAATATCGCGGTGAGTAACGATCGGGGCCGGACTTTTACCAAGTACAAAGGGAATCCGGTATTGGATCTGCATATGAAGGATTTTCGCGATCCGAAAGTCACGTGGTATGCGCCGGCGAAGAAATGGGTGATGGCGGTCTCGCTTCCGAACGAACACAAGATCCGTTTCTATGGTTCGAAGAATCTGCTGCAGTGGGCGCTGCTGAGTGAGTTTGGGCCGGCCGGGGCGACGGGCGGGCAATGGGAGTGTCCGGACCTGTTCGAGATGTCCGCCGCCGAGAAGACCGACGCGCGCAAATGGGTGCTGATTGTGAACGTGAACCCAGGCGGCGTGCAGGGCGGCTCGGCAGTGCAGTATTTCGTTGGTAAGTTCGATGGAACGGCGTTCCATAACGACAACCCCGCCGAACAGACGCTGTGGGCGGATTGGGGTAAGGACTACTACGCGGCAGTGACTTACTACGATTCACCGCCAGGCGACATGAGTAAGTACCTGATTGGCTGGTTCAGTAACTGGGAATATGCCAATGACGAGCCCACCGCGCCACAGCGGGGAGCGATGGCCATTCCGAGGGAGTTGATGCTGCGCGGCACGCCGGCCGGGATCCGGCTGATGCAGAGGCCGGTGAGCAGTCTGGCTACGCTACACGGTACGGAACTGGGCATGCGCGACCGGGATATCGCTTCCGCCAACCAGGACATCGCGGACAAGGGCTTCCATGGCCACCAGATGGAGATTATCGCGACCTTTGAACCAGGAAGCGCCAAAGAGTTTGGGTTGCAGGTGCATAAAGGGGCGACGGAAAGAACTGTCGTGGGAGTGACCAGCGATGGCCACCTGTATGTGGACCGGACGAAGTCTGGGAGATCGGATTTCAGTCCGAAGTTTCCCGGACGGCAGACTGCGCCTTTACGGTTGGGGAAGTTCGTGACGCTGCATATTTTGCTTGATACATCGTCAGTGGAAGTATTCGCGGGGGACGGGGAACGGGTGATTTCCGATCGTGTCTTCCCCGCGGCTGCGAGTGATGGGATTGAGGTGTTTTCAAATGGCGGGGCGGCGAAGGTGGCGAGCTTGCGGATGTGGAAGATAAACAGCGTTTGGCCGTGAGGACGCGCCAAATACGCGCTACTTACGCCGTCTCACTTGCTCAAACAAGAACAATCCGCTCTTCCCGCCCACAGCCATGTCCAATAACCCATCGCCGTGCAGATCCGCAACAGCGATCTGCATGCCGCCGCCCGCCCGGGAGCCATAGTCGATGACGTGCTTCACCCAATCCACCTGGCCATTGCCGGAACGGACAAACTCGTACCAATAAATCCCCAGCGGCTCACGCTCGCCGGGGTCGTGTCCATTATGCGCGAAGTAGCGTTTACCGGTGACAAAATCCAGTTGGCCATCTCCGTTCAAATCCACCATGGTCATCGCGTGACCGCCCGCCCAGCCGTCATCGATCATGTGCTGCTTCCAGGTACCGTCGGCATTCTGTTCCATCCAGAAGAAACCATAGTCATGCGCCCGGGTGGTGATCAGGTCCGGCCGCCCGTCGCCATTGATGTCGAGCACATAGATGAACCCTACCGTGCCCAAGTCAAAGTCGGGGTGAAAAATCCACTTACCGGTGCGGGGATCGGGCGGTGCTTCGAACCAACCTTTCGGGGTGATGATGTCGGTACGTCCATCATGATTCACATCGCCCGCGCCGATCCCATGGCCATAGCTCTGGGAACTCACTACGTGCTTGACGAACCCACCATCTTTCGGTTCGTACCAGGCCAGGGGAGCATCGGGGTCTCCATACTCCGGCAGGATGTCACGCTTCTTGCCTGAGTTCTCCAGGTCCACCAGGAAAGCGAATTCGACGTGGTGCCCTTCGTCGATCACATGTTCTTTCCAAAGAACGTCGGGCTTGCCCGGATTCTCATTCCACCAAAGCTTCTTGCCGAACCAGGCGCAGTCGATCAGATCGACACGCCCATCGCCGTTCACGTCCATGGGGAGCGCACTGAAGCTATCCACATAGAAACTGACATAGGGCAGCTCGCGGAAACGGTGCTTCTTCCAGGCGGGCGCCTCGAACCAGTTCTCACCGGATACGATGTCGAGCTTTCCATCTCCATTGATATCGGCGAAAGCGCAGGATTCCCCCGGACCGACGTCGATCATGATACGCGTGAAATCCAGATCAGGCGAGCGGGTAATGGCCAGCGCCGCGAATCCGACAATCACGCCAACAAGAATCAGCTTCCTCATACGTGAGACAGCTTATCCAACTCGTCCACCATTTTTCTCGCGGCTTCCGGCTTGCCGCCAAATCGCAGGGCGTAGTAAGCGGCAGTGAACTGATCGAGGTCCGCGCCGGCGGCGGAGGGCACGCTGTCGGCGAACTCCTGCGGCGTGAACCAGGCAGGCTTTTGAAACCCTCGCCGCTTCATGGTGAGCAGCATGCGCGAATAGAACATGGTGGCGTCGCTGGGCGCCGACCGCCCCTGCCGGGCCGCGCGATTCGGTCTCCAGCGCCGCAACTGGCCCGCGCCAAACACGACCAACAGAATAGCGCCCGCCAACGCGATCAACAAACGACCACGTTGAGAGACCCAGTATCCCGCTCGCCCGACAGCGCCCACAAGCCATTGCGGATTCGCGAACCAACCGTTCGTCCGGAACCCACGCGCTTGCGACTCCAGACGGTATGCGAGAGAAATCTGACGTCCCAAATCGTAACTCAATACCCAATCACGCCAGAACGTGTCGGCAGCGTCCATGTAGAGAGCGAAGGTGGTCCACAAGTTTTGCTGCGAAGGCGCCCCAGCGGGAGTGGGGTCGAAAACAGTCCACCCGGTTTCAGGCAAGAAAGCCTCCACCCAGGTATGCGCGTCGGAGGCGCGAATCACCACCGTTCCGGAATACGGATTCGCGACGCCGCTTTGGAAACCGTTGACCAGGCGCGCCGGAATCCCGAGACCGCGCAGCATCACCGTCATGGCGGAGGCGAAGTATTCGCAATAGCCCCTTTTGCGCACGAACAGGAAATTGGAAACGGGGTCGCGGACTTCGATGGAGGGAAGATCGAGCGAGTACGCGTAGTCGTGCCGCAGACGGGTTTCGATGTCGCGGGCGCGGGTTAGATCGTCTGTCGCCCCGAGAGTCATTTGCCGAGCCAGTTCGGCGATGCGCGGATCAAGAGGCGGCAGCAGGAGGTTCTGTTCGCGCTCCGTGACGGTCAAACGAAACCGGTGCGGCTCCGGCGGGCCAGTCTCCGGTCCAATGAAACTGTAGACTTCATAGCGTAGTGTGTCCGCGGGCACGAAGCCGAATCGAAATGCACCGCTGGGCGCTCGCGAAACGCGCGCCGGCCCGATGTTCAGGTACTCCGGAACACCGGCGGCGAACAGGGCGTCGGCGTCTACGTTCTGGATTTCCACCCGGTAAAGAGCACGCTGGCCGCGCCGCCGGCGCTGCCACTCGTCAGCAACGCTGACGAGGCCAGACTCCCTTTCGAGGACGGGTCGAAAGCTGGCGGGGTCGGTGGACCAGCGATGCCCGTCGAAACGTTCCAGAGCCAGTCCGCGCCACTTCAAGTTGAGGGGAAGAGCGGCCGGTTTCGCGATGCCGTTGATTGAGAGCGGCTTCACGTGGAGCACGGGACGGGAATCGCTCTTGAGTTCGCCCACTTCGCCCAGCATGACGTCGTTTGAAAAGCCGGTGAGGTGATAGCGGTTGGAGGCAAGCAGGTGCAGCGCTGCGTTCGCGGTGCGGGGCAGAATGAAGAACAGACCCGCCGTAAGAATCAGAATGCCGGCAGTCATCAATCCGGAGACCACCGCAATCCGCAGAGGCGCGCGGCCGCGACCGGCGGGCGCCACCACGATTTCGCCTTCCCCGGAGCGGTACACCTCCGATGCCGCGCGCGCGGCCACACCGCAGAGCAGGTAAACCGCGAGGCAGAAAAAGAAGGTGCCGCTGGAAGAGAATAATGCCGCCGAGAGCAGTTCGATAAAGGCCACGGCCGAGACGAACAAGTAATCTCGCGAGGTACGGGCCGTTAAGGTCTTCACGCTGGCCACGAAGAAGACCACGTGCACCGTCGCCGCAATCCATGTCTTGGCGAGAAAGAAGTAATCGATGGGCGCGAACACCATGTACGCGATCGTGGCGATGGTGACCGCGCGCTCCGGGATTTGCAAGCGGCGGGCGCCGGAGATGATGGCCGCGCGCCAGATGAGGCCGATGCCCGCCAAGAGAACCGTGGGCGCGTCCACGTAACCCGACCCCGCGATGGCCAGGTAACCGCTGGCGACCAGACCGAGGAGAGCGAACTGAAAGAAGCGCTCGACGGGAGCGAGAGCCTGGCGCTGCACTTTCTTATTATCTCGCGCTCATTGCCTCGCGCTGGGCTGAACCCCAGTAGCGTGCTCGATCGCCCGCACCAGAGGCCCCACCTGCGTGCGATCGACGTTGGTCCAATCCACGGCGGCGAAATAGCGTTCGCTGTAGAAGACCACAGTATTTGCTTCGGGCTGCCATTTCTGCATCCGGTCGAGCCCTTCCGCGCTGCCACGGACGGCCCAGATGCGCACATGCGCCGCGCCAGGGCCGGAATAGCTGGCGATCCAGACCGCGTGGGGGGTGACTTCCTGGACGCCGATCAATTGCCATCCCGGCGACACGGACTGCGGCAGTTCCGGCGGCTCCACAGGGCGGGTACACGACCCGAAAATAGAACTCAGTACACTGAGGGTTACCCATAACCGTGCTGGCGTGCTTGTCATGCTCACTCTCCATTCTGAACTGTCACGATGGCTAAATATAAAAACCCCAGCGGCAAGAAGGCCGCACCGCAGCCCCGCGCCGGCTGGCCCTGCGTGATCATCGTAATCGCCGGTGTGGTCTTTGTTTTTCTATTTCTGATTCTGGTGATGAAATATGCGAGTTGACGGCAGAAAGCCGGATGAAATGCGTCCGGTGCGGTTTGAGCTGGATTATCTCGCGACGGCGGAAGGCTCGGCATTGATCACGGTGGGCAACACGCGCGTGCTGTGCGCCGCTACGCTAGAGGACTCCGTGCCACCGTTCCTGCGCAATACGGGCAAAGGATGGGTGACGGCGGAGTATTCCATGCTGCCGCGCGCTACGGGGACGAGGACCGCGCGCGAAGTCAACAAGGGCAAGCTGAGTGGGCGAACGCATGAGATTCAACGGCTGATCGGACGGTCGCTTCGGGCCGTAACGGACCTGTCCGCACTCGGCGAACGCTCCGTGATTGTGGATTGCGACGTGATCCAGGCGGATGGCGGCACACGCACGGCATCCATCACCGGAGCGTTCGTGGCGCTTTCGATGGCGATCGAGAAGATGCGCAAGGTAGGCTCGATCAAGCGGAATCCGCTGCGCGATTACGCGGCGGCAATCAGCGTCGGGATTCACAAGGGTCAAGCGCTGCTGGATCTTTGTTACGAGGAGGATTCCAAGGCGGAAGTGGATATGAACGTGGCCATGACGGGGAGTGGACGCTTCATCGAACTGCAGGCCACGGCGGAACAGGAAGCGTTTGACGACGAGCAATTGGCCAGTATGGTGGCGCTGGCACGCGATGGCATAGCGGATCTAATCGCGCTTCAGAAAAAGCTGGCCCCGATTTCAAAGTGAACGAAAACGCCAGACTCTGGTGCGCAACAACGAACGCAGGGAAATTGCGCGAGTTCCGGCTGGCCGGTGCGAATGTGGAAGCCGTGCCAGCGATGCGGGACATTCCACCGAGCCCGGAAGACGGCGCGACCTTCGAGGAGAATGCCGAGCAGAAGGCGATCTACTACAGCCGCTTCACCGAAGGATTGCTTTTTGCGGACGACTCAGGCCTGGAGGTGGATGCGCTGGGCGGGGCTCCAGGGGTGTATTCAGCGCGTTACGCGGGTGAGCATGCGAATGATGCGGCGAACAACGCTTTGCTTTTAGAACGTCTGAAGAATCAGGACGACCGGCGCGCGCGCTTCGTCTGCGTGATTGCGCTGGCGCAAAGCGGGCAAATGATTCGTACCTTCCGAGGCACCGTTGAGGGAGAAATTCTAACTGCGCCGCGCGGCACCGGCGGATTTGGCTACGATCCGCTTTTCTTCTATCCGCCGTTCAGCCAGACCTTAGGCGAAATTCCGGCGGAGAATAAATTTGCGGTCAGCCATCGCGGAGAGGCGCTGCGGGAAATGCTGACCTGGCTTTCCGTGCGCGCGTAAGATAAGGCGCGTGGTTAGAATTCCACATCCTCGCCAATCGGCGAACCATCCGGCGCATCGGCGGGCTTGCTGACCGGGATCTCTTTCGGATTCTTCAGAAAGTATTCGATCTGGTGCGCGGCGAAACGCAAATGCGCCTGCTGCAGGGGTTCGGGAGCATGGCGATCCGCGGCCCATTTCCGAAGATCATCGAGCTTGGAGAAGGCGATGGCGCGAGTCTGCTCCGACGCGGCGTCGTTCGAGGCCAGGCTGAGAAGGCGGTAAAGGACAACATCGTCCACGGTGCGGCCGACTTCAGCCAGGGCCGGATTCGTACGGGTCGATTTCCAGGTGGCCGTAAGCAAGCGATCGATCACTTCGTCGAGACCGGGATTCTTCGAATCGCGCGCATGGTATTCGACCAGGCGCGTGGCGCGCTGGGGATGCAACATCAGACTGACGGTGAGATCGGCGGCCGCGTCCACCGCGGATTGCGGATCGAAGGTAACTCCGGTCCGTCCGTGAAAGTCTTCCCTGCCCCTTTCAAACCCATGCGCGGGCGGCGGGATCAGACGCAGGATTCTTTCTGGAATCTCAAGCTGTTGCGAATCGAGGGTCTCCAGCAGTACATCGAGGGCGCGCCGCTGCTCGGCGGGAGACACGATCTCGGCCACCTTTTGTCCATCGCCGCGAAGCGCGTACGTGTAGTCCAGTCCACCGAGAACTTTTGAGGCAGCTTCGGTCTGATAGCGATGGTAGAGATAGACAGGAACGAAGACATCTTCGAGACTGCTCATGGGATCATCGGGGCGGATACGCCGCTCGTCAAAATGCTGGATGGCCGCGGCGCGCACTTGGAGAATCCGCTTGAGTTCATCCACGGCATTGGCTCCCGAATCCCAGAGGTGGGTGGCCGGGTGCGCGCTGCCTTGCGGGCGGGCATCCTCGTCACTCAGAAAGATCAGGCCTTTGTTAGCAGCATCGGTGAGAATCCCATCCAGAGCCATGTGTTCATCGGTGGCCGGGGGGAACTCGCGGTAACCCCAGTTGATGGCAACTTTGTCCCACTCTCCGATGCCGGTAGCGTAGGCTTGATCGAGGTCAGGGTCGCCCTTCGCATCGAGCGTGATATAAGGCGGCGGGTAATCCATGACGGAAGCACGGCCCTCGGTACTGGCAATGTAGTTATGCGCCAAACCCAGAGTATGACCTAACTCATGCGCCGCCAGTTGGCGCAGGCGAGCGAGCGCCATCTGGACCATGCGCGGATCTTCCGGCTTTCCATTCTCGTAGTGGGCAATCAGTCCCTGCGCGATTAGGTAGTCTTGCCGCACGCGCAAAGAGCCCAGCGTCACCTGGCCTTTGATGATCTCTCCGGTGCGAGGATCGATGATGCCGCCGCCATACGACCAGCCGCGCGTGGAGCGATGCACCCATTGGATAAGGTTGTAGCGGACATCCATGGGATCTGCGTCCGCGGGCAGCATCACGACCTTGAAAGCGTTGCGGAATCCGGCGGCTTCAAAGGCCTGGTTCCACCAGTTGCCGCCTTCAAGAAGCGCGGAGCGGATCGGCTCCGGCGTACCTGGGTCAAGGTAGTAGACGATGGGCTGCACAGCTTCACTGATCGCGGCGGAAGGGTCTTTCTTGACCAGCCTGTGGCGAGCAATGAAGCGTTGGTGTATGGGATGGTTGATCGGCGTCGAGAAATCCATGTACTCGATGTTGAAGTAGCCGCCGCGCGGATCGAACGCGCGAGGCTGGAAACCGGGACCTGGAAGTTCGATCAACGACTGGTGCTCGCGGACCGTGATTGAATCGGGACTCGGCACTAGGTCACGCACAAAGGGCCCTGGGCGATCGCTTGCGCCAAACGTCAGAGTGGCTTCCACTTCCGTGTTCTTCGGGAAATTACGGGTGCGCGGCAGGTACAGAGCGCTGCGAGCGGCATCCAGATGATAGGACCCCTGCTTCTCGGCAGCTAGTCTTTCCGCTACGTGATGGGCGTCGCGTAGAAAGAACTGCGTGGCGTCCACCAGCGCGCGATCTCCCTCTTCCGCTTCCACAGTGAAGCCGAAAATCACCGACTGCGCGAAAGCCTGCTCCACCGAGGCGCGCTCCTCCGGGTTGGTGGAGGAAGCGCGGAAGCCATAGTTGGATTGGATCAGCAGAACCTTGGGGCCGCTGCGCTCAAAGTGGACAATCATGGTTTGGCCGAGCTGGCCGCGATCGAGGCCGAGATCGTTCGAACCGACGCCCGCCGGAAGCGAATCCTGAAACAGAAATTCTTTACCCCACTTGTCGATCTCCAGGTAGAGCTTGCCGGCGGCGGGATCGTAATAGAGCGAGAAGTAGCCGGGCATGCTCTTCCATGTGGCGACGCGCTGGCTGATGGTGGACGGCGTAGGGGCGGCCGCGGCCGACAAAGCGAGTAGTGCTAGCAAAAGACGCATTCGAATTAGCGTACCGCGTTATAATCGCGGCGTCCCCATGCGTATCATTTTTCGACTCCCGTTTCTGGTATTGATCTGCTCGTTCGCTTCGTCCGCGGCATCCATCACCGGCGCCTGGTCGGCGAGCGTTGCAGCTTCCGATGGCCATGTGACAGTGACATCGTTTTCCTTCGAACAACAAGGTTCGGAGCTGACTGGCAAGGTTGTGACGGCAGGGGGCGAACGACCCATCAAGCAAGGGAAGGTGGATGGAGAACACGTCACTTTCGTGATCGAGCTGGGCAACCCCGCTTCGCCGCGGATCGTTCCCTGGGAGGGCACGATCGCCGGAAACGAGATCCATTTGAAATCAAGCCCGCCGGGACGGCCGGTGATGGAAATGGTGGCCAAGCCGGCAGACCCAGGAGTGCTTTTGCCTCCCGCGAAACTGCCGTTGCCTGCTTTGAAGGACGTCCCATGGAATCACCTGTCCCGCACACCACCGATGGGCTGGAATAGCTGGAACAAATTCCAGGGAAAAGTAGACGACAAAACGGTGCGAGAGATTGCGGACGCCATGGTTCGTACCGGTATGAAGGATGCCGGTTATCACTACGTGAATATTGACGACACCTGGCAAGGCGAGCGGGACGCGCAGGGCAAGATTCATTCGAATAATAAGTTTCCCGACATGAAGGCGCTGGCCGACTACGTGCATAACAAGGGGTTGCTGATTGGCATTTACTCTTCTCCGGGGCCGAAGACCTGCGCGGGCTATGAAGGAAGCTTCGGCCACGAGGAACAGGACGCCCAGACTTATGAAGATTGGACCATTGACTATCTGAAGTACGACTGGTGCAGCGCGGGCTTAATTTATTCCGATGAGGACATGCACGCCGCTTACCAGAAAATGGGAGCGGCGCTTGCGAAGTTGGCCAGACCGGTTGTGTTTAGCCTGTGCCAATACGGCAAAGCCGATGTCTGGACCTGGGGGCCCAAGGTGAGTGGAAACTTATGGCGAACAACGGGAGATATTCAGGATAACTGGAACTCCATGTCGGATATCGGTTTTGACCAGGGGCGCCTTGCGCCTTACGCCGCGCCTGGCCATTGGAACGACCCGGACATGCTGGAGATTGGCAATGGCGGGATGACGGATGATGAATACCGTACGCACATGAGTCTATGGTCCATGCTGGCAGCGCCGTTGCTGGCAGGAAATGACGTGCGAGCCATGACGCTGGCGACGATGAGTATCCTTCTCAATAAAGAAGTGATCCAGATTGATCAGGACAAGCTGGGCAAGGAGGGCGCCCGGCTCCGGCAGGAAGGCGAGCAAGAGATCTGGACCCGAGAGCTTACCGGCGGGGCGGTCGCGGTGGCACTGTTTAACCGAGGCGAGGCGCCAGCGGCGATGACGATCAAGTGGGCTGACTTCATGGGCGGCAAGCGGCCAACCTTTATCCGGGACTTGTGGAAGCACGACTTTGTGAAGGGGACGGGCGAAACGTGGACGGCAACGGTCCCGAAACATGGAGTTGTTCTGCTGCGCATGTCGCGTTGATTGCGGCATTGAGTATTCAGTAACATGGAACGAAGGAGATGTTTTGCACGACTACTTGCTAGCCGCTGTCCTGGGGGTAATCGAGGGTATAACTGAATTTTTGCCGGTCAGTTCCACCGCGCATCTTCGTATTGCCGAAGCCGTTCTTGGAGTGGATCTCGGCGACGGGTATTGGAAGATGTTCTCCATCGTGATTCAACTGGGCGCGATTTTGTGCCTACCGATCTATTTCTGGAAACGTATTCTGGATTTTATCTGGACTTTTCCGAGAGGGACGCGGGGCGATGGGACCTTCATGACGCACCCACTTACCCTGACGTTCATCGCGTTCGTCTGCACAGCCGGACCTGCCTATCTGCTCACTAAGGTGATTGGCAAACATCTGGAAGATGTGCGCCTGATGGCGATCGCTCTGATAGCCGGGGGAAGCGTGATGATCGTCGTCGACAAGCTGTACGAGGCGGGACGCGGCATCCGGTTGTTCACCGGACGGATCACCGAACACATGGAAGAGATGCGCCCGTGGCAGGCGGTTTGGATTGGGCTTTGCCAGATCCTCTCGGCGGTGTTTCCAGGCACTTCGCGATCCATGTCCACCATTGCGTCCGGGCAACTCGCGGGCATGACCAGGACGGCCGCGCTGGAGTTTTCATTTTTCCTTTCCATTCCGACCATGTTCGCCGCAACAGCGTACGATCTTTTGAAAACACTCAGAGCCGACAAGGCGCACGCGGCCGTGGAAGGCCTGGGAGTGGTGCACATGGATCCGCATGGTTGGACTCTATTGTTCATCGGGGGCGCAGTGTCGTTTGTGGTGGCCCTCGCGGTGGTCGCCTGGTTCATGAACTGGGTGAGGAAGCACGGTTTTGTGTCGTTCGGAATCTATCGGATTGTAGTGGGGATCGCGGTTTGGATCTGGCTCGGACGGGGATGAATGTTCAGATTTTCGGCATCAAGAACTCGGGTGCCACGCGCGCCGCGGAACGCTTCTTCAAAGAGCGCCGCATTGCGATTCACTGGGTGGATTTAAAGCTGAAGCCCATGTCCCCAGGGGAGATTAAGAGATTTATCGACCGCTTCGGGTTGCCAGCATTGATTGATACCGAGGGTAAGTCCTACGCCGATGCGGGACTGAAGTACATTAGAATGCAGGACGCGGAACTTCTCCAGAAAATCGAACGAGATCCAAAGCTGCTGAAGCTACCATTGGTTCGCGCCGCGAAGCACCTCAGCATTGGGCACGACGAGGAGTCGTGGAAATTGATGGCTACTTCAGGAAGTTAGCGGACTTGATGGCGAAATCGAGCACCGCGCTGGGGAAGACACCTAGAATAATGGTGCCGAGCGCGGGCAACAGCAGAGCAAACCGGGTGCTCCGCGGCAATGGTTGCGGCACTGGCGTTGATGCGACAGCCTCCTGCATGTACATCGCGCCAATGATTCGCAGATAGTAATAGGCGGCCACGGCGCTATTCAGCAAGCCAAGTACAGTAAGCCAGATCATGTTGGATTGCAGCGCGGCCTGGAAGATATAGAACTTACCGAAGAAACCGCCGGTCAGAGGAACTCCAACCAGTGAGAGAAGGAAGATGGTCAGCAGGGCCGCGGTAATGGGTTGGCGAACGCCGAGCCCCTTGAAATCTGAAATGCCGACGTGTTTCTCGCCTTTGCCCGCGATGTGTGAGACGACGATAAAGGCCCCCACATTCATGCATGCATAGGCGGCGAGGTAGAACATGGCCGCCGCCGCGCCGATATCGGAGTGAGCCGTAATCGCGACCAGAACGTAACCGGCGTGAGCGATAGAACTATAGGCCAACATCCGCTTGATGTTCGACTGGGTGAGCGCGGCGAAGTTACCGATGGTCATCGAGAGGAGCGCCGAAATCCAGACAACCGGCCACCACTGATGAGAGATGCTGGGGAAGGCGGTAAGAAAGATACGGAGGAACACAGCGAACGCCGCGGCTTTCGGTCCAGCGGAGAGAAATGCCGAGACCGGAGAAGGAGCGCCTTGATAGACATCGGGAGCCCACACCTGAAAGGGCGCACCGGAGACCTTAAATGTTAGCCCCACCAGCATCAGCGCCGCCGAGACGCCAACCAGCAGCAGCGGGCGGCTGGGGGAAGAGAGAAACACATGAATGTCGGTGAGGTTCGTAGACCCCGTAGTGCCATAAATCAGTGAGATGCCGTAAAGGAAAAACGCCGTCGCGAAGGAACCTAAAAGGAAGTACTTGATAGCTGCCTCGTTGGCTCGACGGTCATCGCGAAGGTAACCGGCGAGGATGTAAGTGGCGATTGAGGAAATCTCCAGACCAATGAAGATGAGAATCAGATCGTTGGAGCTCACCATGATGCACTGTCCGGCGACCGAGAACAGAATGAGCGAATGGAACTCACCAGTGTCCGCGCGCTCGCGGGAAAGAAACTCGTAGGATCCGAGAACGATCACAATGCCGATGGCGATGACGAGCACGCGAAAGAAGTTTGCGAAATCGTCGTTCACAATCATCCGAGAGAATGCCTGGCCGACCTGGCCATCAGCGTAGATTGCGCCGAGAAGCGCAGCCACAAGGCCCAGAATGGAGATGTTGCCGAAGATGGAACTGCCATGCTTGCGAATCAGCGGATTCAGCACCATCAGCAAAGTTCCAAAGATCGACAGAATGATCTCGGGCAGGAAACGGATGTATTCGACGGCCGCCGGAGGACTAATGAGCACGAGCGGCCTCCACGCGGAAGGGGATACTCTGGCGGCTGTCGTCGAGTAAGTGCGAAGTGGTTCCCGTGATGGCGGGCAGGAAGGTTTGCGTGCCGATGCCAAGCCAGAACATGAGGATAATCAGAGGAACAACGCACAGCCATTCTCGAACATCGAGGTCCGGATAGGCCCGATCCGGCTTCGCGCCATAGAAGAGACGCTGGTAAAGCCAAAGCATGTAACAAGCGGAAAGGATGACGCCGATTGCCGCGAACACCGCATAGCGGAAGTTTGCTTCAGCCGCGCCTTGCAGAACCAGATACTCGCCAACGAAACTATTGAGTAATGGAAGACCCAGGCCGGCAAGAGTAGTAATCAGAAAAGCGGTGGAAAGCCACGGCGCCGCGTGGGCGACACCGCCGAATGCGTCGATCGCAGTCGAGTTCCGGCGCGCGGCTAACAAGCCAACCATCAGGAAGAGACCGCCCGTCGAGATTCCGTGGTTGATCATCTGGTAGACCGAGCCATCCATTCCGAGCTGCGTAAAGGTGAATACACCGAGCACCATAAAGCCCACATGACTCAATGAGGAGTAAGCGATCAGCCGCAGAATATTCGTCTCAGACAAAGCCAGCAAAGCGCCGTATATGATGCCCACGATCGCCAGGACAATGATCCACGGCGCGTTATCCCGGGCAGCTACCGGAAAAAGGGGGAGAGAGAAACGGATTAGTCCGAAAACTCCCATTTTGAGCAGAAGCATGGAGACAGCCGGCGGCGCCTGCTCGTGAAAATCCGGTAGCCAGGTATGAAACGGGAAGAGCGGAGCTTTGATCGCGAATGCTGCAAAGAAACCGAGAAACAGAAACGTCTGTTCAGCGGGCGACAAGGCCAGCCGGCCGCTCGACAGCGCGGAAAGGATGGTGGTTAAGTCGAAGGTCCTCACCTTGGTGTACAGGTAAATCATGCTCGTGAGCATGAGTACCGAACCGGCCATGGTGTAGACGAAGAACTTGAGTGAAGCGTACATCCGGCGTTCCCCGCCCCAGATTCCAATGAGGAATAGAAACGGGACAATGCTCACTTCCCAGAACACGTAGAACAAGAAGAGATCATAGGACGAGAAAACACCGACCAGGGCGAACTCAAGCAGAAGGATAAGAGCGAAGAAGTCATTTACACGCCGCGTGATTACGTTCCAGGATGCCAGCATGGCAAGAGGCGCGAGCAACGTAGACAACACGATCATCCAGAGGCCGATGCCATCGACACCCACGTGATAATGGATATCCAGACTTCGAACCCACACCACATCGGTAACGAATTGTGGAGTGCCACTCACATGATAGTTAGTCGCGAGCGCCATCCCTCCGGCGAAGGTAATGAGAGCGATCGCCAGCGCCACAAGCCGCGCAAACTGCGGGGACTTCCGGGGCAGAGCAAACGTAATCAGCGCCCCGGCGAGCGGCAAGAGCATCAGCACGTTGAGCAGATTCATCGGATAACCACCCCGCTGGCGGCGAGCACTCCGATGCCGACAAGTATCAACACAAAGACAGATCCAAGCACAACCCAAGTGGCATAACTGCGTATATTGCCGGATTGAATCTGCCGGAAGACCTCGCCCGCCCCGCGCACGGTTTCCCCTGTCCCACTCACGATGCCATCCAGCAAGCCCCGGTCGACTCCCTTCAGTAACACGGTTCGCGATCCAACGAGCGTGGGCTGGACAATGGCTGCGTCGTAGATTTCGTCCACAAAGAACTTGTTGTAGACCAGCGTGTAAGTGCCGCCGAGATTACGCGCAAGCGCTTCAGGAATGCCGGGGCGGACTAAGTAGAAGGCCACGGCGAGTAGAATACCGATGGCCCCAACCGATGCCGCCACAATCTGCAACAGTGCGTTCTGGCCGGAAGCGTCGGAGACGGGGAAGAATTGAGACAGGTAGCGTGGTACGTCGAAAAGAAATCCACCCGCAAAGGAAAGGAACGCGAGAACGATCAGCGGAAGCGTCATGGAAAGCGGGGCTTCGTGCGGATGACCTTCTCCCTTATAAGTTCCGAAGAAAGTGAGAATGATGGCACGGAAAACGTAGAAGGCGGTGAGGAGCGCGGTGAGTAACCCTACCACATACATCCACGGCGCGTGGTGTAGTGCCGCCAGAAGGATCTCGTCCTTACTATAGAAGCCGGAGAACGGCGGAATGCCGGAAATCGCGAGCCCCGCCACTACCAGACACCAGAACGTGATGGGCGTCTTACTGCGCAGGCCACCCAATTTGCGCATATCCTGTTCTCCCGCGCACGCATGGATCACACTGCCGGCTCCGAGAAACAGAGTGGCTTTAAAAAAGGCGTGAGTAACAAGGTGGAACACACCGGCCGAGAATGCGCCCGAACCGAGGCCGAGGAACATGTAACCCAGTTGCGAAACGGTGGAGTAAGCGAAGACTTTCTTGATGTCGTTCTGGGCGAGGCCGATGATGGCAGCAAAAGCAGCGGTCAATACACCGACGATCGCGACGACGTCAAGCGCGGTACCCGAGTGGACAAAGATGACGGAAGCGCGCGCGATCATATAGACGCCCGCCGTCACCATGGTGGCGGCGTGGATGAGCGCGGAAACGGGAGTAGGACCTTCCATCGCATCCGGTAACCAGACATAGAGCGGCAACTGCGCGGACTTACCACAAGCGCCTACAAGAAGCAGTAGTGCGATGGCCGTCAGGACGCCTTGCTGCTTACCCGCGGCCGCCTCGAACACGGTGCCGAAATCCAGCGATCCAAAGGTCACCACGATCAGAAAGATGGCCAGCGAGAAACCAAAATCGCCAATCCGATTTACAATGAAGGCCTTATTCCCGGCGTTGGTTGCGCTCTTGCGGTCGAACCAAAAACCGATGAGCAGATAGCTCGCGAGGCCGACGCCTTCCCACCCAACAAACAAGAGAAGGAAGTTACTAGCGAGCACCAGCGTGAGCATGAAAAACATGAATAGATTCAGGTAAGCGAAGTAGCGGGCAAAACCGGAATCGTGGTCCATGTAGCCGGCGGAATAGATATGAATCAGCGTGCCGACGCCGGTGATGACCATCAGCATGATGGCTGTAAGCCGGTCAACTGCAAAGTCCGCGCCCACGCGAAATTCGCCGCTCTGAATCCAGGTGAAGTAGCGCTCCACATGCGGCGTATCCAGCGGCTGCAGGACTTTGAGCGTATAAAGCACCCAGAGGAAGGAAAGCATCGAAGCCCCAATGGCGACGGTGCTGACCACCATTTTCGGCAGCTTGCGGCCAAACAGGCCATTGATCAGAAAGCCGCAGAGCGGCAGCGCGGGGATGAGCCAGAGGTACGGCATTGCGTTAGTTCTTCATCTCGCTGACATCATCGATATCCAGGCTGGATCGGTTCTTGTATACGGTAAGAATGATGGCTAACCCGACAGCGGCCTCAGCGGCGGCCACCACCATGACAAAAAAAGCGAAGATATGACCATTCACCTGCTGCAGCTTGTATGAGAAGGCGACAAAGGAAAGGTTGACCGCGTTCAGCATGAGCTCAATGGACATGAAAACGGTGATTATATTCTTACGGAACAGAAACCCCGCCACCCCCAGCGAAAACAAAATGGCGCTGAGGATGAGATACCAGGAAAGGGGAACTCCGCCGCCCTGGAACATATTAATCGAGCTCCTTCCGCGCCAGCACCACTGCGCCCAGGATGGCTACGAGGATAAGCACCGACGTAACTTCGAACGGAAGCAGGTAAGCGCCGAAAATCGCCCGACCAATGGATCGTGCCGACCCGTCGGAAAAGCCTCCAAAATGCACCGCGAGAGTGTCATTGAAACTCAAGCTGAACACGTAGGCGATGATAGCCACAAAGCCGGCCAGCACGGGGACGCCAAGCACTTTTACCATGGCCGAACGTCCGGGCTTGGTTTCTCCACCTGAATTCAACAGCATGATCACGAAAAGAAACAGGACCATGATGGCGCCCGCGTAGACAATCACCTGGGCCATAGCAATAAACTCAGCGCCGAGCAACAGGTAGAGGACGGCCAGAGAACCCATTACGGCCACTAGCGACAAAGCGCTGGAAATAGGATGCGTCTGAAGAACAACACTGACTCCGCCTCCTATGGCGACCACGGCGAACACGACGAAGAAAAATAGATCCATCTTACTTAGCCGTCAACGCCACCAGGAGTCCGGTGATCAGCAGGTTAATCAGAGCCGCGGGAAAAAGAAACTTCCAGGCGAAGCTCATGAGTTGGTCATAGCGGAATCGGGGCAGCGTACCACGAATCCATATGAAGGTAAACAGGAGGAAGCCCACCTTTGCGGCGAACCAAAAGAAAGGAACCAGAATGGGCTTCACCGCGGGAACCAGGAACAAGATACCGAGCAGAAAGAAAACCACGGCAAACACCGGCAAGCTGAAGCGATCTTTCCTGCGGCGAGGATTTAACCCGTTGAACAGCAAAAGGGCGCCTACGAAGAACAGCAGCAGCGGAGGCAGGTAGTTCGAGCCCAGCGACGCCGGGAACAAGGGCTGCCAACCGCCCAGGAACAGAATCGTGGTGATGCAGGTGATGGTCACCATGTTGGCGTACTCGGCCATGAAAAAGGACGCGAACTGCATGCTGCTGTATTCAGTATGGAAGCCGGCCACCAACTCATTCTCCGCTTCCGGAAGATCGAACGGCACGCGGTTGGTTTCCGCAAAGCCGGCGATGACAAAGATGATGAAGCTGAAGACCTGCGGGAATGGTCCTGCGAAGACGGACCAGCGCGGCAGAAACCCGAAGTTATAACCGCCCTGCGACTGCACAATCTCGCGAAGGCTCAGCGTGCCAGCAATCAGCAGCGGCGCCGTGATCGCAAGGCTCAGGGGAAGTTCGTAACTGATCATCTGGGCGGAGCTGCGCAGGCCTCCGAGCAGGCTGTACTTGTTATTCGAAGACCACCCGGCGAGTGCGATTCCATAAACGCCAAGGGAACTAATGGCGAGGACGAATAAAATGCCGACATTCAGGTCCGTCAGTTGCATCCACGTGGTATAGCCAAAGACCTTAATCTCAGATCCAAATGGGATGATTGAGATCGAGACCAATGCCATGGAAACCGCGATGAAAGGCGCGAGAAGATAGAAGAACTTGTGGACGTGGGACGGGAGAAAGCCCTCCTTGGTCACGAGCTTGATGATATCCGCCATCGGCTGGAGTAGCCCGTGCGGGCCAACGCGATTGGGCCCGACGCGCACCTGGACGTGAGCGATCACTTTGCGCTCCACCCACTGCAGATAGGCGAGCACGGTCATAAAACCAGCGAAGACCACCGCGATCTTCACAAGACTGATAACGTAGAACTCCATTACGGGTGGACCGAATGCGAAGCAGTTTTCTCCGACACCGAATTCAGTATCTTAGAATACCGCCCCAGGGTACCCGAATTGAAAAGATTGTTATGAGCGGATCGAATTAATTCGGTCCGCGCTTCAACGGTGATCCTTCCATTCACGGGAGTGGTGTGCGCCGCACCGCCGGTCGCGATGACGGGAAGCGGAACGTCATACCCACGCACGGTCTTGCGGATCTGTTCAAAGACGCGGTCTGGAAGCCATGGACCCATCAGCGAGGCGAGCCCCATTTCCCGGGCGATGAGTCCGATGATTTCCAGATCCGGTTTCGCGCCCATGGTGTCGATACCTTTCTTCAGCCGCTGTACTTCGCCGCAAACATTCGTCACCGTACCGTTCTTTTCATAGGCCGACGCGGCCGGGAGAATGACGTTGGCGCGCATCGCGGATTCGGTGAGGAACAAATCCTGCACCACCACAAATGCATTGGAAGAGCATAGTTCGGCGCGGGCCAGCGGATTGGCGCCTACGATCCACAGCGCATCCAGATCCGTCGCCGCCAGCATTGCATCAAGAGGCAACCCAGGCTCTTCGGCGGGATGATAGCCGGGCAACAAATCCGGAAAGAGCCCCATGTCGCTGGCGCCGCGGGAATTGGAATAATCCACGAGCGCGACGTACTTGACCGGCCTGGCCAGCGATTCGCCGAAATCCACTAACTGGGTAACCGCACGCCCCTTGATCGAATCATCAAAGAGGATGACTAAGTCGGCTTCCGCGGCAAGGCTGGCGCGCATTTTCTCCAGCGCTGCCCAGACTTCATCGCCCGCTGCGCGCAAAACCTGAGCTGCGCAGTGGTCCTCTCGAACCGGTTCGGGCGTGACGACGTACACGTGCGCCGAGTGATGCCGTAAGTTCGCGCGAACCTGAAACGCCAGGAATGGATGCTCCAGCGAAAGATCGGCGCCAATCACGAGGACTGCCTTCGCGTTGTAAAGATCGGAGGTATCCGCCAAGGTTGAGTTGGCTTTCCCGCTGAGCGCATCCAACAGGGTCACCACATCGCCGGAGCGATGATGATCGATGTTTCCCGTCGACAACCCTTCACGGGCGAACTTCTGAAGATAGAAATTTTCCTCATTGGTGGTGCGCGTGGAACCGATCACGCCGAATTTTCCATCCTTGGCCTTGACGGCGGAAAATTCGCGCGCCACCGTCTCCAGAGCCGTCGACCACGAAACCGGTTCCAGTTTTCCACCGACCCGCAACAGAGGAGACTGCAGGCGCTCCGGATGATTGTAAAAGTCAAATCCATAACGGCCCTTGATACAAAGGAACTCGCCGTTGATTCCGGAGCGGTCGCGATTGTTGCCGCGAAGAATCTGGTCGTTCCGCACGCCCAGTGTCGTCTTGCAGCCATTTGAACAGTGCGTGCAGATGGTGCCGACGTGGTCCATTTCCCACGGACGGGTCTGGTAACGATAGATGCCGCTGGTGAGGGCTCCTACAGGACAGATATCGATACACATTCCGCATTCATCGCAATTCAGATGATCGCCTTCGTTGGGCGCAATTTCGGAAACAGATCCCCGATTCACCACGCCCAACGCGCCCACTCCCATCCCTTCGTTGCACACGCGCACGCAGCGGAAGCAGAGGATACAACGCGGTCCGTCATAAAACACCACCGGCGACCATTGCTTCTCATCCACGTGATACTTGTTTTCGACAAAGCGGCTTTCGCCTGCGCCGTAACGGAAAACCATGTCCTGCAGTTCGCACTCGCCGCCCTTGTCGCAAACCGGGCAATCCAGCGGATGATTCGTCAGCAGAAACTCCAGCGTCATCTTGCGCGCCCGGCGCACCTGCTCGGTGTCGGTCCGCACCACCATCCCCTCCGCCACGGGAAGCGTGCACGCGGTGGGCATCTTGGGGGCCTTCTCCACTTCCACCAGGCACATCCGGCAGGCGGCCTGCAAAGAATAGCCATCGTAGTAGCAGAACGCCGGAATCTCGATGCCCGCCTGCTTGGCAGCATTGATCAGCAAGGTTCCGGGAGCGGCTTCAATCTGCCGCCCGTCGATCGTCAATTTAACTGGATCAGCCATTTTTGTCAGACGCCGGCGAGTTGTAGCAGCGGGTCGGGCTGCGCAGGTACGGGCTTGGTTTTGATGTAAGCCAGAAACTCATCGCGAAATTTTTCAACGAACGCGATGGTCGGCATCGCCGCCGCGTCTCCCAGCGGACAGAACGTGCGGCCCAGCATGTTCTTCGAGAGCTCGCCAATCAAATCCACATCGCTCACCATTCCATGCCCTTCATAGACACGCGCCAGAATCTTGCGCAGCCAGGTGGTCCCTTCGCGGCAGGGAATGCACCATCCACAGCTTTCGTGGGCATAAAAACGCATGATGCGGAGTGCGACCGCAACAATATCGGTGGTCTCATCCATCACGACCACTCCGCCCGAACCAAGCATGCTCTTTGCCGCGGCCACGGAATCGAAATCCATATTGATGTTGCACTCTTCGGCTCTCAACACCGGACACGAGGATCCGCCGGGAATGACGGCCTTCAGTTTCTTGCCGCCGCGCACGCCGCCGCCCACTTCCTCAATCATGCGCATCAACGGAAAGCCCATGGGCAGCTCATAAACGCCGGGGCGGTTGATGTGGCCCGAAAGGCAAAACATGCGTGTTCCGCCATTCTTGGGGGAACCAAGCTTCGCCCATTCCTCACCGCCCATGCGGAAGATCGACGGCACGGCGCAATAGGTCTCCACATTATTCAGAATGGTGGGCGATTGGTATGCGCCGGCGACTGCGGGAAACGGAGGGCGGATGCGGGGCACGCCGCGTTTGCCCTCAAAAGATTCCAGCAGCGCCGATTCTTCCCCGCACTCATAAGCGCCTGCGCCGGTGTGCGTCGCCAAATGAAATTTCCAGCCTGAACCGCGCACGTCATCGCCCAGGTAGCCCTGATCGTAAGCCTCGGCGATGGCTTTGTTGAGGATGTCGATCAGGTAGCGATACTCGCCACGGACATAGATATATCCCTGGTTCGATGTCGCCGCACGCCCCGCGATCAGGCAGCCTTCAATCAACTGGTGCGGATCGAACTCAATCAGCAGACGGTCCTTGCAGGTGCCGGGTTCGCTTTCATCCGCGTTGACGATAATGTACTTCGGCTTGGGAGAACTGCGCGCCAGAAAACTCCACTTCAGCCCCGTGGGAAACCCGGCGCCGCCGCGGCCGCGTAAACCCGACGCCTTCACCTCATTCACCACTTCATCGGGCGTCATCTTCAGCGTGCGCTCAAAGCCCTGATAACCCTCATTCGCCAGATAGACGTCGATGGATTGGGAGTTCGGAATTCCGAACCGTTTCGACAACACGCGGACTTCCAGCGGATGTGGTTCGTTGTACGGCATTTTTCTAGTGCTTGCCCTCAAGCTCGGTGAGTAGCGCATCCAGCTTTTCAGGCGTCATCCGATGGTAAAAATCGTAGTTGACCTGGATGGCCGGAGCCCAGGAACAGGCCCCCATGCATTCGACTTCTTCCAGCGAGATATTGCCATCGGCTGTCACTTCTTTGTGACCAATGCCCATGCGCGTCGACGCATGCCGCCAAAGTTCCGCGCCGCCATTCAGCATGCAACTGATATTGGTGCAGATCTGGACGTGCGCTTTGCCCATCGGCTTGCGATGCAGCATGGAATAGTAGGTCACCACCTCGTCCACCTGAAGCGGCGTGATGCCGGTGCGCCTGGCGACTTCCTCCACCAGTTCGCGCGTGATGGATCCGATTTCGTCCTGCGCGTAGAGCAGCATGGGAATCACGGCGGAGCGCTTACGCTCCGGCGGATAAACCTTCAGGATTCCGGTCAACTTCTCTTCGAGTTCAGGCGAGAAGGTCATGGGAAGACAACGTCTGTGCACTACCGTCTATGAACTACTAGGATTAGCACACTGCGCTCATCCGACTTTTCTCTCCGCGGTTCACCAGGCGAGACAAACCCTTTTGGGTTCGGTATTAAAAGCTAAACTTGCAAGTTTACCTGTTGTTATGTATAGTGGAATTTCGATGCCGCGAAAGCCGCTTGAAATTGCCGTGATCGACTTGACGCAAGCCATTGGTCTATTGGTGCGCCGGGTGCGGGCGGCGGCCGCCTCCCATGAGCTTTCATTAACCGAGTCCGCCGTCATGGCGCGCCTGGGTAAGGATGGGCCTGCGACGATCGCCGACCTGGCCCGCGCGGAGAGCATGAAACCGCAGTCCATGGGAGCCGCCATTGCGGCGCTTGAGGAAATGGGCATGGTGAGGCGCAACCCGCATCCCACCGACGGCCGTCAAGTGAATATCGAACTGACCGCCCAAGGCGAAGCTGTGCGTCAGAGCACCCGCGATGCAAAGCGGACGTGGCTGGCGCAGGCCATCGCCCAACTCGACGAACAGGAACAGCAAACCCTGTTCAAGGCTGGTGAAATCATCAGACGCCTGGTGGAACGGTGACCAGGCGATGAATATTGAAAGCTAAGAAACATGCCTCTCACAAAACTCGACGACACGTGTGCCTTAATCGTGATCGACCTGCAAAAGGGCATTGTCGCGATGCCGACGGTGCATCCCGCGAGCGAGATCGTTGATCGATCGGCGCAACTGGCGCGGGCTGCCGGTGGTTCTGGTCAACGTGTCGGGCGCTGCGCCGGGCCGCACCGATGCCGGACCGCGCAAGTTTGCGTTTGCGGCGGATTGGACCGAGTTGGTTCCTGAATTGGAGCGGCACCCCGATGATTACGTGGTGACGAAACAACGAGTGGGCGCGTTTCTCGGGACGAACCTGGATGAAATATTGCGTGGGCGCGGCGTCACGCAGATCGTCCTGACCGGCGTTGCGACCAGTTTCGGTGTGGATTCGACCGCGCGCAGCGCCTATGATCTGGGATACAACGTGACCATGGTTGTGGATGCGATGACCGACCGGGACGCGGACGCGCACCGGCATAGCGCCGAGAAGATTTTTCCGCGCCTGGGCGAGACCGCCCGCTCTGAAGACGTGCTGAAGCTGCTGCAACATGACGATTAACGCTCTTCGGGCTTTGCGGCACCGCAATTTCCGGATCTTTTTTTGCGGACAAAGCATTTCCCTGGTGGGCACGTGGATGACGCGGCTCGCCACCGGCTGGCTGGTTTATCGTCTCACCGGATCATCCCTGCTATTGGGCGTGATCAGTTTTGCGGGTCAAATCCCCACGTTCCTGCTGGGTCCGTTCGCGGGCGTTTGGGTAGACCGATGGCAACGGCGGCGCGTGCTGTTAGCCACGCAGGCTCTTGCGGCGGTCCAATCCCTCATGCTCGCCGGTCTGACTCTTTCCGGACGCATCACCGTTACCGAGATTGTCTGCCTGAGCGTTTTTCAAGGATTGATCAACGCCTTCGACATGCCGGCGCGGCAATCGTTCCTCATCCAAATGGTGGAAGGCCGGAGGGATTTGAGCAACGCCATCGCCCTCAATTCGACCATGGTGAATGGCGCGCGTCTCCTGGGACCGGCCCTCGCGGGAATCATTATCGCGGCGGTTGGAGAAGGATATTGTTTCCTGATTGACGGCGTGAGTTATTTTGCCGTCATTGGGTCGCTGCTGGCCATGAAGATCGACGGCCAACCAGTCGGCAAATCAACCGCGAGCATGCTTGTTCAACTGAAGGAAGGCTGGACTTACGTTTCCAAATTCGCGCCCATCCGCACCGTGTTGCTGTCATTCGCGATCGTCAGTTTTATGGGCGTGCCTTACACGGTGTTGATGCCTGTATTTACCACCAGGATTCTGCACGGCGGGCCACACATGCTGGGCTTCTTACTGGGCGCCGCCGGTGCTGGCTCTATTGCCGCCGCCCTCAGCCTGGCTGCGCGCAAATCCGTACGCGGGCTGTACCGGGTCATCCCGGCGGTAGCGGCGCTGTTCGGGGGCGGGCTCATCGCTTTTTCCCTTTCGCGAAATGAATGGCTGTCGCTCACGCTCATGGCGGTTACCGGGTTTGGAATGATGCAGTTTGCCGCCGCCAGCAACACCGTCATCCAGACGATTGTTGAAAAGGATAAGCGCGGCCGCGTGATGAGCTATTACATGATGGCGTACATGGGCGCCAGCCCCTTCGGCAGCTTGCTCGCGGGCAGCGTGGCGCCGGTGATCGGCGCTCCGGGCACGGTGCTGCTCTGCGGGATTGGTTGCGTGGCGGGAGCGGCGTGGTTCTGGTTTCAACTGCCGAAACTGCGCCCGGTAATCCGTCCGATTTACGAGCGACTGGGCATCCTGCCCGTCGTGCCCATCGCAGTGAACGGGGAGAATTGATTGGCGGGCCTCGGCCACACGATTTTGCTGGCAATTTAACTCATTTCCAGCTACGATATTGGCCAGCCCGACGGATTACCTATGTCTCACAGCCAAAATTATCGACGCTTTCCCGCCGCATTGCTTCTCTTTTCCACAACAGTTCTCCTGGCGCAAAACCCCGGACCAAAAATAGATGACCGGAATTTTAGCGGTAGCTGGATCTTGAAGGTGGAGAAAAGTGAACTCAACACGCTTCCGCAAAAGCCCGACGCCCTGGTCAAAATCGACCAAAAGGACGCCATGATCCATTGGTTTCAACTCGGCCGGGAACCGGCTCGGGAGACGTGGACGTATCGCATCGACGGCACCTCATTTCGCCACAAAGACGGAGATACGTCCCTCAATAGCCAGGCCAAATGGGAAGGCTCCGCGCTGTTGATCAATACCATTGTGACAACGCCGCGAGATAGCTTCACGGTTGCCGACCGTTGGAAGCTGTCGCGAGACGGCAACCGTTTGACAATCGTGCGGCATGTCTCGCGAGGTTCAAGCGATGCGGAATCAACTCTGGTCTACGAACGCGATGGCTTCGTTCCCCCCGCGACCCTGGTGGCCCGTGCGGAGGCGAAACCGGCGGCGAAACCCGAGGAGATTTCCCCGGCCGCGCCGTCCGCACCGCAGGACTACGTGGTCCAAACCGGCACGCATTTGCCGCTCCGCTTACTGAATAGCGTGAGCACCAAGCATTCAAACCCCGGGGACCGGATCTATCTCCAGACCATTTATCCCATCTCCGCCCAGGGTCGCATTGTGATCCCCGCGGGCAGTTACGTCACCGGCAGTCTCACCGAGGTGAAACGCGCGGGCCGGGTAAAGGGCAAGAGTGAACTCTACCTGCGGTTTGATTCCCTCACGCTGCCGAATGGCACAACACGGGATTTTCGCGCCAGAATTTCCGGAATGGACGACAACGGCAAGGGTTCGCTCGACAGGAGTGAAGAGGGCAAGGTACAGGGCGAAAGCGGCAAGGGGTCGGATGCGAAAACCGTCGCCACCACCACGGCGGCGGGCGCCGGCATCGGAGCGATGGCGGGCAGCGCGGCTGGCCATCTGGGAATGGGCGCGGGAATCGGAGCGGCCGCCGGCGCCCTGGGTGGTCTAGCGGGGGTTCTCATGACCAGGGGCCCGGACGCCGTGCTCGATAAAGGCAGCACAGTCGAAATGGTCCTGGATCGCGATTTGACGTTCACTCATGAAGAACTCGCCAACCATCGCGATCGGTGATTCCGTTCCGGCGTGTGTAGTAACCTAAGGTTTCACGACAAGTTTCACGACTTGCCCTCGTGGCGGAACTGGCAGACGCGCATGGTTCAGGTCCATGTACTCGCAAGGGTGTGGGGATTCGACTTCCTCCGAGGGCACCACTTCTTTCCTAATTAATCTGGAGGCACACGAATCTCTCGGATTCCGCGAGAGTTCGGGCGCGCGCCGGTGCAATCAAGCTCTCGAGTTTTGCGAGCGAGGGTTTGTCGATCACGACAGTCGCGCTGCGTTGCGCGGTCAACGTGTTCAGATCGGTCACCAGACGGGTATTTCGCGCGGAATACCATAGCAGTTGATTCTGTGTGTCGTAAGCCATGTCTCCGGACGCATAGAGTAGAACGCGTTCGGTGGACCTGGTATTTCGATCGATAACTGGCGCAAGCGTTCGCATATCCATGCCTCTTTCCTTGGCGGGGAATGCCCAGGTGAACGCGGCCACCGCGAACAAGACTCCGCAGGCCGACCAGAAAACTACAGTGCGTCGAATGACCGGCACGAACCGATCCACCCCAGTGGCCGCGATGATCGCCATCGCCGGAAACGCGGGAATGAGATAACGAGCGTACTTCGTGGCGGCCACGCTCAAAGGTCCAATCACGCAAACGCACCAAACCAGCGGCAGCAGTTTACGCGCGCGGACTTCGATGACCGTGCCAACCAAAAGAAAAGGCAGCCAGGGCCAGTAGAATCTCAGCATCATCGGCCCATAGGCGAACCAGTTTGAAGAGCCGCCCAGCTTCCCCTCAAGGAACGTCAGATGCTCCGGGCGGGGCGGAAACCCGAACCATAGCAGGGGCAACCCCAGCGCGATCACCCACATTGCCGCAAACGGAATGGACAACAGCAGCCGGTGACGCCTCGTCAAGAGCAAGTGCGCGGCCATCACCGCCAACGGAAAAACGCCAATGACGGAACGCGTCAAAATAGCGATACCGACAGGGATTCCCGCCAGGACGAAATACCAACGCTGCCGCAATCCCCGGACGTACAAGTACATTGCCAGCGTCACAAAGAACGTGAACGGCACGTCGGTCATGGCGTGCGTGGAATATTTCACAAAGAGTTGCGTGGTGGTCAGGATGAGCATCGCTAAAGCGGCCAGCCACAGCTCTCCCGTGAGCTCCGCGACAAGGAAATACAAGACCGCGATGGTTCCAAAACCAGCCAGGGCGGCAGGGAACTTCGCCGCGTAGTCGCTGACGCCGAGCACTTTCATCGAAGCAGCTTCCAGCCACAGGAACACCGGAGGGTACTCGTAATTGGCGGAGCCGTTGACATGCACGGTCCACCAGTCGCCTCCGCGCAGCATCTCCTTGCCCTCGTCCGCATAGAGCGCGTCATCATAGCCGCTGAGGCCGCCGCGGTTCAGGTTCGGGAACAGCAACAAGATGGCCAAGGCAGCCACGGCCGGCAAGTATGAGATGCTAAAACGCTTGGACACCATGGGGGCTCTTCAATCCGAACTGCTGCTGGTGATGCTCGCCACGGCATTTTTCGCGGCCGGATTTGCCTCCATCGCTCTTTGGACACTGAAGTCTCGCGATCCGCTGCTGCTTTGGCTGGGCATATTCGCTTCTCTTTATGGGCTGAGGGTTTTCCTGACGAATGCCCTGGTAGTCGCCGCTACCGCGCACAGGCTTGACGCCCTCCATGACGCACCCGTCATTATTACCTACTGCATTCCAATTCCCCTGGTGTTGTTCGTCCGCGAGTTGATTGGCAAGGGTCGGAAAAACTCGATTACGGTTTGGGCCTGGATGCAGGTTGGTTTTGCCATCCTGGCGATTGCCGTCGGAATTTTCGGCGGCTATCAGGACTTCACGAACAAAGCCAACAACACCCTCATTATCGCGGGGTCTGTTCTGTTGCTGTTTCACCTGTTTTTCTTCTATCGCGGCGAACCCGGAGCTGTGATTGTGAAATGGGCGTTCGTTGTTTTTCTCGGGTTTGTCCTGGTCAGGAATTTCGGGTTCGAGGGAGTGGGCAAAGTGCTTGAACCCATCGGATTCCTACTCCTCGTCAGCGCGCTGGGATATACGGCGGCGCTCCGCGTGGTTCATCGCGAGCAGAAGCTGATTGCAGTCGAACAGGAGCTTGCGACAGCCCGCCGAATCCAGTCCTTCATTCTGCCGAAGTCCGCGCCACAAATGGCGGGCCTCGCGATCGCCACGCGCTACGTTCCGATGACGGCAGTTGCTGGTGATCTTTACGATTTTTTACAAATCGATCAGTACCGGGTGACCATCGTTGTTGCGGACGTTTCTGGTCATGGAGTACCCGCCGCCCTGATCGCTTCCATGTTGAAGGTGGGGATTGCCGCCCAGCGTCACAATGCTGCCGATCCGGCTGCCATCCTCGCCGGTCTGAATGCCATGCTGCGGGGAATGCTGGACGGTCAATTCGTCACCGCGGCGTGCGCGTTTATCGATCTCGAGGCCCACACCTTGACCTATTCTGGGGCCGGCCATCCGCCAGCGCTTGTGGCGCGTTGTGGGAGTCCGAATATCTTGGAACTTGCTGAAAATGGACTGTTTCTCGGCCCATTTCCCGCAGCCGTCTACACGAATCTGACGGTACCGTTCTGCGCCGGGGATCAGCTTTTGCTCTATACCGACGGTATCCCCGAGGCAACCCTCGCCGGCGGCCAGCCCTTCGGCGACGACGCGCTCAAACTGTTCATGGTCAGCCATCACGGGGCGGGCGTTTCCCGATTTGCGGACGACCTCATCCGAGCTGCTTCCGGTCCAGTTCAGGAAGACGATCTGACTCTGGTCATTGCGGAAGCCCGTTAGATATCCCTTTTTTTCGGAGAGTTCGAGTACTCTCCACAACCGCCGCGCGGCGAACCATGTTAAGCTCTCATGGCAGAGGTAATACATGATTCAAACTAGACGCCTTCTTTTGGTCGCCGCGGCGCTTTGCGCGCCAGCGCTTCACGCAACAATCACAATCAACTCTTTTAGTCCTTCAATATCTTCTCCGCAGCCCCTGGGAACACCGATCACGTGGACAGCCACCGCTACGGACACCAGCCACGGAGCGCTGACTTTCCGCTATAGCGTCGCATTCTCGACGGGCGCCTACCAGGTGGTTACCGACTTCTATCCGGGAACCATCAGCTCCGGCCTGTGGACCGGACCCTCTTTCCCCTGGGCGACGATTGCCAATGAAGGCACTTACCACGTTCAGGTGAGCGTCAGAAACTACACCACCGGCGAAACGGTGAGCACTTCAGTGGCTTATGGGCTGAAGGCTATCAGCAACGGCAAGAACTTCGTGGTCACGCCCACGGCCAATCCGCTGGTGGAACTCGCCAGTGGGCCCGGTTGCCCGACGGGCAGCTTCTTCCAGGTGACGATGCAGAAAGCCAACGGAACGAAGGTTGTCAAAACCAATGAGATTGCCTGTACGCCCACGCATACTATGAACGTTTATGCTGCGGGCATGGTCGCATCGACTCAATACAAGATCAACTACCAAGTGATCACGGGCACCACGACGACCCCTGGCGCCACGCCGGTGACCATCACCACCGGGCCACTGCCGTCCACTCTGACATTCCCAACCTTTACCGTGATCACACCGGCCACCTCTCAGGACGATCAAGCCGATCAATTGCTATTGCATGGGTTCCTCGCGTTCGGCGCCAGCACCCAATTTCTTCCTGTGGCGACCGACCTGAATGGGGACGTTCTGTGGTATTACACCTCCTACGATCCGGAACACTCCGCCCTTCTGACGCGTCCGCTGGTTGGAGGCGACATGCTCACGATTCAGACCGGCAATTCATGGAGCCCCAATATTGAAGCGGGAGGGCAGTTCGTGCGCAAAATCGATCTGGCTGGCAACACCGTCCAGGAAACCAATATCGGCGTCCTGCAGCAGCAGCTTCTGGCAATGGGCGCAACCGATTTCGGGCCGTGCGGCCAGGTCGCGCTTCCTGCAGCAGTGGGCGCAGCTTGCCTCGGCACGACGCATCACGATGTGATCCAGTTGCCCAATGGCAATTACGCCATGATCGTGGACATCGAGAAAATCTTCCCCCCCGGAACCCAGGGCGATACGACGGGATTGAATGTCGACATCATTGGAGATGGAATTCTGGTTCTCGACCCGAACATGCAGCTTCTCTGGTACTTCGATACATTCCAGCACGATAGCGGCGGGTCGCAATTGGATATCAACCGCGGAGCCGTGTTGGGTGAGACCTGCACCCAGGGACAAGGTGGATGCCCTACCCTGTTTCTTGCGGCGACCAGTGGCGTTGCGCCTCTCGCGCACGACTGGCTGCACACCAATTGCCTCTACTTCAACGCTTCCGAAGGCGACATCGTCTTCTCGTCACGCCATCAGGATTGGGTGATGAAGGTCGATTACAACAATGGAACGGGCACGGGGAACATCAAATGGCGCCTCGGGCTGGATGGTGATTTCACCTTCAATAACACCAACAACGATCCGTATCCATGGTTCTCACACCAGCACGATTTCGCCTACGAGAATACGACGTCGGGTCTTATTTCCGTCTACGACAATGGCAACACCCGCGTTTCGCCTCCGCCAGTCGGTTTGGGAAGCGGGAATAGCCGCGGTATGGCTCTGATCGTTGACGAGACCAACCGCACGGCCTCACCCGTTCTGAGTCAGGATCTGGGCTACTACGGATTCGCACTCGGCAGCGCGCAGCTCCTTGCCAACGGCAACTACTTCTTCCAACCGGGAGTTGTGATGCCGAATAGCTACAGCTACGGGCTGGAGCTGTTGCCGACCGCGGGAACGGTGGATGCGACGACCATCTTTGACATGCAATCCGGCACCTCTTACCGGAGCTGGATGATGCCGACCCTCTACGCACCGCCCCCGAGCTAGTATTTACCCGAAGGGTTGAAGCCCTGATCTACCGAGACCTAGTCGATCGGGGCTTCAGCCTGTTTGCTCACCAGCCGTCGGAATCCTGCCGCCCTTATAAGCCTGCATCACGTCCCGTATTTTCCCCTGCATCACAACTTCACCGGAATCAAGCCAGAGTCCCTGATCGCAAAGTTCTTCGATGAGTGTGGGACTGTGCGACACGCAGATGAACGTACAGCCGTTGTTGCGGATTTCCCGAATGCGCTTGAGGCATTTGGCCGTAAAGACCTGATCGCCCACCGCCAGCACTTCATCCACAATCAGAATCTCGGGATCAACGTTGACGGCGATCGAAAAAGCCAGCCGCATCCCCATTCCCGTCGAATAAGTGCGCAAAGGCTCATCAATGAATTCGCCAATGCCGGAAAAGTCGATAATCTCGTCCTGGCGGCTACGGGCATCTTTCTCGGAAAAACCCATCATGGCGGCGTTCAACAGAAGGTTTTCGCGCCCCGTCAGATCGGGATGAAAGCCAGCGCCCAACGCCAGTAGCGCCGCCACGCGCCCATTCACGGTGACCGAGCCGCGCGTAGGCTCCGCCAATCCGCTGATCAAGCAGAGCAGCGTGCTCTTCCCCGCCCCGTTACGGCCTACGATTCCGAGGCTCTCGCCTTCCTCCACAGAGAAGGAAACATCCCGCAGGGCTACAAACTCCTGGCCGGTCCGGCGCGTCAGTGTGTTTACCAGCCGCTCCCGCAACAAGCTGCTGCCGCTGTGCAACTGGAAAGTGCGCCACACGTTCTTGCATTCGATGATCATGTTTACAGATGCTGATAGAAATTCTTCTGCAGCTTCTGAAAAATCAGATGTCCCACCGCGATGGTGAGCACGGATACGAGGGCGAGTTTGGTCATCAAAATAGGTGAAGGCGCCTTATCTTCAAGCAGAATATTTCGCATGGCCAGTACGATGGCTGCTACCGGATTGAACTGATAAATGTCCCGATACTTGACCGGGATGACTTTGAAATCGTAGAAGATGGGCACCAGCCAAAACAAGACCGTGCTGGCGGATTCCACGAAGTATCGGGTGTCCTTCACAAACACATCCAAGGCGGAGAAGATCATGGCGAGGCCGCACACGAATCCAATCTCCAGAATCCAAACGACAATCAGCCAAAGCCATTGGAGCCCCGGATGAATGCCGAAAATCAACGCCATTCCAACGAGCATCACAAGTTGGATAAACAGGTGGGGAACGCTGGAGAGCACCGTCGAGATCGGGATGACCTCGCGGGGAAACGAAACCCTCTTTACGAGCGGGGCATTCCCAGCAATCGAAACCGTGCCGTTCGACCAGGCGAGCGAGAAGAAGTTAAACGGGATAATTCCGCAAAGGACAAAAACCGGGAACTTGGGCACCTTCGACGGGTAGATCACCGTGAAAACGAAGGTGAGCACAACCATCATGACCAAGGGATTCAGAAGCGACCAGAATACGCCGAGCGACATATTCCGGTAGCGAATGCGGAAATCCTTCAGGATCAGCTGTTTGTATAAGAAGCGGACATCGCCGCGCCACGCCATAAGTGTGAATTTCAGTGTAGCTTAGCGCCAGGCCCAGGGAGCTTCATCCGTGACTACGAATGTCCGAGAACCGCGTGCGGGCGGTAGGGTTCAGCCAGCGCCTTCAACTCCGCATCATCCAACTGAATCTCCAAGGCCTTCACGGCATCATCCAGATGGCTCATCTTACTCGCGCCAATAATGGGCGCGGTCACCCCCGGTTGCGCCAGCAACCAGGCCAGCGCGACCTGGGCATTATTCACCCCTCGCTTCCCGGCCACTTCCGTGACGCGGTCGACCACGGCGAAGTCGGACGGTGTGTAATAAAGTTCCTGCGCGTACTTGTCGGTCTTCGCTCGAAGCGTCTCGCCAAAATCCTCCTGGCGGCGTCCCCCCGCCAGAAATCCGCGCGCCAGCGGACTCCAGGGAATCAAACCGATCCTCTCCGCGCGGCACAGTAGATTCATTTCGCGTTCCTCCTCGCGATAGATCAGGTTATAGTGATTCTGCATCGTTACGAAACGCGACAGCCCGCGCTCCCGCGACGTGTAGAGCATCTTCGCAAACTGCCAGGCGAACATGGACGACGCGCCAATGTACAAGGCTTTTCCGGACTTCACCACATCGTCCAGGGCTTCCAGCGTCTCTTCGATTGGCGTCTCATAATCGAACCGGTGTATCTGATAGAGGTCCACATAGTTCGTGCCCAACCGGCGCAGGCTTTCGTCAATGGCGTGGGCGATATGCTTGCGCGAAAGACCGCGCTGGTTGGGATCGTCGCCCATGGGATTGAATACCTTCGTGGCAATCACCACCCGGTCGCGGGACGGCCCGAAATCTTTCAGCGCGCGGCCGAGTATCTCTTCGCTTACGCCCAGCGAATACATATCGGCGGTGTCGAAGAAATTAATGCCCAGTTCAACGGCCCGCTTGATGAAAGGCCGGCTTTCCTCTTCCTCCAGAACCCATTCACGCCATTTCTTCGACCCGTAGGTCATCGTCCCAAGGCAGAGACGGGATACCTTCAGGCCGGTTGAACCAAGGTTTACGTATTCCATTGCTCTACCATCTTAGTGTGGATCAGGCTCGCGGTTGCGATCGAACATCGCCTTCAGGCCCGCGCGCGGGCGAACCGACCATTTCCGGCACACCGATGAATCTTCACCTCACAGTCACTCCCCAGTAACTCGAAATTCATCGTTTTCTAACACTCCGCCGATATCCTGCTTAAGTTACCGTCTTGTCGATGAGTCGACCGTCTTCTCCAGCCACACGGGAGTTGTGGCCGTTGTCGTCTCAAAGACGGTCTTCAGGAACTAAATCTTAGAGGAGTTTGAATGACTTTCAGTCAACGAAAGGGATGGATGCGAAGTCTCGCGCCATGCCTGCTGATCAGCACATCGCTTTACGCGCAGCAGGCCGGTCAGACCGTACCCACCCAGGCAATCAGCACCACAGACGACATTGCAGCACTCAAGAAACAAATGGTAGAGCAGCAGAAGCAACTCGAACAGCTTCGCGCCGCTCTGCAAAAGCAGCAGGAATTGATCGACAAGGCCACGAAGCAAGCCGAAGAAGCTGCGAATCGCCGAGTCGTCCCCGCAGCGTCGCTCGGCGAAGTGGCCAGCACCACGCCCATTTTTCCGATGCCCGCCGTTGTCAATCCCCCGATGAACCCCGCACAAACAGCCAACGCCAGCCAAATGGGCCAGGGGCCGAGAAGTGAATCACCGCTCGGGTTCCAAATCGGCGGCGCGACATTTACGCCCCTCGGCTTCGTCGATTTCATCAGCGTTACGCATTCCACGGACGCCGGCAGCGGGATTGGCACCGGTTTCGGTGGGATTCCATTTTCAAACTCCACCGCCGGCGGTTTGTCCGAAACACACTTCAGCATGCAGAACTCTCGGGTGGGCTTACGCGTGGATTCGAATTATCTGGGATATCAAGTTCTGGGCTACCTGGAGACGGACTTCCTAGGAGCGGCGCCCACCAATCCTTTCGTCACGAGCAACTCCGACACGCTCCGCATGCGGCTGTTCTTTGTGGATTTGAAAAAAGACGCGTTTGAATTCACCGGCGGCCAAACCTGGTCGCTGATGACGCCGAACAGAACCGCCATCGGCGTGCTGCCCTCGGAGATCTTCTACTCGCAGGATATCGACACGAATTATCAATTGGGTCTCACCTGGGCACGCCAGGCGGGTGTTCGCTTTACCTGGAACCCCAACGAGAACTTCCATTGGGCCGTGGCGCTGGAAAATCCGGAACAGTATTCGGGCGCGGCGGTTACGTATCCCAAGAACCTGGCGACGATTGCCACCACCGAACTGGACAACAATGCCGGCGGCGTGGCAATTCCGAACCTGTTCCCGGACGTGATCTCTAAGATTGCGTTGGATGGCGGCAGCCCCGGCCATAAAGCGCATCTCGAAGTCACGGGCCTTTTGACCAACGTCCACACCTACAATTCCCTCACCACAGGGCCTGGCGCGGATAGCCATTTCACCAAAGTGGGCGGCGGCGCGGAGATCAACTTCAGCGTCGAAGCCAGCAAGCACTTCCGCTTCCTCTCCAATAACTACTACAGCGATGGCGGCGGCCGCTATGTCGGCACAGGACTCGCACCCGACGCAATTCTCGAAGCCAACGGCTCTCCGTCGCTGGTGCATTCCGCCTCGACGGTGGATGGCATCGAGATGCAGATCACCCCCAAGGCTCTCGTTTATGCCTATTACGGTGGAGTATACGTCGGTAAAGACACCGCCCTCGATCAGGACAACAAGACTTTGATCGGCTACGGCGTTGCCAATCAGACGTCGGCCAACCGCGCTATCCAGGAAGCAACTTTTGGAATTCAAAACAACTTCTGGAAGAGCCCGCAATATGGGTCCCTGATGCTGGCGCTCCAGTACTCGTATTTGACCCGCAATCCGTGGAACATCACCACCGCCGGCGCGCCGACGAGCGCCAATATGAACATTGGCTTCGTCGACCTTCGCTACACCCTGCCCTAATCTTTCCCGTTCGTGAAGGCGCTGATTAGTACGTCTACCTCAGCGCCTTCACCTTCACTTAAACCCGTAGTAGCCAATTTGTAACACTTCAATGACAGTCTTAAGAGAGGAAAAACGTCGATGAAACGACAGACAGTGGTTGGCCTGGCTCTGGTGGCCGGCCTTTTCGGGACGCTCGCGCTTGCGGAAACGCATATCGTGGCGGCGGGGGCGACGTTCCCATATCCTATTTACAGCAAATGGTTTAGCGAATTCAAGAGCGAGAAGGGAGTGGAAATCAATTACCAATCCGTGGGGTCTGGTGGTGGTATTTCCCAACTGACGCAGGGGACGGTGGATTTTGGCGCGTCCGATCGCCCTGTTACCGATGCCGAGATTGCAAAGATGAAGTCGAAACCGGTGATTTTTGCGACCGTCCTGGGTGGTATTGTCCCTACCTATAACGTGACAGGCATCACGAAAGACATGAAATTTACAGGCGAGGCGCTTGCCGACATTTTCCTGGGGACGATCACAAAGTGGAACGACCCGGCTCTGAAGGCGCTCAATCCGGGAGTGAATCTGCCGAATGCTGATATTGTAGTCGTGCACCGGTCGGACGGAAGTGGAACCAGCTTTGTGTTTACCGATTACCTGTCGAAAGTCAGCCCGCAATGGAAGAGCAAGGTCGGCGCGAATCAATCGCCCAACTTTCCTATCGGGCTTGCCCAGAAAGGGAACGAGGGCGTGGCGGGACTGGTGAAGCAGACTCCCGGCTCAATCGGTTATGTGGAGTTGAATTATGCCGTGCAAAACAAGATGGCTTACGGCGAGATGAAGAACGCGGCGGGTAACTTCCTGAAGGCGGACCTGGCTAGCGTTTCGGCAGCGGGCGCCACCGCCAAAACGCTGCCGGCTTCAATTACCAACGCGCCGGGCGCGAATTCGTACCCCATCTCGAGCTTCACCTACCTGTTGATTCCCAGCAAGATAGACGACGCGGCAAAGCGCGCGGCGATCAAAGACTTCCTCTCATGGATGCTGGTGAAAGGCCAGACCTATAACGAAGGTTTGGATTACGCGAAGCTGCCCGCCTCCATCGTGGCCAGCGAGCAAAAGCTGATCGCCGAGATCCACTAATTCGCTATGTCAAGCTCCGCTGCTGTTTCCCCCCCATCGGCTACCGGAGCAAAACCGACATTCTTTTCGCGGCTGAAGGGAGGCGACCAGGTAGCGTATTTGATTACTCTCCTGTTCGCCTCCATCGTCCTGCTGATCGCCGTTCTCATCGTCTACGTGCTGTGGCAGGAATCGAGCCTAGCTCGCCACAAGTTCGGCTTTGGCTTCTTCACTTCGCAGGCCTGGGACCACAACGAAGAGAACTATGGCGCGCTTCCCTTCATATACGGGACGCTGCTGACGTCGTTTCTGGCGCTTCTATTCGCTGTGCCGCTCGGGGTGGGCGCGGCCATCTTCCTCGCGGAGCTGGCGCCGCCAAAAATCTCGAATGCGCTCACTTTCATGGTGGAGTTGCTAGCCGCCGTACCCAGCGTCATCTACGGACTCCTGGCGATTTTCACGCTGGTACCGCTCATGCGGGATTACGTGGAACCCGCGCTCAAATCCACATTGGGGTTCACGCCGCTCTTTACGGGACCCGCGTATGGTGTAGGCTATTTGGCGGCGGGCGCGGTGCTCGCCATCATGACCTTTCCGTTCATTATTTCGGTTTCCCGCGAGGCACTCCTCGATGTCCCGCGGGAACAGCGTGAAGCCGCGCTGGCTCTCGGTGCGACTCGCTGGGAAGCCACGTGGCAAGCGGTTGTGCCCTTCGCCAAACTCGGAATCATGGGCTCCATCTTTCTCGGCCTGGCGCGCGCGCTGGGAGAAACCATGGCGGTTACCATGGTAATAGGCAACGTGCCGAAGATCAGCGCGTCGCTTCTGTCGTCCGGATATACGATTGCGTCCGTGATCGCCAACGAGTTTGCCGAGGCCAGCAGTGATATATTTCGCGAATCGCTCATCTTTCTGGCTTTGGTCCTATTCCTGCTGACTATTGTGATTAACGGAGCCGCACGCCTTTTGATCATTGCCACGACGCGCAAGGGGTCATCCTAAAATGTCCAGACTTGCCTGGAGAAACTTCGTCAACAAAGTGATGCTTTCGCTCACCGCCGTTTGCACCCTTCTGACGGTTTCGACGTTGATCCTGATTTTGGGTTATCTGATCTGGAATGGCGGCAAGTCGCTCAACTGGGCTTTCTTCACCCAACTGCCTAAAGGTCCCGGTGAAGTGGGCGGCGGCATGGCGAACGCCATCGTCGGCACGGCTAAACTCGTCGGCCTCGCATCCGCGATTGGAATCCCCATCGGTTTCATCGCCGGCATTTACCTTTCTGAGTTCGGCGGAGTGACTTTCCCTTTCATCATTCGCTATGTGGCCGATCTTTTGAACGGCGTTCCCTCGATCGTGGTTGGAATCTTTGCGTACGCCATTGTGGTCCTGCCGCTCAAGCATTTCTCGGCCTGGGCCGGTTCGGTGGCGCTCGCCGTTATGCTGATCCCGGTCGTGGTGCGCAACACGGAACAGTTCCTGCAAGGCGTTCCGCAGAGCCTCCGCGAAGGAGCACTCTCGCTGGGCGCCAGCAAATGGCGGACGATCGTCACAGTGGTCGTACCGGCATCCATCAGCGGCATTCTTACCGGCATCATTCTCGGCGTGGCCCGGATCGCGGGAGAGACCGCGCCACTTATCTTTACCAGTTTTGGAAATCAGTTCTGGAGCAGTGGCTTCAACGAGCCCACCTCCTCGCTCCCTGTAATGATCTATAACTACGCCATCTCGCCCTACGACGACTGGCATCGCCAAGCGTGGGCGGCCGGATTAGTGCTCCTCGCGCTCGTTCTTGTTTCCAATATCCTAGCAAGAGGAATTCTGGGCCGCGGCACGGCAGCGAATCGCGCATAAACGTGGACAAAGCAGAAGATGGCAACCATACCTGAACGGAAACTCGACATGGCAAGCATGCGAACCTTTAGTCCCGCTGGCACACAACAAGCCAGCGCGGCTACCACCAAAATCGAATCCCGGAACCTAAACTTCTATTACGGGACCTACAAGGCGCTCTCGGATGTTTCGCTCGCCGTCGCGCCGAACAGCGTCACGGCTCTCATCGGCCCCTCGGGATGCGGCAAAAGCACCTTCCTGCGCACACTGAACCGTATTAGCGAAACCATCAAGAACACGCGCGTGGAAGGTGAAGTTCTGCTCGACGGCGCCAGCATCATGGATTCCGACGTCACCGCGCTCCGGCGCAGAGTCGGCATGGTCTTTCAACGCCCCAATCCATTTCCGAAATCGATCTACGACAACATCGCTTACGGCCCCCGCATCAATGGCATGAAGGGCAAGATGGACGATCTGGTTGAAACCGCACTGCGGCGGGGCGCGCTTTGGGAAGAGGTGAAGGACAAATTGAACAAGTCCGCTTATGCCCTATCCGGCGGGCAGCAGCAGCGTCTGTGTATCGCGCGCGCCATGGCAGTTGAGCCCGAGGTGATCCTGATGGATGAGCCATGCTCAGCCCTCGACCCCATCGCTACCGCTAAGATCGAAGAGCTGATTTTCAACATCAAGAACCAGACTACTGTCGTCATCGTCACGCATAACATGCAACAAGCCGCCCGGATTGCGGATAAGACCGGCTTCTTCCTGATGGGGAAGATGATCGAGTTCGGTCCCACCGATCTCATCTTCAAGAACCCCTCGAAAAAGGAAACCGAAGACTACATCACCGGGCGGTTTGGATAATGGACAACACTTCACGCAGCCGTCCGTTCGACGTGGAACTCGACCAGCTCAAAAGCATGCTCCTCGAAATGGGAGCGCTGGTGGCGTCGTCGGTTCACCGCAGCATTCTCGCGCAGACCGAACGCAGTGAAGACCTAGCGCACCAGGTGCTGCGGGATGAATCACGCATCGATCTGGCGGAGATTCAAATCGACGATTTCGCAACGAAACTGATCGCTACGCAGCAGCCCGTGGCGCGCGATATGCGGCTCATCGTGGCAACGATCAAGATCAATACGGAACTGGAGCGGATGGGCGACCTGGCCGTGAACATCACGGAACGCTCTCTTGCCATGATGCATCTTCCCCGCATGGAAGCCGGGCTCTATTCGGATATCGTGGAACTCGCCTCGCTGGTGGAGCACATGGTGCTCAGCGTCCTCGACGCCTTCGTGAAACAGGATGCGGAGGCCGCGCGGAACATGATGGCGTCGGATGATGCGGTGGACAGGCTTCGCTCCAAGATCGGCAACGAGCTGATCGAGCGCATGCAATCGAATCCGGAGACCATCCCGCGCGCGCTGAATCTGATGTTCAACTCACGCAGCTTAGAGCGCATTGCGGACCACGCCACCAATATCGCCGAAGAGGTGATCTTCTTCGTCAACGGCACCGACGTCCGCCACCGCTTCGGCGCCACCAGGGGAATGGAAGGGCTGGGCGCTCCGGTGCTCGACACGCAGAGCGGTTAAAGGCCGGGTTTCGCTGGGCCTGTGGAGGTCTTGGCAAGGCTTACTCGTAATGGGTCCACATTCTTAACACTTTGACGACGGCGGTCGTCCTCGATTACCTGATAGACCAGCCGGTGCTGAAGATTAATGCGCCGGGAATACGATTCCTTTAGATCTCCAACGAGTTTCTCAACCGCAGGCGGCGTGCGGCATGCATCCTCAGCCAGAATGTCGAGCACTCTTTCCGCCTTCGGTCGAAGCCCCGCCGAATCGAGCCGGCGGGCATCTTTCTGGGCTTGTTTAGTGAAGACGACCCGCCAGAGTTTCACCAACCGGGCTCGTTACTGCATTGGTCGACGCACGTCGAGAGTCCTTCAACGCTCGATTCTCTCATGCCCGGGATCGACAATAGATACAGGGTTTCCTGGAATCGCGTTCCAATCTTGTTCTCCCACGAGCACAGCATTCGAACGCGTCCCGGTGATTAGCACGGGGTCATGATCGCCAGCCGCTTCATCGAGAAGCCCGGACAGCCGCTCCCGTGCTTGGCTACGTCCATGCTTGTCACAGCCATAACGGTACGCCTCTCCGTGGATCAAGCCAAGTCCCTCGATCCGAGTTGAGTCGCTAACGAATATACGAGCTAAGCCTGTGGCCAGTTACCCGCGATCCAATTGCTGCCGAATCTCGTCGGGATACAGCGGCTTCAACTCAGGGTATGCCTCAGCAAGCCGGATCAGGTCAAGTTCGTCCTTCTTGCGCTTGCTCAGCCGCCGCCGGGGATCGCCGTACGCCCAGAGTTTTCCTCGCGTAACATCCTCCAGACAGGCGATTTTCACCCGGATTCCCAGAACCTCGGCTTCTATCGCGCGTGGCAGGAACGCCTGGTATCTTTCGTCCGTCGTGAACTGAATACGCAGTTGGCTCTCCGGGGCCATCGCGTTCACTGAATATGTATGCTGTTCGATCTTGAAGCCCTGCGCGCGGAGTTTTACCCCGAGGTTGTTCAGCCCTGATGAGATCACCACCATGTCGGCGTCCAGGGTGTAGACTGGCTCGACGAAACAGTTGACTGCGAGCCCGCCGATCAAGCAGTACGGCCCCAACGCTTCACAGGCTGCGATCATGCGCGCGAAGTCGGTAGCGCCTCCATGGGTTGTCAGTTCGTACGCCTCCACCGCAGTCACAACCTCAGTGTCGCACGCAGCCAAGGGATTGAATCCGCCCGTACAGGTCGGGCGGCACCCGGTTCAAACGGAAAATGACGCGCAAGTTCGCCTTCACCGTCACTGACCAAGGGTCCCCGGAAGTCACCCTTCAACGCGTGCTGGCGGTAGCCCCGGGAAATCAAGCGCTCGCCGCGACGTAGTCGCATCGAGTCTGGCAGCGGGTGAATTAGCTCAGATTCGGCTTTATTGCTGTAACCCGATGTCTTCCTGCAAGAGCACCTCGGATTTCGCCAATAAAGAAGGCACGACCCACCCTCTACGAAACGCCAGAGTCGATGGGCCAAAGCCAAGCACGAATCCATCATCAACAAACGAAACCGGCGCCCCCGCTTCCGTAATCTTTCCGTCAAGCGTGACGTGCGTGGGCTTGTCAAGAAAGACTCCGCACCCGTACTCCGCTATCTCTGCGAGTTTCTTTCGTAACGCTACTCCCGTCATCAAACGCGCCGCTCTGTAGTCCTTCAGGCATCCAGGGTCGTTTGCGAATAGGCCGGTTGCGGTGAGCCCTCTTCCTCGTACCAGCCGTACCCGGATTTTATGGCGATGTCGACGGAAGAGATGCCGTCGGCGGTATAGGGATACGGGGAAAGGAATGCTCTCCATGCCTCATGGGTAGATCCGTTCTCACACG
>Ga0182012_10000463_pt1 | contig 45113 bp, 43 predicted proteins | sample 612S2SmetaG_FD_120486 | JGI IMG/M metagenome (GOLD analysis project Ga0182012, IMG submission 120486) | Permafrost microbial communities from Stordalen Mire, Sweden - 612S2S metaG | ecosystem: Environmental > Terrestrial > Soil > Wetlands > Permafrost | place: Sweden: Stordalen | collected... | reverse complement strand
GCAGGTCCGGAACAGGCTGTCGAGGTCGTGGGTGATCATGACTACCGTGAGCTTGAGCTCGCCGTGAAGATACAACAGTAACGCATCGAAGTCCGAGGCGGAAATGGGGTCGAGCCCGGAGGTGGGCTCGTCGAGGAACAACAGCTTCGGTTCGAGGCTGAGCGCGCGCGCGAGCGCCGCCCGCTTTACCATGCCCCCGGAGAGCTGCGCGGGATATTTGCCGGCAGCGTCCGGCGCGAGTCCCACCAGGCTCAAGTTGAGCTGGACCAGCTCGTCGAGCGCGTCCTCCTGAATCGAATACGACTCGCGCAGCGGCAGTTGTATGTTCTGCGCGACGGTGAGCGAACTGATCAGCGCGCCGTTCTGGAACGTCACGCCGTAACTCTTGAACATGGCGAGACGTTCTTCCGGGGTGAGCTGCTCGATATCCCGGCCGTATACCTCGACGGTGCCGGCCTGCGGCCGGCGCAAGCCGAGAATGGTACGAAGCAGCACCGATTTCCCTGCCCCGGAGCCGCCGACGATCCCCATGATTTCATTGCGGTACACCTCGAGGTTCAGGCCATCGTGCACGATTTGCTCGCCGAAACGGTTGACCAGGCCGCGCACGCGGATGATGGGTGTGCCGGGATCGGCGGCGTCGGATGCGGCCATCTCAAAAGTCCATCTGCTGGAACAGCACGGCGAAAAATGCATCGGCGAGAATCACCAGAAAAATCGACTGGACCACCGCCATGGTCGTCATGCGCCCGAGCTCGCGGGCCGATTCGCGCACCTGCATCCCCCGGTACGAGCCCACCATGCCGATCAGCAGGGCGAACACCGGTGCCTTCAGCAGGCCCGCCCAGAACGTGGTCGGGCTGAGCGCCTCGCGCAGTCGGGTGATGAACTGCGCCGGCGGGATGTGGAGCTGGACGAGCGACAGGAGCCCGCCGCCGGCGAGACCCATCGCGTCGGCGACAATGGTGAGGAGCGGCAGCGCGATCATCAGCGCAACCACGCGCGGCACGACCAGGAGCTCGATGGGGTTCAAGCCCATGGCGCGCAGCGCGTCGGTCTCCTCGTTGAGCTGCATGACGCCGATCTCGGCGGCGAACGCGCTGCCCGAGCGGCCCGCCACGATGATCGCCGTCAACAGCACCCCCATCTCGCGCAGCACCGCTATGGTCACGAGGTCCACCACGAAGATGGTCGCCCCGAAGCGGGCCAGCTGCTGTGCGCCGAGATAAGCGACCACCACGCTGATGAGAAAGGCGATCAGCGACACGATCGGGACGGCGGTGACGCCGGTTTCCCGCAGGTGGCGTACGATCGAGGGAAAGCGCAGCGCCCGGGGATGCGTCAACACGCTGCCGAGCACGCTCGCGATGCGTCCGAAAAATCCGAGCACGCCGCGCGCTTCCCTGGCCTGCACCACGGTCCATCGGCCGAGTCCGGCGACCGCTCCTTCGTGATCCGGCAGGGCGACCGCCCGCCTGCCGTGGGCGGTGCATAGTTCAAGATTCAATTTCCGCAGCAGCTCGACCGTGTGCGGTGGATGGCCCTCGTGCCGGATCTCGAGCTGCGCGTCGCCGAGATAGGACAGTCGCGTCAGCAGCGCCCACACGGTACCGATGCCGGGATGCTCCACGGCCGACCAATCGCACGTCATGATCCCCGTGATGGGCCCCGGCAGCGCCTTGAGCTCGGCATCGATTTGCGGGAGACCTTGAAGCGACCAATCGCCGCGCAGCGCAAGCCGCCAATTCGCGCCATCCCGTTCGAGCGCCAATAGGGTCATCGATATATGCTAGCAGGCGAGGGAAGCTCCCAGGGAAATCAGAGGCCTCCGCCGAACCATGAATCGAGGTCCCCTACTGGAGATTTTGATTTTGCTCACCGCCGCGGTGGGCGTGGTCGCGGGCGTGCGCAAACTCGCGCTGCCCGCCATTCTGGGCTACCTCGTCGTCGGCATGCTGTTGGGCCCGCATGCGCTCGCCGTCGTCACCGACAACGAGACGACCCGGCTGCTCGCCGACTTTGGCGTCGTGTTCCTGGTGTTCACCCTCGGGTTGGAGTTCTCGTTGCCGCGTCTCCTGGCCATGCGCTGGGAGGTGCTCGGCGTCGGTGGCGCCCAGGTGGTCGTGACCACGGCGCTGGTCGCGGCCGTCGCGATTTGGGCCTTCGGCATCGGCCCCGCCGCTGGGGTCGTGATCGGCGGTGCGGTGGCCATGTCATCCACCGCCATCATCATCGCCCAGCTGACGGAACAGTCGGAGAACAACCGCACCCACGGCCGGCTGGCGGTGGCGATCTGTCTGTTCCAGGACCTGAGCTTCCCGTTGTTCCTCGGCCTTCTCTCCCCGCTCGCCGTCGGGGGCTCGAGCGCCGCTGCCTCGCACGTCGTTGCCGCCATCGGCATCGCCGCGGCGGCGCTCCTCTTGGTGCTGGCCGCAGGCCGCTGGGTGCTGCGTCCGCTGTTCGTCGCGATCGCGGGATTCCGGTCGGCGGAGCTGTTCTCGCTGGCGGTGCTGCTCGCGGTGCTCGCGTCCGCCTGGGCCACACAGACCGCCGGGCTGTCGCTCGCGCTCGGCGCCTTCCTCGCCGGCATGATGCTCGCGGAGACTGAATTCCGGCACCAGATCGAGGCCACGATCCGATCCTACCGCGAGATTTTCCTCGGACTGTTTTTCATCACCGTGGGCATGATGCTCGATGTGCGCCTGCTGCTGCGGACGCTGCCGGTGGTCAGCTTGATTCTCCTCGCCATGCTGGTGCTGAAGGCCACGGTGGTGACCGTCGCCGCCGAGCCTTCCACCAAGAGCTGGTTCAAATCGCTGCGCACCGGAATCATCGTGAGTCAGGGCGGCGAATTCGGCTTCGCTCTGCTCACCCTGCTGCTGCGCCGCGATCTCGTGGCTCCCGCAGTGGTTCAGCCTCTGCTCGCCGCCACAGTGCTCTCCATGGTCGCATCGCCCCTGTTGATTCGCCACAATCGGCGGATCACGCGCGCCATCCTGCGCGAGGACGGACCGCGCTATACCGAGGCGATGCGCGAGGCCGAGGCCACCCGCGCGCTCGCGGAGCGCGATCACGTGGTCATCTGCGGATTCGGCAGGGTCGGACAGAACATCGCGCGCGTGCTGGAACAAACCGGTTTCGAATACATCGCGCTCGACGTCGATCCGCAGCGCATCCGCGCAGGACGCCAGGCGGGCGATCCGGTGATGTACGGCGATGCGGCACAGCTCGCGGTGCTGCAGAACGTCGGGTTGTCGCACGTGCGTTGCGTCGTCATCACGTTTGCGAACCCCGCGGTATCGCTCAAGATCGTGCGCTCGGTGCGCGAGCTGCGCGCGGACGTGCCCATCCTGGTGCGCACGCAGGACGACTCCAGGCTCGACGAGCTGCAGGCCGCCGGCGCCACCGAAGTGGTGCCTGAGACCCTCGAAGCCAGCCTGATGCTGCTCTCCCACCTGCTGCTGCTCTTGAAGCTGCCGGTCGCACGGGTGATCCGCACGGTGAACGACATCCGCAGCCATCGCTACGGGATGCTGCGGCAATATTTCCCCGACCCCGGCGCGGTTCCGGATGACAGTCATGCGTTTCGTGAAGAGCTTCACAGCGTGATCCTGCCTCCTCATGCTTGGGCAGTCGGCAAAAGCGTCGCGGACCTTGCCGGCAGGGGATCCCAGGCCGCGGTGAGCGCGGTGCGGCGCGACGGCATCGTGGGCCGCGAACCGGGCGCGGATACGATTTTCAAGGTGGGCGACGTGGTGGTGGTCTGCGGCACGCCCGAAGCGGTGGAACATGCCGAGACTTTGCTCTTAATGGGGTAAAAATTGCTTTACATTTTCCCCTCTCTGCTCCCATAGTAACGACGCTGTTCAAGGGCAAACCCACCGAAAGGCGGGGACGCAAAACCACCGGTCTAAGGGGCTTCCATGAAGCCTGACGATAGCGGGGTCGCCAGTTCTGTAGAACACGCCACGAGCGTGTCAGCGCCCGCCGGTTTGGATGCCCCTCGCAGCAAGGTCTTTATTTGCGCGTCTAGCGAGTGGGGGGCATTATGGTAGTGAAAACGGATCGTTCGCGGAATGCGGACACATCGGCGTCCGGCTTGTATCGGCGCCCCCGGCTCGTGATGCGCGCCAAGCGTGCCGAGGATATTCCCGCGATCCTGCTCGATGCCAAGCAATTCCCGACGCCGGTACGCATCGTCGGCGGCGATTATTCACAGACGCGCTGCGTGGGCGGCGACGGCGGCACCACCGTCAATCTGAGCCCGCTCAACAAGATAATCGAGTTCGGCGAGACGGAAGTCCGTGCACAGGCCGGCGTGCGGGTCGGTACGCTGGCGCGTGCGCTCGCCGAGCGCGGACAGGAACTCGCTTTGACGCCCGAAATGGGCCACATGACGGTGGGTGCGGTGGCCGTCACCACGCTGCCGCAGGCCTCCTACGAGGCCGGTGCCGCTCAGCTCTCCTCGCTCGTGACCGAGCTCAAGCTGGTCACGCCGCAGGGCAAGCCGATGACGATCAACGACCGCAATGCGGACTTGAAGCGCGTGCTCTGTTCGAGCTTCGGTCTGCTGGGAGTCGTGCACGAGGCGGTGCTCAAGGTGCAGCCGTTGACGCCCGTGAAGATCGAATACGAAGTGCTGAATCTAAAGGAGTTCGGCGCGCGTTTTTCCGGCATCGTGAGCGCTCCGGGTGCCCTGCGGCTGCACATTTCGCCGTTCAACGATCAGATCACCGTGGAGCGGCGCACGCTCGATGAGACCGTCAGCATGAACCGCGCCGGCATCTGGCAGATCAAGAAATCCGTGATGCGCAACGTCTTGCCGGCGTTCGGCTCGACCGTGGGGAGCGTGCTCGCGGCGCCGGGCGTTGCGGGTGCCGTCGTCTCCGGCGTACAGCGCGCACTGCGCGCGACCCTGGATCGTGCCGCGCGCAACGTCGTGCTGTATGCACACGAATGGATCCGCGATTTCCCGCAGGAAGCCTGGAAGGCGCGCTACACCTACACGCTCTGGGGATTTCCGCAGGCCGGCTTCCCGAAGCTTCTCGCCGAGTACTTCGCCTTCTGCAAGTCCTACTACAAGCAGCACGGCTACCGATGCAATGTGGTCAACGGCGCGAGCCGCCTGCACCAGGACCGCAGCTCCCTGTTCAGCGTGAGCTTTGCAGGACCGATGTTCACGCTCGAGCCTTCCTCGACCGGCGACCGCGGATGGGACGAGTTTTTGATCGACTTCAACGATTTTGCGTCCGCCCTGGGCGGCGTTCCGACCTTCAATCAATCGCGCGCCTTGAAGCCGGAGCACATCAGCAAGGCTTTCGGCGAGCGCGCCAAGCTGTTCCGGGCATTGCGCCAGCGGACCGATCCGCTCAATCGCCTATGCAACAGCTATTTTTCGCATCTGCTCGACTAGATCGGCCGGCCGGTCCATGAGAGGCGGCGCCGGTAACCGCCTCGCCGGCCGCGCCTCGCCGGCCGCGACTGGCTGCCTTCAGGCCTTGTCCTGCAGATGCGCCTCGACGAACCACAGGTATTTGTCGATCTCACGCGAGATCCCGGTGAACAGATCGGCGGTATCCGCATCGCCAAGATCTGCGGTCTCGTCGATGGCGGATCTCACGGCCTTGCCGAATACCGACAGCTGGGTCGACAGATAGAATAGATGATCCTTGCCCGCGGTGATGCTCAGAGGATAGTTCTTGAGCTTGCTGCGCTTCGCGGCGACCGCGACGGTTCCCTCGGCCGTTCCGCCGAGGCTGGTGATGCGCTCGGCGATCTCGTCGATCTGCTCGAGAACGGCATCGGAAATCTTGTCGAACAGCTCGTGCAGCGCGATGAAGTTCGGACCCTTGACGTTCCAGTGCGCCTGCTTGACCTGACTCTGCAAATCGATCGCCTCGCTCAACCGGTCATTCAGGACGACGATGACGTTGCGGCGAGTTTTTTCGGTGAGGTCGATCTTGGTCTTGTACATGCAGCGCTCCTTGAAACGTATGCGGTGGCGGGGTGGTATTTTGCACTGCCGCCCGGCGAATCCCAAGCGCGGCCGCGCCGAGGCGCGCCGCACACGGCGGTCATTGGTCCGCTCGTCGCTTGCGCAATTGGACGGCTGCGGCGATCAGCGCGGCCCCGACCAGCGCGCCGATCCAGGTCGACGGGCTCGACAGGAAGCCCCATGGATCGAGGATCCGCCATGCGGAGGGCGCGCCGGAGGATGCCGCGTCGGGTTGATTGCCGGACCATGAGTCCGCCCATTCGGAGGCATGAGCGCTGAAGGCCGCCGAGGTATAGCCGATGAGGCGGTCGCCTATCGCGCTCAAGCACGAATGCGTGCCGATGAACAGGCGTTCCGCCAGGATCACGGCGAGCGGTGGAAGGACCGACCACAACATCACCGCGCGCCTGGCCCAGGCGGAAATGACCAGCAGCCAGCCGGTGACGGGCAGATACCAGATTGCCGTCGTCACGATGACGTAAAGCCAAACGGCCTGCATTTGCAGCCACACATCCAGCCGCCACAAGGCGTTGCCCAGCGCGGCGTGCGCGCGCACGGACAGCACGAAGGCCGCCAGCAGACTCGCCGCATCGGCGGCCGCGAAGTACACCAGCGGTATGGCAACCAGGGCGACAAAGAGCTTGGAGAGGACCGTGGCGGTATCGGAGATCGGCAGGGATTTCCAGAACAGCACACTGCGATCCCTTCGATCCGTATACAGGCAGTCGAGCAGATACCAGTACGAGTAGATCGACATCGGCGCGAAGAACAACGCACCGAACGCCACGAACATCATCCCCGCCATCGAGCGGGTCCTCGCGGCGGAGTCGAACAGCGTGGCCTCAATCGTCCCGAACAGGGAGGCGAGCGTGAGCAGCACGACCATGGCCGCCGGAATGATCCAGATGGCCCGGTTCTCCCAGAATTCCCGCTTGACGAGCCACGCGTAGGTATTCATGCGGACCCCGCTCGCGACAGCTTCGCGACGAACAGATCGGCGACGCTGGGCGTCGACACCTGGCCCAGGGCGGCGAGCCGCTCGAGATTCGGACGCTCGAAGTACAGGATCCGCTTGCCGAGCATCGGGCGCTCATGGAAAGGTCGTTCGGCGCGCGCGGCGGCGAGCGCATCGTCGGCGACTGCAACCGCCGCATAGCGGGCGGCGATGTCATCCATCGAGCAGTCGAGAACGATGCGCCCCTGGTCGATGAACAACACGTCGGTCAGGAGATTTTCGACCTCCTCGACCTGGTGCGTGGTGATCAGGATGGTACGCGTATCGTCCATGTAATCGTTGACCAGCGCGTCGTAGAATCCGCGCCGTGCCAGGATGTCCAGACCGAGCGTCGGTTCATCGAGCACCAGCAGCCGCGCATCGATCGCCATGGTGAGCGCGAGGTGCACCATGGTTTTCATGCCCTTCGACAGCTCGCTCATGCGGCGCCGGCCGGTGATGCCGGCGTTGGCGAGGAGCGCCCGCGCCCGGCTGGCGCGAAACCGGGGATGGACGCCGCCGACGAACTCGATCGCATGATCCACCGACAGCCACGCGGGCAGCACGGCCACATCGGCGATGAAACTCGCCTCGCCCATCAGTTGAGCGCGCTCTTGAAACGGCTCGCGCCCCAGCACTCGCAGCTCCCCCTCGTAAGAGGTGAGGCCGAGGACGGCGCGCAGCGCCGTGGTCTTGCCCGCGCCGTTCGGTCCGATGAGGCCGACGATGCGGCCGGGTTGTACGTCGAAGGCGACATGATCGAGCGCGACCTGGGAGCCGAATTTCTTGCTGAGGCCGCGCGCCTGAATGAGAGAAGACATGTTGCGACTCACTTATCGGTCGTTTCGCCGGCGCGAGGGGCGGGGGCGGGATGGGTAGCTTCGGGCTGTTGGGCGAACAGCTCCTCCGCCGAGAAGCCGAGTCGGCGGATGACGGCCAGCACCCGGGGCCATTCATCCTTCAGGAACCGGTGGCGCTCGCCGGTCAGCAACCGGGTGCGAGCGCCCTCGCTCACGTACATACCCCGCCCGCGGCGCTTTTCCACCAGGTGTTCGTCCACCAGCTGCTGATATCCCTTGAGGACGGTCAGCGGATTCAGCCGGTAGTCGGCGGCGACGGCGCGCACGGAGGGCAATGGGTCGCCCTCCTTCAGCGCTCCCTCGAGAATCAGCGCGACCATCCGATCGCGCAGCTGGCGATAGATCGGTTGATTGGCGTTCCAAGTGGGGATCGCAGTCTCCTGGGGAGTCTCTACGACTCTGTATTAGTAATTTGGTTATATACTAAACTATATCACTATAACGAAAAACACTATCAGGCACAACACGAGCCTGTGCGAGATCAGGCGCCCGCACCTTGGGTGCCCCCGTCGGGTTCCCCTTCGGCTACCATGGGCGCCTTTCCCCAGGGGTCCCCATGAAGAAACCAGTTACCGTCACCATCACGGGCGCCGCCGGACAGATCGGATATGCACTCGCTTTTCGCGTCGCCTCCGGCCACATGCTGGGCGCGGACCAGCCGATCAATCTGAATCTGCTGGAGATCCCTGCGGCTCAGGCGGCCGTGCAGGGGGTGGTGATGGAGCTGAACGACTGCGCGTTTCTCACGCTCAACAAGGTCACGGCGACGGATGACGCACGGGTCGCCTTCAAGGATTGCGACATCGCCATGCTGGTGGGCGCCAGGCCGCGGGGGCCCGGCATGGAGCGCAAGGATCTGCTGCTCGAGAACGCCAAGATTTTCTCCGCGCAGGGCAAAGCGCTGGATGCGGTCGCGAGTCGCGAGGTACGGGTCCTCGTGGTCGGGAATCCCGCCAACACCAATGCGTTGATTGCGCAGCGTAACGCGCCCTCGCTCTCGCCGGATCGATTCACCGCGATGACGCGGCTCGACCACAACCGGGGACTCTCCCAGGTCAGCGAGAAAACCGCAACGCCGGTCGGCAAGATCCACAAGATGATCATCTGGGGCAATCATTCCGCGACTCAGTATCCCGACCTGCATCACGCCACCGTGGATGGCAGCGCGGCGCTTGCGCTCGTGGGAGAGCGCTGGTTCGCCGATCATTTCATTCCGACCGTGCAGCAGCGCGGCGCCGCCATCATCAAGGCGCGCGGATCATCCTCGGCGGCCTCCGCCGCCTCCGCGGCGGTGGATCACATCCACACCTGGGTGCTGGGGTCCCGCGAGGGTGATTGGGTCAGCATGGCGGTACCCTCCGACGGCAGTTATGGCATTCCCGAAGGCGTCGTCTACTCGTATCCTGTGGTCTGCAAAGGCGGCCGGTACAGCATCGTCAAGGGCCTCGAGATCAGCGATTTCTCTCGCGAAAAGATGCAGGCCACGCATCGCGAACTGTGCGAGGAGCGTGACGGAGTGAAGGATCTCATCTAAAGCACTGGGAGGGGATTATGAATCGTGTGTTGTCAGCGATCGGCGCCAGTATCCTGGCGGCCGCGGCATTCGCGCAAGATCGTCAGCCGGCGCCGGCCGGCGCGGAGGTGTACTTCATCGCGCCGAGAAACGGTGCCACGGTGACCGGCCCCGTGACGGTTAAATTCGGTCTGAAGGGCATGGGGGTCGCCCCCGCCGGCGTCAAGTTCGACAACACCGGCCATCATCATCTGCTCATCGACACGGATGTGAGCGACTTGAAGCTCGACGCACCGTTGCCGGCGACGGACAAGATCGTGCACTTCGGCAAAGGTCAGACCGAGACCACCGTGACGCTCGCGCCGGGCAAGCATACGCTGGAACTGTTGTTCGCAGACTATCAGCACATCCCCTTCGATCCGACGCTGCATTCGCAGAAGATCACCATCACGGTGAAGTAGGCGATCAGCGTGCGGGCGATCCTGCACGTCGACATGGATGCGTTCTACGCATCGGTGGAAGAGCGCGATCGTCCCGAGCTCAAGGGCAAGCCGCTGATCGTCGGAGGGACCGGCGGCCGGGGCGTGGTCGCCGCGGCGAGTTACGCGGTGCGGCGCTTCGGTGTCCATTCGGCGACGCCGATGCGCGAGGCGCTGCGGCTTTGCCCGCACGCGATCTGTGTGCGGCCGCGGATGGCCCGCTACCAAGATGTCTCGGACCAGGTGTTTGCGATATTCCGCGACTTCACGCCGTTGGTGCAGGGATTGTCGCTCGACGAGGCATTTCTCGATGTCACCGCAAGCCGGCGCCTGCTCGGAGATGCGGGGGCGATCGGGGCCGAGATCCGCCGCCGCATTCGCGCCGCCACGGAACTTAGCGCCTCGGTCGGGATCGCACCCAATAAGCTGCTCGCCAAGATCGGCTCCGAGCTCGCCAAACCCGACGGCATGTTCCGCATCGGCCCGGAGAATTTGCACGAGGTGCTCGACACTTTGCCCATTGAGCGGTTGTTCGGAGTCGGACGCAAGACCCTGCCCGCGGTCCATGCGGCCGGCCTCCATACCCTGGGAGACGCGGCGCGAGCGAGCGAGCAGGTCTTGTGGCGAGCGTTCGGAAAGCACGGACGGGCCATGCGCGCGCTCGCGTGCGGCATCGACGAGCGCCCGGTGGTCTCGGATCGCGAGGAGAAATCCATCAGCGCGGAGGAAACCTTCGCACAGGACATTCGTGAGGCCGGCGAGATCGACCGGCATTTGACGGCGCTTGCCGACCGGACCGCCGCCCGGCTGCGGGCTCAGGGCGTCGCGGCCGCCCGTGTATCGGTCAAGATCCGCCGCGCGGACTTCAAGACCTATACCCGGCAGTGTTTGCTCGGCCAACCCACCCAGGACACCGCCGTCGTCTCGGGGGCGGCTCGCCGCTTGCTGGCCGCCTGGCACGCCGAGCAGCCGGATGCGGCGCTGCGGCTGCTCGGCGTCGGCGCAGGGAACTTGTGTACCCTGCGCCAGCCCGATCTGTTCGCCACGGAGCCGGGGAAGGATTCGCGTCTCGACGCGGCGGTCGACGGCATTCGGGGCCGCTTCGGCCCGGCGCTGCTCACTCGCGCGAGCCTGCTGCCGCGTGCCGGCTCGGGTCCGCGCCGAGGCTGAGCTTGGTATCATCCCACCCGCCATGTACGTCAGCTTCTTCGGCCTGATCGAAAAGCCGTTCTCGATAACGCCGGACCCGCGCTATCTGTATCTCAGCGAGCGCCACGCCGAGGCGCTCGCGCACCTGTTGTACGGCATCAACGAATCGGGTGGTTTCATTCAGCTGACCGGCGAGGTCGGTACGGGCAAGACCACCGTCGTGCGAACGCTGCTCTCGCGCGTGCCGCAGCATGCAGATGTTGCCGTGATCCTGAATCCCCGCGTCACGCCGGTCGAGTTCCTGCTGACCATCTGCGAGGAGCTCGGTCTCGGCTTGGACGAAGCCGATCGCAGCAGCGTCAAGGAAATGGTCGATGCGCTGAACGGGCGGCTGTTGGCCGCGCACGCCGATGGCCGCCGCGTCATCGTCATCGTCGATGAAGCGCAAAACCTGTCGGCCGAGGTGCTGGAACAGGTGCGCCTGCTCACGAACCTGGAAACCGCGACTCAAAAATTGCTGCAGATCATCCTCATCGGCCAGCCGGAACTGCGCGAGCTGCTCGACCGCACGGACCTGCGTCAGCTGGCTCAGCGCATCACCGGTCGCTACCACTTGAATCCGCTGATCAAGCCGGAGACCGAACAATACGTCGGCCACCGGCTGCGGGTTGCCGGTGCCTCGGGAGAGATCTTCACACCCGCGGCGCTGCGCGAGGTGCATCGGGTCTCGGCGGGGGTTCCTCGCGTCATCAACGTGGTCTGCGATCGCGCGCTGCTCGGCGCGTACACGGAGGACACCAGGAAGGTCACGCCGGCGCTGGTGCGCCGCGCGGCAGGTGAGGTTTACGGCCGCCGCTTCTTCCCGCTGTGGCTCGGCTGGCTGGCGGCGGCCGCGGCTCTGGCGGGGGTTTGCTCCACGGTATTCCTCGTGTCGAGCCTTTGGCGGCATTCCTCATCGGTGCTGCACGCGGCGGCAAAGCCGGCTCCGGCGGCGCGCCTGGCGCCGGCGGCGAGCCCGAGCCCGCGGCCGGCGCCGCCGCCGGTCTCGATCAACGCGCTGCTGGCCGAAAACGCCGCGAATACCGGCGAGGTGGCGGCGTTCCGGCGGCTGCTGTCGCTCTGGGGCACCGCGATGACGGACGACAAGGACCCCTGTGGTCAGGCGCAAAAAGCCGGGCTTGCCTGTCTGGAGCAGCGTGGCTCCTGGGCGCAGGTACGAGCCCTCAACCGTCCCGCCATCCTCACATTGACCGACGATGAGGGGCAGAGACACCGTGTCGTGCTGTCCGCGCTCGATGAGGATTCCGGCACGCTCGATCTGGGAGACCGCAACGTGCGCGTGCCGCTCGGGGAGCTGTCGCGCGACTGGTTCGGGGAATTCACCGTCGTGTGGAAGCCAAAGACTCCGCACACGCGGTTGTTGTCGGTCGGCATGCGCGGGGATGAAGTGAGGTGGCTGCGCCGCAGCTTGAACGCGCTGCATGGTGCCGCGTCCGATCCTGCCCTCGACGACGTGTACGATCAGGGGCTCGCGATCGCCGTACAGAACTTTCAGCGCGAGCATCGGCTGAACGTCGATGGCGTCGCCGGATTGCAGACTCAGGTCGTGCTCGATACCGCGCTTGCCGATCCGGGTTCCCCGCTGCTCTCGCCTCTCACGCCGCACGGCTAGGGACCCACCGGGTACGCTCCATGTCCTTCATCCTAGACGCACTCAAAAAATCCGAGATCGAACGCCAGCGTCAGAGCGTTCCCGGGTTGATGGACACGGGCCCCGCGCCGAGGCGCGCGCGATTTCCGGGCTGGGCGATCGCGCTGACTGCCTTGCTGGCCGTCAATCTCGCGGTGCTCATCATCGTGCTCGCGCGCGGCGGTCTGCCGGGGCCTTTCGGCCGCTCGGCGCGGGACGCGCGCGGCGCGTCTCCGCAGGCAACCGAACCATCGACCGCGATGACGCCGCTCCCGGCTTCATCGGTGCGGCCTGACGGCACCGCCCGGACCGCCGCCAACCCGCCGCCCACGGGTACTGCGCAAGCCGCCGGTACTGCGCAGGCCGCTGCCGACTCCAATCCGCCCGAACATCATTTCAGCCCAATGGATCCGGCCGCGCCCGTATACGCACCGGAGATCCCGGCGGAGAGCGCGCCGACGGGGGGCGCGCTCTCCGCAGCCCCGGCGCAGTCGAGCCGCCCGACGCCGCCCGATTCGTCCTCATCGAGTGGCCGCGGGCGCGATCCGCTCCTGACCTCGGGCGGCGACAAATCCGACCAGGAGGTTCTGCCCACGATCAGCGAGCTCGATCTGACGGGTGCCAACGCGCTGCCGGATATGCATCTCGACGTGCATGTCTACGCGACCAGGCCGGCTGAGCGTTTCGTCTACATCAACATGCGCAAATATCGAGAGGGAAACACGCTCGCAGAAGGGCCGCTGCTCGAGCGGATCCGCCGCGACGGCGTCGTGCTCGACTATCACGGACTGCGATTCGTATTGCCGCGCCAGTAATTCGCCGCTTTTGTCCTATCATAGCCGCATGAGAACCGTATTCCGGAAGATATTGGCGCTGACCATGAGCGGACTGGTCACGGTGCTGCCGCTCGCGCTGACGGTGTACGTGATCTGGTGGCTGGTGAACACGGTGGAGGGATGGCTGCGCCGGGCCCTCATCGCGCTCGGCATCGTGAGCCCGGCGCATTATTGGCCGGGCCTCGGATTGCTGGCGGGGTTCATCTTGCTGTTGATCGTCGGGAGCCTCGTCAACGCCTACGCGGGCAAGATCTTCGTCAAGTACTGGGACGACTTTCTCGGCCGCATTCCGTTCGTCAAGACGCTTTACGGCGGATTCCGCGATGTCGTGAGTCTCCTGCCATCCGGCAGCGGCGAGAAGCGCGATCTGCAGCGCGTGGTGCTGGCGAGATTTGCCGGCGTGCATGCCATCGGCTTCGTCACGCGTGAAGACGCACCGGCGGTGCTGGACGCGCACGGCGGTCGGGACCTGGTCACCGTGTATTTTCCGATGAGCTACGCCTTCGGCGGCTACACCATCTACTTGCCGCGCGAGATCATCCAGCCGCTCGACATTTCGGTCGAAGATGCCATGCGGCTCGCCATCACCGCGGGCCTCACCCGGGCCAAAAGCTACTGAAGCCCAACGGGAGCATCGTGGGCCTTCCAGGTTTCAGGCGGCGCTTGCAGGTAATTGCGCTGATTGCGACGCACTCGGCGCTGGCGGCGGGACCGTCGGCGCGGGACATTGCCGGCACCGGGTTTGCGGCCGGCACTGCGGCCTCGAGCCGATACGTTGCCTGGCGCGCCGCCGCGGCGCAGGTATTGAGTGTGCATGCGGACGCCGGTTCGTTGGCCACCGCCGCGGCTCTGAGGTATCTGCTGCCGCCACGATACAAAGGCGACTCCGCTCAAGTCCGACTGGCGGCTGTCGACTTGGCGGTGAAGGCGAGCGACGTCGAACCGGACAATGCGACCATAGGCTGGCTGCGGCTGCAACTTTGCGCGGGAACGTCCGGATGCGACATTCGAGATCCCGCCACCACCATGCGCTGGGTCGACGCCGATAACAGTGCGGTCTGGATCTCGACGCTCGCCCTCGCCCAAAAGGACAAGGATCCGGAGGAGGTCTCGCGCATCTTGCAGGAAATGGCACAGGGGTCGCGGTTCGAGGTCTACCGCAATCGCACCGTGGTATTGCTGTTCGATGCGTTGCGAAAAGCGGGAACCGAGCTCCCGCCGGGCTATGTGCCGTCGGACTTGAGCAGGCTGAGCGAAGCCATGACGGTCGCCGGTTCCGAGGTCGTACCGCCGTTCGCACCGCTCCTGGCGGCCTGCCGCGAACCGTCCGGCGGCGAGCGCCGCGAAAATTGCCTGAAGCTGTGCAAACTCATGCAGCGCGGCGACACCGTTGCGGCGCAAATGGCGGGCCTCACGATCGAGCGGCGGTTGAGCGCACCGGACAGCAAGGATGCGCGGGCGGCCGCGGAGCGTCGGCGCGAGCTGCAGTGGCGCGTGACGGCAGCGAGCGAGTATGACGCGCCGGCGCTTCCCTGGCTGACCAACGCCCTCGCCCGCGACCGCGTGCGCGAGATGCGCAGGTTGCCGCGCGAGGAAGACGTGGACATCGCCATTTTGCGAAGGCATAAGATACCGCTCGAGCCACCGGAGAATGCGCAATGATCGACTTGTACTACTGGCCGACGCCCAATGGGCACAAGATCACGCTGTTCCTCGAGGAAGCGCAGCTTCCGTACCGCATCGTGCCGGTCAACATCGGCAAGGGCGAACAATTCACGAAGGAGTTTTTGGCCATCTCGCCCAACAACCGCATGCCGGCCATCGTCGACCACAGTCCGCCCGATCATGGCGCGCCGCTCTCGGTGTTCGAGTCCGGGGCGATTCTTTTGTATCTCGCCCAGAAGAGCGAACTGTTCATTCCGGCGGATGCTCGCGGCAATGCAGAAGTTCTGGAGTGGCTGTTCTGGCAGGTCGGCGGCCTGGGTCCGATGGCGGGGCAAAATCATCACTTCTCGCGCTATGCGCCCGAGAAGATTCCGTACGCGATCGAGCGCTACGTGAACGAAACCAACCGACTCTACGGCGTGCTGAACAAGCGCCTGGCGGACCGCGAGTTCGTGGCCGGCGCTTACTCGATCGCGGATATGGCGGCGTATCCCTGGGTGGTGCCTCATGAGGCGCAGGGACAGAAGCTCGCGGATTTTCCTCACCTTAAACGGTGGTTCGAGGCCATCAAGGGCCGCCCTGCGACGCTGCGCGCCTATGCACTGGCGGCTGATTTCGACACCAGCCCGGCCATGACCGAGGAGCGGCGCAAGATCCTGTTCGGCCAGACGGCAGACTCCACCACCCGGAGATGACCCGCGCGGCCGCGCGTGCGACCTTCCCCGCAGAAGTCGCGGCTAGCCGGTGCGTGCGTTGCCCTCGCTCACCCAGCAATTACGCTGGTGCTCATCCACCATGCCCACCGCCTGCATGAAGGCATGGCAAATGGTGGAGCCGACGAAACGAAACCCCCGGCACTTCAGATCCTTGCTCATGGCATCGCTCTGGCGGGTGGTGGTGGCGATGCCGTTCAGCGTGGCCGGACGGCGGCGCAGCACCTTGCCGTCGGTAAATTGCCAGAGGTAATCAGCGAACGTGCCCGGCCTGTTGCGAATCTCGAGGTAGGCGCGCGCGTTGCCGATGAACGCCTCGATCTTGAGCCGATTACGCACGATGCCGGCATCGTTCATCAGCCGTTTGCGTTTCACGGCTCCATAGCGTGCCATGACCTCGGGGTCGAAGCCGTCGAACGCCCGGCGATAGGCTTCGCGCTTGCGCAGGATGGTGAGCCAGGAAAGCCCGGCCTGTGCGCCTTCCAGGCACAGCATCTCGAACAGGCGCCGGTCGTCATGCACCGCGACCCCCCACTCCTCATCGTGGTAGGCGATGTACGCGGGATCGGTCGTGCACCACGCGCAGCGCAGCTTCCCATCGTCGTGGCGTTTGACCCGGCTCATCGCGGCTGAAGCTCAGCCGTGCAACCGCATCGCGGGGCGATCCCTGTAGACCAGTTCGATGCGATCGACGCCGTGAGTACGGCGCGCGGCGCGGCGGATCTCATGCATCAACTTGAGCAAAACCCGTGTGTTCAGGTCGCCTGCGACGGCACACGGCTGCTGCACCCCGAGATGCAGCACGACGAACCGCTCGCGAGCCAGCCGCACGAACACAGCCACCCCCAAGGGCCGCCCCTCGCCGGATACCGCAAACAGGGACTGAACGCCTTCGATATCACCCACGCGGATGGACAGCCCGCCCTCTTGTTCCTGGATCTCGGGAACGCCGTAGGTCTCGATGGACTGCTGAATGCCGAGGCGCACGCGATGCTGATTGACGTTGAAGAACAGCAATTGCTCCAACGCGGCGCGCTGGTCGACCGGTAATTTGCACTGGATGCCGATGGACTCGCTCAACGATGTCTCCCCGCCGCTGGCACCGCGCAGCTCGGCAATGTGTCGCCAGTCACAGAAATCACTTGACGCACCGCAGCACCGTTGTCTGCGTCATGAGACTCCGTATCGTATAGCGTCACCCTCTGAATGACACTAGCCTAACCAGTTCAGGGTTTGGATGAATTGCCGCAGCGGCTTCGGCAGACGGCAAGGTGATCCCGGATCGAGTCATACCATGCGAGGAAAAAGCCGGTGCTAGCCCCTGAGGAGGACACCCCGACGATGGATGCGCTGAGGTCCAGCCTGGCGAGCGACATCGTCGAGCTGGTCGTGCTCAGCACCGATGAATGCTTTCTGCAAACGCTGCGGGACGCCGTCGGACCCTCCCGCCGGCTTTGGCATGTGCTGTCGTCGGACAAGGTCGGTGATCTCCTGCTCGCCGGCGGGGTCGGCATTGTGGTCCTCGACGTGGACGCGCTCCGGGAGGCGTTCGCCTTGTTCATCACCCAGATGAAGCAACAATTTCCCGATCTCGTCATCGTGGTTGCGGGCGCTCGGGATGCCGAGACGGCGCTTGCCCGCTTGATCAGCGACGGCACGGTGTATCGGTTCATTCATAAGCCCATGTCGCCGGCGCGGGCGCGGCTGTTCGCGGATGCCGCGGTCAAGCGCTTCGAGGATCAGCGCCGGCGTGTGAGTGAGATGACGGCCGCTGCCGCCAAACCCTCCGGCAGCGGCGGCCTGATGATTGCGGGCGGATGTGCGGCAATCTGCGCGATCGCCGGCGGCATCTGGGCGCTGACGCACGGCGACACCCAAAACACCCCTGCGACCACAGCGCACGTGCCGGCCGCCGGCACCGTTCCCGCTCCGGATCCGCGCACCGCCGTGAGCGCGGCCGACAGCGAATTATTGGCCCGCGCGACTCAGGCACTCGCCGCGAACCGCCTGATCGCGCCAAGCGGCGACAATGCATTGGAGCTCTATCTGCAGGAGCTTGCGCGCAACCCCGCCAACGCGGAGGCGCGCTCCGGCATCGCGGCGCTGCGCGAGCGGTTGGTCGCGCGCGCGCAGAACGCCTTGCTCGAGGAACGTCTGGACGAAGCGGCGGCCGCCCTCGACACGGCGCGCCGCGCAGGCGCGGACAGCGGGAGCATCGCGCTGTTGGCCGCCGAGCTGCTCAAGGCGCGAGGGCACGTCAAGCGATCCGCCGATTCGGCGACCGCCAAGGCACAGGCAGCCGTGGATGGAGCGAGCCCGGCACCTGACCCCGCCGAGCCATCCGCCGCGCTCGCCATGCAGCGGATCCGAGACGGGCGCCTGCTCGAGCCCGAGACCGACAGCGCGCGGTTCTACGTGCAGCAGGCGCTCAATAGCAATCCCGGGAGCGCTGCCGCCGAACGCGCCAGCGAGGCGCTCGCTCTCGGCCTCTTGAATGCGGCACGCAGCGCCATCGATCGCAAGGATCTCGCGGCCGCCTCGAGTTGGCTCGACGGCGCCGATGGAATTGCCTCGCCAACGAACATCGAGAACCTGCGACATCTGCTCGCCGCCGCGGAGCATCGGACCAAGGAGGCCGATGCACCTCCCCAGGCGTCGGAGCAGCTCCCGCAGGAAAATCGCCCCGCGCCGGACATCGACCACCCGAACGCGGCCGTGAGCGCAGCCGAGAACGCGACGCGTGGCTCCTCCGCCTCGGAGGTGATCGATGCCGGTCACCTCGTCCTGGTGAAGTCGGTGCAGCCCGATTATCCGCTGAAAGCGCGAACCGATTCGATTGAAGGCTGGGTGGAGATCGAATTCACCGTGGCGGAGTCAGGCCGGGTGAAAGACGCGGCGGTGCGTGCCGCGAATCCGCGCGGCGTGTTCGACCAGGCGGCCATCGACGCTTTGTTGCAATGGCATTACAAGCCCGTGCTCGTCGACGCCAAGCCGGTGGCGCGGCGCGCGCGGATTCGCATCCGATTCGCGCTGGCAGGCTGAGCCGATGCCCGGCCGGCGCTTGTCCGGGCTGAAGCTAAGCCGCCGCTGGTGGACGACCCATCGCGCCTGGCTGGACGGGCACCCCAACGGCCCCGGCGACCGCAGAAAGCGCCGAGGCAGGCACCGCTTCCTGAGTCAGCGCACCGATTTCCGCGCCGATCCTCAGATCGTCCGCGGCCCCAAAGGCGTGCTTGCGGATCAGTCCCTGGCGGTCGATCAGCACCAGGCTGGGCGTGCCGCGCATGTTGTAGCGTTCCATGGTTTTCGGTATGGGGCCGGCCGTATTTGCACTGTCGAGGCCGATCGGGAATTTCAGCCGATATTCGTGAATGAAGGCATTGAGCAGCGCCAAGCTGTAGGCCTGATGATGCTCGAACGTGGAGTGCAGGCCGACGACCGCCACGTCGGTCGGCTCGAAGGTCTCGTGAATCCGTCGCGCCTGGGGGATGGCGACGGCGATCGACGTGGGGCACAGCACTTGAAAGGCGATCAGCACCACCACCCGGCCGCGCAGCGAGCCAAGGGCCAGCGGCCGATCCGAGTTGAACCAGGTTTGCACCGAGAGCTCCGGTGCCTGCGCCGAGGTTGCCGTCATGCGTTACCGTACCTTGGTTGAGTCCGACCCTGCGATTTCGATCGCATTCGGCGCCAGTGTAACGGGACTTCGCGTGTACGCAAAAACTTGACATCGCGCGCCGGGATCGGGCCGGAAGTCGGCGGCTCCGGGAGTCGCTCTACACCCGTGCTTTCGGGCTGCCCCCCGCCTGCTTGGGGTTCCCGCCCGGTGTCGCACCGTGCCTGTCGGCGAGCCCGCCCCCCGGGCTTGCGCCGGGCTTCGCGGCCTCGCGATCGCGGCGCTTGCGCTCCGCGATTTCCTCGCGGTCCACGGCCACATCGCGCGGCGCGTTGATGCCGATCCGCACCTGCGAACCGTTCACCGCCATCACCGTGACTTCGATGTCATCACCGATTCGCAGCGCTTCGCCAGCGCGTCGCGTAAGAATCAACATGGGGCAGGCCTCGGTGGATGACGATGGTCTATTCCGCCATCCCGGCGCCTCGGCTCCAAGGGCGTTTAGTTCCCTCTGCGTGTAGGACTTTGGACGACAGGCGTCCCCTTAAGATGCGGTGGGGGTGGACGGGCCGCGCGTCAGTGGTGGGTGATGCGCAGCGCCGGCGTCTGCGCCGGGATCTCGGCCGGCGGCGGGGTGGTCGCGCCCTCCCAGGTGTTGACGGTGGCCTCGTAGATCGCCAGTTCACGCAACAAGTCGTCCAGCGGCTGCGCCTTGCCCATCGCAAAGCCCTGCCCGTAGTCGACACCGAGATCGGCCATCCGCGCGCGCAACAGGTCGGTTTCGACGTATTCCGCGATGGTCTCCATGCACATCATCTTGGCCAGTTGCGCGATGGCCTTGATCATGGATTCGCTGCGCGTATTGTTGAGCGAATCGCGCACGAAACTGCCGTCGATCTTCAGGTAATTGACGGATAGATCCTTCAGATAAGCGAGCGAGCTCACGCCGGTTCCGAAGTCATCGAGCGCGAACTGGCATCCGAGATCCTGCAGGGTACGCAAAAAGTGCTGCGCCTTCGCGAGATTTCCCACCGTCGCCGTCTCGGTCAATTCGAAGCACAGGACGTTCGGCGGCAGATTGCTCGCCCTGATCTCCTCGACCACGTACGCAAGGAAGGTATCGTCCTGAAGCGACTGGCCGGAGAGATTGATCGCGAATCGCGCAATATCCTCTCCCACCGCCGCGCTGTGCGCTCCGAGCAGCTCGCAGGCCCGGTGCACGACCCAGCGATCCACCGTCGGCATGAGTTGATAGCGCTCGGCGGAAGACAGAAACTTTGCGGGCGGGATGATCTCGCCCCGGTCGCCGAGCATTCGAATCAGCAATTCGAACCGCGGTCGCCCGTAGTTGCCGCGAAGCGGCAGGATCGGCTGCGCGTCGAGCCGGAAACTGTCGTTGCCGAGCGCGTCGCGGAGCTTGCCGATCACCAGAATATCGGTGTGCCGGCGGATGATGCTCTGATCCGAATCCTGGAACACCTCGACACGATTTCGCCCGCGGTCCTTGGCCGCCTTGCAGGCAATCTCCGCGGTGGCCAGGGCGTGCGCCAGCGCGTTTTCGGCGCGCCCGACGGGGGCCACTCCCAAGGCGACGGAGACTTCGAACGATCCCTGCCCTGCGCGAGGCACGATGGCCGCGGCGGCCGCACGGATGCGCTCCGCGAGCTCGGCAGCCGATTCCATTCCGCTGTCCGGAATGAGCGCGGCGAGCCGGTCGCCGGAGATGCGCGCCGCCAGCGCCTTCGGAGGCAATGCCTTCGCCATGGCCTCGGCCACACTGACGATCACGTCGTCCCCCACGTGCATGCCGAAGGTTTCGTTGATGACGTGCAGGCGGTCGATGTCCAGGTAGAGGATGCAATGGGTTGCCGATTCATTGGCCGCGGCGAGCAGCGACTTGGCTTGACGTTCGAACGAATGGCGGGTCATCAGACCGGTGCCGGCGTCGTACTGTGCCTGGATGATGACGGTCACTTTTTTGGCCAGGAGCTCGGCAACGCGGGTTTGATGGGAATCGAAATCGTGGGCGCTCGCCGGATTGAACAGCGCCATCACGCCCATCACGCGCTCCGACGGGTGGCGCACCGGGCACGCCAGAATCTTGTAGGGAGCGGCCACATCGCTCGCCACCTTCGAGATGTGATTCACGACGATGGTGCGCTGCTGAAGCTGCATCCAGGCCATCAGATGCTGCTGCGCTCGCAGCAGCGACTCCGGAGACATGGGGTTTCCGCTGCGGGTCAACGACAGCGCGATACTCTTGTCGGGCACCCATAGCGCGACCAGCGCGCAGTCCATGTGCTCGATGGCGGTCTTGAGGATCAGGTCGAACTCGTCCGCTTCGCCCGTCGCGGATTGGGTCGACGACATTTCCAGCATGAGCGACAAGTCGCGCTCGCGCACGTCCAGATCGCGTTCGCGCGACCCGAGCTTGGAGCGCAGCGACAATTCACGGCGCAGGCATTCGAGTGCCGGCTGCACGAGCTGACGTATGTAGGAGAGCGGGCGAGCCTCCGTGCGCCTTGCGCCCGAGAGGAGCACCAGAAGACTCACGACTCCCAGCGACTCCACGTGTTCGCCGCGCATGGCGAAGGAATACACGGCGCTGTCCGCATCGTGGCGCACGACGCCGGGAAACTCGTGCGGGTCGGTGATCGCCTGAGCGATCGCGTCCTTTACGACATCGAGATCATCGCCGAGATCCCAGTCCTCGGAGGCCCACGCAACGTTGCCGCCGGCATCGTGGACCACCACCCCTTTCAAGCTCGGCATGAGCATCCGCAGCAGGCGGCCGTACGGCTCGAACGAAGCCGCTGCCGCTTCCGGTTCGGAGACGAATGGTTTGATGTCCAGCACTGATGGCGCCGCTCGTAGGGTGATGGATGAATCGGAGACTGCCGCGCCAAATGTGAGGGAATTGGCGCTTCCCAGCCGCGACCCGCGTCGCAATTCCCTGCGTTTCTTGACGCAGATCTGCAAGAGGGGGCAGGGCGTTGACAAAACGCTCCGCAGCCTGTGATGCAGTTCGCCCTGGCGGCCGGGAGTTCCTGCCGACGGGGGCGAAGCTACCGGGCGCCTCGCGAGCGCCGGGCCACCAGACCGAGCAGGCGCCGCCCCCCCGGAATGCGCACCAGCCAGAAAACCCGGCGCCAAAATCGCCGCGCTGCATCGTCCAGCCGTACCAAGGGAAGCCGGTCATACAGCGCGGCCACGGGCTCGTGCAGGATGGCCGTGCGTGCGCGGATCTGCCGGGCGCCGTCGGCGGTCGTCAGCGTCACGGAGGCACCGTAGCGGGTCCCGTCCCGTTGCCAGGCGACCAGCGCCTTGCTCGCGCGAAGGCCGGTCAGCGCCGCACGCGCCTGGCTGTCGGTTCCGCGCAGGATGATCTCGACCCCACCCTGCGTGCCGCTCGAGAGTTGCCAAGCGCCTCCGGCGGCCAGCTCGCGCGCGGTCAGCGTCGCGGTAATGGTGCGTTCCACATTCGTGCTCATTGCCTGGTAACCTCGCCGGCTCGCCGCAGGAAAACGTCATTGGACTCGATCGACACGCCGTCGCTTCCGCCATTGACGCCGGGTGGACCGCGGTCCGGCCGCCCGGCGTCCACAGCACTCGCGCCCGGTCAGCGGCTGAGCTCGAGCGGGCGCGTGCGCTTGGACTACGCGGCGGTAGCAGGGCTCGCGCTCCCCTTCATGCTCAACAGTGCCGTGCAAGCGGTGCTGAATGCAACCGATACGTGGTTCGTCGGGCGCCTTTCCCCGGCGGCAACGTCGGCGATGGGCGCGGTGTACTGGCCCGTGCTGGTGTTGATCCTGCTGTTCGGGGGCGTCGGCCTGTCCGTGCAGACCCTCGTGGCTCAGGCCTACGGCGCGCTGCGCTGGGCCCGCGCCTCGCAGGCGACCTGGACCGCGCTATGGGCATCGCTGTTCACCGTCCCCGCATTCGCCGCGCTCGCGCTCGGCGGCAACGCGATCTTCGCGCCATTCGGCATACCGCGGGCCACCCTCGATCTCGCGATTCAGTACTGGTTCCCGCGAATGCTCTGCGCGCCGCTCGGCATCGCGCTCTACTCGGTTCTCGGCTTCTTCAACGGCATAGGGCGGCCCACCATCACCCTGCGCATCACCCTGGCGGTGGCATTGATCAATGCGGCTTTCAATCAGCTGTTCATATTCGGGCTCGGGCTCGGCGTCGCGGGGTCCGCCTGGGCCACGGGCGCGGCGCAGGCCGTCGGCCTCACCGCGGCGCTCGCCTTTTTTCTCGGCCGGCCGACTCGCCGCCGCTACCGGTCGAATGTCACCTACCGGCTGAAACTGCGGGCGCTGCTCACGCAATTCCAGCTCGGATTCCCCATGGGTTTGTTGTATGCCGCCGACATCCTGGGATTTGCGCTGTTCCAGCTGATGCAGGTGCGCCTCGGCAACGTCGACGGAGCATCCACCCAGATCGTGCTGGTGCTCACCTCGTTTTGCTACATGCCCGCGGTGGGAATCGCGATGGCGGGTACCACCCTCGTGGGGCAGGCCATCGGCGCCAGGACTTTGGATTGGGCGTTCAAGGTGGGTAATGGCATCATCGCCCTGGCGGTCGGTTACATGGGCCTGATCGGGGTGATCGTCGCGGCGGCGGGAAAGTGGCTGATGCCCTGGTTCACCAATGCGGCGGATCCGCAGGCTGCGGCGGTGGCCGCGAAAGGATGCGTGCTGCTTTGGATCGCCGCCGGCTATCAGTTGTTCGACGGCTTCAACATCGCGAGCGGCGCCTGCCTGCGTGGCGCCGGCGACGTGCGCGTGCCGTCGATCATGGTGCTCGCGCTGTCGTGGTCGCTGTTCGTGCCGCTCGCCCATGCATTGTCGTTTCAGCCTGGAGAGGGGTGGGTTCATTGGCTGCCGCAGTACGGTCTGGGATCGGTCGGCGGATGGATCGCCGCGCTGGTGTACGTATGCTGCTTGGGGATGATGCTGTTTCTACGCTGGCGGTCCGGGGCGTGGCGGGGGGTGGTGCTGCGATGAGGGGGCAGGGGTGCTTTCGTTCATGGGCTTGCCGGGCGGCGGCCCTGGCGGCGTCCGGGGTGCTGCTGGCGGCGGGGGCTGCGGCTGCATCCCATGCCGCGCAAGCGGCTGCACCGGCGGCGTTTGCGCCGAGCGGAGTCGTACCCGCTTCCGTGGCACACGTGCTCGCCGCCGAACGGCTGCCGCCGAGCTCGGCGAGTTTCGCCGTGCTCGACGTGGAATCCGGCCGGCTGGTCGCGGGGTTGAACGCAGAGACGCCGCGCAGTCCCGCATCCACCATGAAGCTGGTGACGACCTTCGCAAGTCTCGATCTGCTCGGACCGGCGTACACCTGGCACACCGACGCGCTTGTTCATGGCGCCTTGGAGGGCGGTGTGCTGCGCGGCGATCTCATTCTGAGGGGCGGCGGCGATCCGTACATGACCCTGGATCGCTGGTGGAGTTTCGTGCATGCGTTGCGTGCGAAGGGCTTGCGGACGATTCGCGGGGATATCGTGATCGACGACACGGCGTTTGCCCTGCCGGCCGAGGACCCCGCAGCGTTCGACGGCCGCCCGAACCGCTCTTACAACGTCGAACCGGACGCGCTCATGGTGAACTTCCAGTCCGTGGAGTTCCGCCTGGCCCCGGATGCCGCAACGCGCAGCGTGGACATCGTCGCGACACCGGCGCCGATCAATCTCGCCATCGATAACCGGGTCGCGTTCGCGACGGGACGCTGCCGTGGAGCCGCGGCGCGGGTGGGCTTCGAGGTACCGTCGGGGGAGGGGGATCGCGCCGTCTTTTCGGGTGACTTGTCGGCGGAGTGCCTCGATCGCACCATCACCCGGGTGATGCTCAAGGCCCCAAGCTATGCCTTCGGCACGTTCGTCGAACTGTGGCGCGAATCGGGCGGCGAGTTCAACGGCGGGATGCGTATCGGGGCGGCAGCGCCGGACGCGCAACCGTTGTTGAGCTTCGAGTCGCTGACCTTGGGCGAGGTGATCCGCCTCACGAACAAGTACAGCAACAATCTGATGGCGCGTCATTTGTTCCTGACGATCGGCGCGGATCGCTACGGCACGCCGGCCACTCTCGAAAAAGGTGCGCGCGCCGTCGCGGATTGGTCGCGTGCACGCGGACTGCCGCTCGCGGAGATGGTGGTCGACAACGGCTCAGGCCTTTCACGCGGCGCACGGATCTCGGCGCTCGAGATGGGTGCGCTGCTGCGCTTTGCCTACCGCAGCCGCTGGGCCCCGGAGTTCATTGCCTCGCTTCCGCTCGCTGGAATCGACGGAACCTTGCGCACGCGCATGCAGAACACGGCGGCAGGTTCGGTGCGGTTGAAGACCGGTCATCTGGATGGAGTCACCGCGGTGGCCGGCTACGTGACCGGCGGATCGGGAAAAACGTACGTGCTGGTGTCGTTCATCAACGACGCGCGCAGCGACTCGGGTGCGGGAGAGCCGGTGCACGCCGCGCTCGTCGATTGGATCCAGGCCACGCTTTGACCCGCCATCGGTGCATGATTTGTCGATCGATGAACGGCACTCTTCTAACGTCTTTCCATATCCCACAAAATTGCGGTCACGTCCTTGCGCAGCCAGACGCCGAAGCCGAGATAGCGGAAATCCCGGGAAAGCCGGCGCCGGTACCAATCGCCATCGCGCAGGTGTACCGCCCGATCCGTCAGGCTGCGGTCGCAATGCTCCCTCCAATCCTCGCGGGTCAGCGCAGACACATAGAGCGCCGCGCGGGTCAGGCGTTTGAAATTCGCGATGGCGCGCGCCGCCTCGCGATCGCCCAGATATTGGAGAACGTCGTAACAGACCAAAAGATCGCTCGGCCGTCGCGGCACATAGTCAGCGACCGAGCCGCGCAGCCAACCGTAGCGGCCGCAGAGATACTCGCTGGCGTCGAGCCCGGTATAGCGGGCGCGCGGCAACAGTCGGGCGAAAGGCGCCCGCAACAGCCCGATGCCGCATCCTGCGTCGAGAATACTGCGCACCGGGATGGCGGCCTGGGCCAGCGCGGCGGCGATCAGACGGGCCCGTGTACGCATTTCACGGGCATCGGTGACCCGTGTAGCCGGGCTCAGGTAGAACTTCGCGAAGTACGCGGCCCCGAATGTGGCGTTGGTTCGCCGTTTCGGCCGCTTTGGGCCAGGTCGGCTCGGCGTCAGCCGTTGCGAACGGGCGGTGCGCACATGGATCTCCTTGCATTGGTCTTGATCATAATCGACTGTTGGTCTTAATTATCGAGCACGGAGGTCCCAGTCATGATCGATCACACGGGATTGAGCGTCAGCGATTACCCTCGGAGCCGGGATTTCTACATGAAGGCGCTGCGCGCGATCGGTTATCGTCTGCTCGCCGAGTTCCCGGCGGCACAGACCGGCAGCGTCGACGTCGCGGGTTTCGGCGAGCCGCCCAAACCCGATTTCTGGATCGCGAAGGGCATACCGAACATGCCCGCCGTTCATGTGGCGTTTCGCGTTCCCAGCCGCGAGCTGGTGGACGCGTTTTACCGGGCCGGGATGGCGGCCGGCGGCCGCGACAATGGGCCGCCCGGCCCGAGACCGCACTATCACCAAAACTACTACGGCGCATTCGTGCTCAATCCCGATGGCCACAACATCGAAGCGGTGTGCCACGAGCCGCCTTAGCGGCGCAGGCGTGATACGGGCGGTTGAATCCGACTTGCGGGGCTTTCTGTATCATTCGCCCTCCCTCCCCGAGCATAAGGTCGTGCTGCCCATGAAACATTGCCTGTTCGCCCTCCTGACGGCCGCGCTATTGTCGGGATGCGTCTCGTTATCTGTGCCGGGCGGCTTCTCGCCGGTGCGCGGGCCGTTGTCCCAGCAATCGCCCGTTCCCACTTACACTGCGAAGATGAACGGTATCCTGTCGGGCACGATATCGGTCGTCATCGCCGACGGAGAAATTTGCAGCGGGCCGTGGACGTTCGTCAGCAAGGCGCCGCCGCCCGGGACCGATACCGCAGCGGCCGCCGCTCCGGCGGACATGGGCGCCGACTGGGACTTCGTTTATGGACCCGGGTTCTACGTGGCTCACGTGGTCGGCAACAAGCTCTACGCCCGGGCGATGCTGACGGGGAACATGGGCACCGTCCTGCATGTCGAGCTGAGCAACGAAACCAATACCCGCGGCAATACCAAAGGTGTCGCCCGGGACAACCACGGCAACGTCTTCAAGGTCAGTGTCTACAACTAAGCAGAGTCGCCGCCCCGCAGGGCGGCCGCCGGCTACGGCGACCACCGTTGCCGGGAGGGATCATTCCCCCACCGAACGGGTGGTCAAGCACATAACGGAAGGTGTGCTGGCGGCCCGTTACGTGCCGGGCCAACGCCTTTTCGAGGCCGATTTGACCCACGCGCTGCAAGTGAGCCGCAGCTCGGTGCGCGAGGCTTTTCGGCGCCTCGATGCGCTTCAGATCCTGGCCCGCACGATGCACCGCGGCGCCTGCGTCAGCACCCTCAGTCGTTCCGAGGCCATCGATCTCATGATTGCCTCGACCGGCATCGACAGTCTCACTGCACGCCTCGCCGCCACCGCGGTCAAGACGCGCGAGGGCGGCCGCGGCCTCGCGACGCTCGCGCGCGAGCTCAAGCCCTATCGGGACCGCGAGTATGAGCTGGCAACCGCGCCCCATCAGCGACAGCGCTTCTACGACATCCTGATTGCGATGACCGGCAACAGTCAGCTGCCGAGCCTGTACCCGACGATGCGGATCCACCTGCTGCGCCTGCAAACGCAGTCGTTTCGCGATGTCTCGGCGAGCCGCTCGGATGTCGACGACTTCGCCGCGGTCGCCGGCGCCGTGCTGGCGGGGGACGCGCGCGCCGCAGAAAAGGCTTCGTCGGCCCATCATCGGCGGGTACAACGCGCCTTGCTCGATATGCCTGACGATGCCTTCCCGCGAATGGACGGCGCCCCGGCGCGCCGGGGCGTCAGTCACTCATAGTACTTCCCATAGGCTTGCCACATCGCGTTGAAGCCCGGCCGCAGGAGGTCGGCGAGACCGTTGAGGTGGTGTTGCTGGCCTGGGAAGCTGATCTGCATGCTTTCCGCCATTTCTGCCGGTGTCAGGTAGAAATAAGGGTCGTGAGCTGTGACCATCACCTCGGTGATCAGCCGCAGCCCCGCCATGATCTTGAATGCGCGATGCTCGTGAATCAGGGTCTTCAGGCGCGCCTCGCTGACATGCCCCCAGTAGCACTGGAGCGCGTAGCGGTCGAAGTCGTCGTCGACGCCGGTCAGCAGGCTCATCTCGGCGAGGTCCCACATCGGATGCCCGTACGCGCCGCCATCCCAGTCGATCAGCCAGATGTGCTCGCGCGCCGGGGTGCTGTACATGATGTTGACGTAGGTCAAATCGTTATGGGTGAAGCAGGGTGTGAACGGACCTATGGCGCGCTCCAGCCGGTGCGTCACCTCACGGAAGAAGGGAACTTCACTCAGCCATTCGGAGGGCTTCCACTGCGTCGGCGCCGCACCGGTCTCCATCGTGGTCAGGTAACGGCGCACCGTGTGGAAAGCCCACCAGTAGCTGATGGACTCGCCGATCGCATCCGGCGCCTCATGCATGACTTTGATGGTCTTGATCACCCTGGCCACGAATTCCGGATCGCGCAGCTGCGCCACCTGCATCTGCGGCCCCGTGACGAAATCGGTGATGGTGAGGTTCGGCTCGGCGTAGCGCAGCTTCGGCCCGATTCCGAGACGGGCGGCCCCGAGAATGCACTGCACCACGCTCGTTTGGCGGGTCCGGTACTGATCGAAGCCGCAGCGCACGACGTAGCGCTTGCCGTCGCCGTCCGACACGAAGTAGGTTCGATTCTGCAGTCCGCCGAATTTCTGCCGCAGATCGATGCGCCCCGTCCAGATCGGCAGGCTGCGGATGTGTTCCTGCGTTCGATGCGTATCCCAGTGCCGGCGCAGCGTCGAAACCTCGTTGATCAGCAGGAAATCATCCTTCATGCGCACCTCAGCCGCTCGTCATCACCGCGTGGGGACCATCATCGGCATGGTATCAACAGCGGCTTTTCTTGCCATCCTGTGGCGCGATGCCCCACAACCGGGCACGTCGTACCCCAATCCACGGCTCGACGCCTCGTGCCGCCGCCCGGTCGATTCGCCCTCACGGCTGGCAGGGGACCGGCCCAGACACTATGATTGAGGTACAAAGACAAACATGACGGTCCATCTTGTCTGACAAGATGCTCTGGCAGGCACGATCGGAGCGGCGCAAGCGCCGTATGCAGGAGACAGGATGAACTTCGAGGGAAAACGGGTGCTCGTCACCGGCAGCACTGCCGGGATCGGACGCGGGACGGCAGAACTGTTCCTCGAGGCGGGGGCGACGGTCGCCATCAACGGCCGGAAGGAGGAGGTCGTTGCACGGACCGTGCGCGAACTGGGCACGCCGCAGGCACTCGCGGCGGCCGGCGATCTGGGCACGGTTGCGGGTTGCGAACATGTCGTCGGGCGGGCGATCGAGCTGCTTGGCGGCCTCGACGTGCTGGTGAACAATGCCGGCATCTGCCCGCTCAGCTACCTGATGGATATCACCGAGGAGCACTGGGATCAGGTGATTGCCGTCAATCTCAGGTCGGCATTTTTCTGTTCGAAATTTGCGCTGCCCGCACTGCGCCGGTCGCGCGGCAACATCGTGATGGTCGCATCGGTCGCCGGCATCTGCGCCGGCCCCACCGACAGCTTCGTCTATGCAATCTCGAAGGGCGGCCTGGTCAACATGACCCGGGGGCTCGCGATCGAACTCGCCCCCGATGCGGTGAGGGTCAACGCGGTCTGTCCGGGCTACATCGATACGCCCATGATCTCGGCGGAAAATGCGGCGACCGGGGGTCAGGTGTACGCGTTCATCCGCACGGCAACGCCGCTGCGCAGATTGGGCACGGTGCGCGAATGCGCGTCCTCGATTCTCTACCTGGCCTCGGATCTGGCGGGCTATTGCACCGGGTCGATCCTGCTGAACGATGGAGGCTGCATAGCAGGCGGGAGCTGGGGCGGCGCCAACGCAGCCGCTCCGGCAGCGGCTCCGGCAGCTCCCTACGTGCCGACACCCCAGTGACTGTCCGACAGGTAATCGCTTGATCATTCCATTCGACTTCACGGGTCGGCGAGTCATCGTGACAGGCAGCACCCTTGGCATCGGCCGGGCGGCGGCACAAGCCTTTTGGGCGCTGGGCGCGCGCGTAGCCATCAATGGGCGCAACGCCGAGTCCGTCGAGCGTGCGATTCGCGACTTGGGCGGCGGTCCGCGCTGGGTGGCCGCACCCGGCGACCTGTCCGTCGCCCGGGAGCGAACGCGCACGATCGGCCAGGCGATTCTCGATCTCGGCGGCCTCGATGTGCTCATCAACAATGCCGGGCGAGGCGATGACTGTCTCGTCGACGACGCAACGGAAGAGTACTGGCAGCGTATGGTTGACCTGAACCTCAAGGCTGCATTTTTCACCGCCCAGCTCTGCGTGCCCGCACTCGAGAAGACAGGCGGCAACATCGTCAATGTGAGCTCCGTCCTCGGCCTCATCGGCGGACCCGCCGGTTCCGTCGTCTACGCGACCACCAAAGGCGCCTTGGTGCAGATGACCCGCATGATGTCGCTCGCCCTCGCGCCGCGCGGCGTGCGCGTCAACGCCCTGTGCCCCGGTTGGATCGACACGCCGATGATCCAGCGCGACAACGCCGCGGCGGGCGGCGATGCGCTTTACAGGTACATCGCAGGCGTCGTACCCGCCGGTCGCATTGGAACACCCGAGGAGACGGTCGGAGCCATGCTCTACCTGGCCGCCTCGTCGAGCAGCTATACGACCGGCGCAATCCTCTCAACCGACGGCGGGCTGGCCGCGGGCCACTAGGAGCAATGAATTGACCACCCAGACGACGGCGCAAGCCGCCGAGCTCGAAGTCGAACAATTCGACCGCAAGGACGTGATGCATGGCTTCGCGACTTTGAACGCGCAGGCGACCAACGAGGTCGTCGTGATGACCGAAGCGAAAGGAATGCGGGTGACCGACCACCGCGGTCGGGAATTTCTCGATGCCGGCGGGGGTTTGTGGTGCATGAACGTGGGTTATGGCCGGCAGTCGATCGCCGACGTGGCGGCCAGGCAAATGGCGAAGCTGCCGTACTTTCACACCTTTGGGAACTTCAGCAATGAACCCATGGCCCGGCTGTCCGATCGTCTGCTGAAACTCGCGCCGCCGGGGATGACGCGAGTGGTATTCGCCTCGAGCGGCTCCGAGGCAAACGATACGCAGATCAAGACCGTCCGCCGCTACAACAATCTGCTCGGACGGCCCAAAAAGAAAAAAATCATCGCGCGTCTCAGCAGCTATCACGGCTCCACGGTCGCGGCCGGCAGCTTGAGCGGTCTGCCGATGATGCACCGGACGTTCGATCTGCCCATCCCCGGAATCCTGCATACGCTCGCGACGGACTATCACCGTCGACCGGCCGGCATCGCGACTCCGGCGCAATTCACGCAGTTTCTGATCGACGATCTGGTGCGTCTGATCGAGCAGGAGGGCCCCGACACCATCGCGGCGTTCATTGCAGAGCCGGTGTGCGGCTCGGGCGGCGTTCTGGTGCCTCCTGAGAACTACTTCCGCGAAGTCAGGCAGGTGCTCGATCGGTACGATGTTCTGATGATCGCCGACGAGGTCATCACGGGCTTCGGGCGCACGGGCAGCTGGTTTGCGAGCCCGGGGCTTGGAATAGAGCCCGATCTGATGTCGATCGCGAAGGGGCTGACGAGCGGGTATTTCCCGATGTCGGGTTGCCTGTTGTCCGCCAAGGTTGCCGATGTGCTTTACGCGGACAAGAGCCCCGACGCGATGTTCGCGCACGGTTTCACCTGGTCTGGCCACCCGGTGGGTGCCGCGATCGCGCACGCGAATCTCGATATCATGGAACAAGAGCGCCTGCCGGAAAACGCCGCCAGAATCGGCACCTACCTGATCGAGCGGCTGCGCAGCAAGCTCGGAGATCATCCGCTCGTCGGCGAGATCCGCGGCAGGGGATTGTTGATCGGCATCGAGCTCGATGCCGACCGCGCGACGCGCCGGCCCTTCGCAGAGCCGCACCGCGTCGCGGGGCTGCTAAGCCGGGCCTGCTTCGACGAGCGGCTGCTGGTACGCGGCGGCCATGGCCGCGCGCTCGCAGCCCTGGCGCCGCCACTGGTCGCCACCACCGGCGATGCGGACGAAATCGTTGCGCGGCTCGGTCGCGTGCTCGATCGCGTGGCGGGCGAGGCAAAGGAGGCCGACCTTGCTTCGGCCTGAGGTCGCCCCGTCCGTTGGCCGACATGGATATCCGGCGCCCACATCCGGCACTATCGCCGAAACTTGGAGACCTCACCGTGGTGAATTCAATGTCCCTCGAGCACAGGGTGCTGCGATCTCTTGTCCTCCTTGCCGTTCTGCTGTTGACCCGGCCAGCGGTTGCCGGCGGGGACCTGAACATCCTGAGCTGGGAGGGCTACGCTGACGCGAGCTTCGTCAAGCCGTTCGAGAAAGCTTCAGGTTGCAGCGTCTCGGCCACCTACGTCGGCTCGAACGACGAGTTCGTCGCAAAGATCATCGCCGGCGGAGGCACCTACGATCTGATCACGCCGTCCAACGATACGACCATGCGCCTGATCGACGCCGGTGCGGTCGAGCCGATCGACCCGGCCCGTGTTCCGGCCATGAAGGACTTCTTTCCGATCTTCTCATCGCCCCCCTGGATCGCGAAAAACGGCGCCCTCTACGGTGTTCCCTATGGCTGGGGCATCGTGCGGTTGCTGCTTGATGCGGACTCCGGTCTCCCCCAACCGGACAGCCTCGCCTACCTGTGGCAGCCGAAGCTCCGGGGCAAGGTCGCGATCTGGGACGATATCGAAGCCATCTACATGACCTCGCGCTACCTTGGCTTCAAGAACACCTACGATCTGAGCGACGAGCAGCTGCAGAAGATCAAAGCCGCGCTCATTGCGCTGAAGCCCAACATCCGCAAGTACTGGGCAACGACCGGAGAGATGGGAACGCTCCTGCAGACCCACGAGGTACTGGCGGGGAACGCCTGGGAACCGACGCTCGTGAGCCTGCGCAAAGCCGGCCGGCACATCATCGACGTGGTTCCGCGGGAGGGCCGCAGCGCCTACTCCGACAGCTGGATGGTGGTGCGAGGAGCCGGGACCAACGCCTGCGTGTACCCATGGCTCAACTGGGTCTCTTCTGCGAAGGCCCAGGCGCTCGCCCACGCCGTCACCGGATTCGGCTATTCGAACGCCAAGATGCCTGCCGAGCTCGCGCCCATCGATCGGCAACGCTACGAGGAGCTCGGGATGACCGACCCGAATGTCATCAAGACGCTCGACTGGTGGCAGCTCGTGCGGCGCCGTGGCAGATACCTCGAGATCTGGAACCAGGTCAAGGCGCAGTGAAGGGGCACCGGATTCCGTGAGTACCGCATGACCACGATCATCGAAGTGCGGCGGCTCGAGAAGCATTACGGCGGCCCGCCCGCCGTGCGCGACGTATCGCTTGCCGTGAACGAAGGGGAGTTTCTGTCGCTGCTCGGTGCGAGCGGGAGCGGCAAAACGACGACGCTTCGGATGATTGCCGGTCTCGAGATCCCGACTCACGGCAGCGTGTTGTTTCGCGGACAAGACATTACCAACCTGCCCGTCGCGCAGCGCGACATGCGGATGGTATTCCAGGATTTTGCATTGTTCCCGAACCTCACGGTATGGGAGAACGTGGCGTTCGGTCTGAAGCTGCGGATCAACCGCGGCCGGGTAACCCCGGCAGAGATCAAGGCCCGGGTCGGGCGGTACTTGGATACGGTGCAGTTATCCGCTCATGCCGGCAAAATGCCCCATCAGCTCTCGGGCGGCCAGCGGCAGCGCGTATCGCTCGCACGCGCCCTCGTGACCGATCCACCGGTCGTGCTCTTCGACGAACCTCTGGGTTCACTCGACGCCAACATGCGCAAAGTCATGCAGCTCGAGCTCAAGCGCCTGCATCGCGAACTCAAGAAGACCTTCATTTACGTCACTCACGACCAGGAGGAGGCGATGGGCTTGAGTGATCGCGTAGCAGTGCTGCAGGATGGCCAATTGCTCCAGCTCGGCACGCCGGATGAGGTTTACTTCCGGCCGGCCTGCGCGGCGGTGGCGGGCTTCATCGGGACCGCCAACGTGCTGCAGGGCATCGCCGAGATCGTACCGGGGAGAGCGCTCGGGGTGCGGCTGGCGGGTGGTTTGCGGCTTGATGCGACCGACAACGCCGCCGGGGTCGCGAACGGCGAAGCGGTCACCATCATGCTGCGCGCCGAACAGCTGGACATCGCGCCGGCGGCGGACCACACCACCGGCGGTTTGCGAGCGCAGATCACGGAGCGCTTGTTCCTCGGTGAAAAAATACGCTACGAGCTGAAGGTTCCGGGAACGGAGTTGCGGCTGACGGCCATTGCCGGCGGCGATCATCTCCGGCTGAGCCTGGGCGACGAGGTGATCGTCACGGCCGATCCGCGCAATGTGCGGGTCCTGCCGGGGGCGCCGGCTCCGCGGGCCGAGGCGTGAGCGGCGCGGCGTCAAATCCTGATCGGCGGCATCTGCTGATCTGGCTCGTACCGCCGTTGCTCTGGTTCACGGTGTTCATGTTGATCCCGTACTGCATGCTGTTCTACTACAGCCTCGGTTCCACGGAGTACATGACATTCAAGCCCGGAGTTTCGGCCGCCAACCTCATCCGGGTGTTCCGGGCGGAGCCGTATCTTTCGGTGCTGCTCAAGTCGGCGCGCATCGGTGCCTTCACGGCGATCGGCGCAACGATCCTTGCCTACCCGGTCGCCTTCTGCCTGGCGTTCCACACGCGTTCGGCTCGCGCCAAGTTCGTGATTTACCTGCTCGTCATCGTCCCCTGGTGGGCCGCGTACCTGGTGAAGGCCTATGCCTGGAAGACGATCCTCGGCACCAATGGCATCATCAACGCGCTGCTCCTCGACCTGCACCTGATTCATGAGCCGCTGACGCTCATTTTGTACAACCAGTTCAGCGTCATACTCACTCTCGTCTACATCTTCACACCGTTCTCGATTCTGTCGATCTATGCCCAGCTCGAACGCATCCCCACCTCCATCCTGGAGGCCTCGAGCAACCTCGGAGCGACCACGTTCGAGACGCTGACGAAGATCATCATCCCGCTGAGCCTCCCCGGCGCGCTCGCCGGGGCGATCATCACATTCGCGCTCGCAACGGGCGACTTCATCGCCCCTGCGCTCGTCGGCGGCCCGGATGCCGTCATGATCAGCAACGTGGTCATCAACCTCCTCGGCGTTGCGTTCGACTGGCCGATGGCGGCGTCGATCGGCATCGTGGTCATCGGGGTCGGGATAGCGTTGATCTCGGTCTTTCAGTACGTCGAGCACCGCGCACAGGCGCGTTTTTAGGAGAGGCATGCGCGAATTGGGCAGTCGCCGGATGTCGTGGACGCTGGGATGGATGGTCCTGGCATTCCTCTATGCGCCGCTCATCGTCATGGCGGTGTTCTCGTTCAATGCCAGCGAGTTCACCGGCCTGCCTTTTCAGGGCTTCACTTTGCGCTGGTACGGCATGCTGCTGCAGGACGACAGGCTGCTCGCGTCGGTGTGGAACAGCGTCTACGTGGCGCTTGGCGTCGTCGGCCTGAGCACGCTCTTCGGCCTTCCGGCGGCCATTGCGCTCGATCGCTATGAATTTCCAGGAAAGGCGTGGTTCGGACGCCTGGTGCTTCTGCCGATTGTATTGCCGGGCGTGATCACCGGGGTCGCATTGCTGCTGTTCTATATGGCGATGCATTTCAAGCTCTCGCTATACACCGTCATGTTGGGTCAGGGCACCGGCCTCATGTGCATCACAGTCACCGAAGTCGCCGCGCGCCTTCGCCGGATGGGGCGCAGCACCGAGGAGGCCGCGCGCACCCTCGGTGCCAATGAGTGGGAGGTGCTGTGGAGGGTCACGCTCCCAGGGGTGATGCCGGCACTGCTGGGCGCGATGCTGATCGCATTCTCGATTTCATTCGACGAGATTGCGGTCACCTATCTGCTGACCGGCCGCCAGAACACGTTGCCCATGACTCTGTGGTCGATGCTGCGCCGGGAGGCGACACCCGAGGTCAATGCGGTATCGACCCTGGTGATCGCCGCTTCGGTGATCCTGATCGTGCTGGGGACGTGGTTGTCGCGCCGCGGCAGCGTGAAAACTTGACGCACGGACGGTGAACATGACCCTACCGCTCACGGGAGTTCGCGTACTGGATCTGAGCCGGGTGCTGGCCGGGCCACTGGTCGGACAGATGCTGGGTGACTTGGGCGCCGAGGTGATCAAGATCGAGCGGCCCGAAGTGGGTGACGACTCGAGGAATTATGGCCCCCCCTTTTTGAAGGACGACCATGGCGTCAAGACCGGCGAGTCCGGCTTTTATTTGTCCGCCAACCGCAACAAACAGTCCGTAACGGTCGACCTGAGCACCCTTCAGGGGCAGGACATCGTGCGCAGACTCGCGCTGCAATCGGACGTGGTGATCGAGAATTTCCGCGTCGGCGCGCTCGCCAAATTTGGCCTAGGGTATGCGAGGCTCGCGGCGTTGAATCCGCGGCTCGTCTATTTGTCCATCACGGGATATGGCCAGACCGGCGAGATGGCTCACCGACCCGGCTATGACGCCATATTCCAGGCCATTGGAGGCCACATGGCGGTGACGGGCGCTCCGGACGAGCTTTCGGGGGGCGGCCCGATGCGCAGCGGCTTGAGCCTCGTCGACATCCTCACCAGCCTGTACGCGAGCATCGCGGTGCTCGCCGCCCTCAATCACCGTGACCGGCATCCGGCTAAGCAGGGACAGTACATCGACTTGGCGTTGCTCGACTCGATGGTTGCCGCGCTGAGCCACCGCGGCATGCAGTATTTGATCTCCGGTAAGGCGTCCCCGCGGCGCGGCAACGTAGGCGCCGGAGGCTCCCCCTCGGGAGCCTTCAGGTGCGCGGACGGGTTGATCGTGCTGACGGTAGGGAACGACTCGCAATGGCTGCGATTCTGCTCGGCGATCGAGCGCCCGGACCTCGCTGCCGATCAGCGCTTGGCCACGGCCGTCAAGCGCATCGAGAATAGGGAGGTATTGTCGCCGACGCTCGAGGCCATGTTCCTGGAACGCGATCGAGCCCATTGGCTGGCGATCCTGGAGAGAGCGGACATTCCCTGTGGTCCGGTCAATGAGCTCGATGAGGTATTTGCGGATCCCCAGGTACGTCAGCGTGGCATGACGGTTCCGGTCTCACACCCCCTGTCCGCCGCCCTGACCCTGATTGCCAACCCGATCCACTATTCCGCCACCCCTCTGGATCGATACCGGCCGCCGCCGACGCTCGGTGAGCATACCGAGTCGGTGCTGAGCGGCTTGCTGGGTATGAACGAGTCGGAGATTTCAGCTTTGAGAGCCGCGCGCGTGATTTGAGTCGGACGCGCTCGGCGCCGCGCGCCGCCGGCCCTAGACTAGCTTAGCTAGCTAAGCTAGGGCGCCGACGTCGGTGCTTCGCAACTGACCCGTACCGAACCGACCTCGCCGGTCATCGTGCCGCTGCCGTCGGTGACCCGACAGCTCGCGCCGCTTGGCTGAGCTTGAATGGTCACCGCATAAGGGCTGCCTTCGGCGAGCGCGCTCGGCATCGAGAACTGCCCGGCGTTGGCCGCGACCGAAAGGCTTTCCGTTCCGTCGGTCAGTACGAGACCGGACGTCTTCAATCCGGAAATCGACCCTCCCAACGTATAGCGGGTCGAGGAGCATGTTACAGCGACTTCGGTCACCGGGCCGGCGGGCATGGTGCCCGTGCCCTCGCTGACCGTGCAGGTCAATCCGGTTGGCTGCAGCTTCACGCTCACCGTGTAGTTGCTCCCGCGAGCGAGCGCTTCGGGCATGGTGAAATCGGTCGCATCGGCCGGCACACGGAGTTCGTTATCGCCGTCGCTCAGCACCAGGCCGGCGGCGGTCAGCCCGACGACGGTTCCGCCGAGGCCGTAGGCCTCCTCTGAACAGACAATCGAGACATTCGTGACATCACGGGCCGGCATCGTTCCGGGACCGTTGCTCGCGGAGCAGGTTTTGCCGGTCGGTTGAGACTGCACGTGCACCGCGTACGTGCTGCCCGGGGATTGCGGCGCGTCGAGCGTGAAGCGCGTGGCACCCGCCGGCGCCGCGTACCTGTCGGTACCGTTCTCGAGCACCAGCCCGGTGGCGCTCCCGAGGCCTGAGATGGTGCCGCCCACCGTGAGCGGCTTATCGGTGCACGCCACAGCGATGTTCGTGACGGCCTGCGCCGCCACCGTTCCCGTGCCATTGGTCACGTCGCAGTTCAGGCCGGTCGGTTGCGTTGACACGGTAACCGCGTAGGAGCTGCCATACGCGACCCCCGCCGGGAGGGTAAATGAGGTGGCGCCGACGGGGACGCTGAGCGTCTCGCTGCCGTTGGCCAGCACCAGGCCGGAAGCGGTCAGTCCGCTGATCGTACCCCCGACATTGAAGGTCCGATCCGAGCAGGTGACCACCACATTGGAGATATTTGCCGTGGCCGCCGTGCCCGAGCCGTTGGTCACGGTGCAGACCTGCCCGGAGGGCTGGATCGGTACGGTAACGTTGTACACAATCCCATCGGAGAGCACGGCGCCGAAGCTGAAAGTCTTGGCCCCCGAACTGATGTCGAGGTTCTCGCCGTTGCTGGTCAGCGCAAGGCCGTCGGTGGTCAAACCGCTCACGGTGCCCGACAAGGTCAGCGCCGAATCGTTCGAGCCGCCCCCACACCCCACCAGCGACAGCAGGGTCGCTGCCATCGCACCTCGCGCTGAGCTTCCCATGAGGGACGAACCGTGTACTTGTCGTTGCACTTGCATCATTTCCTGGCTTTTAAATTAAGAGGATTCAGGGTCCCGAGGCCCCGTGCGATGGTGTCACAAAAGGGGGCCTTGATTGGAGCGAAGTCCCAAATTTGAGGTTCGGGCGGCCAATGCCCGCTGCGGATCCGTCAGTTGTCCTTCCCGCTGTTCCATCTTCTTCCGGCCGGTTCGCCTTTCCAGTAACAAACGACAAGCAAAAGGGCGACCATTGCAGCGATGAAAGCCCAGCGCATCGCCTTGCTGTCGGATGTCAGAAACCGCAAACCCAATGGCACCAGCAACAGCCATAAGAGGAAAAACACCCACCCCTGCCATGCCAGAGGCAGACCCCAGCCAAACCCATAGCGCTTCGCGCGAAACCAATACCGGGGATCATTGCTGTTCATGGCGTTCCATTCCTCAAGAGCCAATCGCCCGCAGCTGGTTAAATGGAGTCCGCTCTGCCGGGCGCTTCGAGTTTGACTTTACCCTGGGCGAAATCGGCTGCGCTGAGCTCGATACCGGCGGGCAGCGTGCCGAGCGCTTTGCCCTGCGCATCGAATTCGCCGAGCTCGAAGCGCTCGCCGCCGCTCCACAGATACACGGTCTTACCCTCGATTGCTGCGGCAAGCCCCGGCGGGCAGTTGACCAGCACTGCGATGGAGGGGAGGTCGCCGCCGCTCCCCTCCTCGTAGGCCAAGGTGATGCGAAAGCCGCGCGGCGTGACGATCTCGGGCGGCAGGTCGGCATCGCTGTCCGCGGCGGCCAAAAGTTGCAGAACCTCGCAGGAACCCTCCCTCTCCAGGGGTTCGAACGACGGGACCGCCTGCCGCCGAGCTTCGATGAACTCGTCGCGTGCCGTGAGTGCAGCCCTTTGCAGCTCCCCGTAGCGGTCGGCCTTGAGCGGGTCGGGGCGGGTGCGCGCGGCCAGCCAGCGGCTGAACTGGTCGAAGTCGGGCGGTTGGAGTGCGCGGGACATGGCTGATTTTCAGGAGACTGGTGGCTCAGTTGCAAACCCGGCGAGGCACCAGGTACGTGACCCCCGTGAAGGCATTGAAGAACGGGACCGACACGATGGTGCAGGTCGGCACATACACCGGCGCGACGACCACCGGCGCCGCTACCACTGGCGCCACCGACACCGGAGCCACCACCGCAACCGGGGCGGCAATCACCGGGGCCACCACGACGCGGGTGCGGTAAACGAACACGGCGGCATCGGCACTGCTCACCGCGGCGGCGGCGAGGGCGGTGACCGCCAGGGTGCGAATGGCGAAGCTCTTGAGGGAAGTGGTCATGGTCGTCTCCAGAATTAGGGGGTGGGTGATCGGTGCGGTCATGTTCTTGCACCGCGCGTACCCACCTAACGACTTCGCTGAGCGCTTTGGTGAAAAATAAGTGGCGAGCCGGGTTCCCCGCGCTCACCGCCCGGGCGGCAGCATCTTGCTCTGCCATTTCGCCGCGTCCTGCGGTCGGCCGAGTCCCGCATACAGATCGCGCAGCGCGCGATAGCCATCCTGAGTACTGAGATAGCCAGCGCCGCGCCCTGCCTCGAGGCTCGCCACCGTGCGCAGCAGCAGCGGTTCTGCCTCCTCGTACTGATGCAGTGCGACCAGACAAGTGCCGATCTTCACATCCGTGATCTGTGTGCGCAAATCCGTTGCATCGGCGCCGGACCGCCGCAGCAGCGCCACGCGACGCAGAGCCTTCAACCCCTCATCGCCGTGGCCGCTCAAGCACGCAGCAACACCGTAGACGCCCCACGCGGTCAAAGTCCATTGATGCTGCTCGCCGGCGACCGTCGATAAACCCTGCGCTGCCGGTAATGCCATCGCCATCGCCTCTGGATATCGCTGCTGCCGCAGCAGATTATTGGCCACGGCCTGTTGGACCAGCAGCGTTTCGATGTGTTGGGGTCCGAGTACCCGGCGATAAGACGCGACGAGTTCCCGGAAGATGGGTTCCGCTGCCGCGACCTGCCGATTTTGTTCCAGTGCCGCCGCATAGTTGTACTCGGCATTCAGCATGTCCGGATGATCGGGCGGCAGCGAACGGCGACGCATCTCGACCGCTTGGCGCATGTACCGGGTCGCCTCCTCGGAACGACCTTCGTTGTAGTACAGCACGCCGAGATTCAGCACCGGATCCGAGGCCGACGACGACGAGGCGAGCGCAGCTCCACCCCGCCGGTAGACCTCGATGGAGCGCTTGAACAGGGCTTCGGATTCCTTTTCGCGGGATTCTTGGTAGGCCACCCCCAGGTCATCCAGGGCGAGCGCCAATTGCTTCTCTGCGCCCCGTTCGTCTTCCACCAGCGACACCGCCTGGCGCAGAGGAGTCTCGGCCTCGTGGGAATGTCCTTGCTTGAACAGCAATTCGCCACGCGTTGCCAGCGCCGCCGAACGATTGATGACGCTGCCGCCATCGGCACCCAGCAGCTCGAGCGCCCGCGCGTTGGCCGCAAGCCCTTCCGGGTAGCGTCCAAGACCGCTGTCGGTCTCGGCGATGAGCTCGAGCATCGAGGCGGCGACCAGCGGCTCGCTCCTCGCGAGGGTCTCGATCTGACTCAGCGCTCCATCGAGGAGTTGCGCCACGGTGATGTCTTTGCTGCCCCCGCGCGGATCGGCGGATTTCAACAGGTTCTCCAAAAACGCCCCGCGCTGCGCCGTCATCTCGCCCGCGACCGCGGCCTTGCGGGCCTGAAGACCAAAGGCGATCGCGCCCGCCACCACCCCGCCGGCGAGCAGCGCGATGACCCCGATCGCCAGGCGCTTGATGCGCCGCGCGCGGCGCAGCCGCCCACGCGAGCGCTCGATGAAGTGGCGCACCGCGCCGGGCAGCACCACCTGGGCCGCCTCCAACGTCTCGAAAGCGGCGAGCTTATCCGCCGCCGCGAGCCAGTCATCGGATTGCCCGTGCTGCTGCCAGGACTGCGTGTCGCGCTGCGCGATCTCGCGCGTCTGCATCAGTCCGGTTTCCTGTTGCAGCCACTCGGTCAGCGCCGGCAGCGTCTTGAGAAGCGTATCGTGCGCGAAGGCGACCACCGCCTGGCCGCCGCGCTGATCGGTGACGCACAAGCGCGCTTCGATGAAACGCTGCAACAGCCGCTGCTGCGCCGCCTCCCCGCTCAGTTCCGAGACGGGTGCATAGCGGCGCGTGGCGTTCCCCGCCTCATCCACACTCACCAAACTGCGAAACAGGCGGGGCGCCAGGCGCGCCGACTCGTCCTCGGCGCGCAGCACTGCCTCGGCGGTGGTCGCGATGCTGCCCGAGAGGCCGCCGAGCTCGCGATAGGCTGCCAGTGTCAGCACCTGACCCGAGCGCTTCTGGTAGAGCTCGTTCAAGGTGAATTGCAGCATCGGCAGGCTGTCTTTCTCGCGGTACCCATCTTCGCGCAGGCACTGATCGAGCGACTTGCCGTCCTCGCCGGTCTCGAAGGTGAGATTCGCCGCCCGCGCCGGCAGCGAGATCACCGCATCGAGCGCGGTGCCCCCGAGGGTGGCGAGGTAATACTGCCCCTCGTTGGCGCCGAACACCGCGCGCAGCGCCTCGTAACGCTTCATGAACGGCATCGAGTCGGCCCGGATCGAAGCCAACGTCCACACCCCGTCCGCCTGCAGCATCTGCAGGAAGTGGCCAAAGGCATCGATGGTCGCTTCCGGCAGTGCGCGCACCAGCAATTCCTCGAACTGATCGATCAGCCACACGAAGCGCATCGGCGCCGGCCACAGCGCGCGGCGCCTCGCGGCGAGCTGCGCGAGCGTGTCGATGTCGCCCTCGCGCCACGCGGGACCGAACTCCGGGAATCTGCTCCACACCTCGGCGATCGACTGGGCGAATGCGCCCTCCTCGGCCGGCGCCGACACGAGCCCCGGGCGCCAGATCGCCCGACCCACACCGCCGCTCACCCGCCGCGCGTGCAGCGCCTTCTGGGCGGACTCGGTTTGAAACCGCGGCTGCGCCAAAGCCGGCAGCACGCCGGCACGCAGGAACGAACTCTTGCCGCTGCCGCTCGCCCCCTCCACCAGGAGGCCGGGCGATCCGCTCTGTTCGCGGCGCAGCAGCAGCTCGACGACCTCGCGAGCCTCCGCGTCGCGGCCGAAGAAGATCGCGTGATCGGCGTAGTCGAAGTGCTGCAAGCCGCGGAAGGGGTTGCGCAGATACACCTTGTCGAGCGTGTAGCCCAACTGCCCCAACGCATCGTCGAGGTGTGCCACCGGGCACAGCTCGATGTGCGCCGGCACGCTCGCGCCGCTGTGCCATGCATCGACCACGGTGCGGTCCGCGGCGGGGTAGAAAATGAGCGCCCGTGCAGCGCCCTCCCGTTGCGTCAGATCCGCAATCGCCGCCGCCACTTTCGCGGCCGTGTGCTCGACGCTTTGCACCGTGCCGTCGGCAGTTAGGATCCCCGTCGCACCGATCGCCCGCTCGCTTCCGGGCGCACCCTGCCACTTCGCCGTGATCAGCGCCAACGCAAACAGCAAGTCGCTGCTGCGGCCCATCACGCTGTGCTGCGCGCCCACCACCTCGTACTCGACCGTGAGCTGCGAACGTACGATGCCTTCGCCCCGCAAAATCCGATACGCCAGCTCACCACCCATGCGCGCCGACTCGAACAGCACATCGTTGCGCACCGGTCGAAAATGCACCGACACGCCCGCCGGACCCGGAAACTCTCGCACCATCCGCACCTTGAGTTCCGCACTCAGCGCCCGGCCTTCGCCGTCCACCAGTAACAGCTGGTAGATCATGTGGAAACCTACATGGGCGTCATGCAGAGAATCGACCGCTTAGGGGTCGTGTCTGGAATCGCCCGACAAAAAATTGCTTCCTTGGGTTTGTTTGCGTTCGACGATGGAGTCTGTCCCGGTTTCATCGGGGAGATAGTGCCCGAGATAGGCACTACTTCCAATACGCCTGATTCCCCAGGCTGTGCCGGTTCCCAGTGTCCCTACTGCAAGGTGAGCATTCCATGATTGTCTCGCCCGATTGCTGATCGGAGTGAGCCGGTGAAACGTGTTCTATTCAACAGGAAAATATTCCCAAGATACGGATTTTCGATTACACGATAGGCAGCGATCGCGCAACCGGCCCGCGCCGCGCCGAATGGTCGGGCTCGGGCCAGTTTGCGATCGTCGACACTCGTGACGCCTGCAGCGCGCGCCGGTCGACCACGTCCTTCGTCGCCAGAATTTCTTCGAGTGCCTGCACCCAGCACTCGTAGTAATCCTCTGCATCGCCGGCCATGGCGTGGGGGCCATGCGTGCTGGTGGAGAGTTGGTCGCTGAACGCGGACACCCATTCGGGCCAGGTGAAATGCCCGGCCTGGTGAAGCTGCAGCGTCATCGCAAATGCTCTTGCCGCCCATGGCGTCGGGAAAACCACGCCCTCGCCGTCGCGCGGCAGATGGGGAATCTCTCTTTCAAGCACGCTGCGCACCCTCAGGCAGCCGGTGTCAGATGCTCTTCCCACAAATCCAGGAAAAGAGAATCCTTTTCGGATGCCGTCTCCCCCCAGAGTTCGCGCGCCGCGAAGCGCACGAGATAGACATGCTGCGGGTTTTCCTGTCCATGAGCATTGCTGTCGTTGAACGGAAATATCCCGTGATCGCGCTCGATTATGCCTGCCTTGCCCCGTGCGTAGCGCGGAAGCCGCGTATGACCGTGCGGGTGGTTATTCT
>Ga0182012_10000461_pt1 | contig 45209 bp, 41 predicted proteins | sample 612S2SmetaG_FD_120486 | JGI IMG/M metagenome (GOLD analysis project Ga0182012, IMG submission 120486) | Permafrost microbial communities from Stordalen Mire, Sweden - 612S2S metaG | ecosystem: Environmental > Terrestrial > Soil > Wetlands > Permafrost | place: Sweden: Stordalen | collected... | reverse complement strand
TGGAAAGCAACAAACGCTTCCCACATTCGCACAGCCTCGACTACGGCTGCGAACTCAATTTGCAGCTAAACTCAAACCCGAGTGCTCTCGCCAACCCGGACTAAACGAAGGGGGCAGCTCAGGTCCATAAGCTCAAAAGCTCCTCGCCACCCATGAGCCTTCTCCACCTCAAGCTTGCAACTCGACCGAATCGAGGTCAGGCGGCTTTGGCTGTGCCTTCGATTTCGGACCAGTCGTGGGCCGAAAGGTTGAGGTCGACGGCTTTCATGTTTTCTTCGAGATGCTGGACCGACGAGGTTCCGGGAATGGGCAGGATGACTGGCGAATGTTGGAGGAGCCAGGCGAGCGAGAGCTGGCTGAGGGTTGCGCCGTGTTTCTTCGCGGCGTGATCGAGGGCTCCGCCTGGTTTGGTGAGCTTGCCGGCGGCGACGGGGAACCAGGGGATGAAGGCGATGGAGTGCTTCTCGCAGTACTCGAGAACGTCTTCGTGGGCGCGGTCGGCGATGTTGTATTTGTTCTGGACGCTGACAATGTCGACGATTTTGCGGGCGTGCTCGATTTCGGGAACTTTGACTTCGCTGAGGCCTATGTGGCGAATCTTGCCCTGTGCCTGGAGTTTAGCGGCTGCGCCGAGGGATTCTTCGAGAGGCGTTTTGGGGTCGATGCGGTGGAGCTGCCAGAGGGGGAGGGTTTCAAGCTTGAGGAAGCGGAGGCTCAGCTCGACCTGCTGAACGATGTAGGGGGCGCGGCCAACGGGCTCCCATGCGTTGGGACCCTGGCGGGTGAGTCCGCCTTTGGTGGCGATGGTGACACCGTGTTTATAGGGCGCGAGGGCTTCGCCGATGAGGCGTTCGCTGACGGCGGGACCGTAGGCGTCGGCGGTATCGATGAAGTTGACGCCGAGCTCGACGGCGCGGCGGAGGACCTTGTGGGAGTTTTCAGGGTCTTTGGGTTCGCCCCAGATGCCGTCGCCGACGATGCGCATAGCTCCGAAGCCGAGGCGGTTGATGGTGAGGTCTTTGCCGAGGGTGAAGGTTTTTGGATGGTGGCTCACGTCGGATTGGATGAGGCAGGGGTGAGAGAGGGTGCGGTGGATTTCGTCCCGGCGCGGCGAGGGCCTGGTGGGGAAGCACTCGGCCGCGCGGGGTTGGGATGGTGAAAACGGGTTCAGGCGACCCGGTTGATGGATTGGTCCCGCGAGGGTGAGTCCTGGGAGCCTGAGTCGTGTGCAGTTGCGTCTGAGCCGTGCTGCTTGACCATCTTGTTATAGATACCGATGAGGAGAAAAGGAGCGGCCCACTGTCCGATGAAGAGAGCTTCGTGCTCTTTGCCGGCCGCTTTGAAGGCGAGCGAGGCAACCATGGAGGCAAGGGAGGCCCCCAGCCAAGTGCTGCTGGGGACGTGGGCGGTTTGTTTTTCGAGCCAGGAGGTCATTTGGTCTTCGCGGATTTCGCCGCGGCGTACACGATGATCCATTGGGATTCTCCGGTGGGGGATGATTGGACGTACGGATGTTGGATGCGGGGATGGGGGGTATCGGGGGTGCGGCGTTCAAGCGCCCCCCCATCCCAGGGCCAGGGATGCGGGGGGCACGCGATTGTGTTCGGACTGCGTTTTAGGTTTAGCGGTGGTGGCCGCCGCCTCCACTGCTATGGCTGGAATGGCCTCCGCCGCTGGAATGGCCTCCGCCACTGAAGTGTCCTCCGCCGCCGCCGAAGCTGGAGTGGCCTCCGCCGCCGAAGCTGTGGCTGCTGTAGTGGGGCGTGCTTTCGGAGTGACCTCCGTTGAAGAAGCTGCCGGAGTGTCCTGAGTATCCGCTGAAGCTACGGGGGCTTTGGCCGAAGCTGTTGCGTTCGGAGGACCCGGCGTAGGCGCGGTAGGTGGGGGTTGATTCGCGTAAGCTGGCCTGGGGCTGGCGGAAGGAGTTGTTGTAGCCGCCTCGGGCGAAGCTATTGGACTGGCTATAACTCTGACCGAAGCTCTGGGTGGGACGGCTGTAACTCTGTGCCGGACTGCGGTAACTCTGGCTGTAACTCTGGGATGGGCGGGCTCCTTCAGGGCTGCGGTAGCCTAACTGGCCGCGGTTGTCGAAGCCGTAGCTGCCGCGAATTTCGTTGCCGTAACCGGAGCGGCCATTGAACGCGGGAGTGTTGTTGAAGGCTTGCTGGCGGCCGTAGTTGGCGGCGTAGCCGGGGCGGTTGGCAAAGCTGGAGCGTGGGTCGGCGAAGCTGCGGTTCTCAGCAAAGCCGCGGTTGTTATTCATGCCGCGGTTGTCGAAGCCGCGCGTCTGACCGAAACTGCGGGATTCGGTGAAGCCGCGATTCTCTCCGAAGGCGCGGGTCTGGCCGAAGCCACGGCTGTATTTATTGCCAACCGGGCGGCCGTAGTAATAGCCCCGGGCATAGCCGTGGTCGTAGTAGTGGGCGTAAGCAGCACGGCCCCAGTAACCGCGCGGGCCGCCATGGGCGAGGCCCCAGTCAGAGAGATACGGGCTGTGCGGATACCAACCCTGGTGGTCGAAGAAAAGGCAGTGGCCGAGCCAGCTGAGTCCCCAGCCGAGCCAGCCCCATGGCATGGCGAGGAAAGCAGAGGTCACGATGCCGGGGCCGAAGCGGAGACCGAAGCCGCCGATTGCTCCGAGGACTGCGAAGCCTGGCCACGGGGCGACCGGTGCGCCGTAGGCAACCCATGGATCGTAGCTGGGGACGTAAACGATTTGCGGGTTGGCGGGGGCGAGCGCGATGTAGCCCTGGTCGTCGGTGACGGTTTCCTGGGGCGTGCTCTGGAGGGTGCCTGCAGCCTGGGCGCGCTGACGCATAGCCTGGATGGCGTCGAAGACGTCCTGGGGCTGGTTGTAATAGGCGTTGCCGAGCTCGGTGGTCCAGGAGAGGTTCTGATCCAGTTCAGCGAGGACCTGGGGGAAGGCAGTGAGGGCTTTGACGCTGGGGTCCCAGGGCTGGGTATTGGCTCCGGCGGCTATGTCGGCGGGGGCGGCGTAAAGCTGCGACTGACGCCAGTGATCGGCTTCAGCAACCTGGGTGGGGAAAGTGGAGGCGGCGAGGATCTGGGCGATGAGCGTGTCGGGGTAGAGGGCGATAGGGGCGACGAGCTGGTCAAGCTGATCGGGGCCGAGCCCCTGGGGCTGGGGCTGGTTCAGGGGCTGGGGAGGCGGCTGATTATAAGACTGGTCTGGGTAGGGGGGCGCCTGCTGTTGTTGTTGTTGGGGATATTGGGGAGCATACTGCTGGTCGTATGGTTGGCCGTATTGCTGACTGGGGGGCGGGCCCGGTTGCTGGTAATCGGGCTGCTGGGGGGGGTAGGGCTGCTGGTTGAGCTGCTGTTGGCCGGGTTGGGACTGCGGGGACTGCGGCTGCGGGTAGTCCGGGGGCGGGGGAGGGACATCCTGCTGCTGCGGACTGGACTGCGATTGCGGATAGTCCGGGGGCGGAGGTGGGTAGTCCTGCTGCTGCTCGGAGCTGGGATTGGCCGGGGGGGCTTGCTGGGCGAAGAGGTCGAGCTGAGCGAAGGGGAGCAGGAAAGCGGCGAGCGAGAGGGCGGTAAGTCGACGCCACACGGGATTCGTGGGTTCGGCGGGGCTTGGGCGGAATTGCCGGCTGGAGGATGTGGCGGTTTGGGACGGGCGCGAGGAAGAAAGAAAAACGCGGAGTGTCATAAGCCCCTCATGGCCCCCCCAGGTATTTGAAATACCTGGGTTTCGTGGATCGGCAGGCGGGCCATTCTGTGTCTGCCGGAGGGCCCTGTGGCTTTTGAAAACGCGCCGGGTTACTGGGGTCCTGGAGCGTTAAACCCAAAAATGGGCTGATGGTTTTGTGACCTGGGGGGAATTTTCGAGCGGGCGCGACCCGACCCAAAATCCATACAGGGATTCTGTGAATCCGGCGAAGGACCTCCTCGCAACAACAGGGGCGAGATCGCGCCCTGGACTTTGCGAGGGTAACCCAGCTCAGGTGAACGCCGAACGCCGCCTGCAACCTGGGACCCGCCGCTCGACCGCAGGCCCACCGGCGGTGGAGGAGGCGACGAGAACTGGGAGTCCAGCAACTCCCGCCGCCGCGGCCCCCGCGAGATGCTGATCCGCTATCGCATGGCCGTACTCTCAGGGTTGGCTGGCGACTTCGTCTTCTTCGCCGTGCTCGTCAGCGCGTTCTTCGTCCGCCAGAGCGCCGGCCATATGGACCCGAGCGAGAATTACGTCTCCGACTGGCATCCCCTCGCCGCGCGGCCGATCCTCTGGATCGACGGCTGTTCTGGATCTTCCTTTTCGTTCTGCTCGTCTACAACCAGTAGTTGGATGCGCCATCCCGACCGCAACCGCGCCAAAGCTAACTTGTTCGCGACGGAGACTTGTTGCACCTGCGGTTCATCTTAGCTGCTATCTTCTTAGCAGTTTGAGGGATGGGATGACCGAAGCCACGATGTTCGAGGCCAAAACCCGCCTTTCCGAGCTGGTGAAGCGGGCGCAGCGCGGCGAAAAGATCGTTCTGACCACCGGGCGGAAAAAGACGCCTGTGGCCATGATCGTGGCGCTGAAGCCTGTGAAGGAGCGGGTCTTCGACTTGTTTCCTCGCCCTGATTTCGATATACCCGCCGACTTCGACGAGCTTCCCGAGGCCGACCTGAGAGCCTGGCGCGGGGAGTGAGTGAGAATTCTCATCGACACCCACTATGTGCTTTGGACGGCCCTTAACTCCTCCCGCATGGAGCCGTGGGCCAGGAAGCTGATCGCCAACCTCGACAACGAGATTCTGGTATCCGCGGCCTCCGTCTACGAGATCAGTCTGAAGGTGGGGATCGGCAGGCTCCCTGAGGCGGTTGAGTTCGAAAGCGACCTGATCGTGAATATCGAGACTCGTCTCGGATATGCGCTTCTGCCTCTGGAGCCGGAGGCCATGATGCGTGCTGCGCGCTTCGAGCACGCCCATGCCGATTCGTTCGATCGCATGATCGCCGCGCACGCGATTCAGAACAGCCTGCCTGTTCTGAGTACGGATGACCGGCTGGATGCCTTCGGCGTGCGGCGCCTGAAGAAACCCAGGCGGTGAGGGCACCACCCTGTACCCTGAAAGGTCATGCGCTACGCAATCCTCATCCTCGCCCTCGCCGGCGTCCTGGTCTCCGCGCTCGCTCTCCACGTCCACTACTCGACCGGCGTTGAGCCCTGCGACATCAATGCCCACTGGGATTGCGGCACCGTCAACCGGAGCTCTTACGCCACTGTGAGCGGCATCCTGTGGCATATCCGCGCCTCGCTGCATCCCGATGCCGACTACGGTACCGCTCCGCGAACCGGCTTTCCCGTTGCGCTGGCTGGCATCCTCGGGTACGCTGCCATTGCCTTGGCGGCCTCCTTCCGCCGGCGCTGGCTCACCCTACTGCTGTCGCTCGGCGCCCTTGGCTTTGCGCTTTACCTCAGTAATATTGAAGCCCATGTGCTCGGCGTATGGTGCCTCTACTGCGTCATCTCCCAGGGCCTCATCGCGCTCATCGTTCTGCTTTCGCTCATAACCGTCTTTGTCCATCCCAAAAGCTCGTAGACCGGTTCAAGCAGCCGACGCCGTATCATCGCTTTATCGCCTGCGCGCGATCGACCTTGCAGCCTGCACGATGGACCACACGCCCCGCAATTACGTCCGTTGGCTCTTCGACGGAAGCTCCGGCCCGCACGACCGATTTGCGCCCCGCTGGATCTTTCTCCGCGCCCTCGCGGCCATCTACTTCTCGGCCTTCCTCGCCCTCGTGTTTCAAATCAAGGGCCTCATCGGTCCGAACGGAATCCTGCCCGCACAAAATTTCCTCGACGCGATCGCACGCCAGGTCAGCGGCCCTGCTCGTTACTGGTACGCACCGTCCCTGTTCTGGCACTCCGCCAGCTCCCATGCCATGATGGTCGTCATATGGACCGGCCTCATCGCCTCCATCGTGGCGTTCCTCAATCTCTGGCCGCGCATCACGTTCCTCATCTGCTTCGTCTGCTTCCTCTCGTTCGTCTCCACGGCGGGCGACTTCTCCGGCTACCAATCCGACGGCATGCTGCTTGAGGCAGGCTTCCTCGCGCTCTTCTTCGCCCCTGGGGGATTCTGGCCGGGCTGGGGCGTTCAGTCTCCGCCGTCGCGCGCCGCGCTCTTCCTGCTTCAGTGGGAGTGGTTCCGCATCTACTTCGAATCCGGCATCGTCAAGCTGCTCTCGGGCGACCCCCAGTGGCGTCACCTTACGGCGATGGACGAGTACTACCAGAACGGTCCGCTCCCCACCTTCATCGGCTGGTACGTCGAGCACCTACCGCACTGGTTCCACGTGGCTACCGCGGGCGGCACGCTGGTGATGGAGCTGGCCATCGTCTGGATGCTCTTCCTCCCGCGCCGCGTGCGGCTCATCTGCTTCTGCATCGTCACGCCGTGGGAAATTGGCGTGATCCTGACCGCCAACTACGCGTTCCTCAACTACCTGGTCCTCGCGCTCGGCTTTCAACTCCTCGACGACCGCAGCCTTCTTTCCTGGATTCCGGAGCGGCACCAGATTTCCCTCGATCACGTTGCGCCTCCGGAATCTATTGCGCCATCGGAGGAGCGACTTTCGGTGGTGGCGGCCACGGATGAGCGCTTCTCCCCAAGCCCGAAGCCCAAGCCATCCCGCTCCTCCATCCTGCGCAGCCTCCGCGCTCACCTCAGCGCTATACGTGTCGCCGTCACGGCCGTCCTCCTGACCTGGATCGCCTACAACACGACCGTGGAGATGATCCGCATGCCGTGGCCTGGAGTTCCGCTCCCCAGCGCGCCCATCACCGCGCTCGAACCCTTCCGCATCGCCAACCAGTATGGCCTGTTCGCCATCATGACCCGCGGGCGCTACGAGATCGAGTTCCGGGGCTCCAACGACGGCCAGAACTGGAAACCGTACCTCTTCCGCCACAAACCCCAGGCTCTCAACGAAGCGCCCGGCATCTACGCGCCCTATCAGCCGCGCTTTGACTGGAACCTCTGGTTCGCCTCGCTCGAGAACTTTCAACAGGCCGAGATCGTCCCCATCACGGAAGAGCGTCTTCTCGAAGGCGACCAGGACGTTCTCTCTCTCTTCCGTGACAATCCCTTTCCCAAGGCTCCGCCGCGCTACGTGAAAGCCGTGCTCTGGCAGTACTGGTTCACCACTCTGGACGAGAAGAGCGCAACCGGCAACTGGTGGCGTCGTCAGCTCCTCGGCCTCTATGCCCCGGTCCTCACGCGGGAACCCAGCGGCAAATTCGGAGTTCTGCAGTGGCCCGAACCGTTGCCACCCCACGAATGACCTTCGCGCCGGCTCCCGCGCGGACTGTCTTAGGGCCTGTTAACACTATTGGGATGGATGGCGTTCTGCCCCAGCTCGCCGAAGAGCGCGAGCCGGGGGCCGGATTTGCGCCGCAACCGGAACGGACGGGGTCAATTTTCCTCATTTCTTCGTCTGTCGTCGCTAAGGTACACCCGGTATCTGTCGCTCCTCTCTCCTCGAACTGAGAAAAATTGTCTCCCGTCGCCACCATTCCAATAGCGTTAACAGGCCCTGGTTCTGTACCCTGTTCCCTGTACGCTGTAACCTATATTCATGCCTGACCGCATGTCGCAATCGCTCTCCTTCGCCGACCCCGAAGTCTCCGCAGCCATCGACGCGGAAATCCGCCGCCAGCACGAAGGCCTCGAGATGATCGCATCGGAAAACTTCGTCTCCCGCGCCGTCCTCGAAGCCGCCTCCTCGGTCTTCACCAATAAATATGCCGAGGGCTACCCAGGGCGCCGTTATTACGGCGGGTGCGAATACGCCGACGTCGTCGAGAACCTGGCCCGCGACCGTGCGAAACAAATCTTCGGCGCGGAACACGCCAACGTTCAGCCGCATTCCGGTTCCCAGGCCAACGCGGCCGCCTTTATGGCTGTTCTACAGCCCGGAGACACAATCCTCGGCCTCGACCTCGCCATGGGCGGCCACCTCACGCACGGCCACAAGCTCAACTTCTCGGGCAAGCTTTACCGCGTCGTCTCCTATGGCGTAAGAAAAGACACGGAGACCATCGACTACGATCTTCTCGAGCAGATCGCGATCGGCGAAAAGCCCAAAATGATCATCGGGGGAGGCAGCGCCTATCCGCGCTTCTTCGATTTCGCCCGCATGCGCCACATCGCCGATGCAGCTGGCGCCATCCTGCTCGTTGACATGGCGCACTTCGCCGGACTCGTCGCCGGCGGTGTCCATCCTTCGCCCATCCCGCACGCCCACATCGTCACCACCACGACGCACAAAACCCTCCGCGGTCCCCGCGCCGGACTCATCCTGAGCCGCGAGGAATTTGCTAAGGAAATCGACAAAGCCGTCTTCCCAGGCCAGCAGGGCGGCCCCCTCATGCACATCATCGCGGCCAAAGCGGTCGCCTTCCGCGAAGCTCTCCAGCCCGACTTCAAAACCTACGCCGCGCAGATCGTCTCGAACGCCAAAGCCCTCGCCGAAACCCTCGCCAACGCCGGCTTCCGTGTCGTCTCCGGCGGTACTGACACGCACCTCATGCTCGTCGATGTCTTTGCCAAAGGCATGCTCGGCAGCGAGGCCGAAGCGGCTCTCGGCGAAGCAGGCATCACCGTCAACAAAAATGCCATTCCCTTCGACACCAACCCGCCGCTTAAACCGTCCGGCATCCGCATCGGCACACCCGCGCTCACCACGCGTGGGATGAAAGAGCCGGAGATGCGCATCGTTGGCAACTGGATCGGCGAAGCGTTAGAACACCGCACCGACGCAAAAGCGCTCGCAAAGATCCGCGGACAAGTCCTCGATCTGGCCGAACAATTTCCCCTCTACGGATGGCTCCGCGAACCCGCCAGCGTCGAGGGGTGGCGCAGTTAAGCCGGTTTTTCTGAGTGGGAGCGGGCGGGCGGCCAGTCAAGCCCTCTGTCGGCCTGGATGGGACGCGGGAGTTGCTGCCGCACCCACCGCCCCGACAATCCGCCGAATCTGCTTCAAGTGCGAACGCTCATGCACCGCCAAGCGCGTCGCATAGATCAGCACAGTCCACTCCAGCAGGCTTCCCGCTCCGGTAATGATCGCCTTCCGCGACCAGCTCTTGCGCGGCAGCGCTTCGAGAACCGCCAGCAGATCGGTCCGCTGCCTGGCAAAGGCTTTGAACGAGGAGCGAAACTTCAACTCGAGGTAATTGGTACTCTTCATCCAGGTCCGGGGATTCACAGCCTGGATCGTCGGCGTCTCCTCGGCGAGAATCGTTGCAATTCCGGCACCCCAGACATCGGCGCACGCCCGCAGATGCGCCAGGACGTCGTTGACCGACCACTCTCCGGGACCAGGCGAAGCATGCAATGCATCAGCCCCAAGACCAGCCGTCAATTCGCCGATCCGCGGCACCGTTTGTCGAAGCAACGGTAAAACCTGATCAACGGTGAGCAATGGACGAGACACGCGATCTCTCCGATGGGTTCACGCATCGACTCCAGAGTACAGCGCCGCGACGCGACCTTATTGGCCCGCCGCGCCCAGCCTGTAGAACTGCAATGTCACGGTTGAACCGCAGACAGGCTTATCGGAGAAATCCGAAACAGACCCGTCGGGACGGAGCAAAAATACCGTGTACGGCGGTCCGACCATCGCGTTCGGTTCCGACGCTTCCGATTCGAGAATCCTGATCAGTTCGGCCTTCGGGCTTCTCGCAATCCGTTTCGCGTACTCAGGATCCCGGGAGGCACGTGCCCGCGCCTCGTCTACTTTCGTGCCGAAGCCATACGGTATCCCTTCGCGGAGCGGCACAGGCACGATGCGCCGCGCGAATAAATCGGTCGCCAGGAATGCCTTGTAGCTCCGAAAATCCCCGGCGGCTACCACCTCCACGATCCCCGCGTCCTCGGCCGCCACATCCGCCCGATTGGCAATTCCGACAGGCAGGGTCTGGTGATTTCCGCGCATGATTTTCACTACCTTTTCGACCGTGACCTCGGGGTCTTCGAGAGGAAGCACGGACTCCGAGCGCTTCAACGCGGCAAAATCCTGGAAATATCCCGCATTGAACAGCAGCCTTCCGGAACTGACCACGACCTTGCAGACGCTGGAGCGCGTCAGTACCGAGCCGTCGTCGTGAAACATAAGTGTGTCACTGGCCAGCCACACGCCGTCGCTGGTGAGGACGTACACATGAGACGTCGCGTGAAGAGATGGGCTGAAGAACAGGAGCGCGGACCAGAGACTGGCCAGGATTATGGCGCTGAACGGAACGTGATTATCGCCGCCTGTGGAGATCGGTGGATGGGAGGGTTGAACAATCCCCGCGTCAGGTTTTGATCCGGAGGCATCAGCCATGCAGGGAATATATAAGCGAACTCAGGGACCGGCATCGAACGAAGGTTTGGCAATTGAGTTTGGCTGGGAAGCCTTTCGCTATTACTTCAGTAATCCCAATCGCTGATCAAGCCGCGGTATGAGAACGCATTGCTCTAGTGGGGGCAGCGCTGGGCCGATCACAGGAGCGTTTCATTATGCTGATTGTGGGGTAGCCCAGAGGCCCACACCATGTGCAGAAACATCAGGATCCTCTTCAACTTCGATCCGCCTGTAACGGACGAAGAAATCCGCGCCGCGTCACTGCAGTTCGTCCGCAAGATCACCGGCTTCAACAAGCCCTCCCAGGCGAACGAATCCGCCTTCCGCGCGGCCGTCGAAGAGATCGCCACGAGTTCCTCGCGCCTGCTTCACTCGCTCGCCACCAACGCCCCGCCAAAGAATCGAGAAGAAGAGGCTGCCAAAGCCAAAGCCCGCTCCGCCCAGCGCTTCAGCGCCTGAGAAGCTTCGATAGCTGTTTTGCCGACTCTTGGCATCTGATCGCTTTTCAGCTCCCTACACATACTCCCACTTGCGCGCAAACCAGCGCGCAAGCAGAAACAGCACTGCCCCCGAAGCCACCAGCACCGCAACCTCCGGCCCGAGGCTGGTGATCGGCTCATCCCGCCAGAACACCTTCGTGTAGCCGCTGATCGCCCACGAGTTGAAGGTGAAGTAGCCGACCTTCATCATCGCGTCCGGCATCAGAAACTTGGGAAACATACTCCCGCCCACGGCGGACATGGTCAACACAATCAGCGTCGAGACCGCCGCGAGCTGGCCACGCGTATGCGTCAGGCTCGCCAGCAGCATTCCATACGCCGACACAGCGAATGCCGTCACTGCCGTCATCACCAGAAATCCCGGAATATGCGTGAACAGGTCCAGCTTGAAAATCAGCCACGCCCACAAAAACATCAGGGTCAGCTGCGCAAAAGCCAGCATCGCCGAATAGGTCATCTTGCCCAGGAGCAGGGTCGTCATCGTCACCCGAGCCGAGAGCACGCGATCCAGCGCTCCGCTGTCGGACTCATCCAGCAGGCTGGCCCCCGCGGCCCCGGAAGTGAACAGCAAAAACATCACGCCGACGCCCGCCGCGTAATACGCAATCATCGGGTTGCTCTTCCTTGCGCCCACCACATCCTGAATATCGACGGCGACAAATCCGCGAGAGTTCGACGCCGAGTTATTCGCAGGCGCCCCGCTCGGCGCATCCTGTGAATCGGCACCCCCGTCATTCTGCAGCTGCCGCAAAAACGCCATGCTCGATTCCATCTGCTGCCGCTGCTTCGGCGTCAGGCCCCCCACCTGTTGATCGAAATACTGCGACCCCGCCGCCGCCATCGTCGCCGGCAGTGACGTCATCACCACTTTCTGCAGCATTCCGGCCACCACCTGCGCCGCCACCGGATCGGCACTGTCATGGAGAATCCGAAATTTCGGCCGCGCCGCCCCAGCGCCCGGTTCCGGGCCAAACGAAATCGGGTTCGCCCCAAATCCCGCCGGGATAATCATCGCCGCCGGCGCTGCTCCGCTGCGAACCGCCGCCTCAGCAGTGGCTGCCGTGTAGTCCGCGGGGGCGGGGTTCTCCTTCGTCGGCTTCGCATGCGTCTCCGCCTGTAGCGAAGGCTCGCGCAAGAGCGCCCGCATCAGGCTCCGCGACGCAGCACTGTGATCCTCATCCACCACCAGAACATTCACTCGGGGCGTCGAGGAACCCTTCATGCTCCCAAACACAAACCCAAAAATCGTGAAGAACCCGATCGGCAGCACGAACGACATGACAAAAGCGCCGCGATCCCGCCGCAGCGACCGAAAGCTGGTCTGCAAAATGGCGCCGATCATATTGTGGTCATGCCCTCAGCTCTTTCCCTGTCAGGTGGAGAAACACCGACTCCAGATTTGGCCGCTGCATTGTCACATCGAGAATCTCGAGGCCGTCGCGGGTGGCCGCATCCAGCAATTCGGCAATCTCAGATGGTTTTTCCACTGAGCAATGGACCACCGAATCCTCCGCCGTAGCCCCGTGAGCCGCGGCCCACGCCGCCAGATCGGTGCGCGCCGCACCAAAATGCATCACCACGGAGCTGCGCGAACCAAAGGTATGCGCGACCAGCGCCTCTTTCGTCCCCTGCGCGATGATCTGCCCATGATCGATGATCGCAATCGAATCGCACAGCCGCTCTGCTTCTTCCATGTAGTGCGTGGTGTAGATGATCGTTGTCCCGCCCGCCCGCAGCGCTTCCACCATCTCGAAGATCCGATTGCGCGACTGCGGATCGACGCCAACGGTCGGCTCATCCAGCAGCACCAGCCGCGGCCGATGGATCAGCCCCGCCGCCATGTTCAGCCGCCGCTTCATTCCGCCGGAAAGCGTCTTCACCGGGGATTTTGCCCGATCCGCCAGCGCCGCCCAATCCAGGCACCACGCAATGGCCTCATCGAGGGCACTGCCGTTCAGCCCTTCATAACGCCCAAATGCATGAAGATTTTCGCGGCACGTCAGCAGCGGATACACCGCCAGCTCCTGGGGCACCCAGCCCAGATCCGCGCGCGCCGCAGTCGAACCCACCGGCTCCCCGAAGATCCGGATGCTGCCCGAATCGGGCCGCACCCGTCCCATAATGCTTCGGATCAGCGTCGATTTGCCCGCGCCGTTCGGGCCCAGCAGCCCAAAGCACGCCCCGGCTGGAATCTCCAGCGACACCCCCGCAACGGCGGTCACATCACCAAACCGTTTCACAACAGACTCCACCTGCAGCGGCGGAGCCTTCAGGCGCAAGGTTGGATTGACTGTTTCGGTAGACGAGGGCATGGCAAAGCCAGGAGGCGTTGCCAAGGATCATAGTCGATTTTCGGCGAAGACGGTCTGGGGTCGGGCGACGATTCTGTTCAACCCTCGAAGGCGTGAGACCTGATCCTTGTACCTGTAGACTGTTCAGCGGCTATCGGATGATTGTGCGATAGGCATTGGTCTGCAGCGTGAAGGTTTTGGTGCCTCCAAACGGAACCGTGATGGACTGTCCGGCAAGCTTCACTTTAACGTGCACCACGTTACCGATGTTGTTGGTCGAAGTCCCGCCGGCCTGCGTCAGATATTCGACAGTAATAGCCGGCGTGCCAGTAGTCCCCGGCACATAGAGACTATTTGTAACGGCGGTCTGCACCTGCGTCGTCGTCAACGGCGAGAGACTGGTCAGGCTGCCCATGCTCCCATAGCGCGCGCCGACATTGGCCGCATAGTTGGCGCTGCAATAAGAAATCAACGCCATCCCGTACAACGCCGTGCCAAACATCAAACTGCAGAATAAAGGGAGAACCAAAGCGGTCTCCACAATGGCCGAACCGTCCGCCGACCTGCCAGCCCGAAGCAACCTGCGGATAAGGCGCCGGCTCTTCGCTCCCGCCGCCACGGCGTGCAGATGGATTGCGGCGGCCGGCTCCGTATGGCAAGCCGCTGCATGATCCTGGGCCGCGTTCCGGACTGTTTTCATTGATATGGGATCTCCATCAGCGCAGAGCTACTCAGGTTCAGACTGCTCGCAACGCTTGTCCATGCGAGCACGTCGTAAGCCGTCCCCGTCGATGACACCTGGACAAACAGCATGGGAGAGTAGCCGTCAGTGCAGGTGGAAGTTTTCGCAACTGAGCTTCCGTCGAAGGAGCACGAGTACACGGTCGTGACGGTGACCGCGATGTTTGAAACGTCCGGCGCCGCCGCTCTCCCCGCGGCTTCGGCCGCGCTGATGTTGGTTGAATTTACGGGAGCATTCGCCGGAATGGTGGCGTAGGTCGCCGCCGCGCCAGCCGCCGCGGTCACTTCCATCTCCTGATAGATATAGATCATGTAGTCGGCGATGCCGACCAGCAACAGAATCAGGAGGGTGGAAATGACGGCGAACTCCACCAGCGCCTGCCCGCTCTCTTCATCCCTCAGAAGGGTGCGAGCGGACTCTAGTATGCGAGCCGACTTCATTGCACCAGCACCCCCTGCAGGCGGAATGGATTTCCGCCAGGAAGGTCGGCAAAGTTCTGGGAAGACCAGCTAAGCTCCCAATTCGTGAGGCTCATATTGTCGGTAACAATCCCGCACATGGTTGAGCAGTTATCGGAGCCGTTGAGAAATGTAATCCCGGTGTCGGGAAGATACCAGACTCCGTTCGTTGTTCCCGAGGCGCTGTTGAAGTTGAAGTCCTGCGCGTTGGTGTGGACCCAGCCGCGGTCAAGGTAGAACAAAACGCCGGCGAGCGCACCGCCCGACCCGGACACAGAGCTCCCGAAGGTCCCACCCGTCGAGGCTGAAAGAGTGATGTTCGATAAGTCGGTAATGAGCACGCCGCCGAAGCTGGTGGAATGACCCGATACATTCGTGAAGTAAAAGGTCACGCCCGTCCCGCTCGCGCCAGTCTGGGTCATGGTGGCACGCTCCCAATTGATGCCACCGGTGATGATGTAAAGCCCCGGACTGACGGAGACGGTGTCGTTCAGCAGAGTCAGTCCTGGCGTGACCGTGGACCCGCTCACCGATCCGCAATAAACTCCGGGACTCAGCGTCACGGAAGTTGCCGACCCGCTTAAGTTGCCCGAACTGAAGTTTGTGTGGTTGCATGCTCCAACCGTTGGCGCACTGATATACGAGGAAAGAGGATCGGCGCGCGTTGTGCTGTTGTAAGTAGCTCCCGACTTCCATCTGCCGCCGTTCGTCGTTGTTCCGCTTGAAGTTCCCGATAAATAGGTTTGCCACGCCTGCCACCAGTCTACGGAGCCATCGAGGCTTGCTCCACCACCGATATACGCGCTGCAGGGCAGATAGACTTCGCCCTTGTTACCACCCTTATTGAGCGAAACCGTGGGGCTCGCCCACCCTTTAAGGCCCAGAAAATATGCACATGCCGGAATCGCGGCGACCGAATTAACCGTCACGGTCACCGACGGGATGTTGGCCAGCTTCATAAACATCGTCGGCATCGTTTGAGAAATCTGAATCTGCAGCCCATCGTACTGGCCGGCATACGCCCCTCCCTGATCGGAGTTGATCAGGTTGTTCGCCAGATAGCTGACGGTCGTATTGTTGGAGCCATCGGTGAAGCCGTACTGTGAGGCAACCCCTTTCCCCGGATCGGAACCCGTCGGCGAGCTGCTGCTGCGTTCGAAATAGAGTTCCTCGGCGACGGCCGCGGCGTCGGCGGCATTCTGCATCTTACCCCTTGCAAACTCCAGCATCCCGTAGTCCAGGGTCAGCCCACAGAAAAGCAGGAGAATAAACACGCTCACGGTGTAGAGAGCTGCCACAGAAGAGTCTCGCTTTCATTCGATTGACTGCGAAGCGCCCGCCGGATCATGAAGGCTGGGTCTTCCCACGCGTGCGACACGCAGGAGACAGTATCGACCCCCGTGCCGTCTGTTCTGTATCCCGCATTTGTGGCACTGGTAACCCTTTCCGGTTATGCCCTGACCCAACAGGCGCCAATCGGCGCTCTGCCCGACAGAGGGGTCAGACGCGGCCCGCAGTCGATGGTGCGGGGATCGATAGTCGCTTCAGGGCAAAGAATAAGGATGAGCAATGCGGCGAGGACCGGTTCTGAGTCAACCTCGTATCGCCGAAATGGCGCTGGTAAAACACGCAGTGAAGCAGGCTCTGCCAAAACTGAAGTGCTGTGTGGGATGAGTCCTAGCGCGTGATGACTCGGTAGGCTTCCGTCGTCACGTAGTACGTTTGCGACCCCCAGAACGGGATCTGGACCGTCTGCGCCCAGATGATGCCCACGCCAATCAGGTCGCCGGTGTAGTTTCCTCCGACTCCCTGGGTACGGTTGCCGTAATCGACAATGATCGTCGGGGTGCTAACAGCTCCCGGGGCGAACAGGTTGTCCTGGACAACCGCTTTAATCTGGGCAACCGTGGCCGGACTGCCACTGCTCGCGCTGTGCATGGCGCCGTAGCGAGCCCCCACGCGCGCCGCATAGGTTGCGCTCATGTAGCCGATCAGGGCGAGCGAGAAGGCAACAAAACCAAAAAACATCAGGAAAAACACAGGCATCACCAAAGCCGTTTCCACCAGCATGGTGCCGTCCTGCTTCCTGGCCGCGCGCACGCCCCGCAGGAGTACAGTTCGCCACCCGAATCCTGCTCGCATTCCATCGTGTCCGCGGTTCATTGTCATTCCTTATAGGCCACTCTGTAAGTGGCCGTCGCTGAGTATGTCTCGCTGCCAAACATCCAGCTGGCGAGAACCGGAGACAGCGTTGTACTGGCCGTCACCTGCACGTACTCCATTGGCCCGAAGCCACTCGAGCAGCTGGTGGTTGCGGTGACATGGGTTCCACCCGGGGTGCAGGTATAGAAAGTCGTCGCCGTCGGTGTTCCGGTGAGCGTGATACCGTAGGACCCCGCATAGGCCGCCCAAGTTTGCATCCCTGAATCGTCGTTTTGGTTGCCTGGCGCCGAACCGTAGTTCGCCCCCTCCACCGCTGCTTCCTGGGTCGCCATGACCTCAGTCAGAAAGAAGGACAAATCGATCACGCCAAATACCATCACCAGGAAAAACGGGGTAAATAGAGCAAATTCGGCCAGCGCCTGGCCGCTTTCGGAGCCAAGGATTCTCTTCATTGCACCAGGCCCCCCATCGGAGTGAATGGCTCTCCTGTGGGCACCGTGGTGAAATTGCTAAGGGGCTTGAGAGCCGTCCCCACCAGGAGCATATTGTCCACGTCGAAGCAGAGATAATGGGTGGCGGTGAACGCGCTCGACGAGAGCTCGATTCCGGTTCCCACCAGGTAGATGATTCCGTCCCCGGAATTCGTGCTGCTGCTCGTGAACTGAAAGTCCTGCACCGCCGTCTGCGTCCAGGCCGGATCGTTCATGATCAGGATCGTCGGAATACTTCCGCCAGACGCCGTGGTTGGCGCCGAGAGAGTCATCGGGGTGTTGGTGACCTTGAACTGGCCGAAATTCGACCCTCCCCCTTTTGTGAAATACAAGGTGACTCCGGTGCCCGAGACATGCGAACCCGACCACGTTCCTCCACCCGTGATGATGTAGAGACCCGAATTCAAAGTGACCGTCGAGTTCGTGAAACTGAAGCTGTTGCAGTAGGTCCCCGGGTTAAGAACGTAGGTGCCTCCGCTTGCCCACGTGTGGTTGGTGTAAGGAGAAGTGCAGGAGGAGAATGAGGGAGGCGTGATGCCGTACGCCGTACCGTTCACGCAGCTTGAGGAAAGCGTTGAGCACGCCGCCGTGTAAACCAGAGGATCCGACTGCGCGGTGGCGTTGTACCTCGGCTGGTGATAGGCAGTGCCCGATAACGAAGAGGCGCTCGATGCGCCGACGACATTCGTGGCGTTGGCCCATAGCTTCGACGATGAGTCGACGTTTAATCCCCGGTTGACATAGACCGGGCAGCCCATGGTGGAACCGCTTGTATACCCCAGGGACGAGGTCGAAGTCAGCGAAAGGGGATAGGTGGGGCTCGTTGAGGAGTGCGCCCCGGTCACGTAGACGCAGGGCGTCATCAGGCTCACGGCGGTCGCAGTGACTGTTTCCACCCCGCTATTCAGCCAGCCCATGAAATTCGAATGGACCGACTGGGTGATGGTCGCTTGTATAGCGTCATACTCGCCGGCATAGCTGCCGCTCGCTGGATTTTCATTCACCGTGACCGTGACGCCATTGACGCCATTGGTGAAGTTGTTGGTCGCCGCATCCGAGGAGCCGTTGGTGAGCCAGCTTGTGTCTTCCTGATCGTGCGACACCTGGGCCCCGAGCGCAGCGGCGTCGGCCGCACTCTGCATGCCATCGTGCGTCCTCTCCATAATCCCGATGTCGATTGTGAGGCCGCAGAGCAAAACCGCAACAATTGTGCTCAGCACAAAAAATGGATACATCGAGTCTTCCTCGCCAGGCAGAACGGCCCCAAAAAATCTGAGGTCCACAACAAATCCGCAGCATTTTCAAGCAGTTGGGCGCACCGGCTTGCTCACTGCGCAGGAGATAGTATGCTCCCCATGCCGACTCCTCCGAATCCCGCATTTGTGGCATGCGTAACCCTTTCCGGTTATGTCCCGGCTCAACAGGCACCCGCCGGACGTCGCAAGACAACGGGAGTCTGAGGCACAACATCTCCCGCGCTGGCGCAGGGCCGGAAAACAAAGACGGGCAGCACAGACCGCGCGCTGGGTCGCATGACGGAAACTGGCTCAAAGAGAGAGAGAGTGCGTTGCTGCATGAACGCACTGCGGTAACGCGCCCTGGAGGGGAACCGCTGGCAAGACGCGCTTAGCGAGAAAAGCGGTTAGCTGAGAAGCTGTCAGATGCAGGCCGTGCCGCATTCTCGCTGACCGCTTCTGTTGCGCCACCTACGCCTGCGGTGCGGGCGGCGGAGCCTGTGGCCCCTGCGGCGGAGCGGGCGGCCGAGGAGCGGCTGGCTTCTTCGGCGCTTCCTTCTTCCCGGGCGCGAGAATCGCGTGCAGCGTGTTGCCTTCCATACGCGGCATGAACTCCACCACGCCATTCTCTCCGATGTCCCGAATCAGGCGATTGATGATCGCGTAACCCAGCTCCCGATGCGCCATCTGCCGCCCCTTAAAGCGCAGCGAAGCTTTCACCTTGTCGCCGTCCTGCAGAAACCGGATCGCCTGGTTGCGCCGCGTCTCGAAGTCGTGATCGTCGATCGTCACGGAGAACTTCACCTCCTTGACGACGATCACCTTCTGTCGCTTGCGGGCAGCGCGATCGCTCTTTTCTTTTTCGTAGAGGAATTTGCCGTAATCCTGAATGCGGCAAACGGGAGGAACAGCCGTGGGCGAAACTTCCACCAGGTCAAGACCGCGCTCACGGGCAATCTTGAGCGCCTCAAACGGGGGGAGGATGCCGAGCTGCTCGCCATTTTCGTCGATCACGCGAATTTCACGGGCGCGGATTCGATCGTTAATGCGGACAAACTGCTTCGCGGAACGCTTATCGATGGGTTTTTCTCCTCAGCGCGGCCGTGCCACGCGGCAATTTAGTATATCAACCTTGCGCATGTGGTCTCGCCTTGCGACTTAGCCGATTCCATGACCCGCCGCCCAAATCTCAGTGCTTCGTGCTGGCTCGCGCGTCGGTGTCGTGCATCCGGCTGGCCTCAAAACTCACGATCTTCCATTGCCCCAGCCGCCGGTTGTAAACCCGCGTATACCGATATTGCCCGCTGATATCGCTGGCTCCGTTCGTCCCTTCCAGCTCCGCCTGCGACGTGACCACCGCCGTATCCCCATACACGCGGACGTGCATGTCGTTCAGCTCCAGTTTTGTGATGCGGACCGTTCCTGCCCGGCGCTGCGCCAGCGCCTGCGGCTTTGTCTCCAGCGTGCCGTTGGATGTGATCCCGATGTAGTCCTCGGCCAGCAACCGGTCCATTTCTCCCACATTGTTGGTCACCGTCGCCTGCCGCCACTCCTGCTCCATCCCCTCGATTTCCTTGTGGATCGCCCGCCCCTCATGGTGCGGCAAAGCCCACGCCGCATGCCACGCCGCCAGCAGCAGCAGCGCGGCGACTGCCTGTGGAACGGTGCAGGAACGCAAAACAGAACCCGGTTGACGGCGCATGTTCGTACCGGATGTTAGCCCGTGCCGCCGCGGCCCGTCAAAAAAGAATCGTTGAAAGGTGCGCATTGGCTGCCGGAACGTCATATGGGTAGGGGAGCGCTCGCACCATGCCCGCTGGAAGCGCTATAGCCCGCGGCTCACTACCCGCTCAGACGCGAAAAAACACCAGATGACTGCATCCCGGGTCAAGCGACCAGCGTCAGGTTCTCCACCTGCCGCTCCAGCATCATCTGGTAGAGCCCGCCCACCACGTATTCCCTGAAGTGCGCCGATCCGCGGTGCGCCTCCACCGCCTTCTGATCCTTGTATTGCTCGTAGATCACCACCGTGTCCGGTTCTCCGTCTACCACGTGCGGATCGTAGCTCACGCAGCCAGGCTCCTTTCGCGAGTGCCGAGCCAACGCCGTCAATACCTCCGCCACTTGCTGACGATCCTCGGGGCGGAATTTCATGCGAACTGTAAAGCTGATCATTGTATGGATTCCGCCACTCGTTCTCCGCCGATCAAGGTCTGGCCGGCAATCCGTTCCATCGCTTCCCGGAACTCCGGCATTTCAAGGGTCTGGTCCCGATCCGGCCCCGTCGAAACCAGAGCAATCTTCGCGCCCGTCTCTCGCTCCATGAATCGCAGATATACCTGCGCCGGCTTCGGCAGATCCTCGAAATTCCGAACGCCCTCGGTGGACCTCTTCCATCCCCTCAGCCGAGTGTACACGGGCCGGATCGCCTCAATGCCCCGCACATCGGCTGGCATGGTTTCCAGCGCCTTGCCGTCGATCTGGTACCCGGTGCACACCGGTATCCACTCCAGATCGTCCAGCACGTCGAGCTTCGTGATCACCAGCCAGTCCGTCCCATTAATCTGGTTGGAGTACCGCAGCTGGGGCAAATCCAGCCACCCGCATCGCCGCGGCCGCCCGGTCACCGCCCCAAATTCCTGTCCCCGCCGCCGCAGCTCTTCCCCCGCCTCATCCTGAATCTCCGTCGGGAAGGGCCCCTCGCCCACGCGCGTCACATAAGCCTTCGTCACGGCAATCACCGTTCCTATCCGTGTCGGGCCCACGCCGGTTCCCGTCGAAGCCCCGCCTGCTGCGGCCGACGACGAAGTCACAAAAGGATACGTCCCGTGATCGATGTCCAGCATTGTCCCCTGCGCGCCCTCGAACATCACACTCTGCCCTTCTTCGAGCGCCCGATTCAGCAAGAATGCCGTATCGGTCACGAAAGGCCGAATCTTCTCCGCAGCCTGCGCGTACTCGTCATACATCTGCGCCGGATCGAGCGGCTCCGTGCCAAACAGCGCGTGCGCAATGGCGTTCTTCTCCCCGCACGCATTCTCAATGTGCGTCTTCAGCAGCGAGGTGTTCAGCAGATCCACCACCCGCAGCCCGTTGCGCGCCATCTTGTCCTCGTACGCCGGACCAATGCCGCGGCTTGTGGTTCCGATCTTCTGGCGCCCCGGCGCGCTCTCCGCCGCCAGCTCGATCATCCGGTGATAGGGCAAAATCACCTGCGCCCGGTTCGATACAAAAAGCCGGCTGTCCACATCGATGCCCAGCTCCCGCAGCCGCCCCGTCTCCTTCAAGAAGGCCATCGGATCGAGAACCACTCCATTCCCGATCACCCCGCGGCATCCCGGCCGCAGCACGCCGCACGGCACCAGCTGCAGGATGAACTTCTGCCCCGCAATAATCACCGTATGCCCGGCGTTGTGACCGCCCGCATAGCGTGCAACCACAGAGAAGCGCTCGCTCAACACATCGACGATCTTGCCTTTGCCTTCATCGCCCCACTGGGCGCCCACCACGACTGCCGATTTCGCTTCGCTCACCGGATCGCCTGCTTTCCTTCCATTTCCTGATAACCCGACGCAACCCCGCACACACCTTCGCTGTCACCTTCCAAACCTGCTGAATGTGAAAGCTGAGTGAACCTTGGGTGGGCCGGATGCGGGTATCAGTCCATCCGATTCCCAATCATATAGTGCCGGGGCGCCGGCCGGAAGATGACCTCGGAGGCGATCGCGGGCTGGAGTTACGCCCGCTGTGCCAGCCAGATGGTGTGTTCGCCGCAGCTCGGGTCGTCGACCACATGCTCAACGACGTCGAAGCCATTCTGGCTGAGCAGCGAGCGGTACTCCCCTTCGTCGAGGCTGCCGTGATACAGCGGCTCGCCCTCGAATTCGCCCAAAACCGAGCCGTGCTGCGGACCGCTGGTAAACATCAGCGCGGCATGTGGACCCGCGAGGTTGCGGAACACCGGAAACATCGCGGTCTGATCTTCCGGGCACAGATGAAAAAAGCTGTCCCAAGCCAGAATTCCATCGAACCGCCGTCCTATGTCCAGTGTCCGCATGTCAGCGGCAATCCATTCCTGTTCAGGAAACCGGCTCCGGCTCATCGCCAGCAGCGGCCCCGACGTATCCACTCCCGTGACTTTGTATCCGTATTCGATCAAGTAGCCGGAAATTGGCAGACCCGCGCCGCAGCCCAGGTCAAGAATCGCCCCGCCCGCCGGCACCAGCGCCAAAAACTTATCGAGCCATGGTTTCTCGAACAAACTTCCGGGAGCACGCAATCGATCCCACACGTCCGCGTGCCGGTGATACAGTTCAACGATGCGTTCCGATTCCGAGGGCACAGGCTCAAGCTATCACCGCGACGGCTGCCCGAGCTAACCTCAAGGGCAGCTCAGCTGCGCCGCTCCCGATACCTGGCATCCCCCACCGCACGCCGTGATGGCATTGCAGTTCGCTCCAGCTCCAAAAGGCGGATCGGCCGCAAACACCGTGTACGTTCCCTTCGCGCCGCTGGCACATTGAGCTATCCCGTTCGAAGAAACCGTCACCGCCGTACTGGGAACATTATTCTGACAAACTCCCCAACCCGCCGACTGCGGTGTGGTTGTCAGCGGAGAAGCGCTCCAATGACCCGTGGCTGTGAACTGCACCGGCTGCCCCTGAGCATCGGCCGTCGCAGGGCTCACCGTTATCGATACGAGCTGGCGACCCGAAGAGGGATTCATGGGTGCTCCGCAGGCAACGGGAAAAACAGCGGCAGCCAGAACCAGGGGCCGCATAAACCGTCGAAGGTCGCTCACTCGTCACCTCCGGAGCTTGCACCTTAAGCGGACAACCAGGATCGCCCGCCCGCCCACCTTCGCTTGCAATTTTACCGCTCAAAGCTCGCCGTGAATAGCACCGACACCCCTCCCATGCTTGTTGCGAACGACTGCGGTCTCCTCAAACTGCTCGGCTCGTAACCGATCCGGTTCGTCTTCTCCTCCACACTTCCGTCCCCCTTTTCCACCTCGCCTAACCTGCGATACTGAGTCTTCCGATGCAGACAGTTTGCTCCAGGTGTGGCGGGTTAGGCGTGCGGATGACACCGATCCCTGGAGGAGGCAGCGTTATCGAGAGCTGCGCCTGCCAACTGGAACAGCGCGTCGCCCGGCTCCTCCACCGCGCCTCCATTCCCGCCCGCTACGAGCACTGCTCCTTCGATAGCTACGAAGCCAGCTTTCCCGGAGCCGACCGCTCTCTGGCCGCGGCGCACCTGATGGCGCGCCGTTTCGTCGACGGCTATCCAGTCACCACCGGCGGCCGCGGCCTCCTGCTCACCGGGTCCATCGGCGTCGGTAAAACCCACCTCGCCGTCGGCATCCTCCACGCCCTCATCGTCGAAAAAGGGGTCCACGGCCTCTTTTGCGACTACCGCGAGCTCCTGAAGGAAATCCAGCACTCCTACAACGCGCAGGTTGCGACCACGGAGATGGAAATCCTCCAGCCCGTCTTCGACGCCGAGGTCCTCGTCCTCGACGAACTCGGCGCCGCTAAACCCACCGACTGGGTCTGGGACACGGTCGCCCTCGTCCTCAACACCCGCTACAACGACAAACGCACCACCATCATCACCACCAACTACGCCGACCTCGCCCCCGGCGCCAACGGCGGCGGCACCGCCGCGAGCCGCGCTAACCGCGAAGAAACCCTCGGCGACCGCATCGGCGAACGCATGCGCTCCCGCCTCGCAGAAATGTGTGTCACCATCGAAATGTGCGGTGAAGACTTCCGCCGCACGGTAGGCCGCGCCCGCTTCGGTTGACCCATAAAGCGTAAATCGCAGCGTAAATGCCAACCGGCGCTCAGCATCCAACCCAACCGTGAAAGACAATGAGCGAGTCATTCTTCTGCTGATCCTCGCGGCGGCCTCGGGGTCCGCCGACGGGTGGAGCTATTTCGGCATCGCTCACGCCTTCGTCGCCAACATGACGGGCAACACCGTGCTGCTCGGCATTTCCGTCTTTCTGGCGCACGGCGACACGCTTCATCCGCTGGTCGCCGTCGGAGGCTACGTCGCCGGCACCGCCCTCGGAACGCTCATCAGCCGCGGCGTTCCCGAGGTCGTTATCTGGGCCCAGCCGATTTCCTGGGCGCTCTTCCTTGAAGCTCTGCTCCTGCTCGCCGCTGAGGCCGCATGGGTCGCAATGGGCTGCCATCCCGCGCCCCGCGCTGCCACCCTTCTGCTAGCCTCCGTCGCCCTCGCCATCGGTATCCAGAGCGGAGCCATGGTGCAGCTCCGCATCCCCGGCGTCGTCACCACCTACATCACCGGCACATGGACCACCCTGACCAACGGCCTCACCCTCCTCGCCGCCCGCCAGCCGCGCATCCTGCAACATGAAACCAGGTTCGAGAAGCGGTTCGCCCTCCAGGCGCTGGTCCTGGCCGTCTATTTCCTCTCCGCCGTCCTCACAGGATGGGCCTTCCGCCAAGCCCCCGCCGTCGTCGGCGGCATCTCGGCAGTGGCCGTTCTGCTGGCTGCCAGTTACGGCGCTCTCCGTAATTAACCGGCAGTTTTCCATCGTTGGTGCCCCGGCCCGCATCATCTCTGGTAGAGGATCTGTGCACAAAATGCCCTCCGAACACACCCAACGCCGCCCCCGCGTCCTTATCGTCGGCGGCGGCTTCGCCGGTACTCACGCCGCCAAGGCCCTGGCAAAGCTGCCAGTGGACGTCACCATTGTCGACCGCCGCAACCACTTCACGTTCCAGCCGCTCCTCTATCAGGTCGGTCTCGCTGTGCTCTCCCCCGCCGACATCGCCTCCCCCCTTCGCTCCATGCTCCGCGACAACGCCAACACTGAGGTGCTCATGGATGAAGCGGTCGCCTTCGATTGCGAAAATCGGCGCCTGCACCTTCGCAGCGGCGCGGAAATGGCCTGGGATTACCTCGTCGTCGCCACCGGCGCCACCCACTCCTACTTCGGCCACGATGAATGGGCTCCCCTCGCCCCAGGTCTCAAAACCATCGAAGATGCTATCGAGATTCGACGGCGCGTCCTGCTCGCATTCGAGCTCGCCGAGCGCGAAATGCTCGAAACCGGCACGCATCCGCCCCTCAATTTCGTTGTCATCGGCGGCGGTCCTACCGGCGTCGAGCTGGCCGGCGCCATCTGCGGCATCGCCCGCCATTTCATGCGTCGCGACTTCCGCCACATCGATCCTGCCCAGTCCCGCGTCATCCTGATTGAAGGCGAGAAGCATGTCCTCGCCAGCTATCCCGAAGACCTTTCCATCAAAGCCGAAGAACAGCTCAAGGCTCTCGGCGCCGAGGTCCATACCGGCCTGCGTGTCACCGACGTTCAGCCTGGATATGTCGTCGCAGGCGGGGAGCGCATCGATGCCGCCGTGACCCTGTGGGCCGCCGGTGTACAGGCTTCGCCGCTCGGCAAGCTCCTCGGCGTGCCCACAGACAAGCGCGGCTGCGTCCTGGTCAACTCCACCCTCAATCCTGAAGGGCATCCGGACATCTTCGTCTGCGGCGACCTTGCCCACTTCGAGCAGAATGGCCATCAGGTGCCCGGCGTCGCCCAACCCGCCATGCAGATGGGCGACCACGTCGCGCGGATGATCGCCGCCGACCTCAATCACCAGCCTCGCAAGCCGTTTCACTATTTCGACAAAGGCGACATGGCCACGATCGGCCGGCTCGCCGCCGTTGCGAAAATCGAGTGGCCCTTCAAAGCCCACTGGAGCGGCTTTCCCGCGTGGATCACGTGGCTGGTCGTCCACATTTACTTCCTGATAGGTTTCCGCAATCGCTTCGCCGTGCTCACTCAATGGATTTGGAGTTACTTCACGTTCACCAGCGGCGTCCGCATCATCTACGGCAGCCAGTCCTTGCCCGGATGGACCGGCAAGGATGGTGTGGAGCTGCATCCCCTGGACCCGACCGCTCCCGGAGCGAACGCGCCGCCTTCCCCACACCCTGAATCAAAATCCGCAGCCGCCGATTAGAGGGCGCCGACCTGGCTCGCGTCCCACGATTGATCAGGATCAGTAAAGCGGCGCCTCCCCCTGCGGCCGCGTCTTCCAACGCCGGTGCACCCATAGCCACTGCTCCGGGTACCGCCGGACGAATCCCTCGATCGCCTCCGTAAAGCGCGCCGTGTTCTCCAATATGTCGCAGTCGTCATCGCCTGTCTCCACGAGCGGAATCTCATCGCCGAAATGCAGAACGTATTTCCCCTCGCTCGCCTCCCAGACCAGAAAACCCGGAAGAACCGCGGCCCCGGTTCGGAGAGCCACCCTCGCCAAACCCGCCGCTGTGCAGGCCGCCACTCCAAAGAACGGCACAAACACCCCCTGGGGGGGCGTCATGTTAATGTCCATCAGGATCCCGACGGTTTCGCCCCGCCGGACCGCCGAGAGCAACCCCCTCGCAAAATCATCCTTATGCACCACCCGATTGCCGTGCAGGCACCGGATCTCATTCACCATTCGATCCACCCGCGCGTTATCGAGACGCCGAATCACCATCGCCATCGGATAGCCCATGAGCGAATGCCAGAAGCTCGAAAGCTCCCACGCTCCAAGGTGCCCTGTGACGACCAGCACCCCGCGCCCCCGCGCCCGCGCATCCAGATAGTGCTCCAGGCCCTCGTACCGGATCAGATCCCGAGTATTCTCCCGCGTGTAGCGGGGCATCTGGGAGAACTCGCCCAGATGCCATCCCAGGTATCGATATAGCTGTCGCAGTATGCGCCTGCGGTCCGCCGCCGGCATCTCCGGATAAGCCAGCTCGAGGTTCCGCATCCCGGTGCGCCGCAACTTCGGCACCACCAGCCACGCGATTGTCCCCAGGCCAGCGCCTGCCTTCCGCGCCATGCCGCGCGGCAATGCTCCCATCAGCCTCAGCATTGTCCAGGCGAACGCAAATTCGAGAGCTTCTCGCATCGGTCGCGGCGAAGCCTCAGTGTAAACGCCCCGAGCCGGCCGGCTTCGGAAAGTCGCGGCCGGCTTAGACAATAGCGCCGCAAAGTAGAGGCGGCGAAAGCTGGCACGCCTTCGCCGCCCGCTCACAACCAGAAAAGCTACTCCTGCGCTTCGTGGAAATACTTCGCAACCGTCCGCACGAATGGCTTCGCATCCATTGGCACGGGTACGTTGCCCCGCAGGATGCTCTCAAACGAATGCGGCGAGCCATAAAAAGCGTCCGTATCCGCATGATTCTGGGTGACTGCCACCCCGCTCAGATCCACGCCCGCAAACAAGCCCTTGCTTCGTGACCACGTCAGCAGCTCCGACTGCAGCTTCCAGTTCGTGGACGCCTGCGCATTGCGCCCCACCGGTCCCGCCGCTGCCGAGGCATCCGCGCCCAGCTTGAATTTGCTGTTCAGCAAATCCTGAAAGCCCTTCTGGTTTACGGCCACCAGCACAAGATCGGTTCCTTGTCCGCCGATCTGAAATCCCCAGGACCCCCCTTCCATCCGGATGAACACAGGCGCGCTCCATCCATGGCCTGTCCGGCACGTTACCGCGCCCTGACCATATTCTGCCCCGAAGATGAACGCTCCCTTTAGCATTCCGGGTACAACACCTACACACGTCGCCTGGCTGAGAATGGAATCCGGAATCTGTTTGTCAGGAGTGGCCATAATCTGGTTCAGGACATCGCGCGCGGCGTCCAACCGTCCAATCAGCTTTTCCTTGTCCTGCGCAAGGCCGGGAATCGCCATAGATATTGTGCAAATTAGAACTACAAGTCTTTTCATTTCTTACATTTCTCCATTCAAAAAGATGATTTCCGATGCCCGTGTCCCACCTGAATAGTACTCTGAAACGATAAAAACCACGCAAACTTCTTCCAGCGAAAGTGAACTGGCTCGGACGGCACTCCGCCGTTCGCCCCGTCAGTACGATGCGCTAGCGGCCATGAAAGGTTGAGGTGCGACTGCAGAATCCGGCAGATTCACGACAAAAAAATGGGGGCCGTGGATGCAGTCGCCTGCCTGCCATCAGCCCCGTTCCCCAGATCTGCGTTGTTAATGTTTTCAGTTGTAACGATGCAGACCGGGAAGCGCAAGATAACGGAGGTAGGCACAACTTTAGTAACCTCACGGCCAATCTGTTTACTATTCGATAAACTCTGAAGGAATATCGCCCCACCTCCCCTTTTCGCCAATCGGCTCGCAATTGCGTTCAGGTTGCTGGTCGACCGCACCCAACGGTGCGGCCGCTCATGAGGCTAATGCAAGTTGTCAAACAAAATGATCGGGGATGCGATCCTACGTCATGGTTTTTAGATACTTCTTGACCATGGGACCGCGACCAATACCCCATTTCCGGCTGGCTCCTGCGATGCCTGTTCCGGATCGCAAAAGCATGGGTGGCGGGCACCAACTGGTGACCTGTCGCAAGGAAAACGTTAGCAGTTGGGTAAAAAGCAGGTCCCTCGCTCCGCTGACCCCATCTGTGCCTGTCGGCACGACGGGGCCCCACAGCGCTCCGCTCGGGATGACAACGAAAGGGGAGGGGCAAACGTGCGAGGAACGTCAGAAACACCACACTAACGAATTCACTGCGACAGGCAACTAGTCACATCTTATATTTGCCAAGATCTTCATCGCCCAGGTTCTCCAGCCAGCGGCGAACATCCTGCTCGGTCGGCTGCGTTTCGGCCGCGTTGGGGAGCACCTTCGCCGCGTGGAGTACCTCTTCGGCGACAAAAATCGGGCAATCCGATCGCAGTGCCAGCGCCAGGGCGTCCGACGGCCGCGCGTCGATGGCCACAATCTCGCCGTTCTGCTCCATCCAGATCACCGCGTAAAACGTGTCCCCTCGCAGTTCGGAAACCACCACACGCTGTACCTGCGCGTTCAAGCCCATCACCACGTTTTTCAGCAGATCGTGAGTCAGCGGGCGGGCCGTCGTTGCCTTCTCCACTTCCAGCTGGATCGCGTTCGCCTCGTACAGCCCCACCCAGATCGGCAGAACCGCCTCGCTCTTCGGATCTTTCAGGATCACGACCGGCATGTTCGTGGAAGGATCGACCATCAGGCCCCGAATTTTCATCTCCACTTCCATCGTGTCCCCCCTGGCCCCCTCATGCTAAACACTTTCCGCTAACCGCTTTCCGCTGACAGTCTCTCGCTGCATTTAAACCATCTCTCCCACCAGACTATTCGGAAACGCTTTTGTCACAACCACAGGCACATAAGCCCCAGGCGCTGGAGCAATCGGCTGCTTCGTCGTGAAGTTCAGCGTCTTGTTCTGTGAAGTCCGCCCCACTACCTGCCCGCGCGCCGCATTGACTCCTTCGACCATCGTCTCCAGCACCTGCCCAACATGCTTCTCGTAATTCGCCCGCTGAATCTCCCGCTGCCGTTCGAGCAAAATTCCCAGCCGCTCCGACTTCCCCTCCTCGGAGATCGAATCCGCCATCGTCTGCGCCGGCGTATTCGGACGCGGCGAGTACTTGAAGGCAAACACCCCGTCGTACTGCACCTCATCGAGCAGCCTCAGCGTCTCTTCGAAATCTTCCGCCGTCTCGCCGGGAAATCCAGCAATCACGTCCGTCGTCATGCTGATCGACCGCTTTGCTCCCTTAATCCATCCGATGCGTTCCAGGTACTGCGCGCGCGTATACTCGCGCGCCATCAAGCGCAATACCCGGGATGATCCGCTCTGTACCGGCAAATGTACGTGGTCGCAGAGCGACGGCACCGCATCGATCGCCTCCACAATATCCCGCGTAAAGTCCCTCGGATGCGAAGTGGTGAACCGCACTCGGCGGATCCCCGGCACCTCGCCCACCGCCACCAGCAGTTCCGCAAAACTCCGCTTCCCCTCCGGGTCGCAGTACGAATTTACATTCTGCCCCAGCAGCTGGATTTCCGTGAACCCGCTTTCCGCCATACGCCGCGCCTCAGCCAGCACCGACTCCGACCGCCGGCTCCGCTCCTTGCCACGCGTATACGGCACCACACAATAAGCACAAAACTTGTCGCACCCCTCGATGATCGTGATGTACCCGCGATGCGGATTCGATCGCGCCGTAAACTCAGTCTCGAACGTCTCTTCCGTCTCGCGGTCGTCCAGACCTGTCACTCGCGTCGCGCCCTGCTCGATCTGCACCAGCATCTCCGGCAGCTTTCGATACGAAGCCGACCCCGATACCAGCGATACATACGGCGCGCGCTCGAAGATGCGTTCGCCCTCCTGCTGCGCCACGCACCCCAGCACGCCAAACCGCTTGCCCCTCTTGTAAAGAGCCTTGTAATCGTTCAGCCGGTTAAAGACCTTCTGCTCCGCCTTATCCCGAATCGAGCAGGTGTTATACAGGATCAGATCCGCGGCATCTTCCGTCTCCACCCGAGCGTAGCCCTGCTGCTCCAGCGTGCCAATGACTTTTTCCGAGTCATGCACGTTCATCTGGCAGCCAAACGTCTCCAGATAGAAGGTTTTCTGCCCTGCCATCCACCGAGTATAACGGAGGACACAACGCCCTTGTCAGTACCCAACCACCCCTAAAGGAGTAATGATGCTCGACGACCGCGCCCGCTGGAACGCGAAATTCCTCTCCGGCGATGCGCAGTCCGCCGAACCAGACCCCTTCCTCATCGAAACTTGTTCAGGTTTATCACCGGGCCGAGCGCTCGACCTCGCCGGAGGCGCCGGCCGCCATGCCATCTGGCTCGCCCTGAGCGGCTGGGACGTTACCCTTACCGATATCTCCGACGAAGGCCTGGCCATCGCCTCCCGGCGTGCCACAACCGCGGGTGTCACCATCACCATCCGCCGCGAGTCGGCCGCCGAAACTCTCGCCTGGGGGACCGCAAGTGCGCCCAGACTAACGAAACCCTTCGAACTCGTCACCGTCTTCTGGTTTCTCATGCGCGAACATTTCGCCGCGCTGCCCGTGCTCCTCTCGCCCGGCGGCCTCCTCCTTTACAAAACCCTCACCGCGGAGCACCCCCGCTTCGCCATCGGCGAGTCCCCGCAGTTCGCCCTCCATCGCGGGGAACTTCAAACGGCCTTCCCCAGTCTGAACACGATCCTCTATCGCGAAGCCAACGGTATAGCCGAACTCGCCGCTCGCGCCGAATAAGAAGCCTCACTCGGTCCCGGCTCTCGTGAAAACCGCAGCACCGCCACCCACTGCCCTTTCCGTTCCTCGCGCCACACTACGCGTCCACCCAGCTCCCGCGCAATCAATCCCGGCGGCAAATCCCGATGAAAATCGAAATACCGCGTATCCAGTTCTTCGTTCCGCCGTCCCAGGCCCAACCACAGCCGTGGCGGATTATATTTTGTCGAAAACGCCAGCGCCGCTGAGTATTGCCCCGTCATCGCCGCGGCCCTTGCCACTTCCGCCGCCGAGAAATTTCCAATCGCGACCACCGGCACCCCCTGCGTCACGTACCCCAGCTCCGGCTTGCTCAGCTCATCCGTCGCCGGCCAGGCCGTCAGGACAGTCGCCCCCGGCATCTGCCCCACAATCTGCCCAATCGCCGCCTGATGCAACCGAATCACCGTTGCATATTCCAGATTGTCCTCCGGCGCAAACCGGTACGGCGGATTCACGAACAAGCCCACCACAAAGGCCGCCGCGCTCAGCGCCACCAGCGCCGTCCATTCCCGCAGACGCCGGCGAAACGTATTTACGCACAGCAGCAGCACCAGCGGATACAGCGGCAACAAATACCGCGTCAGCAAAGCCCCACCCAGCACCGAGAACAACACCACATTCGCCGCGATCGTCACATAAAACACTGCCTGATGCTCCGGCCGAATACGTGCCCGCAACTGTGACGAATCCTGCCGTCCACTTATCTCCGCGCCTTCGCCGGATGTGGGCGGAGCGTCGTCCTTCACTGCAGGCAGCAGCAAACACCCCAGCATCGCCGCCACCGGCACAAACAGATTCATGTGCATCGATACATGCATCGTGCGATGCGCCAGCGCCAGCAGCACCCGCCCGGGAGTCAGCGTAGCCGTAGCGTTGTACCGCAGGTACTCAGGATTCCCAAACACAAATCCCGTCTTCCGCCAGTGATACGCATACCACCCCAGCAGCGGAACCACCGGTGCCCCCAACGCAGCCACCTTACCGGTCAGCCCCCTCCACGAAGCGGATGCGCCGCGTCCAGTCAGCAGTACGAGTGGAATCAGCGCCAGCGGCGTCACCACAGCCGTCTCCTTCGAAAGCGCCGCCAGCGAAAAACAAACCACCACTCCCCACAGCCGCCCCTCAAGCAAAAACACCAACCCCCAAAGGGTTCCCCCAGCCGCAAACAAGTCCGCATGCGCCAGGGAACTCTGCGCGAAAAATACCGGATAAATCCCCGTCAGCAGCACCGTCGCCGCCGCTACTGAAGCTTTGCCCGTCGTGATCGCCGCCAGCCGCCACACCGCCGTCAGTGCCAGCGCCGCCACCTGGCACATCGCAACCCGCGTCACCACCGGCGCAAAGTGAAACACCTTCCACCAAAGCGCCAGATAAACCGACGGCAGCGGCGGGTGCGCATTCGAAAGCGTGGAGTAAGGAATCAGCGATCCGCTGCGAAAAAAATCGAACGCCGCGGGGATGTAATACCCAGCCTCATCCCAGTAATAAGGAAGCCGCAGCAGCGGCGCATGCGCCGCCACCACCGCGGCAAACACCGCCGCCAGCACCACCCACCATGGAACCGCACGGTCTTGCACCGAGCGGCCGCCTTCAGTGCACCGGCCCCTTACTCACCTGCTGCGGCTCCAGCGCCAGCGTCCCAAACGTCTGCTCGTACTGCGCCAGGTTCTGCCCCAGGATGTTCCACAGGGCCTTCGCCTGTTGCGGGCTCAGGTACACACCCAGCGCGTTGTTCACGTTCACCTGCTCGGGCGCCTCCTGGTGTACCAGCCCGAACACCAGCAGGAAATCCCACACGCTCACCCGCACCTGCACGCTGTTGGAGTAAATTTCGCGATACTCAGGCGTCTGGCTGAGCTGAATTTTCGGCTGCGGATGCGATGGATTCATAACTCCACCAGACTACCCCATCGGCCCGTCCTGCCCAACGACCACCGTCTGCGATTTCCTCGTCAATTCCACGTCGATTTCGGAAATTTCCTCTTGCTTTCCTCACCATTACTGCTTACATTCCCTCCAGCACTCCTGAATGTTTGGCGCACGTGCAGACCCTCAGAGAGCACATTTCCCAAAACTGAAGGTCAGCCATGAATTTCCCGAGAATCACTGCTGGGGCGCTTTGTCTCCTAGCGGCCACTGCCGCCCCCGCGTTCGCCACCATCACCGTCACGTCCCCCACCAATAACGAACAGGTTGCCTCGCCCTTCAACCTCGCCGCCAGCGCTGCGAAATGCTCCTCGCAGAACGTCACTTCCATGGGCTACGCGCTCGATAGCAGCGCCAACCCCGTCACCGTCAAAGGCAGCACCCTCGCCGCCTCCGTCAGCGCCCCCGCCGGCCCGCATACCCTCCAGATCATCGCCACTGGCGCTAAAGGAGCCACCTGCGTCGCCAGCATCGCCATCACCGTCATCGCAGCTCCCAATATTCCCGCCAACGCCATCGCCGTCAGCAGCCTTCAGACCCTCGGCAACTGGCAAGCTGTCTTCGATACTGGCGGCACTGGCAGCGCGACCGGAACCATGAACCTCGTCGCATCGCCTGCCTACGGCGGCGAAGCCCTCGAGTTTCTCACCAAATTTACCAACGACGGCGACGAACGCTACTCCCTCGTCTTCGGCGACGATACAACTTCATCCAACTTCGTCTGGGATGGCTGGGTCTACCTCACCAAAACCACCACCATCGCTAACCTGGAAATGGACCTGAACCAGGTCATGGATAACGGCCAGACCGTCATCTATGGCTTCCAGTGCGATGGCTACTCCGGCACCTGGGATTACACCGAAAACGCAGGCACGCCAGAGAACCCCGACGACGAATGGGTGCATTCGAACGCCGCCTGCAACGTCGGCAGCTGGACCACGAAAAAGTGGCACCACATCCAGATTGCGTCTTCGCGAGACGACTCCGGCAACGTCACCTATCAATCCGTCTGGTTCGACGGCGCCCAGTCGGTGATCAATCAAACCGTGCCCTCAGCCTTCGCCCTCGGATGGTCCCCTGTCCTGCTCACCAACTTCGAAGTCGACGGATACGGCAACAGCGGCTCATCCACCGTCTACCTCGACGACCTGACCGTCTACCGCTGGTAAGGTGCGCGGACCTTAAAGCCACCCCGCCTACCTGAGACTCAGCGCTGCATCGCGAGCTACAATGAGCTATTCGCCCAGTAACACCACAACGTGCGAAAGTGGCGAAATTGGCAGACGCACCAGACTTAGGATCTGGCGGGGCAACCCATGGGGGTTCGAGTCCCCCCTTTCGCACCAATCATTGAATGGCCCTGTGGATGGAAGCACCAGGCCACACTGAGTCATGCAACCCTAACTTCCCTTCTAATTTCCAGTGCCCGACAGCCCAATGTTCTGCGTGCTGCTGTGCGCGTTGGTGGTTATGACCAAGGTGGCCGAGCGGGCAGTCCTGGCCCCGGGTTTGAAGACAACGTTAATCGTGCAGGTTCCTTTCGGCGCAAGCGGAGCCGTGCAATTGTTGTTTTGGCTGAAATCTCCAGGGTCGGCGCCCGTGAACGCGATGCTGCTGACCGAGAGCGGCGTGGCTCCGACACTGGTTACCGTTATCGACTTGGCCGTACTGGCCGTACCCGTCTTCACTGTGCCAAAGCTGAGGCCGGTTGTACTGAACGATGCGATCGGATCGATGACCAGCGCTGTGAACATGACGCTCTGCGGGCTGCCGGCGGCGCTGTCGTTGACGGTCAGCTCGGCTGTTTGTGAGTTGTAGAAGGGACCGGCGACGAATGTGACGGTGATATTGCAGCTCTTGCCGGGCGCGAGGGAAGACGGGCAGAGATTCACCGCGACGAATTCGCTCGAATCTCCTCCCTGAAGGATGGAGATGATGGGGTTGCCCTTCAGCGTCATGGTCGCGTCGCCGGTGTTGGTCAAGGTCACGGTTTGGGTAGTGATCGAGCCGAGATAGACGGTGCCGAGGTTCACGCTGGAAGGCGAGAGAGTAGCGAGCGGGACAGCAGTTACAACGACAGACTGAGTAACCCTGGGCGCAGGATTGTAATTCGTGTTGCCGGCCTGGCTTGCGGTGACGGTCACGGTGCCCGAGCCCGTGATGGTCAGGGTCGGAGCAGAGGAAGTCCCGGTGATGCTGCCTGGTCCGGTGGTCACAGCGTAGGTTATCGGGAGCCCGGAAGACGCGTTTGCGGGGAGAGCGATCGGCGCTATGCCGTAGTTGACCCCGGCAGGCAGAGTGAAGCTGATCGTCTGGCTTGCCTGGCTGATGATCACCGAGCCGGTGGCATAGGTAAACGTATAGTTAGCCGGAGCCGTACCGCCGGAGCAACTGCTGACGCCAGTGTGAGTGCCCGCGGGCGTCGTGCTCGTTACTCCCGGCGTGCAGCTCGGAGCAGCAGTTACTACAACCGTCCCATTCACGAACCCGGAGTAGCTGGGTGTCAAGACCGGCACAGTTCCGCCGTAGGTCATCGTTGCCGGGTTCGGGCTGGGCGTCACCGTCAGAGTGGCCGGGTTTACCGTCACCGAACCAGTGGCGTAGGTAAATACGTAATTGGCAGGAGCAGTGCCGCCGGAGCAACTGCTGACGCCAGTGTGGGTGCCTGCGGGCGTCGTGCTCGTTACTCCCGGCGTGCAGCTCGGAGCAGCAGTTACTGCAACCGTCCCATTTACAAAACCGGAGTAGCTGGGCGTCAGGGAAGGCACAGTTCCGCCGTAGGTCATCGTTGCCGGGTTCGGGCTGGGCGTCACCGTCAGAGTGGCCGGGTTTACCGTCACCGAACCAGTGGCGTAGGTAAATACGTAATTGGCAGGAGCCGTGCCGCCGGAGCAACTGCTAACGCCAGTGTGGGTTCCCGCGGGCGTCGTGCTCGTTACTCCCGGCGTGCAGCTCGGAGCAGCAGTCACTGCAACCGTCCCGTTCACGAACCCGGAGTAGCTGGGCGTCAGGGAAGGCACAGTTCCGCCGTACGTCATCGTTGCCGGGTTTGGGCTGGGAGTCACGGTCAGCGGTGCCTTGTTCACGGTGTAGGTTGCCGCGGTCGAGACAGAGCCGTAGAGGTTCGTGTTCGAGGAAGTGAAAGTTGCGGTGATGGTGTAAGTGCCTGCCGGGAGAATCGAGGTGGAAGTCACCGGTTGGTTCGAAACTCCGCCGATTGTGGTCGTGTAACTGATGGTTCCGGCGCTGGCGGGAAGCACGACGTTATTGACGGTCACCGTGGCATCAAGCGGCCCGCCGCCAATTGCTGTTCCGTAAGTCTGGAAATTCGGCGAAGGCGCAAACGTGATGGCAGGCGTTATGGAGGAGACGCTGAAGGCGGTGCTCTGCGCGGTCAGGCTCAGCGGCGTGGCCAGATTTGCGTTCAGCGGGAGGCTTGCCGTTAGCTTATCTCCGTTGGTCGTGCCGGAAAAGATGAGGCTCGTGAAGGGGGCGATGCCCACGGTGGTGGCGGCGGTAGCGGGAGTGGTGGTGAGGTCGTTGTTGGCGTCGGTCGCGGTAAGGCTGAGCGAGGCTGCGGTGAAGGGGACACTGCTCTCGGTGACGGTGACGGCGGGCGCGGGCGACATGGCCGTGCCGGCGATGGTTCCGGCGGAGGGCGGCGGGGTGGTGAAGCTCAGGCCGTAGTTGGTCTGGACGGCGCCGAGGTCATAGCAGGTGGCGCCATTGTAGGTGGTGGTGTTGGGAAATCCGCGTTGGTCGGTACCCACCGCTACAGCCGGCCCTGCGCAGATGGCGGCGCTTGAAGGCAGCGGGATCATCGTGGGAGTGGGGCCGCCGTAGTTACCCAATGGGGCGAGGTTTGGATTGGCCCTTACGGCATTGGCATTCGAGCCGCAACTGAAGCAGTCAGCCTCGGTGGTGGTGCCGGCGTAGAAATTGTGGTAATAGAGGTTGTTGCTGATGTTGACGACGACTGGGCTGAGGTTATAGATCCCCGCGCCGCCCGTCGCCGCCGAATTAAGGGCAAAGATATTGTTGGTCACTGTAAGAGTGCCTCCTGCAACGTAGATAGCGCCGCCCACTTTGCTGGAGGTGTTGCCGGAGAAGGTGCTGTTGCTGATGGTTGTTTGCACCGGGCCTTGAGTGGGGTTAACGATGATACCTCCTCCGTTATCCAATGAAATATTCCCCGAGAAGGTGCTGTAACTGACGGACAGCGAACCGCCGGCCACGTAGATACCGGCACCGCCTAAATCGGTAGTTTGGTTGCCGGAGAAAGTACTGTCCGTAACGGTCAGCATTCCCTCGTTGCTGAAAATACCGCCGCCCTGGCCGCCGTAGGCAGTGTTATTCGACAAGACGCTGCCGGAGACGGTCAGGATCCCGTCGTTGTTGTAGATGGCGCCGCCTGAGTTGGCAGTGTTGTTGTTGAAGACGCAGCTCGCTGTCGTTACGTTGGCGCCGGGGTTGATATAGAGTGCGCCGCCGTTTGCACCAGCGTAAGCGTTAGCCAGGGTCAGACCGGAAATCGTGTACGTCCCGGGATTGATGTTGAATATCTGATTCGTGCCACCGCCCGAAAGGGTGATGATGTTTGCACCCGGACCCTCGATGGAGATTTGCCCGTTGATGGACATGAAAGCTCCATTAATGGTGACGGTGCCCTTCAGGCCGGAAGCGAAGGTGATGTTGCCCGCTCCACCGCCATTCGCGGACGCTGCGGAAATGGCGTCACGCAGAGAGCAGGTGGATCCCGTCTCCGGAGCTGCGGGACAGTTGGTGGCAACGCCAGGGGTGTTGGTCTGACCATCGCCGTCGTCCGTTAGCGTGGTGACGACGTAGCTCGGAATGGGCTCAAAATCGGCAACCAGGTTGTCGACCCCGCTGATGGTCACGGTAGTGCTGGCCGTCCCGGGACTGGCAATGTCGCTGTTGCTGTAGCCGGTCCAGCCGTTGAAGTAGTAGCCGGAGTTGGGGACCGCGGTGAGGGTCACCTGAGTTTCCGGGGCGTAATAGCCGGCCGGGACCGAGAGCGTGGCTGTCCCGCCGGTGGCGCTCGGCGCTCCATGGGTGTCCACGGTGACGCTGAGCTGGTACAGCGGGTTGAAGATGGCGGTATCGGTGGAGGCGGTGGAGACAGTTGGGGCAAGAATGTACGCCGCGGTTGGGGTTCCGTCGCTCCATTGGGAGAAGACGTATTCGACGCCGGGATTGGAGAGGAGCGTCTGCGGCGTGGGGACTGACACAGCGTAGCCGGTACCGAAGGTCAGGGTCTCGGTTTGGGGTGTTGTATAGGTTGTCCCCCTCACCGAGTACTGCAGACCGGCGGGCGAGGTCCCGAAGCTGACCTGGACCGTGTTCTGCTCCACGTTGAGGAGCAGGCTCGCGGTGCTGCCGGCGTGGTTCGCATCGCCACTGTAGGTGGCGTAAATGGTGGTTGGGCCGGGTTCGGGGTCCTCGGGAAAATCGCAGGGGGCCGTGGCCACGGTCGTGGAGCTGCCGGCGAGCGGGGACGAGCAAAACGTATTCGAGTTGGTTGCGGGCAAGCCCGTGCTGAACGCCACGGTGCCGCCAGCCGCCCCAAACTGAGCGGTGGAAGCGGTAACCGTGGCCGTGAGCCCGTCGACCTGACCCACGTCGGGAGTAGTGGTCGTCGCACCCAGCGTGGTTGTCGTGCTGGGAGCAACCGTATCTGAGGTTACGATGAAGTCGGAGAAGCTCTGCGTCTTGCCCGTCGTCGAGCCGTCCAGGTTACCGGACTCATAGCTGGTGAAGATGTTCTGGACGTTGACGGAGGTCACGAATTCGGGACTCCCGAAGCTGTTGTAGGGCGGAATCGAGGCGGTGCCGCTGTAACTGAAAGAATTGGGAGTAGCGTTACTCACGGTCAGCGGTCCGTACTGGATCAGGGTGGGAACGTTGTTCACCGTCGCGACCTGATCGATATAAACCGACGCCTGTCCGTCCGTGACCGCGCACTCGCCCTGACAGGTAACGGTGCTGGAGGTGCCGCCGTTGTTGCTGCTGATCGGGCTATAGAGCGGATCGCCCTGCAGGAATCCGGGCGATAAAGGTGTGTTGGCGTTGTTATACGACGAGTTCAACGCGATGCAGCTGGTGTTGTTCGGTTCTGTGGTGCATTGCGTCGCACTGCTGGGTGCAGGGCAGGAGACGGCGTTGCCGTTGCTGTCCTGGCAGGAGACATTGTAGAAAATGCAATACGGGGACCCCGTATTGTCCGTGCCCGTATCGTCATACTCCTGGCACTGCGAACCGGCGAACGGCGTGCCGGCAATCAGCGTATCGAAAATGGACTGGGAAATTTGCGTGGCATTCACCGTCATGTTGGTGCCCGCGGGAACTACATTGGGCGGATAAGTGACGGAGTAAGCGTGGGTGCCGAAGGAGAACGTCGTCGTCGCCGGGGCGCTGGGGCTGGTGTTGATCGGCTGTGACTGTTGCACCGGGGTATGGGGGGTGAAGGTCCAGCCGGTGATCTCATGCTGCTCGTAAAACAAGCCGGTGCCGGAGGTAAAGCCGACATAGGCGGGTTGAATCGTATCGCCGACCACGTTGATGTATTGCGTGATGTCGAAGGGTCCCGAGAAGATCGCCTGAGAGCTGCTCACCGGAGTCACGGTGCCGGGCTGAAACGCCGGATCGAGATACACATACAGGTAGTTTGCCGGCGTATCGTTCGGACCGTTATAAACCACCACCACCTGATGGGGTTGGCCATCTGCCAGGGTCACAGGCAGCGAGGGAACCTGCGAGTTATAAGGGTTGGAAATCAGAGTAGACGCAGGAGTGGACACAACGGGGTTAGGAGCAGCGCCGAGCGTGACCAGGCAACTGGTGCTGCCGAGATGGACCGGCGAATTGGGCAGGGGGATATAGTCATTCAGTCCGCAGCTCTGCAGGGCAATGTGGTTATCGTTTTGCGTACCGGGAATATCGGTAGGATCCCAGTTGCCGGCCCCCTGATTGTTGGAGTAGGTATCGAACTCAAGCGCCACGCTGTTATCGATGCCCCCGTAGCCCATGCATCCGCCGCCACCGCCAACGACAGACGGTCCGCCCTGCTGAGTTTCTGAGCAGACAGAGTACGAGCCTTCATAAGGCGGGAGGGTAATGCTGCTGGCGCCCTCAATATAGCTCTGATTGATCGCCCCGTTGGCATTCTGAATCACGAAGGCGAAACCATCAGCGGTATATTGGCTGTTGGAGCTGGGGGCGATCTTGAATTGAAACCAGGCGTTGAAGCCGCCATAGACGTTCTGGGGGACAGAGAACCACATGCTCTCGGACTCACCGCCCGCCGCCGGGTTCATCTGCAATACCCAGTTCCCGCTGTTGGCCGGATCCTGAATAAAGCTGGGCGTGCCGGTGGCGCCCGCTGGATTATTGAAGCAGAAGAGCAGGGCCGACGGATCTGAACCGCAGGGGTTGGGCTGCTGTGATCCGTTCGAGATGATGCTGTAGGAATAGTCGGCCGGATTCGCTGTCGCGGGCGTGTCGAAGGTGAAATAGCCGATTTGCTGCGCCGACGCGTGGCGAACGCTGAGCCCCTGCAGGGCCGCGATGCAGACTGCTGCGAGCAGCAGGTTCCGCTTGGATCTGAGAAATGTCATGTGTTCCCTCTGGAGCTGAAAAGCGCAGGGCTCCGGGCGCAAACGTCGCCGCAGAATTGGCGCGAAACCACCCTTGCGGAGCTCCCTGGGGAAGGAGTCGCTCATGAGTGGAGGAGAAAATGTGGCGATCTAAACCACAATCGTTGCTGCATCATCAACCAGCGCCGATGTACCAGTCAACAAATTCCGAGCCGATTAATGTTAAAAAATGAAGCGCAGTTACGTGATCCGAGTCGAATGCTGACTTCGTAATCACCTTTAGTCATCGGCGACGCAGCTCCACCGCGGGAGAATCTGATTACTGCGCATCGCAGAACGCCCGGGGGGCGCTCCCACGTGGCCCCCCGTGACTGCGCAGGGATTCCGGTCTCTCTTAGTCGGATGGAAAAAACTCCGAGCCAAATCTTATTGTGCTGTTGAAAAAACCGCATCAATATGAGGCTCGACGATAGCGGCGCGATCACTGCGAGAGAATGCAATCGAGAATCTTCAGGCCGATTCCCTCAGCCGCATTCCACATAACAAACGGTACGCCTCGTTAATCGAAACCATCCGCTCGGTCGCAGTCAGCCGCTCCTCCTCGGTCCTTCGCCCAAGCCGGTCGGGATGATGACGGCTGGCCATCCGCCTGTAAGCCGCTTTAATCTGCTCCCGTGTGCTGCTGGCCGCCACACCCAACACCCGGCAAGCTCCCTCGAGTGTCGCTGGCCCGCGCGCCAGGGGCTCAGCCGCCGCCGCGCCACCCGACTCGCTCTCGTATTCCTCCCCGAAATCCGCCCCCCACTGCGGCTCAGGATTCTGCTCGGATCCAGCGTCGATTTCGCTGCTAACCGTGGGCCAGTTGAGACCATACCTACCCGTCAGCGCCACAACAGATCCCGCCGAGATCTCTGCACTACCCGGCCGCTCCACCCCGTAAATGGCTTCTTCCGCCCGGAGGAACGGTAGAAAAGAATCGAGTGCGTGATTTCCAGGCGCCGCCTGCTCGCGGATCATCTGCCGCCTTCTCAGCAGACTTTCCGTTGCAGACGCCACGCCAAGCGTCCAGCTTTCAACAAAGAACAAAGGGTCCGGCTCCTGCGCCTCACCCAAAACCTCTTCTACCTGGGCAACGAAGGGCCGCGTTGACTCAAGCCCACTCCATTCCTGAGACACCGCAGCCGGGGCTCGATAACTTTCCGGCCCCACCCACCACTCCTGCCGCGCATTGCAAGAAGGCTCCAACCCTCACCCCCGCCCGCCAATCCTTTCATCGGCAGTTGAGGTCGTTTCTTCTATAGCGGCCCGTGCCCAACCCCCATTTGGACTCAGACGTGCTCGTACTTTGCGGATCGCCGCCCACTCCTCTGCGGCCATCGCGCCGCAATCCATTCTTCTGAAAGCCTTCCCGGCAATTACCGGTCTTCATGCCGCCACAAACTTCCCGTGCAGAATCTCCCCTGGCGACAAATCATCCACATAACACCACACCCAACTCTCGCCCGGCTCGATCGACCGCATCAGCGGATGCTTCGTCGCTTGAAAGTGCTTCGTCGCATGCTTGTTCTTCGACGAATCGCAGCACCCGACGTTTCCGCATTCGAGACACAATCGCAAATGCACCCAGCGATCCCCCAGCTTCACGCATTCCTCGCAAACATGCGTCTTCGTGCTCGTAATTTTGATCGCACCCAGATGTGAACATTCCGCCATCGTTGACTCCTCCTTGTTTTCAATGCCACCCCGACCCGTCAGAGCGCCACTGCCAGCCGCTCCAGCGCCCCGCGATCCCATTGCCCGAACCGCGCCGCCGCCTCATACGTGCTCCGGCAGAACTCCAGCACCGCCCGGCTCGGGGACACGCTGTTCCTCACATCGTCGTACATGAACAAAAACTCCCCCAGCCCCTTATCCCAGTACGCCGCTTCTGGCCGCACCCGAGCCGTGCCGAAGCCCTCCGGCACCGGAGCCGCATAAGAGTAAAACGCCGGTCCCGAAACGCCACCCCCGCCCGGCCACCATCCCACGCTGCTCACTTCATGCGAATACGCCTCGCGCGTAATCCGATCCGCCCCCGGCCGCTCCGGCGCCCTCCGCCCCGAAAACCGCGTCACCGCCAGATCGAAGCTCCCCCAGAAAAAATGCACCGGGCTGACCTTCCCGATAAATTCCGCCCGAAACTCCTGAAACACCGCATCCACGCTCAACAAAATCCGCCAGAACCGTTCCACCTTCTCCGCGTCATAAGATGCATGCGCGCGGTCCTCGTCGAACGCAACCGGATGGGGAACCTCCACCGGCATGTGCCAGATCTTTACATCGATCGCCTCGCCGTGCAGAAGGTCCATGCATTTGCGATAAAAATCCGCCACCGTCATCGGTTCCAGCTTTAGAGTTCTCACCGTGCCCTCGCTGGTCTCGAGCACCAGTTCGTGCGCCAGAAAATCGAACCGCAGCTCAAACGCCCGCGCCCCATACGCAATCCGCGACGTCGTCAGCCCCCGTGCCGTTACGTACAACGGAACATTCCACCAGTGGTTCACCAGCGGAGTCAGCGCCAGCCGAACCTTCCCTACAATCTGCGTCCACATATGCAGCGTCTCGCAAGTATCCTTCCACTCGTCCAGCGGCAAAACCGGCCAGCACTCCGGCGCATCGGACATGGCAGTTGTGATCATTGCTTTCCCTTCGCCGGGATCTGCGGCCCCGCCACTCCCGGCCCCGCCACGCCAGGCTCCGTCATCTTCAACGGATCCAGAATCTCGTCAATCTCCGCATCGCTCATCAACTTCTTCTCCCGCGCCAGCGCCACAAGCGACTTGCCGCTCGCCACCGACTCCTTCACCAGCTCCGCCGCCTTCGCATACCCGATCACCGGATTCAGCGCCGTCGCCAGCGCAATCGTACTCTCCGCGTTTAGCCGGCAGCGCTCCACATTCGCCGTAATCCCCGCCATGCACCGCTCCGTGAACACCCGCAGCATGTTCGCCAATATCGTAATACTCTGGAGAACGTTGTACGCCATCGACGGCATCATCACGTTCAGCTCCAGCTGCCCCGCCTGCACCGCCATCGCCACCGCCGCGTCGTTCCCTACGACCTGAAAACTCACCATCGCCGCCAGCTCCGCCATCACCGGATTCACCTTCCCCGGCATAATCGACGACCCCGGCTGCAGGCTCGGCAAATGAATCTCATTGAATCCCGTTTGCGGCCCCGACGACAACAGCCGCAGATCATTCGAAATCCGGATCATCTCGAGCGCCAACCCCCGCAACGCCCCGCTCACCTGGGCCATACAGGCCTGCGACTGCATCGCCCACCGCAAATCTTCCGCCGGAAAAAGAGCCTGCCCCGAAATCCGCGACAAGTTCGAAACCGCCTTAACGCGATATTCAGGATGGGTATTCAGCCCAGTCCCTACCGCCGTCCCGCCCAGCCCCAGCTCCCGCAAAGCGTCGCCCGCCTGCCGCAGAAACTCGCCGGCCTTCCGAATCGCCATGCCATACGCGGCAAATTCCTGCCCCAGACGAATCGGCACAGCATCCTGCATATGCGTGCGACCGGCCTTAACGACCCCGTCAAACTCCGCACCCTTTCGCGCAAACGCATCCGCCAGCGCGTCGATCTCCGGATACAGCGTTTCGAGATCGAGCAGCGCCGCCAATCGCATAGCCGTTGGGAACACATCGTTCGTCGACTGCCCATAATTCACATGATCGTTGGGATGAACGAATTGGTACTCGCCCAGATTACCGCCCAAAATCTCATTCGCCCGATTCGCAATCACCTCGTTCGCGTTCATGTGGAAGCTGACGCCCGCGCCCGCCTGAAACACATCGACCACAAACTCCGCGTCCCATTTCCCCTCGATCACCTCCTGCGCCGCCGCGATAATCGCATCCGCCAGCTTCGGATCGACAACCTCCAGCTCCCAATTCGCCTCCGCCGCCGCCCGCTTCACCATCCCCATCGCGCGAATCAGTAAAGGATGCGCCCGCATCCCCGAAATGGGATAGTTCTCCACCGCCCGCGCCGTCTGCGCACCGTAATATGCGCTGGCCGGAACCTCCACAAATCCCAGCGAGTCTTTTTCCCTACGCATCTCCGCCATGGCTAAACCCTCAAGGATCAGATGATGCGGCGACAGAAAGGTTTTGTCATCTCAATCGATGGGATTTCAGCAAAAATGACCTGACCCCCTGAAACCGTCCAGATCGGAATACGATCTGGACGAAGGAAGGGGGAAGAAGGGATGAGTCGAAGCAGGCACACGGAGGCGCAGATCATCGCTGCGCTGAAGCAGGTAGAG
>Ga0182012_10000460_pt1 | contig 45256 bp, 42 predicted proteins | sample 612S2SmetaG_FD_120486 | JGI IMG/M metagenome (GOLD analysis project Ga0182012, IMG submission 120486) | Permafrost microbial communities from Stordalen Mire, Sweden - 612S2S metaG | ecosystem: Environmental > Terrestrial > Soil > Wetlands > Permafrost | place: Sweden: Stordalen | collected... | reverse complement strand
CCACCAATTCAACAACTTACCCCAAAATCCCCCTTCCCACCCCAATTCCCCCTGCTATTCCTTGTTTGAGGTACCAAACGTATGAATACCCCCGAACAAGACCTGCTCGATGCAATCTCCGGCTCCCGCAAAATCCTGGGCGACGCGCTCCCTCGCCTCATCACCCGGAAACCCCAGGTTGCCATGAATGCCTGCAAGAACCAGCTCACCGGTCAAAGCATCTTCATGCCTCCCGCCGAACTCGCGCAATACCTCTCCGTCGGCCTCGAAATCATCGAACTGCTCCGCCCCGTCGGCGTCCTCGAAATCCAGCACGTCCAGCGCATCGTCGACATCAACTGGCGTCTCAATCGCGCCTCCGCGCTCGAAGGCAACCTGTTCAACTCCTACGTGGCCTTCGAATCCCAAACCATCAAAGCCGCCCATCCCTCCATCAGCGACGAAACCCTCCTCGTCAGCTCCCAAACCGCCGCTTACGATCACGATCGCTCCAACCTCATCGACAGAATCGGCCGCCACGCCATGCGCCTCGAGCGCTCGCTGCGTCTGGTGCGGGCGGACCACGAAGCCATGCGCAAAGAGCGTATCCGGCAGCGCGGCGACAAGTACGATGTCACCACATGCAAGGCCTACGCCTGGTATCAGAAGCTCGCCGGACTGGCCGATCGCCTCATCGAGGCGCGCGAGGAGCTGAAGGCCAAAACCACCTCAAAAGCGGCTCCGACCGAAAGTGCAACTCCCCCGGAATCAGCGACATCGCCCACCCCCTTGTTTTGCATAATCCGGGAACCGCTCACCCCGGAAACGGTCGCAACCTTCACCGAAGCGGGCCGGAACAACCTGCTGACCGCCGAGGAGGTCGAACTGTTCGCCGAAAAAGCCGCTTAGCGAGCCGCTTTTTACACGGCCCGCTTCGCCTGCTAAGCTGTTTCTGTCCGGTAGAAGTTGGGAAGCTGGTGAAAATCCAGCACGGCCCCGCCACTGTAAGCGTGGAGGCCCGGTCGCAGCAAGCCACTGTTTCGTTGGAAATGGGAAGGCAGACCGAGGTCGTTGAAGCGTGAGTCAGGAGACCGACCGGATTGTGAGTTACGCGCGAAAGCGCGGCAGCGGAGGGCTGCTATGAACATTCGAACATTCGCAGGATTCGTGTGCCTGTTTGCGCCATTTGGGCTGCAAGCGGCTTCCATTCCGGGCTCCATCCAAGGCTCAATTAAGGACAGTTCCGGCGCTGCCGTTCCGCACGCCAGGGTCGGCTTATACAGCCCCGTTGGTCTCCAGGCCGAAAGCGCCAGCGATTCGAGCGGCGCATTCCGTTTTGCCGCCGCGCCACCGGACGCCAACCACTTGGTCATCACGGCCGAGGGGTTCGCCACCACCCAGGTCGCCTTGCCCGCGCCCGGGCCGCTCAGCATCGAATTGCACATCGCGCCCGTTTCCGATTCCGTCCGCGTCATCGGTTCCACCATCGATCTGAATGGAAGTGGTGACCTAAATGGAAGTGGAAGCGAACAGGCATCCAGCGTCAGCGTCATCACCGGCGAGGAAATTCGCGAGCGGAACGAAGCCCAGGCCGCTGACTTGCTCCGCATTCTCCCAGGCGTGTTTATGGCCCAGCAAGGCCCGCGCGGCGGCGTCACCACCATGTCCATTCGCGGCGGGGATTCGAACTACACACTGGTCGAAATCGACGGCGCTCCGGTCAACAGTTTCTTCTACGGCGGCCTGTTCGATTTCGCCCAGGTCATCACGGATGATCTCGCCGAGATCGACGTCGTGCGTGGCGCACAGTCCGCTCTTTATGGCCCCTATGCCAACGGCGGCGTCGTCAATTTCGTCACGCGCCAGGGTGATACCGCTCCGGCCTTCGACCTCATCGCCGAAGGGGGAAGCCTCGCCGAGAATCGAGTGGCCCTCACCGGCTCCGGCGCCGTAGCTGGTTTCGGCGTCGCCGCGTCGCTGTCGCGCATCTCCGCCAACGGCGAAGTCCCCAATGCGGACTGGCGCGACGATAACGTCATGTTGCACATCAATCGCAACTGGGGCGTCCAAAGCTTCTCCGCCGGTGGCGTGTTCAGCAACAGCGAGGTGGGCGATCCCGGACCCTATGGGTCCGATCCCGCTGATCTCTATGCTGGAATCGATCTCATCAGCCGCGACAAAGACAATAACTCGGAATATAACTTCCACTATCAGATCGACCTCAAGCCTCGCCTGCGCGCCGAGTTGTTCGGCGATTTCTTCCTCGGCAATGACTATTACGCCAGTCCCTACGGCAATAGTTTTAATAAAGACATCCATGGCCAGAGCGAAGCCCGCGTCGTCGGTAGCCTCACCCCCTGGTGGACCATGTCGGGCGGCTTCGTTTGGGGTCGCGAAGAAATCGAAAATACCTACGTCACCGATGTGAACTTCAACGTCTTCCCGCTCCGAAGGGACGAAGAAGGCATCTACTGGGAGAACCGCTTCCAGTTTCACAACTTATATATTCAGGCCGGCGTACGCGGCGATATCTTCAATACCGCGCTCATTCCCAGCGACCCCGGTGCGGGCACTCCGCAAATTCCAGCCCACACCGATTCGCGCGTCGATCCGAAAATCGCCGCCGGATATCTGTTCCGCACCGGCACCCGTATTCATGCCTCGTTCGGCACCGGCATCCGTCCGCCCGGCGGCGAAGATCTGGCTTTCACCGATAACCCCAACTTGAAACCCGAGCGCACCACCAGTGTGGACGCCGGAGTCTCGCAGAAGCTCCTCGACGGCAAGCTAGTCCTCGAAGGCGCATTCTTCGACAATCGTTATTCGGATTTGATTGTGTCGCTCGGCGGAAACCTGTCGGACTTGAGCGCATTCCAAACCGACAACCTCGCCAATGCGCGCAGCCGGGGCCTCGAAACCAGCGCCCGCCTTCATCCCTTGCGCTGGGTCACTTTCATTGGCAATTACACTTATCTCGATACCGCCGTGCTCGCGCTGAATCATACCGGCATCGCGCAGGAATATTACACCGTTGGCCAGCAGCTTCCTCGCCGCCCGCCGCAGTCCGGTTCGTTTCGTCTCGCGCTTGCCAAGGGCCGCGTTTCGGGAGACGTGGTTGGATACATGCGTGGCAAGGATCTCGATGTGGAACCGAACTACGGCGCAAGCGAAGGCTTCTACACCAACCCCGGCTATGTGAATCTGGGAGTGAATCTGAATATCGCGATCCGCAAGGACTTCACTGTCTACGGCGCGCTGCGCAACGCTCTCGATCAGCACTACGAAGAGATCTTCGGCTACCCTTCTCAGCGCCTTAATTTTGTGTCAGGCTTGAAATGGAGCTTTCGTGGCAGAGACTTTTGATCAGCCCAGGCTGGCCATCAATCGGGTATATACCAGGCGCGGAGATACCGGCGAGACCAGCCTGGTCGGCGGTCAGCGCACCCCCAAGGACGACCCACGCATCGATTGCTACGGCGTGGTCGATGAGCTGAACGCCTTCACCGGCGCAGCCCGGCAGACTGCCGAAGAACATCCCGCGCTCAGTGATCTGGCCGCGAAGCTGAAACGCGTGCAGCACGAACTCTTCAACCTGGGTTCCATCCTCGCCACGCTGCCTGAGGACGTTCACCCGCGCCAGCCCCGCGTCACCGCGGCCGAAATCGAGCGGCTAGAACACGAGATGGATGAAGCCATCGCCGAACTGCCCCCGCTGCGATCCTTCGTCCTGCCCGGTGGTTCGCGCCTGAATGCCGAGTTGCACATTTGCCGCACCGTTTGCCGCCGCGCGGAACGGCTCGCCGTTTCGCTCAGTCGCCGCCAGGAAGTGGATGGCGATACACTGAAGTATCTAAACCGTCTCAGTGATGCGTTTTTCGTCTGGAGCCGTTGGGCCAGCCGCATCGCGGGAACGCCGGAAACGCTGTGGGAACCCAATCAGGAGAGCAAATGACCGACCAGAAAAAGAACATCCGTCCCTACGCCATCGCGTTGGCCGTCCTGGCCGGAGTGAGCCGGTTGATGCCTCATCCCCCGAACTTCACAGCCGTTGGCGGCAGCAGCTTATTTGCCGGCGCGCGCCTCAACGGATGGATGGCTTATCTGCTCCCTCTGTTGGTGATGGCCGTCACAGATCCCTTCGTCGGCGGGTTTGACTCCTCTACGCCCTTCGTCTACGCCGCCATCCTGCTCAATGTCTTGATCGGCCGGTCGCTCGTACGCACCAATAATCCGGTCCGCATCGGCGCCGCTGCCTTCGCCGGCAGCTTGCAGTTCTTCCTGGTTTCGAACCTCGGCTACTTTGTCGGCTATACCGATAGAAGCGCGCACGCCCTCATGTTGACTTACGTCAATGCGATCCCGTTCTTCGGCAGAACGCTCGCCGGCGATCTGGCGTGGACCGCCACTCTGTTCGGCCTCCACTACTTCTTGACGCGTACCATTGCCCCGAACGAGAGCGCCCCGAGCGAAAGTGCATCCAGCCAGCGTATCCCTGCAACCGCCTGAGGGCGAACGTCCGCGCATTCTCTCGCTCATCGCCAGCGCCACCGAGATTGTCTTCGAACTGGGCTTGGGCCAGTTCCTGGCTGGCCGCTCGCACGAATGCGATTACCCTCTCTCGGTCCTCGACCTTCCCTGCTGCACGCGTCCCCGCTTCGATTGTTCCGGTGACAGCCGGGAAATCGACCAGTTGGTCAAGCAATCCCTCCGCGATGCGCTCTCCATCTACGAGGTTTTTGACGACGTGCTCCAGGCTCTCCAGCCGACGCACATCATCACGCAGACGCAGTGCGAGGTCTGCGCCGTCAGCCTGCGCGACGTCGAACGTTCCGTCGCGTCGCGCTTGAAAAGCTGTCCGACGATCATCGCGCTCGCACCCAATTCGCTGGCGGATATCTGGGACGACTTTCGCCGCGTTGCCGGCGCCGTCGGAGTGAATGGCGAACCCGCGATCGCCCAAATGCAATCCCGCATGGCGGCCATCAGGAAGCCCGTTTCAACGCCCCGCGTAGCCTGCATCGAATGGCTGGAACCCCTCATGGCCGCGGGAAACTGGGTTCCGGAACTCGTCGATCTCGCCGGCGGTCAAAACCTGTTCGGCGTCGCCGGCGCGCACTCCCCGTGGATGACGTGGGAAGAGCTTTTCGAGGCCGATCCGGACATCATCATCGCCATGCCTTGCGGTTTTTCGATCGAACGGACGCTCCCCGAAATGCACTGGTTAACCAACCGTCCGGACTACCAGCGGCTAACCGCCGTGCGAACGGGGAACGTCTACGTGGCCGATGGAAACCAATACTTCAACCGTCCGGGCCCGCGCGTGGTGGAATCGCTCGAGATCCTGGCGGAAATCTTCCACGGCGCTACTTGTTTGAAGCACGCAGCCGGGTTTGTAAAGCTGCCAGTTCCGTCTTGATCACCTGCGCGTCCTCGTCCGAAGGGGAGGTCGCTAGAAAGCCGCGCATCTGTTCCGCCGCGCCCTGTAGATCGCCCTTGCGCTCCAGCAGGAACCCCAGCAACTGCAGAGCCTTCGGGAAGCGGCGATCGTGGTCGATGCGAACCGCATCCCGCGCTTGCCTTTCCGCCTCGTCGAAGTTCCCAATGTTGGCATTCGCTACCGCGCTGAAGTAGAACAGTTGCGGATAGCTGGAGGAATCGAAAGCCAGCGCCCGCGCCGTCAAGTCGAGAGTGCCCGCCCAATCGTGCGCGCGCATGGCGAGGAACGAAAGTTCCACATAAGGCGGCGCATACTTGGGATCCGCCGCAACCGCCTTCTGCAGTAATTTCTGTGCCGCCGTCGCGTCCTGGGTCATCTTCAAACGCCCCATCTCGTACCACGCGCTGGCGAATTGCGGATAAGCCTCAACCGCCTTTTGAAACGCCCGCGTAGCATTCTCCAGCCTGTCCGCTCTTAGATCGTCCATGCCCTTCTGATAGAACTTCAGAGCCTGCCGGGGAGCGTTGAGAAAGGTTGCACTCACCGTGGAAGGCGGTGCATTTCCGGTCTTGTGCAGAATGAAAATGCCCAGGTCTGGATTGTCCATGGCCCGGGATGCGGTGATGGTAACGTGGTCCGATTGGAAACCCGGATACGAAGCCCGCAGCTCGCAGTTCACCAGCGACGGCTTACGAACGCTTTGCAGCGCGGCGGGTTGGTTCGGGTTCCCCGACGAGTTCGCATCGTAGCTGGCGTCCGCGTACTTGGCTGCGGAAGTACCCGACAGGCTGACCGTGAAACGCCCCTTCTTGTCGGCGTAGGTGAGTGCGCTGGTGTGCCCGTTGCACGTCTTCTCGATCACGATGTTCAACGGAACATCCCCGCCGTCGTCCATCACCACCCGGCCATGAAGAAAAATCGAGTTCGAAGACGGGCCGATTGTCGAAGAGGGATTCGCTTGGCCTGTGTTGATTCCAGGGGAGGGTTGCGCGGTATTGCTCCACGTGCCGCCCAGACCCTGCTGAGCCAGGGCGGGGTAGCCCGCTACCAGCGCCGAAAACAACAGAAAGAGCGGCTTCATGCATCACTCCCCTAATCTGAATGTATTATTTCACAAACAGGGGCCGTTAACACAGACTCACGATTGACCAACCGGGGCTTCTCGTTACAATGTAGAAGCCGTGCGACTCAACGCTACCTTATGCGCTTTGACCATTTTCCTGGGGGCGTGCGGTTCTGCGCCGGTGCCGGAAGCCAAAAAGGAAGCGGCTCCAGCGCCGCCGGTGGTTCCCGTCACTGGCTTGCACGCGCTTTACCAGATGTACACCGCATCGCGGGCCTGGGCGCCGGATGCGCAGATCTATCAGTTGACCAGTGTCCCCGTTTCCGACGTGAAGCCGCAGCCCGGAAAGGTAGGCGCATGGCAGGCCATCATGGTTTCGCCGTCATTGCAGCAATCCCTCACCTACACCTTCTCCGTCGCGGACGAGTCCGTCAGTCTGCCCAAAGGCGTCGATAAGGGGAAGCCGGAGAGCTGGAGCCTTCACGGATCCACCGTTCCTTTTGCCATCTCAGAGGCCAAGGCGGATTCCGACCAGGCGTTTGAGGCCGCCGCCAAAAAGGCCACCGATTACATCGCCCAGCATCCGGACATGAACATCACCTATCAGTTGGAGCACAACCCTACCAACGGGGGCACCGCGTGGCATATCCTGTGGGGTGAAAGCGCGGGCTCAAGCTCATTCTCCATCATTGTGGACGCAAACACAGGTGCCTACGTGGAGACTCTGCATTAATGCAAGAGCCGGAGCTGGAGTCCCTACTGACCGAGCAGCGAAACCCCGCTTCGGAGACCATCGACCAGTTGCCGGTAGAGGAGATGCTCTCCATCATCAATGCGGAAGACGCCAGGGTGGCGTCCGCCGTGAAGCTGGAAATTCCCAATATCGCGCGTGCCGTGAACGCTGTTTCGAGCGCCTTTGAACGCGGCGGCCGTCTCTTTTACATCGGCGCGGGCACCAGCGGAAGGCTGGGCGTCCTCGATGCGTCGGAATGCCCGCCCACCTTTAACGTTCCGGCTTCGCAGGTGCAGGGAATCATGGCCGGTGGAGAAGCCGCTTTATCGCGGTCTACGGAATCGAGTGAGGACGATCCCGCCGCCGGCGTTCGGGACTTGACAGCGCGCGGATTTTCAAGTTCCGACGTCCTCGTAGGCATTGCGGCCAGCGGCCGGACTCCCTATGTGTTGGGCGCAATTCATGATGCGCGTCGCCTGGGCGCAGTTACCGTAGGCGTGAGTTGCACGCCGCACTCCCAACTTGCCTGCGCGGTCGATATCGCGATTACGCCGTTGTGCGGGCCGGAAGTCGTCACCGGCTCCACGCGCATGAAAGCCGGAACCGCCACCAAGCTGGTACTGAACATGTTGACCACCGGAGCCATGATCCGGACCGGTCACGTCTACGGCAATCTCATGGTGAACGTACAGCCGCGGAATCAGAAACTGCTCGATCGCGCCCGGCGCATCGTTCGCGATGGAGCAGGCGTCAGCGACAGCGAGGCAGCCAGCTTGCTCGAGCGTTCCGGCAACGTTGTGAAGACGGCTATTTCGATGGCCCGCCCGTCGCCTGACAAACTCATGAACTCTTAAAACAATGGACAAATTTGTAATCGAGGGCGGTACGCCGCTCCACGGATCCATCGAAACAAATGGATCGAAGAACTCCGCTTTGCCCGCGCTTGCCGCCGTTCTGCTTACCGAAGATACGGTGGAACTGGCCCGCGTGCCGCGCGTCCGCGACATCAAGACCATGCAGCGTCTGCTGGTGGACATCGGCAGCATTGTTGACGATTCGGGCGATGTGTTGCGCGCCCAGACGAAAGAGATTGTGTCTCCCGAAGCCCCGTATGAACTGGTGAAGACCATGCGTGCGTCCAGCCTTGTGCTGGGCCCGCTTGTGGCCCGTTCCGGACGCGCACGCGTTTCCATGCCCGGCGGCTGCGCAATTGGCGCGCGGCCCATCGATCTTCACCTGATGGGGCTCGAACAGCTCGGCGCGACCATCAAGCAGGAGTACGGTTACATCGAAGCCGTCGCGCCCGAAGGTTTGCGCGGCGCGCGCATCAGATTCGACCGCATCACCGTTACCGGCACGGAAGACCTGGTCATGGCCGCTACTCTGGCGAAGGGCGAAACGGTGCTTGAGAACGCCGCGCGCGAGCCTGAAGTGACGGATTTATGCAATCTGCTCATTTCCATGGGCGCCAAGATTGAAGGTGCGGGCACCTCTACCATTCACATCCAGGGTGTGGATCGGCTCCATGGCACGCCTGCGCCGCACGAAATTATTCCAGACCGCATTGAAGCGGGAACGTATTTGATCGCCGGCGCCATCACCGGCGGCGATTTGAGGGTTACGCACTGCGTCCCCCAACACGTCCAGTCGCTCATCGAGAAGATGCAGCAGGCCGGCGCGCGCATCGAACAGGAAGGCAATTCCACTCTCCGCGTCACCGCGCCCGATAAACTGCGTTCCATCGACATCACCACCGAGGAATTTCCCGGCTTCGCGACCGATTTGCAGGCCCAATATTTGGCTCTGATGACGCAAGCCGAGGGAATTTCCATCATTACGGAGACCATCTTCGAAAATCGGTTCATGCACGCGCAGGAACTGATCCGCATGGGGGCGAATATCCGTTTGAACGGGCGGCAGGCGATGGTCGCCGGGACCATGCAGTTGACGGGCGCGGGGGTCATCGCGAGCGATCTGCGCGCCAGCGCTTCGCTGGTTCTGGCCGCGCTGGTGGCGAAGGGCGAAACGGTCATCGACCGCGTTTACCACATCGACCGCGGATATGAACGAATTGAAGAGAAACTGGCCGCCGTCGGCGCACACATTAGGAGGGTCGAGTAAATGGATCGGCCGCACTCCCCCGGTTTTCTCAGCCTGGTTGGCGAAGCCAAAAAAGTCGTCGACGAGATTGATATCGAGGGTTACAAAAAATTGCTTGCATCCCGTGAACCGCATCTTCTCATCGACGTTCGCGAAGACAACGAATACGCCGCCGCCCACGCCGCCGGCGCAATGCATCTGGGAAGAGGAATCATCGAGCGCGACATCGAGCATCTGGTGCCGGATAAGCATGCGAAATTGGTGCTTTACTGTGGCGGCGGTTACCGCTCGGCTCTGGCTTCCGAATCGCTCCAGAAGATGGGTTACCGGAATGTGATTTCGCTCGATGGCGGATGGGGAGCATATCAGCAGTCGGGCTTACCGATTGAGTAAAGCGTGTTCACGGAAATGTTGCGATAGGATAATCCTCATGAAAACTTTGAAGCTGCTTCTACTTATCGCCGCTCTAGCCGTCGGGTCGCTGTTTGGCCAGTCCGCCGCTCCCGCGAAGGCTTCGGCAAAGCCCGTCGCCGCCGCGCCAGCCAGCCTGATCGACATCAACACCGCCACCGCCGCCCAGTTGAAGGCTGTCCCGGGGATCGGCGATGTGTACGCGGCGAAGATCATCGCCGGTCGCCCTTATAAGAACATCACTCAGTTGAAGAGCGGCGGCATTCTTCCCGCGGGCGTTTACGCAAAGGTGAAGGGCAGCCTGATCGCGAAGCAGAAATAGCGCTTGTGCTAGAGTTCGGATGGTATGGCTTCCCGTAGCGTTAATAAAGTTATTTTGCTTGGTCACCTTGGAAAAGATGCGGAGACCAAGTTCACTCCGGCCGGCGCCGCGATAACAAAATTTGCCGTCGCCACGAACCGCCGCTGGAAGGACCAGACGTCCGGCGAGTGGAAAGAGGAGACCGATTGGGCCAACGTCGTCCTGTGGCGCGGAGAGGGCGTTTCTCCTTACCTTCTCAAAGGCAAACAGGTCTACGTTGAAGGACGCCTCCAGACGCGCACTTACGAAGACAAAGACGGCAAGAAGCAATACTTCACCGAAGTGGTTGCCGACCAGGTGATTCTGACAAGTGGCGGCGGTGGTGCGGGAGGCGGCGGCGCAAGCTCCGATGAATTTTCGCAGGACCACGCTCCCGTATCCGCCCCGCGCGGCGCAGCTCCCAGGGCCAAGCCGCAACCCGCTCCCGCTGAGGAATACGGGCAGGGAATCACAGATGACGACGTTCCGTTCTAGACTCCGAGGCGACTAACCAGTTCCTCGGGCGTCATCACTTCGAGACTCTCCGGGATAACCACGTTCCGAAAGAACTCGTCCCTCGTCACGAGGAAGTTACACGCCTCGGCACTGCTGAGGATCAGCATGTCATTCGCGTGCGCCGTATGATAGCGCCGCGACCGCGCTCCGGCCATCATCTCTTCGATCTTCTCAAGGTCCAGAGGGATCACGTGCAGATGACCTCTGATCTCCTCAAATGCCGGCAACTCAGTGGCGTCCGCGAGTAACAACTCCTGAAGCACGATGGGATTCACCGCTAGGTGAATCAGATCGGCCGCTCCGGCTGCGAACAGCTTCGCCTCCGAGGGATCCCCCCGTATGTATCCGAGGACCACGTTTGTGTCGAGAAAGACCAGCGCCCGCTTGGAATTCGGAGTGGCGACGCGGTCCATTGGCTCATTGTATGACGAAAAATCCCATTTCCCGAAAATGCGTTAGACTCAATTCAAGGAATGCCGCGGGTTCTCACTGCCGTCTTCGGTCTTCTCGTCGTCCTCAGTGGCGGGGTGACTGTCCCTGCATCACGCATCGAACCCAGTCGCGATTCTTCCTCGCTTGCCTCGGTAGACCGGCGCGGTTCGGAGCAGGTACAAACCTGCCGACTCAGCTCACCGCATCACCGGGTTCGGATCAACGGCTTTGCCGAATACCGGTCGCGCGTCATCGCTCCGGCTCCCGCCTTCCATCTCTTTCAGCGCCCTCCTCCCCGGAACAGCTAAGCTTTACCGCTTCCTGTCCCCAATTCTGTTCGAGGAGGTCTTATGCGTTTATTCAGCCGCCCTATGCGTTTATTCAGCCGCATGGATAGGAAGGCCGCGGCATCCATCGAGAAGATCCACCATGCCCAGTCCCGGCGGCTGACCTATCGGAATTCCCGCTGCGTGGAAGAAGTCATCGCCGCAGCCGCTGTCGCCGCATCACGCGTGCTGGGTCAGGACATGTTTGATGTCCAGTTCCGAGGCGCGCTGGCGATGGCTTCCGGCAAGATCGCTGAGATGCAGACCGGCGAAGGGAAGACCCTCACCGCCGTCGCTGCCGCAGCCTGGTACGCCCGCGCCGGCCGGGGCGTGCACATCATGACGGTCAACGACTATCTGGCGCGCCGCGATGCCAATTGGATGCGCGACGTCTATGGCCATATGGAGCTGTCCGTCGCCTACATACAGCAGGGAATGACGGTCGACGAGCGGCAGGCCGCCTATCGCGCGGACGTCACCTATGCCACCGGCACTGAGGTGGGGTTTGACTATCTGCGAGATCAGATGGCCCTCAGTCCCACCGGCCAGGTCCACCGCCCTTTCGCATCCGCCATCATTGACGAGGCGGATTCGATTCTGATCGATGAGGCCCGTATCCCATTGGTCATTGCCGGCGGCGGAGACAAGGAAGACACATTCCTCGCGGTCGCCGATTCCACCGCCCGCCAACTCCACTTCGGGAGAGACTTCACCTTCGGGGATAGCAACAGAAACGTGACCATGACCGACGCGGGCATCGCGCGTGCGGAGCGTTTTTCCGGCTGCGCCAACCTGTACGAGCCCGCAAACCTGTTCTTGCTAGCCGCGCTGCAAAACGCCTTGCATGCCCACGCGCTCCTGCGCCGTGATGTCGATTACATCGTCAAAGATGGCTCAGTGAAATCCGTCGATGAGTGGAAAGGACGAGTGGTGGAGGACCGCCGCTGGCCCTCCGGTCTGCACGCCGCGCTGGAAGTCAAGGAGCGGGTCAAGATCCGCCCCGAAGGCGTGATCTTAGGTTCCATCACGCTGCAAAACCTGATTGCCCTCTATCCGGAAGTATGCGGGATGACCGGTACCGCCGCATCGCAGGCCGATGAGCTCCGCAAGATCTACGGGCTCGACGTGGAAGTGATTCCCACGAACCGGCCGATGATTCGGATCGACCAGCCCGATGTTATGTTTCGAACTAAGGCGTCCAAGGTCCAGGCCATTGTCGAGGAGGTTCGACGCGTCCACGCCACCGGCCAGCCCGTTTTGATCGGTACCGCCAGCGTCGAGGAGTCGGATGGGTTGAGCGCCCTGCTGAGAGACCTTCCCCACGAGGTGTTGAACGCACGTGATGACGCGCGCGAGGCCGCCATCGTTGCGCGCGCGGGTGAAAGGGGAGCCATCACGGTTTCGACCAACATGGCCGGGCGCGGCACGGACATCCGTTTAGGGGAAGGCGTGGCCGCTCTCGGCGGCCTTTCTGTGATCGGCGCCAACCGGCATGAAAGCCGGCGCATCGATTCCCAGTTGCGAGGCCGCGCCGGAAGGCAGGGCGACCCTGGCCAGTCCCGATTCTTCGTCTCGCTGGAAGATGATTTGGTGGTCAAGTACGGCGGCAGCAGTCCGGAAGAAATGCAGAAATTCGCCGAAGGTCAGAATCTCGAAATACGCCTGCTGCTCCAGAAATATGAATCCACCATCGAGGGCCAGCGGTTGAAAATGCAGGCGCTGCGGCAATCCATTCTGACGGGCCAGAAAGAGTGCGGTTCGGAGCTGGAGCGGCTGGTTGCGCTGCGCACCATTGACGACCTTTGGTCGCAGCATCTTTCGAACGTTGCCGAACTGCGTGCGGGAGTCGCATGGGTTTCCTGGGGTGGGCGCGACCAGTTGCATGCCTTCCTCACCAAGGCGCATGAATGGTTTGAGGAGCTCGAGCTGAGTCTCGAAAACGAGATTGCTCTGCGCCTGGCTCAGGCCGAATCCGGTGGACCCGATCCGAGAGAGCGCGGAGCAGTGTGGACCTACCTGACCACCGACCAGCCATTCGGGACATGGACGCAAAGGGTGACGCGCGGAGTCATGCGGCTGATGAAGCGCTAGAACGACGCGAAGCGCTTAGAGCAAATCCAATGCCGCGCTCATTTCGGCCAGCGCATGCGCATCGCCGGTGCGCTGGCAGGCCGTCACCCCTTGTTCATAAGTCGCGCGGGCATCTTCCAGCCGTCCCAGTTTTTCGAGTGCCTGGCCGCCGTGGAAATACGCCGCCACGTAATCCGGATTGGCTTCAATCAGGCGCTGAAACTCGGTCACGCCAAGATCCAGTTCGCCGCTCTGGATGTAATCCATCGCCAGGCCATAGCGCGCAAAGCTGTTTCCTGGGTCCTGCGCCAACATCGATTTCAAAACCTCGGAACGGCTCATTCATTTCCAGTGTAGCTACACTGGAAACGATGGATGGAAAGTACGTGCGGGAATCCTACTCGGATTACTCGGAGCTGGCCCTGCCGAACGACGCCAACGTGCTCGGCAATCTCCTTGGCGGTAAGGTCATGCACCTGGTCGATCTGGCCGGCGCCATGGCCGCCATGCGCCACGCCAGGCTGCCGGTAGTCACCGCCAGCGTCGATCATATGAACTTCCTTCATCCTGTCAGGATTGGGCAACTGGTGATGTTGCGCTCAGCGGTCAACCGCGTCTTCCGCACGTCCATGGAAGTGGGTGTGAAGGTCTTCGTGGAAGACCTCATCAGCGGCGAGGTGCGGCACACCTCCTCCGCGTACCTCACCTTCGTCGCTGTGGACCGCACCGGCAAAGCCATTTCGATATGCCCCGTCATCCCGGAGACAGACGAGGAACTCCGCCGTTATGAGCAAGCCGAATTACGCCGGGAATACCGGCTGGGTCTACGGAAGAAGCGCCGCTAGCCCGCCTGCTCGTCCTTGTACATGTACTTGATATTCGGCTTATAGAGCAGAAGATTGGGCCCCTCCTCCCGGTTCACCTTCAGACAAGTCTTGTCGTACCACTCGATGACGCCCTTGAGGACTTCGCCATCCCTCAGCACGAAAACCATCGGGGTTTTCGTCTGCATCTGCTTGACATAGTAGAAGTTCTCGGCGTTCGTCTGGTCTGGAGGAACGGGTTTCTTCTGCGCCACTTTGCGCGGCGCGGCGGGTTCTTTGAACTCGTTGAAGGTTGGCCTGATTAGTTTGCGGTTAACGGTCTCCACGGAAACCTTTCCTCGATGGCGTACCGGGCTTCCCCGGGGCGGTCTGAGCTTGCTCTATTTGATAACACACTCTATTTCCGCTAGCAACTCGCATTAGTTCATAACCGAAATTAAGGCGGAATTGCTCTCAACCCCTCCAATTGTGAGAATTAACGGATAATTCCCCGGCGACAGACTGGAGGGAATTGTGATATTCGCCTGCCCGAGTCCCACGAATCCCGGCGCGAGCCCCACAAATGTCACCGTTGCGGGCTCCCCGCCGATGCTCGCGGAATAGGGCAGCATCGCCTGCGAGAGCGGATTGGAGGACGCGGCAGCCCCACTGGCCGGAGGGTTGCTCAACGGTCCCGTTCCGGTGAAGTAGACCGAGATGGAGGAATTCGGGGCGGCTCCATTGGTGGTTGTGTTCACGCTACCATCCGCGTTCACCGCGGCCGCCTGGGTGCCAATTGTAAATATCCCCGGTCCGGCTGACTCCACTGGAAGCGTACCCGCTGCGGAAGTGCCTCCCGACGCAGTCACGGTGATGGTGCCGGAGCCGGTCTTGGTTCCGTAGGGAATCTGCGCATTGATCTGGCTTTCGCCCACATAGAAGAGCGGTACGGCTGTTCCGTTTACTTCCACGGTCACCCCGCTAAGAGTCGTTGGCAGCGGCACCGTGGAGGAACTGGTGGCCGCGCACGAAAAGTAGGAGCCGAAGATCGCAAAAATACCACCGGGAGAAAGAGCGGCCGTGGAATAGCTGGCGGCGCTGCCGATGCCACCGGCCGCGATAGTGGGCGTTCCGGTCGAGCAGCCAAAAGTCGCGAAAAAGGCGTCCGATGTTCCACCCCCGAACGCCGCCTGGTAGGGATTCGCGCTCACCGGAAAGTTGGTGGAATCGGTAATGCCGGCGATGTAGATGACCCCCTTCGCGTCCACCGTGATTCCCCGGCCCACGTCATCCCCCGACCCACCCAGATAAGTGGAATAGAGCAGCGCCGTCCCGCTGTTGTTCAACTCCGTCACCACCACGTCCTGTCCGCCCGCATTTGAAGACTGAGTGGCGCTTGCCGTCAATGGATAGTTACTTCCGTCGGTAGTGCCCGTCACGTAAATATTCCCCGCGCTGTCGAGCGCGATGGAATTTAGAATATCGTCCCCGCTGGAGCCGAGGAAACTGCTCCAGAATCCGGTCAGTCCGTCTGTATTCAGCGCAAAGACAAAACCATCGGATACTCCGCCTTGAAACGTGGTTTGATAACCTCCTCCACCGACAGGAAAGTTGGAGGAGGCCGTTACTCCCGTGATGTAAGGATTCCCACTGGAATCCAGTGCAACCGCGTTGGCGATGTCTTCGCTGGTTCCGCCGAGATAAACCGACCAGATTCCCACCGAACCAAAGGTCTCGGTATTGGTGATCCCTTCCAGCTTGATGGCGAAAGCGTCGCCGCTTCCCTGGTACGCCTCGAAAGCCGAAGCCTGCTGGGTGGAGTCCGGGTAACTCGGAAAATCGGTTGATTCCGTTTCGCCCACCACGTAGATATAGCTGTTGCTGTCCACCGCGACGCCATAAGCATGGTCATCCCCGCTGCCTCCAATATACGTGGCAAAGTTAAATAGACCCGCCGTGGTCATTGAGAGCAGGAAGCCATCATAGCCGCCGTGGTTTGAATCCTGGAATGCATTCGTGTTGATCAATAGGCCCGCATCCGCATACGTCGAGGTAAGAAAGTCGATCGACGTCGTATCACCCACGATGTAGAGATTGTTATTCGGCCCCACTGCGATCCCGTAAGCTTCATCGGTCGCGCTGCCGCCGAAGAAAGTGCTGTAGCCCAACGCCGCCTCGGTGAGAGCGGGGCCCAATGCGACAACAAACGCCTTCTGCAGCCCAAACGTAGTCACGGCTTGAAAAACGGGCGGGTTGAGAATCGGGAAATCCGTCGACGTTGTAGCGCCCGCCACATAGACGTTACCCGAGGAATCCGTCGTGATCGCGTTGGCAAAATCGATTCCCAGGGTGCCTCCATAAACCAGAGTTACAGCCGTGCCGGAACTGGGAATCTTCAGCAGCAGAATGTTCGAGTTGCCGGTTGCTGTGGAGTAAGTCAACCCCGCGATATAGAAGTTGCCGCTGCTGTCGACCGCTACGGCGTGCCCTTCATCGGCCGCGGTGCCCCCGAGGTAACTGGAAAGCTCCAACGCCGGATCAATGGTCAAGGGCGCGGATCGGTCGTACCGTCCAAGATCGAATGACACGATGTTGCCGGTTCCGAGATGGAAGCGCGCCGCAATCTGGCGCTTCACGCCCCCAATCGTCTGATAGGCGAACGGACGCTTCTGGATCACCGCGCCCTGACCATCGGAAATCAGCACGTTGCCCGATCCGTCGAGTTCCACGTGGTCGGCGCCGGAGAAGCGCAGCCGGATTTTGCCCGGATCGGCGTGCGGCTGGAGATTGAAATCGTATTCGAACGTCGAGGCGCGTCCGTACCACACGATGTCCACGCCCGGGTAGACCCCACGCGCGGTGACTCTCTCTCTGAGTTCTATCCCGGAACGCCATTTCGTATGATCGTTGCCGATGATCTCATTGAGGATGCCCGCGTCGCCGGTTCCGTCCAGCTTCGGGTTGGGCGCCGATCCGATCAGGTTCATCCGGATCTCTCGCCCACGCGCCAGAATGGCCGCTCCCGCGGGCCGGATTGTGATACTCCCGCCCATTTGGCGCGCGACGTATCCGGAAGCGGTTTTTTCGAAACCAGCGGCAACCGCGGGGATCTGCCGAACAGAACCGGTTGCCGCGATCGGGATCGCCAACAGAGCGAGAAACAACGCGCGAAACTCGAGCATTCAATAACTTGACGTTGGAACCCCGGAATGTGTATCCCGCTTGCTAAAATTTCTGCTTAGATGTTGCAAACAAAGGAACGAACGGCGATCGCGCGCCTCTGGAACCGCAAACTCGATCAGGATGCGGCGAGCGCTCCCAAGCAAGAGCGGCACAGGAATCTGGAACCCGCAAGCGCCGAATTCCTCTGCGCTTTGGTCACCGGTGTAGGCGCGCGGCGCGTCATCGAGGTGGGCGGATCGAGCGGCCTTTCCACCATCGCTCTGGCCGCCGCGGTTCGAGAAACCTCGGGTCGATTGGTCACTCTGGAGATTGAGCCGACTCGCCAGGCCGAATCGCGCGCTACGCTGGGAAGCCTGGGTCTCGAAGGCTATGTGGATTACATTCTTGGCGATGCCGCCGGGATTCTCCCGAAGCTGAACGAGTGTGATTTCGCTTTCATCGACTGCGAAAAGGAAGATTACATTCGTTTCTTTGACCTGCTGAAAATCGGGCCGGGCGGAATCGTGGTCGCCGATAACATTCTGTCGCACGGCCTCTCCGAATACGTGGAGCACGTTCGGTCGCGACCGAAGGTCGAATCGATCACCCTCCCCATCGGAAAAGGGCTCGAAATCACGCGCTTTCTTTGAGATAGCCTCGTTCTGCCAGGCACTCAGCCTTCGTGAGAGGATTGCGTGAGCCACTGGTCCTGCCCGTGTTGACCCTCTGTTTCGGGATTGTGCTGGTGCACCAGTGGGGCGCGGACCAAGGGCCTCTGCTGCGCGCCGTCGGGGCGTGCGCGGCTTTAGCCACCTTCGGCCTCGCGCGCGGCCTGCAACGCGCAGCGGCCATCGCATGCCTCGCGGGCTTCGGATTCTGCGGGGGGTTGCTGGAGGTCGCGCACGCTCCGGCGGCCGCCCCGAGGCTGGACGTGCCGGATCTTGCTGTGACCATCGTGACCGGCTGTGTGGTCGAGCCGCCCGCATTGGCCGGCGATCGCGAGGAATTTGTCATGGAACTGGCCCCCCACGCCAAAGCGCGCGTCAGCATGTTTGCGCACCCCGAGGAGCAATTGCCCCATTTGCGATACGGCGAGATGGTGGAGGTGGAGGGTAAGGTCCGGACCCCCCGGAATTTTGGGAATCCAGATGCCTTCGACTATCGCAATTTCCTGGCTCGGCAGGACGTTTTCTGGACTCTCTCCGCCATTGTTCTGAAGCCGCTTCCGGGGAAGTGCGGGAACTGGTTCGATGCGGCCGTGACGGGGATGCGAACCGCGGCGCTCCGCCGCATCGGCGAACTGTACCGCGGCGACGCCTACGACACGGCCATGATGAACCAGGTCCTGATCGGGGAAAGCTCTGGCCTGGACCGCATGTGGACCGAGGAGTACCGGTCAACCGGGACGTTCCATGCGCTCGTCATCTCCGGCACGCATGTTGCCGTGCTGGCCGCTACTTTCCTCTTTCTGCTGCGGATCTGCTTTGTTCCACGCCGCGCGGCGGCGCTACTCACCCTTCTCGCGGCATGGGTCTACGCGTTGGTGACCGGTTTGCACGCGCCGGTGCTGCGTTCCGCCGCGGGAATGTCGTTATTTGCGATCGGTTCCTTGTTTTTCCGCGACAGGCGGCTGCTGAATATCCTTGCGGGCGTGGCTCTGCTGTTTATCCTGGTCGATCCGGACCAAATTTTCGACGCCAGTTTCCAGCTTTCGTTTCTCGCCGTGGCGTTCCTTGCGGTGTTCGCCATCCCCTTGATTGAGCGGACGTCCCAGTTGCTCGCCGCAGCCTCGCGAGACCTGCCGGACACCGGGCGCGATCCGCATCTGGACCCGCGTGTAGCGGCGATCCGAATCGAACTGCGGCTGTATTCCGAGACCCTGGCTTGGCTGTCGCGACTGCCCCAGAACGTCACCCGCGTGATGGTCTGCCTGACCGCGCGCGTGGGCGTCTTCTTCTTTGACCTGTTCGTCATATCGGCCATGGTGCAGGCCGGTTTGGCTCTGCCCATGGTGATTTACTTCCATCGCGTGTCGCTGACCGGCCTTTCGGCCAACGCTTTTGTGGTTCCGTTGCTGGGTTTGCTGGTGCCGTTGGGCTTTCTGGCGTTGGCCACGAACTTCCACCCGGTGGCCGCCCTAGCCGCGCTGCTGCTCGAATGGTCCCGCCGCACCGTCGCGTGGCATGCGCATCTGGAACCGAACTGGCGCATTCCTGCGCCGCCTGTGGTGTTGTCGATTGCCATCGCCGTGGCGCTCGGCATGGCGGCCGTGCGTTGGAAGAGCATCGGGATGCGCCGTTCCGCAGCGGGCTTCCTGGTGGCGCTGCTGGCGATTCTGATCGTTTTCCCCTTTCGTCCGCGGCTTTCCGGCGGGAACCTTGAGATGACCGTGATCGACGTAGGGCAAGGCGACAGTATCTTCCTTTCGTTTCCGCGCGGGAAGACGATGCTGGTGGACGCCGGAGGAATCCCCTCTTTCGGGCACAAGGAGTCTCCGGATCGCGCGCCGGTCCACATGGAGATTGGCGAGGACGTTGTCGCGCCTTATCTATGGACACGCGGCCTGCAGAGCATCGACGTGGTGGCAATTTCGCATCTGCACGACGATCACGTCGGCGGCATTCCGGCAATTCTGAACGATTTCGCAGTCCGCGAGTTGTGGGTCGGGGTCACCGAGGATGGGGAAACGTGGCGTCACATTCAAGCCGTAGCGCATGCGCGCCGAACGGTGATTCGACGGTTTGCGCGGGGCGCGGAGATGCCGTTTGGGGGCACCTGGATTTCGGTGCTCGCGCCGGCAACCGACTACACAGCGGGCGCTGAACCAGCCAACAACGACTCGCTGGTGATGCGGATCCAATACGGCGAGCGTTCGTTCCTGCTGACCGGAGACATGGAGAAGGCAGTGGAGCTCAATGTTGCGGAAACAGCCGGATGGCCGCACGCGGATGTGCTGAAGGTGGGGCATCACGGCAGCAAAACCTCGTCAACCGGGGAGTTCCTGGATCAGGTGCATCCCGCGCTGGCGGTGATGTCGGATGGCTACGGGAATCTCTACGGCCACCCGCACCCGGTCACGCTCGCCAGTCTGCGCGACAGGCACGTGCTGGCGTTTCGCACGGATCTTGATGGGGCGGTCACGTTTGTGACGGACGGAACGCGGGTCTGGCGTGAGTGACTATTCGGGTGGAACCGAGCTACTCTCCGATTCGAGTTCCGCCTGCTCGGCAGCCGCCGGCCCGGCAGCTTCCGCATCGGCAAGCGCCTGGCGGGCGTCTCCCAGACGGGATTCGGGGACACTGACGGAAAACTCAGTCACCGGCAGCGCGGAGTTGCCGGAAACAGTGAACGGGATGTCATTCGCTTCCAGTACACCCTGAATGCCGGTTGCCTCCATCTCGGCCATGGCGCCACTATCGGAAAAGACCGTGACCATGTCAAGGTCGTGTGAGGGATCGGGTTTAGACGTGTCGTCGGGGACGGTTGACATGTCCTGAGCATAACGTATCTGGCCACGGGGTAGGTGTCACCACGCCATTCGCATGAGAGAATAAGCACTGAGGGACAAGCTATGGAAGACAGCGGCAACGGTAGTTATGGGTGGTTCGCGGCAGGCGCGGTTTTAGGCGCTGCTATTGCTCTTCTGTTCGCGCCGAAGTCGGGCCAGGATACCAGGAAGTTGATCGGGAAGAAGGCCGATCGAAGCGTGGAAGCCCTGGAGGAAACCAAGCGCGATCTGATGGAAAAGAGCAAAGATCTTTACGACCGCGGACGCAAAATCGCGGACGAAGCGGCGGAGTTGTTCGAGCGCGGGCGCGATTTAGTCCGCGGCTAGAACGGCTTGATCGAAATCGGAAATCTGCGTGTCACTCTGGCGCGCGCCGGTGTTTATTGGTGGGACGGCGGCGCATTCTTCGGAGTGGTGCCAAAGACCCTCTGGAATCCGCTGCTGCCGGCCGATGAGCAGAACCGGGTTCCGGCTGCGCTCAACTGCTACGTGGTGGAGTCGGGCGGCCAGCGGATTCTGATCGAGACCGGTTGTGGAGAGCGCCACGACGTAAAATCGCGGGAGCGGATGAAGTTGCCGGAGGGCTCCGGGCGCGTGCCGGTGGACCCCGGAAGCATCGACATTGTCGTGAATTCGCATCTCCACTGGGACCATTGTGGCGGCAATACCGTGGACGGGTCGAAGATGGTGGGCGGCCCGGATGAGGTGCTTCCGGCTTTTCCCAAGGCTCGTTATTTTGCGCAGCGCGGCGAATGGGAGCATGCGCAACTGCGGCTTTCCCGCGACGGCGTGAGTTACCGCGATGTGAATTACGCTTCCCTGATCGCGGCTGGCAAAATGACTTTGCTGGATGGTGACGCTTCGGTCGCGCCGGATGTGGAAATGGTCGTCACACCGGGACATAACCGCGATATGTGCGTTGTTCTGGCCAGGTCGAAGGGTGAAACCTTCTGCTTCTGGTCTGATTTGATTCCTACAGCCGCGCACGTGCATCCAACGTGGGTAGCGGCTTTTGATCTCTATCCCTTGACCACCATAGAGAATAAAGCGCGGCTGCTGGAACAGGCCGTTCGCGACGGGTGGTGGTGCGGTTTCGCGCACGACCCGAATGTGGCTTTTGCGCGCATCGGCAAGGATAATAAAGGACGGTTTACTATCGATGAACAAGCTTCCTGAATTTCGCAATGAGCCCTATACGGATTTCTCCGATCCGGAGAACCGGAAGCGCATGGAAGCGGCGCTGGCCAAGGTGCGGGCCGAGTTCGGCAAAGACTACGATTTGCTGATTTCGGGCGAGAAAATCGCGACCCCCGACAAGTTGGTTTCGCTGAACCCTTCGCGGCCCGCGGAAGTGGTGGGAAAACATTCCAAAGCTTCCCGCGAGATTGCGATGACGGGCATTCAAAAGGTCTATTCTTATCACGCCACGTGGGCCGCGACGCCGGCGATGAAGCGCGTCGAAATGCTGCTGAAGGCAGCGTCGATTCTGCGCGAACGCAAGCTGGAGTTTGACGCCTGGCTTTGTTTCGAAGCCGGCAAGACCTGGCCCGAGGCTGAAGCGGAGACGGCCGAGGCGATCGATTTTTGCGAGTATTATGCGCGCGAGATGGTTCGGTTCGCGCATCCGCCGGGTGTGGTGCAGATGCCCGGTGAGCGGGATGAGATGCGCTACCTTCCACTGGGTGTCGGCATCGTGATTCCACCATGGAACTTCGCGCTGGCGATTCTGGCGGGGATGACGGTCGCGGCGCTTGTGACAGGGAATACGGTGATCATCAAGCCGTCGAGCGAAACTCCCATTGTTGGCGCGAAGTTTGTCGAGTTGTTGCTGGAAGCCGGTTTCCCAGCGGAGAGCTTCTGCTATATGCCGGGGAGTGGCGCGGCGATTGGCGATCTGTTGGTGGAGCATCCGAAGACGCGATTTATTTCCTTCACCGGGTCGCGCGATGTAGGCCTCCGGATCAACGAACTGGCCGCGAAGCATCAACCGGGGCAGTTGTGGATCAAGCGCGTTGTGGCGGAGATGGGCGGCAAGGACGCCATCGTGGTCGATGGGGAATGCGAACTGGACAAGGCCGTGGACGGCGTGCTGTTTTCGGCCTTCGGATATCAGGGCCAGAAATGCTCGGCGTGTTCGCGCGCAATTGTGCATGAGCGTGTTTACGACGAGTTTCTGGAGAAGCTGAAAGCGCGCACGGAGCAGCTTTCGGTGGGGCCGACGGACGATCCGAAATATTACATGGGCCCCGTGATCAGCGATGGCGCGCGAAACAGCATCCGCGCTTATATCGAGGTGGGGAAGTCGGAAGGGCGCGTGCTCGTGGATGGCAGTTCCTCGGATGGCGACGGCTATTTCCTGGGACCGACGTTGATCGCGGATATCGACGCGAAGGCGCGAATCTTTCAGGAGGAGATCTTCGGACCGGTGCTGGCGGTGAGCAAGGCGCGCGATTTCGAACATGCGCTGCAGATGGCCAATGACTCACAGTACGGGTTGACGGGCGCCATTTATTCCACCAACGCGAAGCACGTCGAAGAAGCGCGCGAGAAGTTCTTTGTCGGAAATTTGTACGTGAACCGCAAATGCACCGGGGCCATGGTGGGCGCGCATCCCTTTGGTGGGTTTAACATGTCAGGCACGGACTCCAAGGCAGGCGGCCCGGATTATCTGCTGCTGTTCCTGCAGGCGAAGTCGATTGCCGAAAAGGTGGCGTAGTAGACTGGAAGTACCCCGATTCGAAGGGGACAAAGAAGTTCAGAGAATAGAGCCGAATACTGGCAGCGCGTTGGGGCGCGGATCGTAAAAGATTCGCGCCCTTCGCTTTTGTTTTGCTTTTTTGATGTTGGCCCAACAATTATGGGCTATAATGGGTTTGGTGCAGGTGGGCAATCATGGAAAAGATTTCAGCGACAAAGTTCAAGGCCACATCACTCTCTGTTTTGACCCGAGTTGAAATGACCAAAATGACTGTTCAGGTGACCCGTTACGGCAAGCCCATCGTCGAGATTATTCCGGTGCAGCCGGAGGCCAAGCTGAACAAACGGAAGCTGGGTATGTTCCAGGGGAAGATCGAGATTCTGGGCGATGTCGTCGCTCCGGCATTTGACTCCTCCGATTGGGACATGTTGAAGGGCTGAGGCTTTGAAGCTTCTGCTGGACACGCACATTCTGATTTGGGCTGCCTCGGAGCCGGGCAAGATCGGCAAGGCAGCCTCGCGCAGATTGGAAGATCCCCGAACGGAGCTGTGGTTTTCCCCACTCAGCGTCTATGAAATCCTGATCCTGAATAAGAAGGGCCGTCTGGGCCACGGAGATCCGCGCTGGTGGTTTCCGGAGCTTCAGCGAGAATTCAAGCTGATGGAAGCTCCGGTCACCAGCGAAATCTCGCTGGAAACCTCACACTTCGCCCTGCCTCACGGCGATCCTATCGATCAACTCCTGGTAGCCACCGCACGCGTTTTGAAGTTGACGATGTTCACGGTTGACGAGAAGATCGTCGATTCCGAAGCGGTTGCGGTGCTGGCGAATCGCTAGCTGTGAATTTCCTGCAGGCTCCAAACGCGAATCGGGTCCCGCCTTCGTGACGCGATGGCTTCGGCCGCCGCGCGCGCCCCGCTTAAGGTGGTGATGCAAGGCACACGGTATTGCACAGCGCCGCGCCGGATGGCTCGCTCATCGCTAAACGATAGCGCGCCAGCCGCCGTATAAATCACCAGTTGAACCGCGCCGGCCTTCAGCAAATCGGCCGCGTTGGGCCGTCCTTCATTCACCTTAAACACCGTCTTGCAGGGAATATTGGACTGCCGGATGGCGGCGCTGGTGCCGCGGGTCGCCACCAGTTGAAACCCAAGTTCATGAAGCTTGCGAGCCACCTCCACCGCTTCCGGTTTGTGACGGTCGTTCACGCTGATGAACACCGTGCCGCTATCGGGCAAGGGGGTTCCGGCGCCGAGCTGCGCTTTGGCAAAGGCTTCGCCGAAGTGCATGCCCACGCCCATCACTTCACCGGTTGAGCGCATCTCCGGACCAAGCGCCGGGTCGACGCCCGGAAACTTATTGAACGGGAACACGGGCGATTTGACGAAGCTCTGCGGCACGGTGAGCCGCGCCTTGCCCGGCAGCAAATCCTTCAATTTCTCCCCCAGCATTAAACCGACCGCGATATTCGGCAGCGCCACGCCCGTCGCCTTGCCTACAAAGGGCACCGTGCGCGATGCGCGAGGGTTCACTTCCAGCACGTACACCACGCCATCCTTGATGGCGTATTGGGCATTCATCAGTCCGATCACCTTCAACGCCTTGGCCAGACGAATTGTATAGTCCTCAATGGTCGCGATCTCGGCGGCGGGCAGCGCATGCGGCGGGAGCACGCAGGAGCTGTCGCCCGAATGCACGCCCGCCTCTTCGATGTGCTCCATGATGCCGGCGATCAGCACATCTTCGCCGTCGCTCAGGCAATCCACATCCACTTCTGTCGCGTCTTCCAGAAACCGGTCGATCAGAACCGGGCGCTCCTGGGAAAATTCCACAGCCTCCTGCATGTAGCGGCGCAGGGTGGTCTCATCGTAGGCGATCACCATGGCCCGCCCGCCCAGCACATAGCTGGGACGCACCAGAATGGGATAGCCGATACGCCTCGCGATATCGCAAGCCTCGTCAATACTGGTAGCCGTTCCGTTGGGCGGCGAGGGAATTTTCAGTTCATCCAGCAGCTTGCCGAACAGCTTGCGATCCTCGGCCAGATCGATATTGCGCGGGTCGGTGCCGATGATCGGAATGCCGAGCTTCTGTAAAGGGAGAGCCAGATTCAGCGGCGTCTGTCCGCCGAATTGGACGATCAGGCCGTCGGGTTTTTCGACGTCGCAGATGTTCAGAACATGCTCCAGCGTGAGAGGCTCAAAGTAGAGCCGGTCGCTGGTATCGTAGTCCGTCGAAACGGTCTCCGGGTTGCAGTTGACCATGATCGATTCAATCCCGCGAGCCTGCAGCGCGAATGAAGCGTGGCAGCAGCAGTAATCGAACTCGATCCCCTGCCCGATGCGATTCGGGCCGCTCCCGAGAATCATGACCTTGCGGCCTGTGCCCGGTGCGGCCTCGTCCGCCGATTCATAACAGGAATAGAGATAAGGCGTGAAGCTCTCAAACTCCGCCGCGCAAGTGTCGACGCGGCTGAAAACAGCGCGGACGCCGAGCGCCTTGCGCTTCTCGCGCACCGATAGTTCGTCGGTGCCCAGGAGATTTGCGAGCTGCGTGTCCGAAATACCCGCCCGTTTCGCGGTCAGCAGATCGGGCTTGGAAACACTCTCCAGCGTCTTGGATCCCAGATCCTTTTCGAGCGCCGCCACCTGGCGGAGTTGCTCCAGGAACCACGGATCGATCGAGGTCATCTCGTGAATCTCTTCGACCGGCATTCCGGTCTCCAGCGCGAACCGGATATACGCAAGGCGATCCGGCGTCGGCGTGATCAGCTTGCGCGGAATCAGCTCCCGGTCTAGCTTTTCCTTCCCGAAGGCCCGGCCCGTTTCGAGGCTGCGAATGGCTTTGAGCAGCGCTTCCTTGAAAGTGCGCCCGATGGCCATCACCTCACCCACCGATTTCATCTGCGTGCCCAGAGTGGGGTCGGCGCCGGGAAATTTCTCGAACTGCCACTTGGGAATCTTCGCGACAACGTAATCGATGGTCGGTTCAAATGAGGCCGGCGTAACCTTCGTGATGTCGTTCTGGATCTCATCCAGGCGATATCCAACGGCCAGTTTCGCGGCGATTTTAGCAATGGGAAAGCCGGTCGCTTTCGAAGCCAGCGCGGAGGATCGCGATACCCGCGGATTCATCTCAATGATCACCATGCGTCCGTCCTTCGGATTGATGGCGAACTGCACATTCGATCCGCCGGTCTCGACGCCGATTTCACGCAGGCAGCGCAGAGCCGCGTCCCGCATCATTTGATACTCGCGATCGGTGAGGGTTTGCGCGGGCGCCACCGTGATGGAGTCGCCGGTATGCACGCCCATGGGGTCGAAGTTCTCGATAGAGCAAACGATGATGGCGTTTCCCGCCAGATCGCGCATCACCTCCAGTTCGTACTCCTTCCAGCCGAGCGCGCTCTCCTCGACCAGCACTTCGTGAACGGGAGATAGATCGAGTCCGCGCTCCAGAATGGCGATCAGATCTTCGCGATTGTAGGCGATGCCGCCGCCGGTGCCGCCCATTGTGAAGCTGGCCCGCAGAATGACCGGATACCCCGAGCGAGCCGCGAAATCGAGGCCGTCCTCCACATTGTTGACCAGTTGCGACGAAGGCGTTTCGAGGCCGATGGAACGCATGGCGTCCTTGAACAGCAGCCGATCTTCCGCCTTCTTGATCGCGCCGATTTTCGCGCCGATCAGCTCCACTCCGTAGTGATCCAGAACGCCGGATTCAGCCAGGTCGACAGAAAGGTTTAATCCTGTCTGGCCACCGACCGTGGAGAGCAAAGCATCCGGACGCTCGCGCTTGATAATCTCCTCAAGGTACGCGCGGCTGAGCGGTTCCACATAAGTCTTATCGGCGAGTTCCGGATCGGTCATGATCGTCGCCGGGTTGGAGTTCACCAGAATGACTTCATAGCCATCGGCCTTCAACGCCTTCGCGGCCTGTGTGCCGGAGTAATCGAACTCGCAGGCCTGGCCGATCACGATCGGGCCCGACCCGATGATCAGTATTCGATGAAGATCGTCACGGCGCGGCAAACTAACGCGCCTCCGTCATGCGATCGATAAATTCGCCAAACAGATAATGTGAATCGTGCGGTCCCGGTGCGCCTTCAGGATGGTATTGCACGCAGAACACCGGGTGCTGGCGATGCCGGAAGCCTTCCAGAGTTTGATCGTTCAAGTTAACGTGCGTGAGATCCACTTCATTGGCGTTCAAGGAATCCGGATCTACCGCGAAACCATGATTCTGTGAAGTGATTTCCACCCTGCCGGTGTTGTAATTCAGCACCGGATGATTGGCCCCGCGATGCCCGAACTTCAGCTTATAAGTCTTGGCGCCCAGAGCCAGCGCGAGAACCTGATGGCCCAGGCAAATTCCGAAGACCGGGGTCTTCCCAATCAGCCGCCGGACGTTATCAATCTGCGGCGTCAGAGGCTCCGGGTCGCCGGGGCCATTCGAGAGGAATACCCCGTCGGGCTGCAGCGCGAGCACGTCCTCCGCGCTGGTGAGCGACGGCACCACGGTGACCCGGCAGCCGGCGGTAACCAGGCGACGCAGGATGTTTTGTTTCATTCCGTAGTCGTAAGCGACCACATGAAAACGCTGCTCGGCATTCGCAATATGCTGCGATCCGGATACCGGTCCCACGGGCTCGGACCATTCATAAGCGCATTCGGTACTGACGCGCGTGGCCAGGTCGAGCCCGGACATGGAAGGCGATGAACGCGCTTTCTCCACCAGCGCCAGGGCATCGCTCGAAAGCGTGGAGAGTACACCGCGCATTGCGCCGCGGGAGCGAAGATGACGCACAATCGCGCGTGTATCCATCTCGGAAGCGATGGGAATTTGGCAGCGGCTGAGAAAACTCTCCGCGCCCAGGTCCGAGCGCCAGTTGCTCGTCACTTCGGAAAATTCGCGAACCACCAGCCCCTCGATATACGGATGTTTGGCCTCGTTGTCGCCCTCCGCGGTTCCGTAATTGCCGATTTGAGGATTCGTGAGAACGACGATCTGGCCGGCGTAGGAAGGATCGGTGAAAATCTCCTGGTAGCCGGTAAGGGCTGTATTGAACACAACTTCACCCGCGCGTTCCGCAGGCACACCGACGGCCTTGCCCTCGAAGACTGTTCCATCTTCCAGGGCCAGGATGGCTAAATGCAAGTGTTTCTCCTGATGGTGGACTCACATCAGTTTACCGAATGCGTTCCACGCAAAGCTCGTCCCATGTAAAGATGTGGGAACGCCCCCTTCATCATGATTTCGGATCTCCTGGCAGTTCTGGCGGGTTTCTGCCTGTTCTCGCTGGTCGCATTCCTGCCCGGCTACGCCGCAGGCTGGGTCACGAATGTGCTCCGGTTTCGCGCCCGCACGCCGGCTTTCCGTTTCGCGGCCAGTGTTCCGCTTTCGATCGCCATGGGCCCCATCCTCTCGTTCACAATCGGGAACTGGTTCTCGCTGAATGTGGTGTTGATCCTCTACGGATGCGTGGGGGTTTTTGCCCTCGCGCTCATTGCGCGGGACTTGCCGCGCGCGCCGCGAGAAGCGCTGCCGTTTGTAGCGCTGATCGCGGTGTGGCTCTCCATCGCGCTGCTTTCGCTGATCGATTTACAATACGGCGGCCGAACGTACTTCTCCACCATCGCGTTTGACTATGCCATCCGGATTCCCATCACCGAGGCCATCAGCACGTTCGGCCTGCCGGCGCGGAGTCCGTTTTTCTTTCCCGGCCACCCGGTTGCGCTCCGTTATCACTATTTCTGGATGATCCTGTGCGCGCTGGTGCGCAAGCTTGGTGGCAACGTGGTGGATGCGCGGCAGACTTTCATCGCAGGAACTCTGTGGAGCGGAATCGCCGTGATGTGTCTGGTGCCCCTCTATCTGCGTCTGTTTAGTCCGCAGGGCCGGCTGAATCTTTATCGCCGTAGCTTCATCGGGATTTGCCTGCTAGGCGTGACAGGCCTGGATATCTTGCCCGCTCTGCTCATGATCCAGTTGCACCGCATCGGCATCGTGCAAGGCATGTCTCCCTCGGTCGAGTGGTGGAACAACCAGGTGGATGGCTGGGTTTACACCATGTTATGGGAGCCGCACTATATCTGCGCGCTTGTCGCCTGCCTGACGGGTTTTCTCGTCCTCTGGGACATCCCACGAGACTCGCGAATCCCCTACCGGATCACCAGCGGCGTCATGGCCGGATTCGCCTTCGCCTCGGCCGTGGGCGCGGGAATCTATGTCCCGTTGGTGTTCGCCGCCTTCCTGGCGATTTGGACCCTCGTTCTGGCCTCCAAGCGTCAGTTCCCGGCCGCCGCGACGTTCGTACTGTCCGGCGTGGTGGCCGCTACCTCCGCGATTCCGTTCCTGCGTACGCTGGCCGCAAGTAAAGGAACGGGTGGCTCATTCCTGCAGCTCACCTTCCGGTCTTTCGAGTTAGGAGAGATCTTTCTGCGAATCTTCCGTCTCGATCGCCCCTGGCAGCTTCTTACAGGGGACGTTGTGATGCTACCGCTCAATTACCTGCTGGAACTAGGAGTCTTTTTCTTAGTCGGGTATCTCGTTTGTAAGAACTTATGGACGCGCCGAAAGGCACTTAGCCAGTGTGAGTTAGCCGCGCTGCTCATGGCCGCCACCAGTATGGTCATCTGTACGTTTGTTCGCTCCGGAGTGATTGCGAATAACGATTTAGGATGGCGAGGATTCTTGATCTGCCAGTTCATCTTATTGCTGTGGGCGGCTGACTTACTTCCGCATCTGAAGGAGTTTCGCCCTCCCGCGAAAGTCTTCATTGTGTTATTTATCGTGCTGGGCGCGATGGGCGTGGTCTACGACCTCGCCATCCTGCGTTTCTATCCGGTGCTCTCCGATTCGGGAACGGTCCCTAAAATCTACTGGCTCGCCGACGACCAGCGGTTGGGAGAACGGACCACCGCGAACCGCGAAGCGTACCAGTGGCTCCGCGGACGGACCACGCCACAAGCGATCATCCAGCAGAACCCGGATGTGTTTCAGGAAAACTTCTATGGCCTATACGGGCAGCGGCAAACCATGGCGGGTGGGAAAGTGTGTTTGACAACTTTTGGCGGCGATCCTCTGGACTGCACACCGCTTCTGCTGCGTCTCGCGCCCTTATTTGCCGGCGGAACATCGGATCGTTTGGATGCCGCGTGCCGCGCCCTCCCGGTGGACGCATTCATCGCGAAGGACACCGACGGAGCCTGGCGCGATAAAACCAGTTGGGTGTGGCGCACCTCGCCGGCATTTCAGAACAGCTTCGTCCGCATCTACTTTTGTCATTCGTCGCAGGTTCAATCGAAGTAAGGGTTGCAATCGGGTACACTGCAAAAGCGTATGCATCAAGACCGGACAATCAGCATCATCACGCCTTGCTACAACGAGGAAGAAAACGTCGAAGAGCTCTATACGCGCGTTCGCAATGCGATGGCGCAGGTCGGGCGTTATCGCTACGAGCATATCTTCATTGACAATGCTTCAGAAGATGCAACGGTCGAGATTCTGAAACAGATCGCGGCGCGCGACAGCAACGTGAAGGTGATCGTCAACGCGCGTAACTTCGGACACATCCGCTCGCCGATGCACGCCCTGTTCCAGACCACGGGCGATGCCGTGATCGGCATTGTGGCGGATCTGCAGGATCCGCCCGAGATGATTGCCGATTTGATTGCCAAGTGGGAGGAGGGCTTCCCGATTGTCCTTTGTATCAAGAACGTCAGCGATGAAAACAAGCTGATGTACTGGGTTCGCACCAAGTATTACCAGTTAGTGAATCGCCTCTCGACCATCAAGACCTTCGAGAACTTCACAGGCTACGGCCTTTATGACCGCCGCGTGGTGGATATCATCAAACAGATTGACGACCCGTACCCCTACTTCCGGGGTTTAATTGCCGACATCGGCCTTCCCTATGCCGAGATCTATTTCAGGCAGCCCCGGCGCATTCGCGGCCTCACCAAGAACAACTTCTATACGCTATGGGACATCGGGATGCTGGGCATCACGTCACTCTCCAAGGTGCCTTTGCGCATTGTCGTGTTCACGGGTTTCGTGGCGGCCGGAATTTCGATGCTCACAGGCATCGGATACTTCATCTACAAGCTGTTATTCTGGAACAATTTTTCCGTAGGCATCGCGCCGCTGGTGATCGGGCTGTCTCTGTTTTCTTCCATTCAGTTGATCTCGCTCGGCATCCTCGGCGAGTATGTTGGCGCAATTTATACGCACGTCCAGAAACGGCCATACGTAATCGAAAAGGAGCGCGTGAATTTCGAGTATGGGCCGGGCACTCCAGGCGGCGGCCAGTCTTAATTCATCTTCACGGGCCGGTCGTAACCGGTCATCTCCAGGTACCCGACGCCGCGCGCGGAGCCGGAATAATCCACCGCCCCTTCCCAATACTTGGCGCCCCGCGATGCATCGAGTTCCTGATCGGCCAGCTTTGCAATACACTCCAGATTCACGTGAAGCGAAGGGATCGAGAGCCCCCATCGAACCGGATAGCGCGCGTGAGTCTTCGAGCTGGTCCACCATGCAAGCGGCTTCAATGTGAATTCCTTGGAAGTGAGATGACGTGCGCGCCCGCCCGCATCAATGAACGTGCCGGAGGAGTTTGGATCCGGTTTTCCATCCTTTCTGCGAAGATCGAATAGCATCAACTCTGTACTGTTTTCGAGTTGTACGCTGAACCAATCCCAACCGATCTGCTCCGGCAGAAGCTCGTGGGTGAACCACTCGTGATCCATCCACGCCTGGCCGGAAACATCGGAGTCAAGGCCAGCGGCGCGAACCGTGCCCGCCACCGCCAACAACGGGAACGAAATGTAGTGAGAAGCGTGGCCCACTCCGGGCGCCTTCTGGCTCACCCCGTTTTCGCCCTGAATGACAAACGGCTTCTCGGGCGAGCATGTCAGGTGGAAAGAAAATCCCGGCGTCAAAGCAGTGAGGGCCTGCCGTTCACCCTGCCAAAGCGCCGACCAGTTCCCGTTCCAGATGCGCCGCGCCGCGAAACTCGCTCCCGCGATGCCGGGGCCGGCGCGATTGAAGCGCTCAGCATAGGAGAAGCGGCTCCCCTCAATGTCGGTAAGGGCAGCGTTCGCAAAGTAAATATTGTCCACGCGCCATGTGGATGGATTCGCGTCGTTACCCGCCTCGCCGACTCGAAAGAAAACCAGCTCAAAGCCGAATCGGTGACCAGTCTTGGACCAAACGTTCCCGGTGTAATACCACCACTCAGTCTTGAAATCGCGGTGCTCAAAGTGATCGCGCGGAAATTCAAACCGGTAGCCCGGCAGAGCTTCGCGATAGGGAGTGCCGGATATCGCCAGCAGCGATGCGCCGCACAGGACAGCCAGCGTGGTACCTTTTCCCCATGCGAGTTTTAGCTTTCGTGGCACTATTGGCCGCGCTGCCGGGGAGCGGAATTGCCCCTGCTCAGGAGCTCCCCATCACCTCGACTACGCTGGATAACGGCATGAAGGTGCTGGTTGAGGAAGATCACAATATTCCGAGTGTCGCACTTTATTTCTTCTTCAAAGTGGGCTCTCGAAATGAGCGCCCCGGCGCCACCGGCCTTTCGCACTTTTTCGAACACATGATGTTCAACGGCGCCGCGAAGTACGGTCCCAAACAGTTCGACCAGCAGATGGACCGGGCGGGCGGCAGCAACAACGCGTACACCAGCGAAGACATGACCGTGTACACAGACTGGTTCCCGAGCAATTCCCTGGAACTGATGATGGATATGGAATCGGATCGCATCCAGCACCTGGCTTTCGACCCCAAAATCATCAAGTCCGAACGCGGCGTGGTTTATTCCGAACGGCGGACCAGCGTGGACAACAGCAACCGGGGTCTGATGCAGGAACAGATGCAGGCGGCGGCCTATGAGGCACACCCCTATCACTGGCCTGTGGTCGGCTGGCCATCCGATATCGAAGCGTGGACCATGGACGATTTGAAGCAGCATTTCGCCATGGGCTATGCCCCTAATAATTGCGTGATGGTGGCTGTGGGAGACGTGAAGACAGACGAAGTTCTGCGGCTCGCGAAGAAGTACATGGGGCCGATTCCGAGGCACGACCCGCCCCCGCCCGTTCGCACCATCGAGCCGAAGCAGACCGGAGAGCGGCGGGCCATTGTTCATAAGCCCGCCCAGTTGCCTCTCGAAATGATTGCCTACCACATACCCGCCGCGCACGACAGTTCGTTCCCCACCATCGAAGTTCTGCGGGCTCTGCTGGCGCAAGGTCAAAGCTCGCGCCTTTATCGACGGCTGGTGGATCGGGACCAGCTCTCGATTGACGCAAACGCCTTTGCGCAGTCGAACCTCGACCCCGGTTTATTCGTCATCTCGCTGCAGCCGCGCAGCGGCGTGGAAACAGCCCAGGTTGAGAAAGCCGCGTTCGAAGAAGTGGAGAAACTGCGCAGCGCGCCGGTCTCCGATGCCGAACTGCAGCGAGCCAAGAACCAGTTACTCGCCGATAGCTTCCGGCAGCTTCAGACCATCGCCGGGCGCGCCAACCTCATTGGCAGGTACGAAGTTCTTTATGGCGATTATCACAAGTTATCCACTCGCGGAGAGGACATTGAAGCCGTGACAATTGCGGATGTGCAGAAGGCGGCGGCTGAGTATCTGAACACGGATAACCGCACCGTCGTTACGCTGGTGCCCGAGAAAAAAACAGGAGTCTCGGAATGAGAACCTTCGTGGCGATTCTAGGTTTGCTTAGCGCCGCCTCGGTGAATGCTCAGGTGAAACTCCCAAAGTACGCGCATGAGGTGCTGGCCAACGGTGTAACGGTCGATCTTCTCCCGCGTGGCGAATTTCCGCTGGTGAATATCGAAGTGCTGGTCAAGGGAGGCAATGAAGCGGAACCGCTTGAACAGGCGGGAATTTCCGACCTTACCGTCCAGATGCTGCGCGAAGGAACGGCCAAACGCTCGGCTGACGATTTCTCAGATCAACTGGACGCGTTGGGCGGCTCGTGGCGGGCGGCCAGCACTGCGCAGGCGGCGCGCATCAGTGCCCAATTCCTCAGTAAAGACTTTGATCAGGGCTTCGATCTTGTGGCGGACGCCCTGCTCCATCCCTCGTTTCCCGACGGGCAACTCACCAAGCTGCGATCGCGTATGGTGGATCAGGTTCGTTCCGAAAAGGACCAGGCGCAGCAGGCCATCTCCCGCTATTCGAACGCCTTCTACTTCGGTTCCGGACACCCTTACGGCCGCATCGCCGATGAAGCGACGCTCGGCTCGCTCGATCGCGCCAAGGTAGCGGACTTCTATGCCCACAACTACACTGGCGCGAACATCATCGTGATCGTTGCCGGCAGGTTCGATGAGAATGCAGCCAAGGCAGCCATAGCGCGAACTTTCGGCGCAATCCCCGCGGGGCAACCGTTCCAGTGGGCCGCTGACCCCGCAACGCCGACCGCCAGCGGCAACCGGCTCTTACTCATCGATAAGCCGGATGCCACCCAGACTTACTTCACCATATCGATGCCGGGAATCAACCGCACCAATCCCGACCGCTCCGCTCTGTGGCTGGTAAATACACTTTTCGGCGGCAGATTCACGTCGCTTCTGAATGACGCGCTCCGGGTCAATTCCGGTTTGACGTATGGCGCATCGAGCAATTACCAACAAGATAAGCTGACCGGCGCCCTCCGTATTTCGACTTACACGAAGACCGATACAACCGTGCAGGCGATCGACATGGTTCTTGACGTGACGAAGAAACTTCGCGAAACCGGAGTAACGCCGGAACAGCTCGCCTCCGCCAGGGCCACGGTGGAGGGGACTTATCCAACCCGCTCGCTGGAGACGCCGGGCGAACTCGCCGGGCAACTCGGCGACATCGAGCTCTTCGGGCTCAATCGCGGCGAGGTCGATGATCTGTTTTCGAGCCTCGACGCCGTCACGGTGGAAAAGGCCGACGCGGTTATCCGGAAATATCTGCAACCGGACGGCCTCACCTTTACAGTGCTTGGAAATGCGTCCAGGATTCGGGAGCAGGTGAAAAAATACGCTCCCGCGATGGTCGAGGTCGCGGTGAGCCAGCCAGGGTTTATGATCAGGTAGACTGGAGGAAATTTCATGCGCAAAAACGTATTCGCTGTTTTTACAGTCGCTTTATTGGGCGTCGTCGCTTTCGTCGTGGCGCCCGCCGTCCACGCCGATGACAAAGGCGACGCGGCCAAAGGCAAAGACACCTTCGAGCAGTGCTCCGGCTGCCACAACGCCGACAGCACCGAGAAAAAGATGGGGCCTGGATTGAAGGGCCTTTTTACAAAAGACAAGCTGGCAAGCGGTGAAAAGCCCACGTACGAGAACGTGCTCAAGCAGGTGAACGAAGGCGGCAACGGAATGCCCGGCTACAAGGACCTTCTTTCCGATCAGGAAAAGAAGGACTTGATGGCGTACCTGCAGACGCTCTAAGAACCCGTCTAGCTCTTCGCTGAAACCACTTCGATCGCCTTTTTCAACAGCAGGTCGTCGGTCGGTTTGGTTTCGGTGGAGTTGGCGATGGGCTCACCATCCTGGTCCACCTCAGTGGTGGAATCCGGCTCGGCGACCAGCGTTCCCGGCGTAACGCCGATGTCTTGAATCGCCTTTCCATCGGGACCATAGAACTTGGCCACCGACAGGATCACAGCCGAACCATCGTCCATCGTGATCGTACGCAGAATGGAAGCATCGCCATACGTACGTTCTCCCACAAGATCCGCACGCTTATCCTCGCCCAGCGCGGCTGCGGCCACTTCCGCCCCAGATGCCGTGCCCCGGTTCGTGATCACAACCAGCGGCAGCGTGGAAACCTGCTTCTTCTGCTCCGCCATATAATCATGCCGCTTGTAGCGCTGTCCCTCGGCGTACGTAATCATTTTCTTGTCCAGGAAAAGATTCGCCAGGTCCACGCCAGCATCGGCCTCGCCCGTTCCGCAATTGCGCAGATCCAGAATAATTTTCTTCGCGCCCTTGGCCTGCAGACTCTTCAGCGCCGCGGCAACCTGCTCCACTTTCGCGCTGTTCAGTGTTTCGGGCGCAATATAGCCGATCTGCCCTTCGAGCATCTTCGACTCAAGCGCGGGATTAACAGATGCGACGCGCGTCAGCGTAACCTTTTGCGGTTCCGGCCGGCGTTTCAACACCGTCAGGTCAATGGTGGTTCCCGGTTGTCCTCGGAGCAGCAGCGAAGCGTATGCCAGAGGCATATCCCGAGTCGCCACGCCCTTAATGGTCTCGATCATATCGCCGGTGCTCAAACCCGCCTCAGCGGCTGGTGAACCTGGCACCACATCCACAATCGCGATGTACCCGTACTTTTTCGCTAGCACCATTCCCACGTCGCCCCGGTAGGCGTCGAAATTCTTGAGATATTCCTTATATTGATCCGCGTTCAGATAACTGGCAAACGGGTCAATCGATTCCAGGAGTCCGTTGATGGCGCCCAGAGTCACCGTTTTCATGTCCGGCTCCTCCACGTACTCGCTCTTGATTCGCGAAAGCACCTCCGTGTACACGCCGAAATGGCGGTAAACGTTGGCTTGGCCAGTATCCTCGGTCGAGGCGCCCTTCACCACCAGATTGCCCATCAGGTTGCCAAAGATGAGCAAAAGAACCAAAACGGTGGAGGACGACACCACCCAATACTTTGCGCGATTGTTCATTGCAGCGGGACTCCGAATCTCTCTAGTGTAGCTTTTTTTGTGGAAGACTTCTGTGAAAGCCCAAGCTCGGGCCTACCTGAATCGACGCGGACCCGCGAATTCGGTTACTTTCGGTTCGCCGAGGCCTGCCGGGCGGGTCCGTCATTCCTGGGCGGGCATCTGCTGCTCCACGTCCCGCCAGGCGCTAATCTTCAAGCGGCGGCAAACCCAGCACATCTCTTCAGGCGAACTGGATTGGGTGTCGGAACCGCAGATAACACAAGCGATCATCCGTTGAGGCACTGTCCGTTCCGGCCGCAGTGTGAGGGGCGGCGTTTCGGAGAGCGGCGAGTTGAGTGGAACTGGGATCTTTTTCATTTCAGCGTCGTGTAACAAGAGAACTCTCTCTTGAATATCACAGATCTCAGCCCGCGGAACAACTCACAAGTACCTAAGATTCCGGCACGAGTGTCGAAAATTCGCCGTTCGGCGCATAAATTTACGCCGCCTGGGGAATATGCATGATCACCCCGGCATCGATCGATCCGGCGCAGCGCGGGCATTTTTGGCCGCTGGCCACCTTGGCCCTCCGGCCGTCCGTACGCACGGCCACTTCCACCGTGTGGGTACAAATTGGGCAATACACCTTCGCCATTGCGGTGCGGATCTCGATGGGTTTGTTAGCGATCTGATTCATGGCCATCTCCTTACAAACAGACTGACGTGAAACTCTATGCAATGGTTCTGCCAAACTGCAAAGTTTTGTGGCGAACGGCGGGAAATCTTTGACGGGTTGACGCGGCACCCGCGCTCTTGTCACCATGGGGCCATGACAACGCCGCCCCAACAGGTCATCCGCCTCGAGAAATCGCCGGAATACCGCGAGGACTACGCGAACAGCGTGCAGATTCGGGTCAACCTGTGGGATTTCTTTCTCATGTTTGGAACGATCAGCCAGAGCGCCCCCGACAATGTGTCCATCCAGAACTTCCAGGGCGTCTACATCAGCCCCCCGCAAGCCAAGGCGCTTCTGAATGTTCTGCAACAGAACGTGAGCCAGTACGAATCCGCTTTTGGGGAAATTCGACTGGAACCCAATCAAGCCAATGTCGCCGGCGGTATCGTTCAATAGATGCCAGCTTTCCGGCGCGTGGCCGCCGGCATGGGCGCAGCGTTCGCGTTGCTCTGCCTCACCCATTACCCGCTGCTGCGCCTGCCGTTCTACTGGGACGAACTGGGGCAGTTCGTCCCTGCTTCTCTGGATATTTACCACCGCCTGGCTTGGGTTCCCTACACGACGGTGCCCAATGTCCATCCCCCCGGAGTGATGGCTTATCTGGCGGCCGTTTGGTGCGTTCTTGGCTATTCCATCATGGGAACCCGCGTGGCCATGCTCTGTTTCGCCGCCGCGGGCCTGGCGGCCCAATGGAAGCTCACCTACCGGCTGAGCGGGGCTGCCGCCGCTTCGTCTCTTTCGGCGCTCTTCCTTTTCACCTGCCCGCTGTTCTTCTCGCAAAGCATCATGGCGCAGCTCGATCTGCCCGCCATGGCCGCCACCACCATTGCGCTTGTGCTGTTTCTGGACGAGCGCTTCGTGCTTTGCGCGGCGGTTTGCTCGGTGGCCGTGATGCTGAAGGAAACCGCCATCGTGGCGCCGGCGCTGTTTGGCTTCCTTCTGTTGCGCCGGGGGCAAACGCGCACGGCTCTGCTCTTCATCTTGCCTCTCGCGCCGCTCCTCGTCTGGCTGGTCGAATTGAAGCGCGCTACCGGACATTGGTTTGGCAGCCCGGAGTTCACCGACTACAATCTGTTCTACCCGCTCAATCCCGTACGTTTGCTGCTGGCGCTGATCCGGAGGGGCTACTACCTGTTGATCGGCAGCGGGCACATCATCGGTTCCATTGCCCTGGTTTTCTGGCTACGAAAACGCCCGATTTCCCGGGAATGGGGCGTCGCCTTCGCCTTCGTCGCAGTGCACGTCGCCGTGATCACCGTCCTGGGCGGCGCAGTGCTGGAGCGTTACCTGCTGCCCGCGCTGCCGGTTCTCTATGCGGCGTTCGCGGTGGCCATTTGGAACCTTCCCCGGAAAGTTCGGAATCTGGCTGCTCTGGCGCTGACGGCTTGCCTGCTGGCGGCTTGTTTCATCAATCCGCCGTATCCCTTCCCGATGGAAAACAACCTCGCCTGGACCACGTTCGTCACCCTCGACCAGCAGGCCGCCCAATATGTGGAAGCGGCTCTGCCGGACGCGACCATCGCCTCGTCGTTTCCCGTCGCCGGCGAGTTGCGCCGCCCCGAAATGGGCTACGTCACCCGCCCCATGCATGTGCTGGAGATCAACGATTTCCGGGCCGAGAACCTCTCCGGCAAAGTGCGGGGACATGCCGATGCGCTGGTGGCGTATTCGGTAATGTGGGACCCGCTGCACACTTTGAATCGACCCGCGTGGAAGGAACTGCTGACGCGTTTCTACGGCTACATCCAGCCCGCGCAAATAGATGAGATCCCGCAGTTGACGGGGATGCGGGAAGCGTTTCGAATCTGTGCGTCAGGCCAGTGCGTAATAGTGTTTAGAAAGTGACGTGTTCAGCTAGTAGCGGAGTGTTTGGCTCCGGACGGACCTTTGCGCCGTTCGCTCCCCATCTCCGCTTTCCGCTATTTCCTCCTCGCTGAGACCCAGAAACATACGCATCTCGGTGATGCGAGCCGCGCGCGGATCGAAGGCGGCCATCCGATCGAGGACTTCGTCGAGAAGCAGAACATCCACAATCGTGGGGGTCCCGTGGAGCGGAGTCTCGATCGAAACCGAGAGCGGTTCGACATTGGCGCCTCGCTTGAGCGACCGGCGCGCTCGCGCTCGATCCACCAGAATCTGGCGCATCGCATTGGACGCGGTCGCGAGAAAGTGCTTCTCGTCCTGGAAGCTATTGGACCAACCGCGCAGCTTGATATAAGCTTCGTGGACGAGAGAAGTGGCGTCTCCACGGGCATTGCGGTTATCGATGGCGAGCCTGCCGCGGGCCATTTGGCGCAGCCGGTCGTACATCTCGTTGAATAGTTCAGAGCGTTCTTTCATGGGCATACAGGAGGGGTCAATGGCGTTCCATTAAGACAGCGGGCGCTCGGGCACATGCAAATCGCGCTTTTGGCCATCGTCCAATCGAAGTAGACGAGCTTGAAGGGCGGACCGGAATCGCCGCGAGGAGCGATGCGGGCGTCCAGGTCGCTGATAAGCGCCGTCTCATGGCAGCCCTGACAGGATGATGTGCCGGCCGTATCCCCTTCGATCAGTGGGTTTCCCAAAAGAGGAGGCATCGAATCGACCTGCGCTCCGATCAATCGATAGTTGGCCAGAATTTCCGCTTTGTTACCAGCGAGCAGACTGAGCAACCGAGTTGATGGCCTCTCCTTGGCCAGGCCGAAATTGTCGTTTAGCGCGACTCCGGCGGAACGATCAACATGGATGAATGTGGCCCACTTCCACGACACGATGTCATGAACCTTCACGTGAAAGGCCACAAGGCCACGAGTGCCTTTGGTTGTCGTGGCGACGATGTAGCGGCTGTACTGATCCGGTTGAATCGGGACCCACTCTGTCTTGATTTCCACGGAGGCGAGGGGGAAATTGATCTTCGGATCGTCGACCGCGACCCGTAATTTATCTCGATTCCAAAGCTGCCCGCCGAGAACAAACCCCGCAGCCGCGCCGTTGAGCCAGACAACTTCACACTGGTCTGCGTGGGGTGCACCGGAAGCGGACCGCCCGCTGCCGTCCCGCTCAGCCTCTGTTCGGGAGCCATGTAGCGCAGGGTGCCCGCGATGGAGTTCCCCAGATGGGAGACCGTTTGTCCAGCGGCCTGCCGCGCCAGCCCAAAATCCGTAATCACCACCCGCTGCCCGCCCCCGTCGTCCACCAGGATGACGTTCGACGGTTTTAGATCCCGATGCACCACCCCGGCGGCGTGCGCGGCGTCGATTCCGGCCGCGAGCTGGCGCGCAACCGCGGCAACTTCTTCCGCTCCCAGCCGTCCCCTTTCCGAGAGGACCGCCGACAGCGTCTTGCCCTTCAGTAATTCCATGGAAACCACCAGCATCGCCGCGTGATGATCCGACTCATGAACGTAGGGATCGTAAATTCGGCAGATGTTCCGGTGGCTGACCATCTGGGCCAACGCCACCTCGCGGCGAAGTAAACGGTCCGCGGTTGCGGAGTCCATGGCTGGGTTCGGAAGAAGCACCTTGAGCGCAATCGCAAGGTTCTTCACCCGATCGCGGGCTTCATAGACCTCGCCCATGCCCCCGCGCCCGAGCGGGCGGACGATTTCAAATCGCGAACCGACCAACGTTGCCGGGGCGAACAACCAGCGGGAGTGCCCTTCCGCGCCGGCCGGGCGGAGTGATTCGTCGGGCGGTTCGTCGAGTCTGACATCGGCGTCCCAATCGGAATCCGCATCCAGCATGCGTCGTACCGCTGCTCTGTCCGAGTTCCGCGCGCCTTTGAGAACAATCTCCGGACGCGAAGAGTCTTTTGCTCGCAAGCACAGTGACTTAACGCGGACCCATGCTGATGGGGACGGGTTCATTTCCTCCGCCAAAAAGTAACCTTCTGGAGATGCTGATCATAGCAAGCTCAGTCGGATCACGAATCAGGCCACTCCGAGGAGACGCGTCTTAGGGAGCTATCACTGGCCACCCGGCGTGCGCACGAAACCGTGAGCCACCTGGCTGCTGTCGATGTAGTATCCCGCAATCACATCGCTGCTGTTGATGGTCACCGCGACAGTGCCTTGCGAACTGGCCGCGCCTGCCCCCGGAGCGGCAAAGGTGAGGATGCCACCGCTGGAGGTCCGCAGGAATCCGTAGTGCACGGAGTTGTTATCCAGAATATATCCCGTGATCGTGTCCGCGGCATTGATGCTCTGGGCGAATGTTCCCGATCCCGAAACTGTTCCCGCCCCCGGAGCATTGAATTCTGTGATGCCGACGCCGCCCGCGTTGCGCAGGAATCCATGTCCCACGTAGTTTTGGTCCGAGTAGAAACCCGCGGTGGCGCCTTGCAGGTTGATGCTGATGTCTTCGGTTCCGGAATTTAGATTTGTCCCCGCATCCGGCGCGACGAACGTGGTGGCGATCCCACTCGCGGTGAACAGGATTCCCTGATACGGAGCGCTCGACGGACCGGAGGTGCCAACAGCCGTTCCCGCCGCGTTCAGCCCGGATAGGGTTGTGAACATGGCGCCCGGGCTTTCGAGCGTCGCAAACGCGCCGTCGGCCTGGCGGACAAAGCCGCCGGATGTCCCGTCGGGCAGGTTGTAGTAACCCGCCACGGAACCGGCCTCGTTGATGCTCATGGGCATTGTCCCGGCCGAACCAGGGACATCGAAGGTGGTGATGGCCCCGCCAGGCGTCAGCAGGAACCCGTGATATTGGAAATCGGCGTCGTTATAGAAGCCACTAACATTCCCACTCCCGTTGATACTCATCGCGAACGTGCCCTCGCCAGGCGCGCTGCCGGCGCCCGGGATGTCGAATGTCGCCATCGTGCCGCTCGCCAGGCGGATCATGCCGTGGCCCACAAGATTTGCGTCGATGTAGTATCCCGCGATCACTCCGGAGTTGTTGATGCTCGTGGCAAAAGTGCTCATCGCGCCGGGGACGCTGAACGCGGCGTAGAGAGCGGGCGGTTGCGAAGACGCTGTCAAAGACGATCCCGCGAACGCTGCCGCCGAGACCAAAAAGCACAAGCCCAATCCGGCGAGGCTTTTTTTCATGTACGTTCTCCCCCTTTTGGAGTTCTGCAATTATAGCCCAGATTCAGCTACGGCCACGCCTTATCTGCCTATGGCGTAACCGGAAGATACGCAAGTGGGGGCGTACTCGGATAACGCCGGAAGCCGCCTTGTTAACGCGGAGAACGTGTATCTTTGCGGTCAACGGTGGCGCCAGGAACATCTATTCAGGCCCGGCCAGAGTGCGGTGAGGCGGCGGGCTCGCAACGATGCCCCTCTGCTCGCAAGTGCTCGATTAGCGTCGTCGGGACAGTTCGTGGAAGTGTTCAGAAAGTGGAGTGTTCAGAAAGTGGAGTGTTCAGAAAGTGGAGTGTTCAGAAAGTGAAGTGCTCAGAAAGTGGCTACGACCACGCCTGCTTTGTTCCGGGCTGCCCGCCAGCCCGGAGGCACATATGCCGTCGATCCGTAATCGAACATCAGAGCCGGTCCTTCCACTGGCCCGTTAAATCCGTCAGCCGGTTGCGCGTGGCTCCATGTTTCGTCGGCCGCTGGCATCGCGGCCCGCACCCGCGCCGTCACAACCTCGATTTCCCGCCCAGGGTCGCGCAAGCCGTAGATCTTCTCGTACTCCGCTTCGAACGGCCCGCGCGGATTCCCGCCATCCCAATCGACGGTGAGCTCATAGCTCTGTCCGCGATAGCGAATATCGGCGTGCTCCTGAATCTGCGCACCCGGCAAATCCGCCTCGGCACGCGCCCGCAGCGCCGCGAAAAGGGACGCGACATCGGCCGACCCGATCGCCCCCGACGCGTAATCGCGCGTGCGCCGCGCCAGCAGCATCCCCACCGCCGAGAGCGCCCCGGCCCATGGCGGGAAAATCACTCTCCTGATCCCCAGTTCCTCGGCGATCTCGCAGGCATGCAGACCGCCGCAGCCCCCAAATGCGCAGATCGGGAAATCGCGCGGGTCCCGCCCTTTCTCCAAGGTCACCGCGCGGATGGCTTGCTCCATATTCGAATTCGCGATGCGCACGATGGCGGCCGCGGTCTCCGGGGCGCTTAACCCAAGCTGCCTGCCCAGTTCCCCTACCGCACGCTCTGCCCGTTCCGGAAAAATTTCCATCGTTCCGCCCAGAAAACGGCCGGGCCGAATACGGCCGAGAACCACATGAGCGTCCGTCACCGTCGCCCGTTCGCCGGTCCCGTAGCAGGCCGGCCCTGGGCTCGATCCTGCGCTTTCCGGACCCACGCGCAACCTCGCGCCTCCGTCGACGAAAGCCAGCGATCCGCCACCCGCTCCCACGGTGTGAATATCGAGCATGGGCACACGCACCGGCAACCCCTCCACCCATGCCTCCGTCGCGAAGCGCAGCGGGTCTTCCACCAGGCTGACGTCTGTGGATGTACCGCCCATATCGAACGAAATGACTGGCGATCCTCCCATGGCCCGCGCCCCGATGACTCCGCCGGCGGGTCCCGAGAGAATCGTCCGGACGGCGTGGGACCGCGCCTCGGATGCGCTCAACAGCCCGCCGCTCGATTGCATGATTTCGATCGGATACGGGCAATCGTTTTCAAGTCGCCCGAGGTAGCGGCTCATTAACGGACTCACGTACGCGTTCAGAACGGTAGTTGACGCGCGCTCATATTCACGAAACTCAGGCGCGACTTCTGAGGAGCGGCAAACGTAGAGCCCACGCCCGCTTAACGCAGCAGCGATCTCTTTCTCGGAAGTGTCATCCTGATACGCGTTGAGAAGGCAGATGGCGACAGCTTCGATTTCACCTCTGGGGATCGGCTCAGGCCATTCGAAGCACAGCGCGCGGTCCACCAGATTGGGGCGTTCCGGGGGATGCAGGCTGTAGAGGGAATTGCGATGCTGCCGTCCGATAGCCAGCAGATCCCGAAAACCCGGCGACGTGATAAAGGCCGTCCGCGCCCCTTTACGTTCCAGGAGCGCGTTCGTCGCAACGGTGGAACCGTGCACGATGGCCACTGCTCCACCGTAGTTGCGTGCGGCCTCCGCGATGCCCGCGATGATGACCGAAGCGGGATCTGCGGCTTTGGAGCGAAGCTTGAAAACGTGCAGCGAGCCGTCGTCGTGGAGAACGGCGAAATCGGTGAAGGTTCCGCCGGAATCAATGCCGATTCGCAATCCCGCTACTGTAACAGAAGCGCGGTCGGAACCGGCATGTATTAGAATTGAGGTTTCCTCGGGGCGCGTAGCTCAGTTGGTTAGAGCGCCTGCTTCACACGCAGGAGGTCCGGGGTTCGAGTCCCTGCGCGCCCACCACT
>Ga0182012_10000459_pt1 | contig 45368 bp, 22 predicted proteins | sample 612S2SmetaG_FD_120486 | JGI IMG/M metagenome (GOLD analysis project Ga0182012, IMG submission 120486) | Permafrost microbial communities from Stordalen Mire, Sweden - 612S2S metaG | ecosystem: Environmental > Terrestrial > Soil > Wetlands > Permafrost | place: Sweden: Stordalen | collected... | reverse complement strand
TCCGAGGCATCCGCGCATTGTGGGTTACTTTCCCGGAGACGGCGCGCGAAGGAACTTTCTGGTAAAAGATCTGGTGGCACGCGGTGCTGTCTCAGTTCTTGACCAGATCAATTACTCGCAGGGCCACGTCGCTGCCGGTCAATGCGTAATCGCCGATCCGGTCGCGGATCTAAGCCGCATTTTCTCGGCCGACAATAGTGTGGATGGAACCGCCGATGCGGCGGATGCGTCGCTGCGCGGAAACTTTCATCAGTTGCAAGAGCTGAAGAAGCTCTACCCGAACGTCAAACTGTTGATCTCCCTGGAAGGTAATGCCGAGCTGTTTGCGGAGGCGGCGCAACCAGAAAATCGCCACGCTTTTGTGGCGTCCTGTATAGAGAGATTTATCAAGGGAAAATTTGCGGATGGGATCGAAGCTCCCGGCCTATTCGACGGCATTGATCTTGACTGGGAATATCCGAAAGAGGCTGACAAGCTCAACTTCATCGCGCTATTGGGAGAGTTTCGCCGCCAACTTAATAGCGCGGGATCGAACCTGCTGCTCTCGGCCGCTATGGGGGATGGCCGAATCACTTACCAGCATCTGGATATGCGAGCGGTCGCTCTTTACGTCGACGAAGTCGGAGTGATGAACTACGACTACAGCGGCCCGTGGAGCAAACGGACGGGCCTGGTCGCCCCTCTTTATAGCTCACCCGGCGATCCAGAAAAAAACAACGATGTAGACTCGACCATTCGCGGCTACGAATCGATGGGAGTTCCTCCGGAGAAAATACTGCTTGGGCTTCCCTTCTACGCGTATTCCTGGAACCGGGTTGCGCAGGATAATCACGGATTGTTTCAAATGGGCGAGCCCTCGCGCACCGATTTGCCGTACAACTATATCGTTTCGATCCTGGACAAATTCACGACGTATCGCGATCCGAAATCGCTGGCGCCATGGTTGTACGACGGTACTACGTTTTGGACCTACGATGACGAGCTGTCGATTGGCGCCAAACTCAAGTACGCAAAGCAAGAATCTCTGGGCGGGGTAATGATTTGGGAGCTTAGCGGCGACACGGCGGAGGGACGCTTGCTGAAGACTATTTCCGCGCAGATGCACAGCGAAGACGACGGCGCCGGCGAAGATAACGATGAGGATGCTACCAGCGGAACACCCTGACTCTATGGAGTCATTCTCTTGAGAAATACGAGGTCGATCTTCACCGCTAGAATCATACTGGCGCTGGTCGCATCGTCCATTGCCGCACGATCCTCGGCGCAAACCATTCATGTTGACATGACGCCGGCACACGCAACCAATCATTTTCGTCCCAGCGAAACAATCGGTGCCGGTATTGACCGCATTCCCTCCGAGGCCGTCGACAGCGGATTGACGCAGCCAAACCTGGGTAGAGCCATGGCTTCCGGCTGGCAGCCCGTGAGCTACCGAAACAATACAGAACTGTCAATCGAGGCGTGGCATTGGAACGCGCACGGCACGTGGAGTGAACCGGGACAAAAGGGCTACTTCACGGGTTCCGCCATCCCCGGCGAACCCATTCGGTACTCCTACGGATACTCGTTGCCGCATCGTGGCTTTACTCGCAATGATGGTACTCCGAACGCCGGCTATTCTCGCATCACGGATGGCGACGACGGCACCTATTGGAAAAGCAATCCTTATCTATCGCAGCACTTTACGGGCGAGAGTGATGCTCTACACCCTCAATGGGTGGTCATCGATCTGTCACAGGTGCAGCAAATTGACAGCATTGAGATCAAATGGAGCGAGCCGTATGCGACAAAGTTTCTCGTCCAGCACTGGACGGGGGACGATCCTATGCACGGCCCCACGCGCGGGGTATGGCAAACTTTTCCATTCGGCACAGTCGAACATGGTCGCGGCGGCTCGAATACTCTTCGGCTCAGCCCGACTCCGCTTCCAATCCGTTTCGTGCGCGTACTGCTGACGGAATCCTCCAACACTTGCAGCGATCCGGCGGGATCTTCCGACCCGAGGGCCTGCGTCGGCTACGCGATCAGGGAAGTCTATTTGGGCTCGACCTCGGCAGACGGCGAATTCCACGACATCGTACGCCACACGCCCGATCAGGAACAAACCACGACTTATTGTTCCTCTGTCGATCCGTGGCACGAAGCATCCGATCTCGGAACCACACACCAGGCGCAGGTAGGGTTTGATCTTTTCTTCAACAGCGGCGTGACTCGTGGCCTACCGGCGATCATCCCGGTTGCCTTGGTCTATGACACACCCGAAAATGCCGTTGCCGAGATCGCCTACCTTGAAAAACGCAAGTATCCGATTTCGTATGTCGAGATGGGAGAGGAATCTGATGGGCAATATCTCAGTCCTGAGGACTACGGCGCGCTTTATGTTCAATGGGCTTCGGCGTTACATCGACTCGATCCCACTCTCAAACTGGGCGGGCCGTCGTTTCAGGGCACAAATCAGGACATTGAAACCTGGCCCAACGCGAGTGGTAAATCTTCATGGACCGCACGCTTTATCGATTATTTGAAAGAGCACGGTCGCATTCAGGATCTGTCGTTTTTCTCGTTTGAGCACTACCCATATGAAGGTTGCAAGATCCCATGGGGCAGTCTTTACGAAGAACCGGAACTCGTGAATCACATCATGCAGGTGTGGCGGGATGACGGAGTGCCGGCGAACATTCCGCTATTCATCACAGAATCCAACTTTTCCGCCGCCGCAAGCGAAACGTCGATGGATCTCTTCTCGGGACTCTGGCTCGCGGACTACATTGGTTCGTTCCTGACCGACGGCGGAAAGGGAGTGTACTACTTCCATTATCTTCCCTTGCTCATGGAACATGGGTGCAACGATTCGCCCGGAACTTTCGGTATGTTCAGCATCAATGACCACTATGAGATTCAGCAACCTCTCGCGCAATTTTTTGTCGCGCAACTAATCAACCTTGAATGGGCTGCGCCCAGCGACCAGCTGGACGATCTATTCCCGTCCACGGGTGACCTCGATGACGGCGCGGGCCACGCAATCGTGACCCCTTACGCCTTGAAACACGCAGACGGGGAGTGGTCTTTACTGCTCGTCAACCGGGATCAACACAACGCGCATCGTGTGCGAGTTGATTTCCACAATGATGGCAGTCAGGAGAAAGCATCCTTCGAGGGAAGGGTTGCAATCTCCATATTCGGGAAAGACCAATATCAGTGGCATCCTGGTCATACCCGTTATGTAGGACACGCTGAGTACACCGCGGAACCGTCGGTAGTAGCGGAGACGACGGGCAGAGCCGATCCGGATGGGCCGATCTTGCATACCGAACAAATTGCCGGCAGCGATACGAGTTACGAATTGCCCGCAGCGTCGGTCGTTGTGATTCGGGGAAAGATTCGCGACCGTTGAGAGGCGCGTGCGAACATAAGCTCGCTCGAAGTTCGCGGTGCAAACTCCTATGCAATGCTCTGACGAATGTATTCACTCATAAACTTTATGACACATCGTGTTCTTGTTTTCTCTCTCCGATTGGGTTTAGGACTGGTTATTGGATCCCTTTTGCCGACATGGTCTCTCGCCCAAGACGCATCGACTACTCCGCACGGAGAACAAATCGCCGGCCCACCCTGTCAGTCACCGCCCGATTGGGATTCAGTGCGCGCAGCCACCTGTACGAAAGCGGAGATCGACGATTGGCTTGCAGATATCAAGCACTGGCGCGCCGAGCACCTTCTTCGCATTGGCTATGACGGATCGCAATATGCGCGGAAAGAACTACTGTGGACGCAATCCAGTTTTGTTCAACCGCAGATGATGGTTCATGATCGGTTTTTCTATGATTCCGATTCAAGGCTATACACGGTAGACCGCTATCTCGACGATTTAACCAAACGCTATGGCGGAATCGACAGTGTGCTTATCTGGCCCACTTATCCGAACATTGGGATCGACAATCGCAACGAATACGACATGTTCCGCGATCTTCCCGGCGGCGTGCCGGCGTTAAAACGAGTCGTCGACCAGTTTCACAGCCGCGGGGTTCGTGTACTCTTCCCCGTCATGATGTGGGACCAGGGGACGCATGATGAGGTAATCCCCAATTGGGAAGCGACGGCACAATTCCTGGCACAGATCGGCGCAGACGGTGTGAATGGGGACACTTTGGACGGCATGCCACGAGTCTTTCGGACGGCCTCCGATAGCCTCGGTCATCCGCTGGCGCTCGAACCGGAACTGGCTTTCGGTTCAAACGAGATGCTCGCCTACAACAATATGTCGTGGGGCTATTGGAAGTATGACTTTGCTCCCTCGGTGAGCACGTACAAGTGGCTGGAGCCTCGCCATATGGTGCATATCAGCAATCGCTGGGCGCACGATCATCAAGACGACTTGCAGTCGGCTTTCTTCAACGGAATCGGATTCGAAAGTTGGGAAAACATCTGGGGTATTTGGAACCAGATGACTCCGCGCGATTCTGAGGCGCTGCGAAGAATTGCAACCATCGAACGCGCCTATCATTCGCTGCTCAACAGTCCGGGTTGGGAACCGTTCAGCGACACGCAGCAATTCGGAGTCTTTGCCAGCCGGTGGACGGACGCTCAATCCACGCTCTGGACTCTCGTCAATCGCAATCACTACCCGATTTCGGGGCAACAAATTATCGTCCCTTATGAAGCGGGAGTACGCTACTTCGATCTTTGGCATGGCGCGGAGATCGAATATGCTAGAAACGGCGAGACAACGTCTTTGCAGTTTGACTTGGAAGCGGATGGCTATGGAGCCATTCTCAAAACTTCGTCGCCCGATCCGACCCTGAACGAATTGCTCGCTACAATGCGTCATTCAAGCGAGAGGTCTCTCGCAAATTACTCGCGCGAATGGCACAGTCTTCCCCAGAAACTGGTCGAGACGTCTGAGGCATCTGCGCCTCATGGAACCCTTGGCAATTCTGCCCGAAATGGCATGGTTCTGGTACCGGAGGCGGACTACCTATTTCGCGTAAACGGAATCGAAATCGAGGGAATGAATGACGAGGGTGTAGATGTTCAGTATCCGTGGGAACGCTCGGCCCGTCGCTTTCATGACTCAACCATCAAGATCAAACCGTTCTGGATTGACGTCTACCCGGTGACGAACGCGCAGTTTAAGAGATTCCTCGAAGCGACGCAGTACCATCCAGCGGACGACCACAATTTCCTGAAAGACTGGCGAGGCAACGCTTATCCGGAGGGATGGGGAAATAAGCCGGTCACATGGGTTTCGCTCGAAGATGCCCGTGCTTACGCGCAGTGGGCGGGAAAGCGCCTGCCCCATGAATGGGAATGGCAATATGCTGCCCAAGGTACAGATGGGCGAAACTATCCATGGGGCAACGATTGGAATCCGAACGCCGTTCCGCCTCCGAATCAAGGTCGTGATCTACCTCCCGCGAGCAACGTGGATGCACATCCTAAGGGCGGCAGTCCTTTCGGCGTCATGGATCTCGTAGGCAACGTCTGGCAATGGACCGACGAATATACGGACGACCATACAAATGCCGCGATCCTCCGCGGGGGAAGTCATTATCAACCTCAGGGATCGCGCTGGTACTTTCCGCAAGCCTACAAGTTATCGGAGCACGGCAAATATCTCTTGATGGCTCCCAGCATCGATCGCTCAGGCACAATCGGATTCCGCTGTGCCGCGGATTCGGACTAGCTGCACCGATCTCCAAGAGTCGCGTGATCGACTCGCGACCAGATAGTTCTGTACTCTGGATGCAGCGCCCTTGTTGGAATTGCGGCTATGGCTAGCGGAAAGAATCACCCATGTTGATTCAAATCGGCTATGAACTGGTCTTCGATTGTGCTCAACGTACGCCCATGATCCTCATGGTCAACGTCCACTACTCGCGCGCCTCCGACATGGTAAAGCCCGATTTCCTGCTGACCCACCCCGAGACGCCGTTCACTGCTTATCGGGACAGCTTCGGAAACTGGTGCACTCGCCTGGTTGCGCCCATGGGCAGGATTGGCTTGAGAAGCAATGGCGTAGTTCGAGACTCGGCACAACCGGACGTGGCAACGCCGAGCGCGCAACAGCATGCTTTAGAGGATCTACCAGAAGATACTCTGGTTTTTCTGCTCGGCAGCCGGTATTGTGAGACCGATCTCCTGTCGAACGCGGCCTGGGCGCAATTTGGCCAATCCGCGCCAGGGTGGTCGCGAGTTCAGGCGATCTGCGATTTTGTGCACAATCATATCGCGTTCGATTATCAGAGAGCGCGGCCAACGCGAACAGCTTGGGAAGCTTTCAACGAAGGTGCCGGCGTTTGTCGAGATTATGCCCATCTCGCCATCGCCTTCTGCCGCTGCATGAATATCCCGGCCCGATACTGCACGGGATACCTCGGCGACATGGGAACTCTTCCGCCCTATGGCGTAGGAGATTTTGCGGCTTGGATAGAAGTCTATCTCGGTGGGGCCTGGCACACATTTGATCCCCGGAATAATGTGCCCAGGATTGGCCGAATACTGATTGCGCGAGGCCGCGACGCCGCCGACGTGGCGATTGCAACCACATTCGGGCAAAATACTCTCGAGAGCTTCAAAGTCTGGACGGATGAAATCACAGGTGGCTTACCCGCGGTCGGATAGCCAGTCGAACCTTTTCCAGTTTGCAACTACACTTCGACGGGCTCCATGTCCACAGCAACTTTAAGCGTGTGAGCGCCGCCGCCGAGGATCAAGCCGCGCAGAGGACTCACATCTCCGTAGTCTCTGCCCCAGGCGAGCGTAACGTGACCATTTGTCGGCACAAGATTGTTCGTTGGATCCACGTCTAGCCAACCCTTTCCCGGACAATAAACAGATAACCAAGCGTGAGAGGCATCCGCCCCTACCAATCGTGCCTTACCGGGCGGTGGATAAGTGCGAAGATATCCGCTCACATAACGCGCGGCGAGATTCAAAGAGCGAAGGCAGGCAATTTGCAGATGGGCAAAATCCTGGCAGACTCCGCGGCGTTTCTTGAAAACTTCTTCCGGAGTGGTGCGAACGTTGGTGACCTTCGAATCGAAACGAAAATCTTTGTGGATTCGCGAGGTCAGGTCTAAGAGCGCCTCCGCCAATGGCCGGTGCGCTGTGAACGACTGGAGCGCATAGGCTGCAAACTGCGGTCGCGTGTGGATTCTCGGCGATTCGAATCCGAACTGGTAGGCTTCCAGTCCAGCCGAGGTGTGGTCATTCGACACCCACCGCGCGGCATCCTCCCACGGGATCGGGAGTTGCGACCACGACTGTTCGTTTTCATCGATGACTACTTCGCTTTGCGCCTCGACCACGAGTTCGCGGTGCGGTTCCTGAATGGTGAAAAAGCAAAGACGGTTGCCAAAAAAATCGGTGCGCTCGGTACGCGTCGCCGGCCGTGGCTGGATGCGCAACTCGCTCTTCGCCACGCGGTGGTGCGGTAAGGCTCTTGGCGTCAGGCACGCAACGTGATTTCCGAGCGAGACGGGGTATTTGTATTTATAGATCGTGCGGTGAACGATTCGATAGAGCATTGTCCTTCAATCAGTTTCCCAAAAATCATTGTCCGATCGTGATCGGCAAAGTTCGAGCGTGACTGAAATATCTACTGGATAAATTATTGGACCAGGAAGGCAGAAGCCATTCCAATTCTCGAAGAAAGCTGGCCAAACGGGAAAGTCCATCTGAGCCATTCGCAGCAACTCCCGGCCCGGGGTACTTTATCTTCCGCAAATCGAAACTTCTCAGCAACGTCAACGCGGTCCGCATGGCCTGCAAGTCGACGGTCACACGACGAGGGAGTTTCTGGTAAAGGTCCGCGAGATGACTGAGTTGAAAATCCAAAGAGCGGGGATTCGTCTCGTCCGCCATAAGAACGTCGAGCACCGCCAAGGGCTGTAACGTCGTGTAGTAGCGAGTGCGATAGGTCATGGAACTGTCCGCAACTTCAAGCAAGCATTCCAAAAGCGACCAATCTTCCTCGGTTACAGGCTTTGCAATCTCTCGCAGTTGCCGGGCCAGATAAATAGCACGCTCGAGACGGCGGCCTGTGGTCATGAATAGCCAACCCAAGCCTCGATTAATATTTTCCCGCTCCATTCCAGAAAATGCGGAAAGCAGTTCAAGGCAGTCGGTGAGCATGGCGGGATACTCGAGAAACGGCGTAATGCGCCCCACCGGCATCGACTCCCGCAACTGACCGATCAGAGACATCATATCGCCCGACAGACGCTCACGAATGTTCCCAGCAATGCGGGAGACCTCCGCCAGGGCACACGCCAGACTGTCGGGGCGCTTGGGATCGGTTAACAGCGAAATCATTTCGCGTTCGAGTTCAACCGAGGTGGCGCGCCGGTGCTTGGGCTTAGGCAGCTTGCTGTGGCGCGACTCAAGGCAACCATGAAGGCGAATCAGACAGCTGAGTTCGGCCTCTTCCGCGCGGCGCAAACGGGGGACCAAGGCGCGAGCGATGCGAGCGATGTTTTCGGCTCGCTCAACATATCGACCTAACCAGTAAGCATTGTCAGCAACGCTGCTGGGCACTACGCGCGAGACGCGGCGCAACTCCACGGGCTCGTTTCGGGGACGCAGCATACTAAATGTGTCGACAGGACTGTCCCAGAGTACCCATGCGTCCTTGCTATGGCCACCGCGCTGCATCGAGACAATGGACCCTTCCGCTTCAGCGACACGAACCAGTCCTCCCGGAATCGCGATCCAGCCAGTACCGGTATTCAAAACATAGGTGCGCAGGACAACGCTTCGCGAGTTGAGCCGTCCGTTATCCCAAACCGGCGCGGTGGACAAAGCGACCTGTTCCTGAGCAACATACTCGTGCGGCTGAGCGCGCAGTCGATCGGCAAACTTGCCCTTTTCGACGTGGGCCAGTTCGGCCCCGAAAACCGGCTCCATGCCGCGGGAAGGAAACGCAGGTTTTACGACTACAGAATCGAGGTGGTCGAGCACCCAATCGAGAGCGTAGTCCTGTCCGCACCACCATGTCGCGACGGATGGAAGCTTGATTTTTTCGCCGAGCAACTGTGAGCAAAGGCCGGGAAGAAAAGGCATAATGGAGGCCGTCTCGATCAGGCCGCTTCCTAATGCATTGGCGACCTTGACATTCCCGGCAACGATCGCATCGACGAGACCGGGAACACCGAGTAGCGATTCGCCACGTAATTCCAGAGGATCGCAGAAGCTGTCATCCACGCGACGCAAAATGACATCGACTTTTTCGAGTCCGTCCACGGTTTTGAGATAGACACGACGGTTGCGAACCGTTAGGTCCGCTCCCTGGACGAGGGTGAACCCGAGATAGCGCGCAATGTAGGAGTGTTCAAAATAAGTCTCGTTCAGCGGCCCGGGAGTCAGCAGAACGATCCGTGGATTATTGCGCTGCGTAAGGTTGGTGAGCGCATCGCGCTGCGCCCGAAAAAATGGCGCCAGGCGCAAAACATTGGAGGTGCGAAAGAGGTCAGGCAAAACGTCGGACACGATCGTGCGATTCTCCAGCGCATAGCCACTGCCGGAAGGCGCTTGCGTGCGATCGGCGAGTACCCACCACTGTCCGTCCGGCGAACGTGCGAGATCGACTGCGAGCATATGCAGATAGCTGTGCGCGGGCACAGGCACGCCGACCAGCGGACGGAGAAATGCGGGGTTGGCATAGAGCAGTGCTGCCGGAAAGTGGCCCCGCGCTACCAGTTCTTGCGCCCCGTAGAGATCCTCAAGTAACAGATTTAGGAGACGAGCCCGCTGAATGATTCCTGCCTCGATGAAACGCCACTCATCCGCTTGGATGAGCAGCGGAACGATATCGATCTGCCACGCGCGGCTGGCGCCAAGTGGATCGCCATAAACGTTGTAGGTGATTCCATTCTCTCGAATCCGACGCTCGGCTCGAGCCCATCGTCGTGCCAATTCTTCGGGCCCGATGGCTTGCAGCGACTCCATGAGATGAGTCCAGTGCGGACGCGGAGTGACCCCATCGACAGATAGCTCGTCATACGCATTACCGTAGCGAAGCGGCGATTGTTTTAAGTCCACGGTCATGGGACGAGTCGGGCCGTTCCCGTCTGTTTCCGGGTTCCCGGTGGCGGAATTCGGAGGTCGAGAGTCATCGGAAAGATGGCGTTCGTTTCGGTCTCGGGAATCACGATCACGCCCGGCACGGGCGCGCACTGCTGAAAACGTCCCCGACGGCGCTCCCCCGCCTCCGCTCCGCTCGTCGGACGGGCCGGATAGGGACATCCGTCAGGGGATGCGACGTGATATGTACATCGGGCAATCGAAACTTGTCGCCAAGAATCAATTATGTCGAAGATAAGCGGCGCATGCACGGTAATTGTTGGATGCAACTGCTCCGAAAGCTGGCGAGCGCGATACCGTACGGCTGCCACAGTTTCACCGGTCGTACCGGTCGGATGGAGGGGCACTGTGCGCCCGTTGCACGCAACCACATAACGGGACTCGGTAGCGGCTCCTGAGAGCTTTACTTGAATGCGCTCGAACGATGAATCCACCGTGCGGGAGGTCCGGCCCGAAGTTGTCTCCTCGGCCAATACGTTCCAAGGTTCGAGAGCGTGACGGAGTTCGAATTCCAATCCCGCCGCGGAAATGGACCCTATCTTCGGAAAGCGAAACTCATAGTGCGCCGCGAACCATTTGTCCTCGAAACCGTGACCTGCATCGCGCAGGTGGGCCAGCACATCATGAAAGTCGCGCTCGACAAAGTGAGGCAGCATGAAACGGTCGTGCAAGTCGGTGTCCCATCGGGTCAGTCCGCCCTCGAATGGACGCTTCCAAAACACGGAGACCAATGCCCGGATCAGCAGCATCGCGACAAGACCCATTCTGACATGGGGCGCCATCTCGAAGGCGCGCAATTCGAGCAAGCCGCGGCGCAATCCGAAACCTACCGGCGGATACAGTTTGTCGATACAGAACTCGGCACGATGTGAATTTCCGGTGACGTCGACGAGCAAGTGGCGGAACAATCCATCCAACAGGTAAGGTGGGCAGTCGTTCACCGGCAAATTGCTGAAAGCGATCTCCAGTTCGTACAACGCCTCAGTGCGCGCCTCATCGACGCGAGGAGACTGGCTGGTTGGGCCGATGTACATACCGCTGAACAGATACGAAAGTGAAGGATGATTCTGCCAAAAAGAGAGCATGCTGCGCAGCAAATCGGGACGGCGCAGGAACGGACTGTCTAATACGGTGGCTCCGCCGATGACAATATGGCTGCCGCCGCCAGTGGCGATGTGGCTACCGTCATAAGCGAATTTCTCAGCCGCAAGCCGGTTGCGTCGTGCCTCCTCGAAGAGCACCGTGTTGACCTGCACCAGTTCGCCCCATGTGCTCGCGGGCGGAAGGTTGACTTCCAGAACCCCGGGATCGGGAGTAACACTAAAAGATCGCAGGCGCGGGTCGGATGGCGGAGGATACCCCTCGAGCCATACCGGCATTGCCTGATATTGGCACGTATCCTCGACTGCGGCGAGAAGATCGAGATAGTCTGCCAGTTTGGAGGCATAGGGCAGAAATACATGCAGACGGTTCTCGCGAGCCTGCACGCAGAGCGCGGGGCGGATCAACTCGGTTGCAGTCTCAGCCGAACGTGAAAGAGCAGGCAGTGGGTCGGACACAGGATTTCGCTGAAAAAGATCCATCCTACGGAGTTGGCGAGCGGGCAGCTTGATTCGCGCTTCAATCTGCCCGTTGATCGTTTGCTCCTCGTATTCATAGGCGAGGTCATCTGGCGCAACCCATGGCATCATTTCCGTCGGGATGCGGTAGCCAATAGGGGAATCGCCCGGGGATAGCACCAACCGTTGCGAACGATCGAACCACAACTGGCTCGACCAAAAGAACCGTCCATCTCGTTGCCGGCGGCGAAGGGGCAAGATGTATCCAACTGGCTCCGACCCTCCAACTTCATCGTTATAGGCCGGCAGGAGATTCTCAGAGCTCACCTGCAAACGCCGCGCGAGGGCTTCGGTGAACTTGAACGCATCCTCCGAGCCTAAGCCGTCGGGATGGTCTGCGTGCGCACTTTCGGAGGCGATGAGGCCGATGTCTTCCCACACAGGTACACCATCCGCTCGCCAAAAACAGCCAAACGCCCAACGCGGCAAGGCCTCACCGGGATACCATTTTCCTTGTCCGTAATGAAGCATCGCTCCGGGCGCCAGTCTTTCGCGGAGAGCCCGGATGAGCGCCAGGCCGCGAGTGCGTTTCGATGCACCTAGAGCCTCAATGTTCCATTGCGGGCTTTCGGGTTCGTCGAGCCCGACGAACGTAGGCTCGCCTCCCATCGTCAGACGGACATCCTGCGTCGCCAGTTCGGCGTCGACTGATTGGGCCACCTGTTCCACGCGCAACCAGTCCTCTCTGGTGAAGGGCCGAAGTGGCCGTGCCTCATCATTCAGCCGCCGGATTGACATCGAATACTCGAAATCCACTCGCGCGGGTTCGACTGTTCCTTCGATCGGCGCGGCCTTCGAGACAGCGGGCGTGCAAACCAAGGGGATGTGCCCTTCGCCGGCGAATAGCCCTGAGGTGGGATCCATCCCGATCCAGCCCGCGCCCGGCAAAAAAGCCTCGACCCACGCGTGAAACGCAGCCGAGTCGGATTGCATGCCGGGCGCGCTTGCTGGTGCGTCGTCATCCAGTGCCAACTGGATCAGATAACCGGAGACGAACCGCGCTGCAATTCCCAAATGTCGAAGAATTTGAACCAGCAGCCACGCCGAGTCGCGGCATGAACCCTTGCGCGTTTCGAGAGTCTGCTCACAGGTCTGGACACCGGGATCCAACCGCGTAACGTAATCAATTTCGTCTCGCACCCGACGGTTCACATCAACCAAGAAACTGATGGTCCCGCGCTTGTCACGGGAAAACTCGCGCAGAAAACTCTGGAGTAAAGCGCCAGCCGGTTCAGCCAAACGATAAGGCTCAAGATCTCTTGCCAACTCTTGCGAATACTCAAACGGATAGTATTCCGCTGCTGGCTCAAGAACGAAGGCAAACGGGTTGAACGGAGCCAGTTCCGCGACGAGGTCGACATCGACCACAAATTCGCTCGTCTTCTGCGGGAAAAGAACCCGAGCCAGGTAGTTGTTGTAAGGATCCAGCATCCAGTTGACCAGGACCCCTGCTGGAGTCACGCTGAGCGAGTAGCTGAGAATCGGGGTTCGACCGTGGGGAGCGGGACGCAACCGTATTACCTGCGGCCCGACCGAGACCGCCTTTTCGTAGCGGTACTGCGTCCTGTGATTGAGTGCGACCTTTAAGCTCATCCAACCTCATATAGCGGTGTGCCGCAACTTCACATGCTCGCTGTACTGCAATCTCGAAAAGCCGATGCTTGAAACACACCTGCTGATATAAAACTACCTGAAGGTCACCCCACTGTGGGGCGCAATTTTCCAATGGCTGCGATACGCTTTCCCAGTTCCGCGACGATGGCGATTTCTAGCACTGATCTCCCATAGAAACGGTGGGGAGTCGCGAAAGGGTATAATTCCGGCCTGACTTCGAACGCCGGCGCCGAACACCAGAACCAGGAGATGATGTGAAAACCTCGATAAAATTGCGGTTATCTTGCCCGTCCTGCTCCGTAAATTTGGTCCATACCGCAATATTTATTGCTCTGTTTACCGCCGTGGCGATGCTCAGCCAAATCGCATCGGCTCAGACAGGGTTAACCGGGATCTTCGGCGGCGGCCCGTTTTACAAGAACGCCACAAAGAACATCACGGAAATCGAGAATTCCGGCTTCACGGAAGCCATCGTGTGGAGTGTCGAGGTCAACAGCGTCGGCGACTTGAACTTCAATGGAGAATTCCCTCTTACTTCCAACGGTGTTTATGTCGGCGCCCAGACCCACCCCGACTTTGCCGCGAACATGGCGATCTTAAAACAAGGGACCGTCAAGAGAGTTACGTTCAGCATCGGGTCGTCGAACGTCGGAGATTGGCAAGACATTACGGCGCTGGTTCAGGCACAAGGCACGGGCCCAACCAGCATCCTTTATCAGGATTTCGCCGCTCTGAAAGCTGCCATTCCCGCTCTCGACGCCATCGATTTCGACGATGAAAACAGCTTTAATTCGCCCACCACCATCGCATTCGGCGTAATGCTTGGCAACCTCGGTTATCACGTGGCGCCCGACGCTTTCGATAGGAGCAGTTACTGGACAAATGTCGTCGCTCAAATCAACAGCCAGCTTCCGGGTACCGTCGACGGAGTGCATCTTCAGGCGTATGCGGGTGGCAGCGGAAATAATCCCTGCACAGGGTGGAACTTTGGTGCGGTCCCCGTATGGCCTGGACTATGGGATCAAAACGACACTCCCAGTGAGGTTCAGAGCATCATGAGCGGATGGCACAGCGAATGTGGCATCAACGGCGGATTCATGTGGCTCTATGACGACTTCGTCGGTAACGGGGAGGCGGCACAATACGCCAGCGCCATCAACAACGCCGTGGGGGGCAGCGGCTTCACGCTTTCAGGACCCAGCACTGTGTTCCTGAATCAGAGTTCAACGGCCAATGCCGCAATCACGATCACAGACTTGGACGGCTTTGCCGGCAAGGTGACTCTGCATGTTTCCAGTCTGCCGAAAGGCGTTACCGCCGTGGTCGGAGGGCAGGGGAATAACCAGACGATTGCGTTCACGGCCAATTCTTCGGCGCGTCCCGGCTTCGCCTTTGTGAAGGTGAAAGGTTCTTCCGGCAAGATCCAACAAACACTCACCGTCAGTCTGGCCGTGAGCGCGGCCGTCGGCGCATCGGGAATGGGCACGCAGGTCGATCTGTCTTCGGAATTCAATATTTATGGCATCTATCTGGACGGCTCGACGTACTCCACTGGGGGCCTCGATGGCCAAGGGTACTCTTACTCGGAGAACCTGCTCAGCACATCGCGAGTGCTTAGTGGCGTGCTGTTTAACCTGGGACCTTCGAATGCACTTGATGCCCTCGGTTGCATGGGACAAACGGTTTCTCTAGCGACGGGCCAGTTTTCGCAACTCACCCTACTCGCAACCGGCATCTCGGGAAATCAAACAGCGCAGACCTTCACGGTTCAGTACACCGACGGAACAAGTACGCATTTTGTGCGAAACTTCAGTGACTGGTTCACGCCACAAGTATTCCCTAACGAGTCTGAGGCCGTCGCCATGGCGTACCGGAACTACGAAGACGGAACCGAGGACCCGCGAACGTTCAATCTCTATGCCTACAAGTTCGTTTTGAAGTCGTCCAAGACTGTTCTGAGCATTAGTTTGCCGAATGATCCGAATGTCGTGGTGCTTGCGGCTACTTTGCTGCCGTGAACTCTTGGGGCCTTGCGAATTAAGTTTGTTGGCGGCGAGGTTTCACAAAAGGAAACGATTTCAGGTCGGACTTCGAGAACCTCTGAATGCGAACGAATGCCACTTTCTAACTTTGCAGGGCCTTTGCCGAGTCGGCCCAAGTAGTTCTCCAGGGGCCCGGTTCCTGAGGAAGCGTGCCTTTGGACCGAATCCTTTTCCTTGGCATCCATACTCTGAATGAGAACGCCCTGCGACGAAAACTTATTGCGATCGACGGGTGCACTCGTTCCGTGTTCGCGACAAGCGAAGAACTGGATGCTCGCGGCGACCATTCTCGCGTCCAGTATGGCATTTATCGACAGCACCGTTGTCAACGTGGCTCTGCCCGCGCTGCAAGCGAGTTTTCACGTAACGGTTGTGGATGTGCAATGGGTAGTCGAATCCTATGGGCTTTTCTTGGGCGCATTGCTTCTGGTGGGAGGCTCGATCGGTGATCTTTTTGGGCGACGCCGAATGTTCCTTGTGGGTGTAGTAATGTTTGCCTTGGCTTCAGCTTTTTGCGGCATCGCTTCGACGATTGAGCAGTTGATCATAGCCAGATCCGTGCAAGGAATCGGAGGTGCACTCCTGGTGCCGGGCAGCCTCGCGATTATCAGTACATCTTTCGACGAGGAGAGCCGTGGCCAGGCCATTGGGACATGGTCTGGCTTCACTGCGATCACCACGGCGATTGGCCCGCTTTTGGGCGGATGGCTGGTTGAACATGGTTCCTGGCGATGGGTGTTCTTCATAAACCTGCCGATCGCGATTGCGGTAATTGCTATCTCTCTTTTGTCGATCCCGGAATCCAGCCAGAGCGATGCTCAGCGCCTCGATTGGGTCGGCGCCATCCTTGCGACCGTCGGGCTCGGAGGATTGGTGAGCGGACTGATCGAATCCACAAACCTCGGTTGGACAAATCCTGTGGTGTGGAGCGCTTTAATTGTGGGCTGTGTTTGTCTGCTTGCATTTGTCTTTGCTGAGAAAAAGATCACTTCGCCCATGCTTCCGATCGGGTTATTTGAATCGAGCAGTTTTACTGGCGCGAACCTGCTCACGCTGCTTCTTTATGCAGCGATCGGTGTTTTTTTCTTCCTGTTTCCGCTGAATCTGATCCAGGTTCAGGGATACTCGACGACCGCAACCGGGGCCGCAATGATCCCCCTGATTCTTCTTATATTCTCGCTTTCGCGCTGGTCGGGCGGACTGGTGGCCAGCTATGGTCCTCGACTTCCGCTCCTCATCGGCCCGTTGATTTCCGCTCTTGGTTTCGCTCTGTTTGCGCTGCCTGACGCGGCAAACAACTATTGGAAGGCATTTCTACCAGCGATCATCGTTTTAGGTCTTGGGATGGCGGTGACGGTCGCTCCCCTCACTACGGTGGTCATGAACTCCGTTCCTCGAAACCAGGTCGGAACTGCGTCGGGAATCAATAACGCCGTGGCTCGAGTCGCGGGCGTGATCGCCATTGCCGTCTTGGGCATCGTCATGGTGAAGGCGTTCGGCTGGCGACTTAAGTCGAGCCTCGCTCTTCTCGACTTGCCGACAGATGTACTGCGTCAACTTCGGGCGGGGGAAATCAAACTTGCGGGATTACCCGTTCCTTCCGGTCTGGATCCCGCCACGAGAGTCGCCGTGGAAAACTCTATCAAACAGGCGTTCATTTTTGGATTCCGCGTCGTGATGCTGACTTGCACCGGCCTTTCCCTGGGCAGCGCCGCGGTCGCAGGGTTGATGATTCGAGAGGAAAGGGACAAGCCTCACTGAGTAAAGATGTATCGGATGTGTCTCCCTATCGAGTACCTCCGACATTTTCGCGTTCACTCTTTGTCACAACGATCGGCTCCGAAGTCGCGCTTCCATAGACCGTAACCGGCGTTCCCGACACCGGGCAACAGGGTGCGATGGTATTGCCCGAGTAGACTGCCGTTATTGTGTTGGCTCCGGGGACAAGCTGTGACGCACTCAAAGGCAGACTTGCCGCTGACTCCGTCGCACTTGTCGGAAACAGTGTTTCTTTTTTCAGTAAAGTTGATCCGCGGATAAATGCCACGGTCCCGCTCGGGACGCCACCGCCTCCGGGGATGGCGGACACGACGACTGTCAGAGTGGTCGTCTGCCCCGGGCCGAGGGTGTACGTTCCCGAAGTCAGGCTCACGGATAGAGAGTTGGCAATCGCCGTTCCGGTGTTTTCGTAAGCGCCGATGTCGATGCTCGAACCATTCGTCCGCGGATTGCCGAGGAAGTCGGTGGTTCCATAAATGGAGTTCGGAGAAGTGCCATTCGGATCGCACCAGCCAACGCTGCATGGGAGTTTTGTGCCACCGGCGCCGAGGGCTGGAGACGAGGTGGTTGTATCGAAGTTTGGCGGCGTGGCTCCCAGATCGACGAAGAGCGGATCTGTGTTCAGGGAGTTTGCATCTTCCCCGCTGCTGCTCTGCCAGTTTGCGAAGCTGGTGTAGTTTGCGATGTCGCCCCACAAAACTGACTGGCCTTCGGCGTAACCCGCGACCGAGTTGTATAGATTCCAGTTCAGGGTCGCCGGCGGAGCGGGATACATCTGGGAAAACGGGGCGTAGCTGAAGATCCAGGTGTTATATGCGCCGGCGTAGACCACGTTGTTTTCGTAAATATTGCCTTGGGCGCTGCCGACTTGATTCTGAATCTGGAATTCGCCGGTTGCGCCGCCCTCCGACTCGTCGCCGGGTTGAGTGGCGTTGTTGTACAGAGTGTTGTTGACGAAAACGTCGTGATAGCTGCTGCCTCCGCCGTTACTGTGGCCGCCATTTTTGGTCGCGGTCGCATAGCCCCCGATCGAGTTCCCACAAGCGTTCGAGTTATAGAAGATGTTGTTTCGCACCGTGACGTATCGGCCATAACACGGAAACTTGCCTTTCGCAGCGGTTCCAGTGTTGTTGGGGCCGGACCATTCTGTGCCATTCGCTTGGCAAACCTGATTTTCGCTGGTGGTTTCGATACCGTAGTCAGCCTGCAGGATCAGGTTGCGCTCGAAGGTGACGTAGGCACAACCGTCGCAGTAGAGTGCATCGGCATCGAATTCGAAACCTTCGCCGGGATTCGTGATTCCGCTGATGTTGTAGATGGTGTTTCCGCTGATCTCGCCGTACATGGCCTCGTCATAGCCAACGGGACCAACACCCTCATATCCAATCGCGTCGATGCCGATGTTGTCGTTGTCGTGGACGAGATTGTTAGCGATCTTAAAGTAAGTCACGTTGCCGTCCACGTTGACGGATTCGCTTTCTCCCGTTTTCAGGTCGTAAACCTCGTTGCCGCTAATCAGCAACTGCGTGATCGGAGTCTTCGAGGTTCCGTAGACGGAGATCCCGAAGGCGTTGCCGTTCGCTTCTGCCTTGGTCGTAATGTTATGGACGCGATTGTTAAGAATTTGCACTCCCGTGCCGGAACCCGTGATCCAGACGCCGCTCGGGACATCGTTTTGGCTGCTAGTGGTGTAATTCCGAATTTCAAAGCCCTGGATGGTGAGGTAGCTACGCTTTCCAACGATGTTGATCAGACCCTGCGTGCCGCTTACCGGAACCCCGGTCCCGTCAATAATGGCGGTCTGACCCGGATAACTCTGGAATGCAATCGGCGCCGCAGCCGTTCCCGAGTTCGGGAAATTCACGGACTCGTGGTAAGTCCCGCCGAGGACATAGACGGTGGCGCCCGCCGTGACAGTGTTCGCGGCGTGCTGGATGGTTAGCCAGGGCGAACTAAGAGTTCCGGGGTTCTTGTCGCTTCCCTTCGTTGAGACAAAAAAGGCAGAGCCAACTTGACCGGCCAGGGAGTGAGGGGTCGTCAGAACAAGCATCAAGATCAGAGCATGAGGAATGGCCGTGTTCCGTGTCACCGCTAATTGGCGTCGCATAAGCTCTCTTGCCCCCGCGAAGTTCTCCGGATGACCTTGCATTCGGAATATTACGAATGCTTACTTTTACTTTCGTTTTGATTGGCTGTCAAGAGAGGAGCCTCTCTGCAAATTGAAACCTGGCCTTTTCCAGCGCCAAGACAGGACCGGGCTCCTTTGACGTCAAATCCAGTGCGCGTCAATTTAGTTTCTCGATCTCTTAGAATCATGGATTTAGCGCACTTAGAGAAAAATCAGCCGTGAGGGGCGGCAAAACATGCCGTGCGACTGGTGGCTAACTCGTCCAACAAGAAAAACGGTGACGGAGGATGAGTCCGGCACCGTTGGTTTCGAGTTCGACTTCCATTCTTAAATGGTTCCTGGTGCCAGTAATCTTTCGTTGTACATGTTTTTTCCAGAATTAGCTGTCGGCGTGTCTTCTCATTGGCCCGTGCCTCCTAATGCGATCGACTGTGGGCTTCCCGGGACGCTATCCTTGAGGCTGATTGAGGCGCTTCGGGGGCCGGTCGCTTTCGGATCGAAGGTAAGGCTGATCGAGCACTGGGCACCCGGGGCCAGCGCCTTCGGCTTTAGTGGGCACGTCGTGGTTTCGGTGAAATCAGCGGCGTCGGTTCCGCTGATCTTGGGCTGACCCGTAATGCTGATGGGCGTGCCGCTCGGATTGCTGATGGTGATGGTCTGCGCACTGCTGCTGACGCCAACCGTCTCCTTGCCAAAGTTCAGAACGTTCGGGAAGACGGAGATGACGGGCAGATTGAGCAGAACGGAAACCGCGCTTCCCAGATAACTGGTTACGGCGAGATCGGCTCCGCCTTGGCCGCTGAGGTCCCCGGCGGCGTCGGCAAAGGCATACACGCCGGAGCGGTAATCCACGTGGGGCTGGAAGGTGCCGTCGCCATTGCCGAGCAAGAGCGAAACGGTTCCCAGACCACACGGATACTGGCTGCAATTGGAATTAGTAACGGCGAGATCGAGATTTCCATCGGAATTAAAATCTGCGGTTGTCAGCCAGAACGGCCCGACACCAACCGAGGCAACAAGTTGTGGTTGGAAGGTGCCATCTCCGTTGCCGAGCAAGACCGAGACCGTATTGTCGGCCTCGTTGGCCACGGCCAGATCGGCTTTGCCATCGTTATTGAAGTCTCCGACGACGACCTGTTCGGCACCATTGCCGGTGGGGTAAGCGACAGCAGCTTGAAATGTACCATCTCCATTGCCAAGTTCGACGTAGACGTTTGCCCCGGCATCGGATGTCGATCCGGTGATCGCTAAATCAACCTTGCCATTGCCCCTAAAGTCGCCCGTCGCCGCCAAGGAAACGTACGCTGGGACGCCCGGACCACCGATGAAAGGTTGAAAGGTGCCATTGCCGTTGCCCAGCAAAACCGCCTCGCTGAACCCCCCATAGAAATCAGTTGTCGCCAGGCCCAAGTTGCCACTGCCGGTGAAATCGCCCACCGCGATGCCTTGGGGCTCCCCGCCGGCAGCATACTGCTTCTGCGTCTGGAAGGTTCCATCACCATTGCCCAGCAGCACCGAGATCGTGCCTTCCCCTTGATTCGTCACCGCAAGATCCATCTTGCCGTTGCCAAAATCCGCGGCAACAGTCCCGTAGGGCGCGTAGCCGACCGGATAATCTACCGCCGCGCTAAACTTTCCTCCTCCTTTATTGAGTAGGACCGCGACTGTGTTGTTTTCAGTCTCGCTCGCGAGATCGAGCTTGCCGTCACCGTTAAAGTCAGCGATGGCAACCGTCCCCGGAAGCCCGCCCACACCATAGTTCTCTGAAGTCTGGAAGGTTCCGTTGCCTTGCCCTACCAGGACCGACACGGTGTTGGCGTTTGAGTTGGCGATAGCCACGTCGAGCTTGCCGTCGCCGTTGACATCGCCTAGCGCCAAAGCGCTAGCGCCCGATCCGGCGCTGTAATCGACATGCGTTTTAAACTTGCCGTTTCCTTCTCCCAGGAGTATCGAAACCGTATTGTCGAAGGAATTCGCTACCGCCAAATCTAGCTTGCCGTCGCCGTTGAAATCCCCGACGGACACCGAGGCCGGGCCGTCGCCGACTGCATAGTCCACATGGTTTTGAAAGGTGCCATCGCCATTGCCAAGAAGGACCGATGCAGTGTTGTTGGAGCCGTTCGCGGTAACCAGGTCGAGTTTGCCGTCGCCCCTCAAGTCGGCGGTGGCTACAACGCCAGGCTCGTAGCCGGTCACATATTGGACTGCGGACTTGAATGTGCCGTCTCCGTTGCCGAGGAGAACTGCCACCGTGTCGGAGAACGCGATCGATGTGGCAACATCAAGAATGCCATCGCCGTTGAAGTCTCCGGAGACCAAGTACGATGGACGAATCGGCGTGGGAGACTCGATTGGCGCCTTAAATGTTCCGTCCCCGTTGCCGAGCAGAACGACGACTTCGTTGGCGTCATAGGCGTCCACGGCCAAGTCCAGCTTCCCGTCGCCGTTGAAGTCCCCAACGGTCACGTCATTGCAGGTCGAAACGCAAGAGTACTGGACCTGCGGCCGAAACGTGCCATCGCCGTTTCCGAGCAGGACGGAAACTACCGCAGAGTAGTAGGCCGTGATTGCCAGGTCCAGGTTGCCATCGCCATTAAAGTCGCCCACGGCAATCGCGTCGGCCCCGACCGCGAGGGGATAGTCGGTTTGCGGCTGGAAGGTTCCGTCCGGGTTCGCGAGGAGTATGGAAACTGTGTCCGCATTTGGATCCGCGCCCGGAGTCACGACCGCGAGGCTTTGCGGGCCGCCCTTCTGAAATGCTCCAATTGCGACCGCAACCGGATAGTCGTCGGTCGGCAGGTCCATCCTGCCGAAGACGTATCGCTCAGCAGCGACCGATGCGCCCGGCAGCCTTCGAGACCGGAACGGGGACTGGTGCGGCGTCTGGGCTTGGCGTAGGCGATTGCGCGACGCGGGAGCCAGCGGTGCAGGATCGAGAGGAGTCGCCGGAGATTCCTTCTGCGGGTCGGCTGTCGGGGCCAGCCCGGCGTGCTGGCGAACGTCCGCCAGTTTGCGCTGCAACGGAGTCGTGGGTAACGATTGCGGCGATGACGCCCGGACCGTCTGCCCGAAGGCGCCGGTCAATAGAATTAGGTATAGTGTGGAAACTAGAATCGCCGTCAGCTGTATGTTTGGTTTTGTCACGACATCCTCCCGAGTATTTTTGCGAGCGCGTTTTTCTGGGTTTCGTGGTGAACTGCGAAATCCACAAGTGCTAGGCGCCAAGCGGCATCTCGCTTTAACCGTAAGTAAGTAGCCTGCCCGTTGAGTCAGCTATGGGTAGAATTTCTTCGAACGGCCTGCCTGCACTGCCGGGAATGATGTTGCAGGCGCGCGAAAAAGGCCAGTGACCGCTTCTGACAGGTTTTGACAAGTTGTGAATCGCGGCGAACTCGATGACAATAAAAGGGATATCGCACTTCGGAGAGCATCAGGTCGATGCACTGGCACGTACTTTGCGGCGGTAAGAAATCGTCAGGCTAACGGCCGGGCGATTGACCAGAACATAGTTCACGGGGAAAATAGGCACGCGACCAGGTGAAGGTTCCGGTCAGCCGCGGGGGAGTGGGGATGAATCGAGTTCTAAGATTCGGCCTGATGGTGCTCGCAGCGCTCGGTAGCATCTTCTTTCTCACTTCTGCGAGCGCAAACGCCCAGTCAGAAAGCGTTCTCCATAGCTTCGGCAGCATTCCCGGCGACGGAGCTTTCCCGTATGGAGGCTTGCTTTTTGAAGAGGGCAACCTTTATGGGACAACGCATGCCAACCCGAGCGGCGATTTCGGGAATGTGTTCGAAATTACCGCAGAGGGAGAGTACGAGGTGCTATACAACTTCGGCAGCCAGTCGGGCGACGGAATTGGCCCGCGTCCTTTTGGGGGTCTGGCGTTCCGCGGCGGCAAACTCTACGGCACAGCTTTCGAGGGTGGCGCTCCGGGCGGGGTAGGGACGGTGTTTGACCTGACGCTAAAGGGAAAAGAAAAAGTCCTCCATACTTTCGGCATCGAGCCGGGTGATGGGGTGTATCCCGCGGCGGGTGTGATCTTCGACAAGGAGGGGAATCTCTACGGGACTACGGAAGAGGGCGGAGCCGGCATTTGCGAGGGGGGCTGCGGAATTGTGTACGAGGTAACCAAGTCGGGCGAGGAGAAAGTGCTCTACAGCTTCGGCGGCCAGTACCAGGACGCAGTATTCCCCACTGCGAATCTGACTTTCGACAAGGCGGGCAATCTCTACGGGACAACGGACGGGGGCGGCGTTTACGCGGGCGGCACCGTGTTCGAACTTAGCGCGGCCGGCGTAGAGAAGGTTCTGTACAGCTTCAACCGGCAATCCGGAGACGGGAATTATCCTGCTTCAGGTGTAGTCTTCGACAAAAAAGGCAACATCTACGGGACCACTTTTTACGGCGGCATCTACGGGCAAGGCACCGTCTTCGAACTTAGCTCGAGTGGCGAAGAGAAGTTGCTCTACAGCTTCGGCGGGCAACCGAGCGACGGCATTAATGCATACGGCAGTGTGGTTTTCGACAAGGAGGGCAATCTCTACGGGACTACATTCGCGGGCGGTATTTACGGGCAAGGCACAGTGTTCGAACTGAGCCCGTCCGGAAAGGAAAAATTGCTCTACACGTTCGGCAGCCAAGCTGGCGACGGCAATACTCCGCTTGGAGGTTTGGTGTTCGACACGGCGGGCAATCTGTATGGCGTAACCGCATACGGAGGTGTTTACGGCTTTGGCACAGTATTCGAAATAACCCCATAGCACCGATAACGCTGTCCACGAGCCATTGCGCCGAATTCTCGGTCACAGACCGTGCTGACTCACGAGTTCGCCAGCCGATTCGCCTGCCGAGGGTTTCGCGCTCTCAAGCGCACGGTCGATGCAACTTCGCAGGCTTGTTGCGAGCTGTACGACGTGGGGCTCCACCAAACTGCCACGCGGGCTGATGGCAAGAGAGAAAAGCCGAACGCCATTTTGTGCAACATCTCCCCAGCCACCCAAATGATCGTGATAACCCGCGAGATGACGTTCCGATAAGAAGAGAGTCAATTCTCCGGGATAGGACCTGACTTCGTATTGAGCCAGGGCTGCTTCGTAGATGTCTGCAATTTTGGCTGACAACTCGGTAGTGGCGGCAGGCGAGAAGAGGCGCCGCAGACGGGCGCAACCAAAGTGTGTGGATGCCTTGATCCGCGCCTTCTCGACCCGCAGTTTCTCCAGGAAGAAGGCGCATTTGCCTTCGCCTGCGGCGATAAAGTTCCGGAAGTGGAAATAGGGGTTGAGGACGAACCGATTGATGAAGCGTTGATAGAAGGGCAGAGGCCAGCGGATCGAGCGGACATTGTATATCTCGATGAGGGCCACTAGGGCGACAGACTCGCCGGATTGAATCAGTTGTTGCGCCATTTCGAGCGCTAACGTTCCGCCGAGACAGTAGCCACCGAGCAGGTAGGGACCATGCGGCTGTAGCTGGCGAATCTCGTCTATATAGCGGCTTGCCACATCTTCGAATCGTCCGTCGACCGGAGAACGTCGATCGAGTCCGGCGGATTGCAAACCATAAACAGGTTGATCCGAGCCGAGGTGGGCAGCCAGGGAACGGTAAAGCAGGACGTTCCCTTCCGCGGCATGCACGAGGAAAAGCGGAGGCCGGTCACTCGATCGGGTGGATGGATTGATGGCTACGAGCGATTTCCAGTCTTCGGTCCGGCTGCCCCGGCTCAAGCGACTGGCGAGCGTGCTCGGGGTCGATGCCTCATAAAGTATCGCCAACGGAGCGGTGTATCCCAAATCACGCTGGATCAGGTCAAAGAGCTGCGCTGCGGCGATGGAGTGTCCGCCGAGAGCAAAGAAATCATCGTTGGGACCGATCTCGTGAACATCCAAAACGCGCCGCCAGAGTGGGATGAGTGCTTGGAGCAAGCCGGATTCCGAACGACCCGACGCGGGGATCGATTGTGATTCCGGGCGCGGTCCGGAGGACTGAGTCGAAACGTTCAAGCGGCATTCTTCAACCCGTGCTCGGTTTTCGTTCTGAGCGCGAATCACTTCCGGTCTGGAAGGGATATTCGTACGGCCGAGCCGAGCGAGATCCCGAACTTCTCGGGAAGGATCGTCTGCGAGATCCCGAAAGATAACGCCCAGCGCCGCGAGCCATTCTCTTATCGTGAGCTGTTCAAAGAGGCTTACATCGTAGTGGCAATGAAGTTCGAGACCTTCTTCGATTTCGATTGCGTTCAAATAGAATTCGAACGATTCGTAGCATTTGGGGTTGGATTCGTAATCGACTGTGAATCCAGATTTCGAAAGTTCTTGAAGCTTGAACTTTTTGGTGTTCGTAAGGCCGGCCGAGATTAAGGAAACGCCGGGGACGGGAGCAGCCGGATGCAGGTGTTCCAACAGACTTACTACCGTAAAGATGGAGTGGTCCTGGGCCGTGAGGAGCTCGCGTTGCAACCTGATGAGAAAAGCCCCGACGGCTTCGTGATCCCGTAATTCCACCGAGAACGGGAGAAGATTTACGCAATGTCCGACGAGACCGGGTTGCCCGATCGAAGGTTGTTCCGCCGTGGGCAGCGCAGTCACAAAACGACGTTGTTTGGAAAGACGAGCGAGAAGAATCGCGAAAGAACCGAGGAGCACTGTGAAGAAGCTACAACCCTGCCTGGCGGCCAGCGTTCTTAACTTATCGACCACTCGCGGCGAAACACGATGATCGAGGCGGCGGGCGACGAATTCGCGTCGTGAGCTTCGCTGGTGATCGGCCGGAAGAACGAGTACAGGAAATCCATCTTTGAATTTGGCGTGCCAATACTGGCTGGCCTCTCTGAATTCGTCCGACTGTTGACGTGCGTTTACGGCCTGAGCGTATTCGGCATAACTTCTCGCGGGCTCGAGAGAGGTGACTGAACCCGAGATTTCCTCCGCATACAAGGCGCAGAGATCATGAATTAGGACATCCAAAGACCAACCATCGCAGATGATGTGGTGGCCGGTGAAGATGACCGACGCGCGATCGGAATGGAGCAAGATGATTTGAGCACGAAGCAAGGGACCGCCTGGTAAGGGGAACGGCCGGGCAGTCTCGTCGGAAATCAGCTTGCGAAGACGGTCCTCTTGCTCCGGTGATCCTTTGATCGCGGAGAGATCGGTGACGGGGACTGGGATTCTGAGTTGGGAAACGATCTTCATCGAGAGCCCCGATTCATCGAAGCTTGCTCGAAGAGCATCATGCCGCTCAATCAGGCGTTCGATCGCACGCGACATCTTTTCGATCGAAATGGTTCCGGTAAAGTGAACAGTTACCGATTCGTTGTACGAAGCTGACAGACTCTCGGAAAGACGCGACGACAAAAAAATGCCACGCTGCGGAACGGTGGTTTCAACTTCGGCCGCCAGGGAATTCGACGGAGTGTATGGCAGCGAGCTCGCTTTCTGGTGATTGGGTATTGTGCTTGTTCCAGTATTCCTCCCACCGGCTGGACGATCGGCACCTGCTTTCTCGAGAAGCCCTAGCAAACGCGAAATGGTAAGAGATTGCTCGGCAATAACATCTTCGAGCACGCCCGTGCCCGTCGGCACATTCATTGGGACGTACGCAGACGAGAGGGGAACGCTGGATGGAGGAATGGGTGGAGGAGTCGACGTTTCTGCCGGGATGACAGCGGGAAGAGTGCCGTCAAGATGCGCCGCAAGCATGTCAACGTTCGGGAACTGATTCATGAGTTGACTGAAACTGACCTTGACGGAAAACTCCTTGCGGATCGCGAAGGCGACTTGGGTCAGGGATAGCGAATCGAATCCCTGCTCCACGAACGTGGAGGACGTGCTGATTTCCGAACGTGAGCGTCCTGAGACTGGCATGAGCAGGTCGAGTAAAAGTGAAGCGATGCGGTCTTTTCTCGAATCTGGGTGGGAGACGGCAGCACCTTCGACGACGCCAGAAACCGGCGGGGTGGAAGATAATCGCTCGTTGCCTGCTTCGCCTCCCGGGATATAGCTCGAATTGACTGAGCTTGGGGCGTCGAGCTCCGCAATCGCGGGATCTACCCAGAACCTCTGCCGCTCAAAGGGATATGTCGGTAGGGGTATGTGCTTGCGTTCTTCGTGGGCGTAGAACGCATCCCAGTCAACTTGCACGCCGTGCTCCCAGAGAGTACCAAGGGCGAAAAGCATAGTGGCCCACTCGGCGTTATTCTCCGGAGTGTCGGCAAGGGAAGGAATGGCCGTGCAGGGCTGGCTCGCCGTGAAATGCTGGCGAACCAAGGAGCAAAGAGTCGAACGAGGCCCACATTCCAGGAAGAGATCGAAGCCTTCCTCTTTAAGGTAGTGGATGGCTTTGGAAAATCGCACCGTTGCCCGCGCATGATTCGACCAATACGCAGGATCTGTGGCTTCGGCTGCCGTGATGGGGCGCCCGGTGACGGTGGAGACAAAAGGCTTCATCGGAGCGCGCAACCGGATTCTTGCAACGGCCTCGCGTAAAGACTCGACCATAGGATCCATCATTGCGGAATGGAAGGCATGGGAGGTATGCAGATGGCGAGAGACTATGTTCTCTGATTCGAGTTGCTTATGAAATTGACTAACATCGACTTCCGGCCCCGAAACGACACATAGGCGCGGGGCATTATCGGAAGCGATCTGAAGTGTGCCTGGAAGGACCTTTGCGATCGAGTCTGCGCCGCTACTGACCGCCAGCATGGATCCGCGCGGAAGATTCTGCATCAAGCGTCCACGCAGGGCGATCAAGGCGAGAGCTTCCTCAAGATCCCACACTCCGGCGAGCGTGGCGGCTACAAATTCGCCGATGCTGTGTCCGGCCATGATCGTGGGCTCGATGCCGATGCTCTGCCAGAAGCGCGCTAAAGCATACTCGATCACGAAGATCGACGGTTGAGTGAAGAAAGTATCCTGCAGCCAGGCCTGAGCGCTCTCTTGATTTCCACCGCCGTCTCGACTTTGCGGATAAAGAAGTGCACGCAGATCCCGTTCGAGGTGAGGAGTGAGGTAATCGCAGCAATCGTCAACAACTGCACGAAACAGAGGCTCGTCACGATACAGGTTCAGGCCCATATTTACGTACTGGGTACCTTGGCCTCCAAAAAGAAAGACGAGAGGAGGATCGCGTCGTTCGCATCGTCGCGTGGCGCAACGCGATGGGTTGGGTTGCAAAAGGAGTCTGGAGGCTTCGTGGGAATCGGCGGCCACCACGAAACGACGATGCGTCATTTGTTTGCGACCGGTTTGAAATGTATACGCCGCATCTGCGAAAGATTCTGGGGCAGCGTTCGCAAAATGGTGCGCCAGCGCCTGGCTGTAGTTGTCGAGGACCGGCGGACTCTTGGCAGAGAACGGGACAAGTTGGAGCGGACGCGAAGCGGTAGTGGTCTTGGGCGTGGGTGCTTCTTCCAGGATGACATGGACGTTGGTCCCGCCGAAGCCAAAGGAACTCACCGCGGCCCGGCGCACTTCTTCTCCGCGAGGGAATGGGATTAGTTTGTCGGCTATGAGAAAGGGGCTGTTCTCGAAATCGATCTTGGGATTGGGCCGTTTGTAGTGGAGCGTCGGGGGGATCAGGCCGTGATGCAAAACGAGGGCTGCTTTGATCAGGCCGGCAACTCCAGCAGCATTCGTCGGATGGCCGATGTTCCCTTTGATGGATCCGATATAGCAGAACTGCTTTTTGCTCGTCTTGCTCTCAAACACTTTTCGCAGCGCTTCGAATTCGATGGGATCGCCGACGGGAGTTCCCGTACCATGCGCTTCGATGTAGCGAATAGTGTCGACAGGGACGTTGGCATTCGACTGGGCCAAGGCGATCGCGTCCGCCTGGCCGTCTACGCTCGGCGCTAGAAACGATGCGGGACGTGCACCATTATTATTCCTGCCGGTACCGCGAATGAGCGCGTATATGGTGTCGCCATCGGCTAGCGCGTCGGAGAGCCGCTTGAGGATCACGACGCCGGCGCCGTCACAGAACATGGTTCCAGTGGCATCCGCGTCAAAGGGACGGCAGTGTCCGTCCTTTGCGAACGTGCCTCCTTCTTGATAAAGAAAGCCGCTCTTTTGCGGCACCGTGATGTCAATGCCGCCGGCAAGAGCGAGATCGCACTCGCGGTCGAGCAGCGAGCGATAGGCTTGATCGACCGCAAGAAGAGTGGTTGAACAGGCCGTATTGAGGCTGATCGCAGGGCCTCGGAGATCCAGGAGGTAGGCTGCGCGAAGTGAGATGTAGTCTTTTTGATTGCCATACTCGACGGCAAGTTTGCCTGCCATCGCTAACAGATCGGGATGGGTCAGGAGGTTGGTTGTGTAATAGTGATTGTCTCCTATTCCCGCAAAGACGCCGATGCGACCGTTGAAACGCTCTGGATCATATCCTGAGTTTTCGAGCGCATGGTGGGCGAGCTCGAGGAATACTCGCTGTTGGGGATCCATCACCCTGGCTTCAATGGGATTGATGCCAAAGAACGCGGCGTCGAAAAGATCGGCATCTTCGATCAGTCCACGAGCGCGTATATAGTCCGGATCGTTGCGCAGACTTGCTTCGATGCCAGGGCCCAGTTCTTCGGGTGTAAAAAAGGAAATCGATTCGACAGAATTACAGAGGTTACTCCAGAGTTGATCGAGATGCGCGGCGCCGGGAAAACGGCCCGTCATGCCGATTATCGCTACCACTTCTGTCGCTTGGCTGGCGCCTGCGTTCGTGTTGCGTTGCGATCCGCGCTGTCGACGGGCGCGCGTCTCAGATTCCGCCAGGAAGCTGGGATTTCCCTTGCTTTCTTTTTCTTCCAGAAATTCGGCGAGCTTGGCGATCGTGGTGTACTGGAAGACCTTGACGGCTGGAATGTAAGTGCCGAAACGAGTGTGATAGTGGCTCGTCATGCGGACTGCAGCCAGCGAATTGCCTCCGAGGTCAAAGAAGCTGTCGTCGATGCCGACCTCTTCTAATTGCAGCAACTCGCACCAGAGGGTGGCCAGTTGTTTTTCGACCGTTGTGCGCGGGGCGATGAAGTTCTGCGCAAGCAACGGCCGTTTGGCTTCCGGGCGCGGCAGAGCCTTGCGATCGAGCTTGCCGTTCGGTGTCTGCGGAAAGTTTTCCAGCCGTTGAAAGGTGGCTGGAATCATGTAGCCCGGCAAGGTAGTTTTCAGAGCCGCAATCAAGATGGAAGGGCTGATGACTGCGGTTCCCGTGTAATAAGCGACCAGCCGCTTTTCGCCGGGGCGATCTTCTCGAAGGGCCGCAACGCACCGTACAATCCCGTCGACTTTTTCAACCGCACTTTCGATCTCGCCCAGCTCGATGCGAAAACCATTCAGCTTTACTTGCTGGTCGAGGCGGCCAAGAAATTCAAGCTTTCCATCGGGACGACAGCGGACTTGGTCCCCGGTTCGGTAAAGACGAGCGCTGGGAGTTCCGCTGACGAGGCCTACAACAAATTTCTCTTCGGTAAGTTCGGGGCGTTTGAGGTACTCGCGGGCGAGCCCGGTGCCGCCAATCCAGAGTTCTCCTGACACTCCCGGAGAAACCAGCTGATTGTTGTCGTCGAGCACATGAAACTGCGTATTGGCGATGGGCGCACCGAGGGAGATGTCGTCTGCCGAGGTGATTCGTTCCGTCGAGGACCAGATTGTTGTCTCAGTGGGTCCGTACATATTCCACAGTTCCTGGCAACGAGGGAGCAATTGGCGCGCGAGATCGGCGTTCGTTGCCTCGCCACCGCAGAAAATTCGGAGATCGCTCTTCCCTGCCCAGCCGTTCTCTAACAGCATTCGCCAGGTCGTTGGCGTTGCCTGCATCACCGTTACGGCGTTTTCAGCGAGCAGCGTTTGCAGTTCGGTAGCGTCTGCAGATTGCTGCGCGCTGGCTATTACGATCTTGGCGCCGCACACGAGAGGAAGAAGCAGTTCGAGGATCGAGATGTCAAACGAGGTCGTCGTCACCGCCAGGAGAGTGTCAGACGCAGTGATTCCCGGCGTTTCCGCCATGGACAACAAAAAGTTGACCAGAGCACGACGCGGGATCATAACGCCTTTGGGATTTCCCGTAGAACCCGAAGTGTAGATGAGATAGGCGAGGTGTTCCGGCTTAGAAATCAGGGGTAAGTTTGCCGCTGGTTTCATGGAGAACGAGTTCTGGACTTTGTCGACGACAATGACTTGGCCGACTGTTTCCGGCAGACTGTCTTGCAGAGAAGATTGAGTCAGAAGGAAAGCAACTTCAGAATCGTCTACCATGAACTTGAGACGTTCCGTTGGAAACCTCGGATCCAGCGGCAGATAAGTAGCACCAACTTTGAGAATAGCGAGGAAGCTTACGACCGAATCGAATGAACGGTCGAGATACGCGCCAACCACGGTTTCCGCGCAAACGCCTCGTTCTCGCAGGAAGTGCGCCAAACGATTGGAACGGGAGTTCAGCTCTTTGTACGACACTTGCTGGCCATCCATCATTAAGGCGCAAGCGTCGGGCGTACGCTCGACTTGATCTTCAATCAACGCCTGGGGGCCTCGCGCAAGAGGGTAGTCCCGCCGCGTCTCGTGGTGAGGAAAAATCACTCGCGTGGTCATCTCCATACTCCCACGAGCAACTTACGATCCAATGAAAGGCACCATTTTGACTTGTGGTTGCGGAATAAGTTGTTTGTTTAGAGTTTGTCACGCAGAGGTTCAAGAGGTGTGTGATATTCGTCACGCCGTTAGAAAACATTATGTGACGTCCATCACACAGAGGAGATGAACATGAGTGGAAATAAAGTTCCACACCAGATCTGAACGCTGAACAGCGGCGATTCCAGTTTAGCTGTATACATGGGTTCGTAAGTCAGACAAGGGAACGTCAGCGCAGAGCGAAGCACGGTAGCCGTCTGCGACTCTGAGGTCGGCGAGAAACCACTGTCTACCGACCTCGGTGTTTCCTGAAATCTCTTCGATTGAAGGATCGAGGGCTGGATGGGTAGTCACTGAAAAATCTGTCAGTGCAAAAGAGAGACCATCGCCCCTAGCCTTGAGGAACGATTCCTTACGGGTCCAGCATGCGAAGAAGCCAGAGAGGTGAAGAGACTTCGGCAGAGCCTCGAGGGTGGCCCGTTCGCGCTTCGAGAAAAATCTCTCCGCGAGTGCGGCGTGGTCGATGTCGTCTCTGATTTTCTCAATGTCGACGCCTAATTGGCTTTTACTTCCAATGGCGATCAGCGCGGTAGTTCCCGAATGGGAGACATTGAATTGCAGGCCTCTGGGATTTTGGTCTGCAATGAGCTGAGGCTTGCCTCTGGAGCCATATTCGAAATGAATCTCGGCCGCGGGAATACCAAGACAGCGTGCCAGCAAGTTCCGTAGGGCGGAGCGACATCGAACGAAGTGGACGCGGTCTTTTTCGAAGTGAAAGCGGCTGGCGCGTGAACTCTCGTCCGGGGACAAAATGCAGGTGGGGGAGCCGTGCGGTTCGGGTTGATCGAGACACACCTTCCAGATATCAATGTGTTCGACCGGAAAGGCGATCTGCGAGGGGGACTCGGACCACGAACCCGGGTGCGGCGAATCAGTCAATGCCATGATCGTCGGTCTTTGGTCTTTTCGAAAATTGCGACCGACTCATTGTAAACTCATGTTTCATGGATCCGGTTCCGGGCCATGGAATCCTTGGCCATGTCCAATCGCTAGTCGGGTTCCCCTACGTTTCGCCAAATAAATGTGTTAACCCGATGACAAACGTCACCTAGTCTCCAACTGTGATTTCGGGATTGAGTGTGCCATGCTGTTAGGGATGCCGTCTTTCAGCATTATTATTGCTACATATAACGACTGGAAGGAACTCGAGGGCTGTCTCGACTCGTTGACGCTGCAGATTGACGGACCAGATTTCGAGGTGGTCGTGGTAGATGATGGGAGTTACGAGTCGGCTCCCGAAGTCATACTTGAAAGAATACGCGGGCTCACGTCGAGGCTTGTGACGCAGATGCATGCGGGAATTTCGGCGGCGCGCAATCACGGCATTCGAATCTCCCGGGGATCGACTTTGCTGTTCGTCGATGCAGACTGCCGGCTGCAACCCGGTTGCCTGGCCGCTCTCTCCGCGACAGTCGTTGCGTCGCCCCAACAGAACTATTTTCAACTGCGACTTGTCGGAGATTGCGGGCGATTGGTGGGCAAAACCGAACATCTGAGGCTGATCACACTGCAAAAGCAGCTGCTCGAGTCGGACGGACGCATACGATACCTCAATACCGCAGGATTTGCGGTTCGTCGCGCAGCCGTGGCTGTGGAGAGTGGTTTGTTCGATGAATCGGCAATTCGTGCCGAAGACACTCTATTACTCGCCAATCTGATCGAACGTTCGGAGCTCCCCTTCTTTGTTCCGGATGCTATCGTGCGACACGATGTTTGTTTGTCTTTGAGCGATTGCCTGCGCAAGGATATTCGATCGGCGTGGGTCGAGGGCGCGACATACGCGCGGATCAAGTCGCGAGGCATCAATGTTCGAATGGGTCACCGCGATCGATTAAAGCTGCTGGTTTCGATGTGGCAGACTTCTCGGCTATCGTCGATCGGAAGATTGGCGTGCCTTTGCCTGATCCTCAGGCAATCGTCGAGCCGAACGACATCTCTTGTTTACCGATTACTCCATCATCGTGTCGGAGCGCCAAGATCGAAAGCTGCTTCTGTAAAAGGAATTCTATGAGAGATTGCCGCCAGTTCTATATCGGTGGGGAGTGGGTGAACCCCGCTGCAAATCATGACTTTGCCGTCATCAATCCTGCCACCGAAGATCGCGTCGCCACGATATCTTTAGGGGCTGCTGCAGATGTGAACAAGGCGGTGGCGGCGGCCAAACGGGCTTTTGATTGCTATTCGGAGACGCCGGTTGAGGGACGGTTGGCGCTCTTGCGCCGCATCGTTGATATCTACCAGTCGAAGATGGACGAAATGGCTGCGACGATTTCGCTGGAAATGGGCGCTCCGATAACACTCGCTCGCAAGGCGCAGGCTCCGGCCGGTCTCGCGCATTTTCTTGAAATCGTGAAGGTGCTCGAACACTACCAGTTCGAGGAGACAAAAGGTTCGATGTTGATGCGCCAGGAGCCGGTCGGAGTTTGCGGGCTCATCACTCCCTGGAACTGGCCGATGAACCAGATCGCCTGCAAAGTGGCCCCTGCACTTGCGGCGGGATGCACGATGGTGTTGAAGCCGAGCGAGATCGCGCCCCTTTCCGCCTATCTTTTTGCCCACATCCTTCATGAGGCGGGATTGCCGGCAGGTGTTTTCAACCTCGTGAACGGCGATGGGCCCACGGTGGGTTCCGCGATCTCGTCGCATACGGACGTTGCGATGGTGTCGTTCACGGGATCGACGCGCGCCGGAGTGTCAGTCGCCGTCAACGCGGCTGCGACGGTCAAGCGGGTGACTCAGGAATTGGGCGGGAAATCCGCCAACATTATTCTGGAAGACACCGACCTCGCAAAGGCGGTGGTACAGGGCACGGATGCATGTTTCCGCAATAGTGGGCAGTCCTGTGACGCGCCAACCCGCATGTTAGTTCCGAGCAAAAGCATGAATGCCGCTGCGGAAGCGGCCCAGAAAGCGGCAGAGTCGACAATTGTGGGCGACCCGTCGGGCGCGGAAACGGCGCTCGGGCCGCTTTCGAGCAGGGCGCAGTTTGAGAAAGTACAAAGAATGATTGCGGATGGCATCAAGGAAGGCGCCAAGGTGGTGGCGGGTGGGGTCGGGCGTCCCGATGGCTTAACGAAGGGATACTTCGTAAAGCCGACCGTATTCTCAGACGTAAGGAACGACATGACAATCGCGCGCGAGGAAATCTTTGGCCCCGTGCTCTGCATCATTCCGTACGAAAACGAAGAGGATGCCATTCGAATCGCGAACGACACGCCCTACGGGCTTTCGGGTTATGTAACGTCGGATGATCTCGAACGGGCACGTCGAGTTGCCAAACGGATTCGAGCGGGCAACGTTCACATCAATGGGGCGCGCCTTGATTTTGGAGGTTGTTTCGGAGGTTACAAGCAGTCGGGTAACGGGCGCGAATGGAGCGTTGCCGGACTCGAGGAATTCCTTGAACTGAAGGCTGTCTTTGGCTATACCGCAGCCAAGAAATGAGTTACCTTCGGTCACTTCCAAACACGATAAACTATCGCGATAATTGAAGCATCCATTGCGAAGGCCATTATCTGGGTTTCAATGCTGCCGCGGTCGACTGAATCACGGGTATGGGGTACGGTTTTGGGTTCGTGAGCCATGAGTTAAGGCGACCTCGCCGTAGGGCTTCCGGGTCTCGACGCTTAAAACTTCAATTCCTTCCCGTGTTTGCCCGCTACAGTCATTGAACCAGGGTACGCGGCTCGGTCCGCGGGGAAAGCGAGTTATCTAGTGACAGTCGGAAAATCGTGGTCGAAAACCTGGACATTTTTCGAAGGCGAATGGCACGAAGGCAACATAGGGATTATGGGCCCGAGAACTCATGCCGCGTGGCTCTGTTCGATGGTCTTCGATGGGGCAAGAGCGTTCGAGGGGGTTACTCCTGATCTCGATCTGCATTGCGCGAGGGTCAACGATTCTGCGAAAAAACTCTACTTAAAACCTGTGGTCCCGCCGGAAACTTGGATCCGACTGGCTCGCGAAGGGATCGCCAAATTCGAGAAGGATGCTGCACTTTATATCCGACCGATGTATTGGGCGGAAAAAGAAGGGCCTTGGGTGCAGAACCATGATCCCGAATCAACCCAATGGTGTCTCTGCATTTACGAGGCTCCGATGCGGACGCCCAAGGGATTCTCTGTCACGCTCTCTCCCTTCCGCAGGCCAACTCTTGAGACGATGCCGGTGGACGCGAAGGCGGGATGCCTTTATCCCAACAATTCGCGGTCGCTTTTTGAGGCGCAGTCCAGGGGATTCGATAATGCCATCGTATGTGACATGCTGGGCAATGTGGCAGAGCTTGCCACATCGAACATCTTCATGGCGAAGGATGGCGTGGTCTATACTCCGGTCGCTAACGGAACATTTTTAGCCGGAATTACACGTCAGCGCGTGATCGGCCTGTTACGAAAAGATGGCGTTACGGTGATCGAGAAGGTTCTCACTTATCAGGACTTCGAAGGCGCCGATGAAATATTTGCGACGGGAAACTACTCGAAAGTCGTTCCTGTGACGAAAATCAGCGATCGGACACTGGCATTTGGTCCGATTTATAACAGAGCCCGCGAACTCTATTGGGCGTTCGCCCACTCATGACTGGACGCCGCGCAATTCGCGATCGTGCAAGCCGAGGTGCAGCATGAAGTATCCGCCAGCCATCTCGACCATCGACACGCTGACGGCGATCTGGAAGCAGGTGCTCCGACTCACATCGGTCGAAGCGGATGATAACTTCTTCGATGTCGGCGGCGATTCTTCTCTCGCGCTCGAACTGTTTAACCAAATTGCGCTGTGTTGTGGATGCGAATTGCCCCCGGTGACGATCTACCACGCGCCGACGATCGCGGCTCTCGCACAGCTGATCGAGCATCCGACGGCACCCCGAGTTCCGGCTATCGTTCAACTAAAAGCAGGCTGCGAGCCACCCGTTTTTATCGCGCATGGTTTAGGGGGAAGCGTCATCGATTTTTATCAGGTTGTAAAGTACATCGAGACGCCGCGGGCGATCTACGGTTTGCAAGCAAAGGGCATTGACGGCGTCGAGGAACCGTTTGATCGGATCGAAGATATGGCGCGTTTCGCCCTGGACGCCGTGCGCGAACTGCAACCTCATGGACCCTATTCTTTGGTCGGCTTCTCGCTGGGTGGATTAGTCACACTCGAGATGGCGCAACAACTGGTCGCCAATGGCGAGAAGATAGGTTTACTCGCCATGCTGGATTCCTATCCGCACATGAGCTACCTTTCGCGAGAGCAGCAGGCTCGACTCTGGATGCGGCAAACCTGGCGACGTATCTCGCGTCGACTGCAGTGGCTTGGAGTGAAGCCTCCTTACGAAACTGCGGTGGAGGTTGCCCCCTCACCGACTCTTCAACATTTTCGAGAATGCTCTTATCGGGCACTGGAACGCTATCAGCCGAGGTTCTATCCGGGCACGATTCACTTCGTGCGCGCAGCGATTCCAACGGACTTCCCTGCCGATCCGGCGGAGGCTTGGTCGGGTCTTGCGAGTGAATTCCTAGTTCAAACAGTTGCGGGCGACCATTTGGGAATTATGACCAAACAGTTTCAAAGCCTTGGTACAGCGATCTCCAGCTTTCTGTAAGCGTCGATTCTTCCGGCGAAGCGCGAGGTTGCGTCCTGTCCGAAAGAACTGCATTCCCTTCCGAGTCAACCGGAACAACACAAACGTACCCCTCTTGCGCTTGCCGTAGAGGCGACCGAATCATTGGAACCCAATTTGCCGGGCGCGGCGCGCCATGCATCTTGTTGAGTACAATCGTCAAAAAGCCTACTGGTAGCGCCTTCTGACGAACTCGCGGCAGATAAAATGAGACCTGCAGAATCAATCTCAAGTGAACGAGTCGGGATAAAAATCGCGTTTGCTGCCTCAAAATGCACTATTCATTCTTGACAATCTTTCGAACATATAAGAAGCTTCAGGCACTCTGGTACGGCCTCCCCCCCACGAGCCTACCTATACGTGAACCCCCAATTTTTCACTTTAGAAAGGCAAACTGGAAACCATGGGAAACGAATCGAAGTCGGTATCAAGGGCAAAAGCGACAATTTTCGGGGCTGCTTGCGTGGTAACACTCCTTCTCTCAGTCTCGCCGGCATCCGCGCAGACCTTCGGCGTAATTCACAACTTCACGGGTGGCAAAGACGGTGGCGTTCCGACGAGTGGATTCACCGCCAACGGCAAAGTCTTCTATGGCACGGCAAGCGTTGGGGGAACGTCCAACCAAGGAGTCGTATTCAGGATCAACGAAGCCGGAGTTGAGACAGTGCTGCACAATTTTACGGGCGGCTCGGATGGGGCCAATCCTGAGGATGCGTTGTATCGCGCCAAGGGCGGCATTTTGTATGGAACAACCAACGGCGGCGGGGCAGCGGGAGTGGGCACGGTGTTCGAACTCCAAGACAAGCAGGAAACAATTCTATATAGCTTCGCCGGAGGAACCGACGGAGCGCATCCCATCGCCGGGTTGGTCGCGGACGCGACCGGGAATCTCTACGGGACGACGAGCCAAGGCGGGACGAGCGGTAATGGCACGGTTTTCGAACTCGCCGCTCCCAAGACCAAAGGCGGAGCGTGGACTGAGACTGTGCTCTACAGTTTCGGGACTGGCGCAGACGGTTCCGATCCGGTGGGCGGCGTGAGTTTGGATGCGGCAGGTAATCTTTACGGGACAACTGCCGGCGGCGGGCAGTATGGATACGGCATCGTGTATCAATTGAAGCCGGGAAGTCCCTGGACGGAAAACATTCTGCACGAGTTCGAAAATGGAAACGACGGATCGGTGCCATATACGAGCTTTGTGGCAGACAAGGCAGGTAACTTTTATGGCGCCGCGACGCAGGGTGGCGTAAACGGAGGTGGCACGGTTTTTGAACTCACGCCTTCGCAAGGGACTTGGAATTTTAATGTCGTTTACAGCGTCCCGGGATGGGGCATTTCGGGAACTTTCCGAAATCTGGTGCTTGATACCGCAGGAAACATTTACGGCACAACGCACTGCGACGGGGCCTACAACGCGGGAACCGTTTATGAACTGACACCATCCGGGGGGAGCTGGACGTACAATTTGCTTTATAACTTTACCGGTGGTACTGACGGCCAGTACTCGGTCAGCAATCTGGTCGTCAATCAAGGGAAGTTGTATGGCACGACTTTGTACGGCGGCTCGAATGGAAACGGAGTCGTCTATGAGGTCACACCCTAGTAGTCGGGGCAAGCTCGAGCCTGCTAAAGAGTCCGCAGGAAGTTTAAGATGTCTTGAATCTGCACCGGGTTGAGCATTTTGAAGTCGCGAATCACGGTATCGGCCTCCGAGCTGCAATCTGGCTTCGGAGGCCGATTCTCTTGTTGGTTGGAACACTCTCCGGTCTGAGTATTGCTCGAACTATGGTCTTCGATCGCTTGCAACAAGTCTGACGTGCGTCCGTCGTGCAAAAAGAATAGACGCTTCCCGAGACCCCACAATGGGGCGGTCCGGAATTGATTCGCACCAGCTGCGCCTTGAGAGATACCGTCTGCCAGACCTGGCCCCATGTGATGGAGAGCAAAATCGGAGTAGGGGTAGTACCAAACCTTGTTCAGGACAGAATACTTCGATGCCGCCGTCTGGAGCGCGGGCGAATGACACAGTGCACATCCCACCTTCTCGAACAATGCCGCGCCCTTCTGCGACGATGGCGTCGATGGCGCGGGCTTGGGTGGCGCCAAGAGCCTCACGAAAGCGGCGAAGTTAACAATATCCGACGACATTTCGGATACGGTTCCGGTGGGGCTTCCGAAATTCGGACTCTGGGCATCTGGATTCGAAATGTTGCTTGAATCCTCGGGAGTTTCATTGAATAAACAGCCGGGTGCCGCGTCGCGCTCATTTGTAAACAGTTCGTTCGAGACACCTTCTTCTACGATCGCGGCCTCGGCAGCCGCCATCAGCAGCGATTTGTTTTGAGCCTTCCAGCCGAAACGTGTAATCGAACCGTCATTTTGACTGATATTGAACGTCCCAGCGATGCCAAGTTTTAATCTCGCTGCGGCTGTGGCCGCCAAATTTGCGCGCAGAGTTTCATCGGCGGTGTTCTCGACCAGCCCCAGCCCAAACAAGGGGGTTGGAATCCGAAAAACGATGTTGTTGTCAGCAATCTGTTGCGCGAAGTCTGGTTGCTTTAAGTCGCATCCTTTGGCATCGGAGCGGCCGGCGATCGTGTACATGGCATGAACGTCGCCGTCGGGAGATCCGTCGCTCTTTCGCACAAACCGAGCCACCAGCACAGGACTACGGAGGGTGATAAAGGGAGGGACGGAATTGGTAGCTCCATCGAGCGTCGCGAGGGCAAGCTGCGGATTCGGATGCGGTTCGTCGGGAGCGCTGAGTCCGGGACTGCTACCGCCGGCAGTCGGCTGCGCATGGCACATGGCGCAATCGTTGCCATTAAAAGTTGGCCCCAAACCTTTTCCCTTTTCAATCGTACCCGAGACTGAAATCGGTCTGGCGAAGCGCAGAAACGCGTGACTGAAAAAGGAGAGTTCGGTAGGGGTGAGATTGAGATACGGGCCGCCCGCGCCCGGTGCTCCAAGCCGCGGTCCGGGGTCCTTTTGGGCCACAGCGCTGATGGAGGCCAGCAAAATGGAAACACCGATAAAAAACAGTGCGCGAATTTCCTTGGACGATTTCATTTCAGGTCTTGCAGTCTCAACATCCAGTTTCGTGGAAAGCTTTGCCGGGAGCGAATAGTCCTCAGATGCGTCTTGCTAAGGAAAATCTCTCATGCTCGACGCACCGCGACAAGAGAAATTGGGAATCGTTTGGATATACTCATTCTTCGAACCAGCGATGGTCACTGGCTTTAAAATCCTTATTAAGGACTTGCGATGAACGGGGCGGAAAGCCTAGTCCGTACACTAGTGGCGGCCGGAGTTGACACGTGCTTCGCCAATCCGGGCACCTCGGAGATCCACATCGTCGCAGCGCTTGACCGCATCAGCGAAATGCGCTGCGTGCTCGGTCTTTTTGAAGGCGTGGTAACTGGCGCCGCGGATGGCTACGCGCGAATGTCCGAGAAGCCGGCTTGCACTCTTCTTCATCTCGGACCCGGCCTCAGTAATGGTCTCGCGAATCTACACAACGCAAATCGCGCACAGGTTCCGATCGTCAACATCGTAGGGCAACACGCTACGGATCATCTCAAGTATGACACGCCGCTAACGTCTGATATCGAAGGGATCGCGCGGCCGTACTCGAAGTGGCTTCGAACGTGTCACGCTTCTACTGAACTGGGGCGTGACGCCGCAGATGCAGTCATGGCAGCGCGCACGGCACCTGGGCAAATTGCGACGCTCATCGTTCCAGCCGATGTCGCCTGGGGAGAAGGCGGTTCCGTGGCTCCAAGTCCCACGCTTCCGAAGCCTGCGGTGCCAAACCAACAAGCCATCGAACACGCAGCCTCAATGCTGCGATCGGGACTCAGGACTGCGATCCTCATTGCTGGAAATGGATTGTATGGCAAAGGGCTTCTCACGGCCGGGCGCATCGCAGCCGCTACGGGAGCCAAACTTCTCGCTCCATATCCGATCACTCGTCTACAACGTGGTGCGGGATTGCCCAGAGTCGAACGCGTCCAATATGTTCTCGAGCCGGCTATCGAGCAGTTCAAAGAATTTCCCCAAGTGATTTTGGTGGGAGCACGAACTCCTGTCGCCTATTTCGCTTATCCGGGCAAGAGCAGCGTTTTCACGCCGCCCGACTGCGCGATTTTCAGCCTGGCCTCTCCCGGAGAAGACTACGTTGGCGCACTCGAGGCGTTGGCGAGTGCGTTGTCACTGCACGGAGAAGAGATGCAGGCGGAAAAAGCTACCAGGCCGCTTATGCCGAGCGGCGAGATTACCCTGGCCGGACTTGCAGCGGTAGTCGGTGCTTTGCTTCCCGAGAATGCGATCGTGATCGATGAATCCATGACTTCGGGACGTGGATTGATGGCGACAACCCATGGCGCACCTCCTCACGATTGGCTCGCAAACACCGGAGGCTCGATCGGCATTGCCATGCCACTGGCCGTTGGCGCTGCGGTAGCCTGTCCGCATCGACGTGTTTTGTGCCTGAGCGCCGACGGAAGCGGCATGTACACGCCACAGGCCCTGTGGACGATGGCAAGAGAAGGACTGAACGTGACGATCGTTGTATTTGCCAATCGGGACTACGCTGTCTTGAAGCGGGAGTTTTCGTACCTGGGCAAAGGAGACCCCGGAGTGCGCGCGACCGCAATGTTCGAGATCGGACATCCCGATCTCGATTGGACACTTTTGGCAAAGGGAATGGGAGTGCCGGGCATCCGCGTGGATTCGCTGGATGCATTTGGGAAGGCGTTGCGCGCGGGGTTAGAGAGCGAGGGACCGATGCTGATCGAAGTGCCGCTGTAGGGGTGGACAGGATGGATCGAGAGCCGCTCGACAGTCATTGAAGTGCGCCGGAAATCTGTATCGGCTTCTCCATCTCAGCACCTCACAAGTAATCAAATGATCTAGTGATCATCACTTCATCGATTGATCCTGCTGACCAAAAGAAAACGCGCCCGTTGATCACGGGCGCGTCTTTCAATCGGACATCGATAGTCCAGCGATCTTACGGGGCGAAGTACCCATTGATATCCAGGTACAACGAGGTCTGGTTCTGCGTGTAAGCGTCGATGTAACCGTTCGTAGTTGACACCACTGCTCCGTTTGACATAACTGAGCCGTCGACGTCATTTAACGACGACGTACCCGGTTGGGAAACCCCATTCGCCCAGAAAACCATGTATCCCGTATAACCATAGGACGGAGAGATTGTGGCGTTGAGAACATAGTCCTGCGCGGCTGCTGGAAGCTTACAGGACGAGCCCTCAATGTTGAGCACGGTCGATTGGTTGAAGGTGTAGCCGTTCAAGATGCGGCATCCAGGAAACGGATACAAGGAGAGGCCGCCGGAACCTGCAGGCGCATAGTATCCATTGATATCAATGACCACGTTCGTATTGCCGGTTGGCAACAGGTTGATTTGACCACCAGTGCCCGCCCCGACGATAGCCGTATTCGCCAGTGTAGTTCCGGTGGGCGCGTTCAGCGTGGAACTCGCCGGCTGGTTTTGTCCAGTAGGCCACGCGTACAAGACGTTCATCGGACCATTCGTCGGCTGAACCGTGATATTGACAGAGTAGGCCTGAGCCGCGGATGGCACACCGCAACTGCCAGCGACTGAGAAGGCGTGTGTTTGTCCACCCGTCAGATATGTGGGGTTAACGGTTCGGCACGGAGCCACTGGATAGAAGGCAAGAGCTGAGCTATTGCTAGCCGGCACGAAGTAACCAGTGACGTCGATCACCAGGTTCGTGTTCTGCGATGCATAGACTGACACTCCTCCCGAGGTACCAGCAGCGACAATTGCTGCATTGGCTTTGACGCGACCGTCGAACGAAGTGAGCAGAATCGTACCCGGTTGGGCCTGTCCTGTCGGCCAAACGGTGATCGATCCCAGCGGTCCCGGCGGAACCACGGTGAAGTTGAGTGCATACGCTTGGGCGGTCGCCGGGATATTGCAAGCACTGCTTGGAATCGCAAAGCTGCGACTAGAACCACCGGCGAGGATCGGTCCGCCGAACGGTCCATTGGCATTCCGCGTATCCGCGACGCGGCAGGGAGCGACAGGAATATATCGTAGTCCGGCGCTTGCGCTGTTACCCAGTCCGATCGCGAGGAAGATTACGTTGCGGTTGAAAGGCAGCTTTACGCTCGCCAACGTCTTGCCGGACGTGAGATTGAGAGTATATCCATAAACATTAACCGCCAGATTCTGGGTTTGTCCGTTCGGAGCGATGCGGTTCGAAGCCGCCAGCACCGTTGTTTCTCCAGTGAAGCCCTGCGGGTTCGCCCAGTCACTGAAATTCTGTGTAAAGGTGCTGCTGGTTCCATCGGAGTAAGTGACAATGACGGTTTGGTTGTATTGCGCTCCGTTGGCACCGGCACCGAGCAAGTAGAGCTGGTTGTATTGTCCTGAGAGCGCTACCGTCTGCGCGATGACCGCATCCAACGCGTTTGGCGGACCAAGAGTATAGACGAGTCCCTGGTAGGTCGCCGAGGTGCCGAGTGTGCTGGAGTTGTAGGCGTACGAGTCGTTGTCGAAACCACCACTCTTCGGAGGATTACCGACAGTAGCTATACCGTAAATGTTGTAATAGCTGCTGAGATTGACGACAGAGCCGCTTCCCGTAGTGATGGTGTAGGTCCCGACGGCCACCGCACTATTGTTATAGTTCGGCGCCACGGCGATTGCCTCGATGGTGGTGGTCGTATTCACTGGAATCGGTGTGCTGTAAACCGAAGAACTGGTGTTGGGCGCCGTGCCATTCGTTGTGTAATAGATGACCGCGCCCGCAGTTGCATCGGACAGTTTTACTGATTGGGGCGAACTATAAGTCCCGGGCGCCGGGCTGAAAGTTGGTGTCGCAGCGGCTGGCAAGTTGATGGTGTAAGTGCCGACCGAGACCGGGCTGTTACCGTCGCCTCCAACCACCGCGATCGCCTCAATTGTGGTAGTCGCGCTTACCTGAATCGGCGAACTGTATACCGAAGAACTGGTAGTTGGTGTCGTACCGTTTGTCGTGTAATAAATCGTAGCACTCGCGTTCGCGTCAGAGAGCGATACTGATTGAGGCGAAGAGTACGTGCCCGGAGCGGGAGTGAAGGCGGGCGAAGGAGCCTGCGGCAAGATCGTGTAAAGACCATTGGCGACATAACTGTTGTTGTAGCCGCTAACGGCGGCGATCGCCTCGATGGTGGTGGTGGCGGTCACCTGAATGGGTCCGCTATACACCGCAGAGCTCGTGGTGGGCGTCGTACCATTCGTGGTGTAGTAAATAACCGCGTTCGGATTAGCGTCGGAAATCGTTACGGTTTGCGAAGGGCTGTAAGTTCCGGGGGTGGGGCTGAAGGCTGGTGTCGGAGAAGGCCCCGTTGGCAGCAGAGGGTCGATCCCATCCAGCGAAATTAGCAGGCTGTCGTAATTGAAAATGTAACCGGCGGGAAGTGTCTCGTCGGGATTCTGAATCCCGATGACTACGTATCCTGGCTGTCCCGCTCCATTTGCCGGGCATGTCAATGTAGTGCCAACCTGAACCGGGGGGTTGGCATTGTTATAGAACTTCATCGTATGGTTTCCACTGGTGTTGTAGACCATTTCAACCCAATACCATGTGTTCCGAGCCAGAACGACATTGCCGGTGCTTGTCCCGCTGTAGCACTCGATCTCTCCAAACCTCTCCGCACCATTGCTAAACTCGTGCAGAGATACATAGTCTCCCTGGCCAAGGACGGCGAAATCATCGACCGAAGTATTGTCGGTCGCCGGAAGATTGGAGTAGTACCAGGCGCCGGCGGAAACAGAAGCGCCCGTGGACAAAATTCCT
>Ga0182012_10000458_pt1 | contig 45450 bp, 37 predicted proteins | sample 612S2SmetaG_FD_120486 | JGI IMG/M metagenome (GOLD analysis project Ga0182012, IMG submission 120486) | Permafrost microbial communities from Stordalen Mire, Sweden - 612S2S metaG | ecosystem: Environmental > Terrestrial > Soil > Wetlands > Permafrost | place: Sweden: Stordalen | collected... | reverse complement strand
CGGCGTCTCCTGGGCCGCCGGTATGCGCGTCAGGCGCTGCGCCGCCCTGGGATCCCGCACCATCAGGGAAGCAGCCGACGTGAAGATGTGCTTGACCTTGGTGAACGGAATGAGGGCGATGAAGGTGAGCGCCACAAGCCCGTGAAACCACCAGAGCGAGAGCCGCAGCACGCCGCCGCCATGCGCCGTGAGGCCGGCGGATTCGAGCGCCTGCGCGACGATGGCGCCGACGGGCGACCACCAGCGCGTGTCCCATACCTCGGGCTCGGCGTGGAGCCATACCAGGCGCGCGGCTTCGAGCAGGAATCCCGTGAAGCCGATGATGACCAGCGTCCAGAGAAACGCCCAGTCCTCGCGCCGGTACCCGGGACGCAGGAAATCGGGGTCGCCGAGCGCGCGGTCGGGCCGCGCATAGTTGAGCTTGGGCAGCTTCATCCAACCGCGCCGATACATCATGTAGAGCAGGCCGCCCAAGAGGGCGATGCCGGCGATGTCGAGCACCAGCGAGAAGATGAGATAGAACCTGCCCTGCCAGAAGCGGATGCCGAACAGGGGTTCGAGGATGTCGTATTGCAGCGTGATGGTCGCGGTGCCGAGAAACAGCAGCGCGAAGCCGTAGAAGATGAGCCGGTGCGCGCCGCCCGCCGCCTGATCGCGTCGATCGACGGTGCGGTGGCTCAACACCTTCCCCACCATGTCCGCGGTCCGGGACCAGAGGCTTCCGTCGAGCGCCAGCGCGGCGCCGCGACGGTACTTGCGGATCTGGACATACACGCCCCAGCAGAAGATGCCGATGGCGGTATACCCCAATGCATAGAAAAGCCGCACTTCGGCCGTCGGAAAAGCCTCGAATAGAATTCGAGTGACAGCGTCAGTGCGGCTCACGGACCCGAAGGCTCCTAGGTCTTGTACTCGAGCTCGAACCGGGTGCCGGGCACATACGCCGTGCCCCACACGGCGACCTCGCGCTTGTAGGGCAGCGGCAGCTGGGCGTTGGGCTCCTCGATCTCCCGCGCCAGCCTGTGTCCGGAGAAGGTCGCGTCCGCGATCAACCGCGGTGCTTCTGCGTCGCCGATGAGGTAGACGTTCTTCACGCCGTTCTTTTCCCAGTCGCCCTGGCGCTGCTTGATCTCGCGGAACAACAGGTCGTTCGAGTGTCGGCCCGTGACGAGAATCAGCGAGTCGAACTCCACCCAGCGGTGGCTCTTGTTGGGCTCGCGCGGAATGTGGCCCACGCCGCGATAGGTGCGTTTGGATCCGTCGCCCCAGATGTCGTACACCTGCAGCTTCCCCTTCTCGATCTTGCTGGCGAAGGCGTTGTGCATCTCGTGGATGTGAAGCTCATGGAGCCTGCGCATCATGTTCGGGTATTCGAGCGTGAAATGCATGTAGTTGGCGAGATGCACGCCCGTCACGATGGTCACCTCGTGACCGGCCACAGCCAGCTTCTCGGCGAGACTCGGCGCCATGAAGTAGGTGTCTGCGTTCAACACCACCACACGCTTGCCGATCTTCTTTTTCCCCTCGAGGACCTGTTCGGGGGTGAGTTGATCCGGCTGCGATGCATCGGCGCCGGGGATGGGATCATGCGTCAGGCAATTCGTGCCGTCGGTGTTCCACGAGGAGCCCGTGGCGATGACGATCTTTTCCGCGCCGTAGGTGATGGCGCCTTCCGCGCTCATGGGCTTCTGATTGAGCGCGACCTGGCTTTGCCTGTTCTTCTTGACCAGCTTGCCGATCTGAAGCTCCCGGTAATCGCGGTGATAGCCCCATTCGCCGAGGCCGGGAAGCGTCGCGACGGCATTCAAATGGCCGCCGACCTTGGCGGCGGTATCGTACAAATGGACCGCATAGCCCCGCTCCATCAGCACGCGCGCGCATTCCGCGCCCGAGGGCCCGGCGCCCACCACCAGCACGGAATCCTCCGAACCTTTCTTCGGGAACTTCTCGGGATGCCAACCGCGCCGATACTCCTCGCCCGCAGTGGCGTTCTGCGTGCAAATCATCGGGGGGCCGCCGATCTCCCAGCGCGAAATGCACACGTTGCAGCCGATGCACACGCGGATGTCGTCGTAGCGGCCTTCCTCGATCTTCTTCGGCAGCCAGGGGTCGGAGATGGACGGACGCGCGGCGCCGATGATGTCCGCGATTCCCTTGGTCACGATCTCGGTCATTTTTTCCGGGTCGGTGAACCGGCCGACGCCGAGCACCGGCTTCTTGGCGACCTGTTTCACGAAGCGGGTCCAGGGCACCTGGTGGCCTTGCTGGTAGAAGCGCGACGGGCCGGCGTCCTCGCCCCACTCGGCGATGTCGCCCACGTCCACGTCCCACAGATCGACCAGCGGATCGGCGAGGGCGATGAATTTCATGCCGTCGTTCTCGATCTCGACGCCCGAGTCGCCATACAGGGTATCGACGGCGAAGCGGGTCGCGATGGCCGAGTCATGTCCGACCGCGCGGCGCACCTTCTCGAGAGTCTCCAGCCAGAAGCGCGCCCGGTTCTCGAGGCTGCCGCCGTACTTGTCCTTGCGCTTGTTGTAATAGGGGGACAGGAACTGCACCGGCAGGTAGGAGTGGGCGCCGTATACGTAGATGATGTCGAAGCCGGCATCGCGCGAGCGCAGGGCGGCATCCACGTAGTACTGCTGCACCGTGGCGATGTCGTCGAAGTCCATTTCCTTGCAGTAGGTCAGCGTCTCGAACTCCGACGCGTATTGACTCGGCCCGCGCGGCGTGGCGCGAGACTCCATGCAAGGTGCATGCGAGCCGCCGTACCAGAGCTCGACGCCGGCGAGCGACCCGAAGTGATGGATGTGATCGCACATGGCGCGCAGATTCCGAACGTCGCCCTCGTCCCAGATGCGCGCCGACAGGCGATGCGTATCGTCCGATTCCGGATGAATGGAGCAATATTCGGTATTGATCCCGGCCCAGCCGCCCTCGGCCTTCAGCGAACGGTGCGCCGCCTGGAAGCCCGGCCTGTCGGAGCCGGCGCCGATGCAGTGAGGCACCTGATAGAACCGATTGCGCAGCGTCTTCGGCCCGATCTTGATGGGTTGAAACAAAATATCGTGTTTGGGATCGCGCGCCATACTCCTCATTCCTCTGTGCTGCGGTTGCGTAGTTTAGTAATTGTGTCGCGAGGGGGCCCGTCGCCGCGGGCGACGAAAAGTATCATACTGCCTGGGTGCGGACATCCGGAATTAAATAGCACGCTCGTTACTGTTGTGCAAATTAATTGCGTGCTGTGTAACACCGCCGGGCGCGCTGCGCTGATCGGAGCCGCGGCGCGCTGATCGGAGCAAGGGAGGTGCCCGGTGCCCGTGCCGTTCGTCCGGCGACCGTCCCCTAGCGCGGCGCGTGCGCGGCGTCGAAGGGTGGAAATCTCGCCATCGTCTCCAGGTCGCCGAGATCGATGTCATTGCGCACGTAGAGCTTGCTCGCGTCCTTGTGCGGCTGATGATCCCAGGGCGTGAAGCGACCCGCGCGCAGGGCGCGGTACACCAGGCGGCGGCGCCGTTGGCTCACGAGCACGGCGGCATGAATCTCTGGAATGTTCCAGCGCCTCTCGACTTCGGCGCGAAGCTCGCTCAGCTGGGCGGCATGCCTCCCGGTCAGGGCGAGGTTTTCCAGCTCGTCGGGATCCGAGGAGAGGTCGAAGAGCTGATCGGGGTCGGCCGGGGAATGCACGAACTTGAAGCGGCCACGCCGGATCATCACCACCGGCGCGATCGCGCCTTCGCCGAGGTACTCGCCGATCACCTCATCGGCGCCCAGGGCTTGGCCGCTGATCTCCGCATACAGGCTCCGGCCATCCAGCGGGGTCGCGCGTGCCGCTGGATCGCATCCCGCCAGCTCCATGAGCGTCGGCGCCACATCGATGAGTGACGCCGATTGCCCGATACGCCGCGCGCGGAACCGCCCGGGCGCGTGTACGATCAACGGAATCCGGCAAGCGGGCTCGAAGAAATTCATCTTGTACCAGAGACCGCGCTCGCCGAGCATGTCGCCGTGATCGGCAAGCACGAGCACGACGGTGTTCGCGGCGAAGCCGGAATCGTGCAGCGCCGACAGCAGCGAGCCGAACTGATCGTCGACGTAGGAAATCGCACCGTAGTAAGCGCGGCGCGCGGCGCGCGTTTGTGCCTCATTCACGGGCTGCAGGTCGAGGCCGATGACGTGGCGGAGCCTGCGGGAATGCGGATCGAGCAGATCGTCCGATGCGCGAACGCGCGGCATGTCGATGTCGACGCCGGCATATCGGTCCCAGTATCTCTGTGGAATCACGTAGGGATCGTGCGGGTGGGTGAGCGAGGCGACCATGCAGAACGGCCGCCGATCCCTGCTGCGTGCGAGGTCGAAAAGCTTCTGCCGCGCTTGAAAGACGGCATCGTCGTCGAAATCGATCTGATTGGTGCGCGCGCAGGGGCCTGCCTGGGTCACCGAATCCATGGTGTGGTACCAGCTCGGCCGCTCCTCGAAACGGGTCCAGTCCGGGGTCCAGCCAAAATCGGCGGGATAGATGTCGGTGGTCAGCCGCTCCTCGAATCCATGCAGCTGGTCCGCGCCGCAGAAATGCATCTTGCCGCTCAGTACGGTCTGGTATCCGGCATCGCGCAGGTAATGTGCGAACGTCGGGACCTGGGATGGGAATTCGGCGGCATTGTCGTAAGCACCGATGGCGGACACGTGGCGGCCCGAGAGAAACGAGAAGCGCGAAGGGGCGCAGAGCGGGCTGTTGCAATAGAAGGAGTCGAACACCACGCCCGATCCGGCGAGCGCATCGATATTTGGCGTTTTCGCGACCTGGTTCCCGTAGGCGGGCAGGGCCCGTGCGGTGAGCTGGTCGGCCATGAGGATCAGGATGTTCGGGCGGTTTGACAAGGAATTCTCCCAGAGAGTGCAGCAGGGTTTGCCCGCAAGGTTAGCGCCAAGTCCGATGCGGCGCTCCGGAAAAAATCCTGGCAAGAGTCGGGAATTTATCCCGGCGCCCGATGGCGGAAATCGCCTAACCGATCAAAGATCTGGACTGGGTCCCGAGCGCATCCCTAAACTTGCCTGTCGCGGACTTCGGCGGGAGTCGCGCCGACGCGAAGGCGCGCCGACGCGAAGGCGCTCGCGATTCGCGAATCGGGAACCAGCATCAATGGCGGATATGCATAGGAAATTCAAACGCCACGCGGCCGCGCGGCTCGGGGTGTCGGGATTGGCCGCGTGCGCAGCCCTGTTGCTGCCCGTTCTCGCGCGATCCCAATCGGCGCCGTCCGCCGCAACCCCCAGCAATCCGGCGACCGCCCAGGAGCTGCCCCAGGTGACCGTGATCGCCAACACGCCCCTGTCGGGTCTCGGACTGCCCAAGAATCAGATCCCCTCGAACGTGCAGAGCGGCGACAGTGCGGATATGCAGCGTCAGCAAACCCTCGAGCTCGCCGACTACCTCAACGAGAACTTCAGCGGCGTCAACGTGAGCGAGAGCGCGGATAATCCGTTTCAGCTGGACATCAACTATCACGGCTTCACCGCTTCGCCGCTGCTCGGAACCCCTGAGGGATTGTCCGTTTACGTGGATGGCGTGCGGGTCAACGAGTCTTTCGGCGACACCGTGAACTGGGATTTGATCCCGGAGTCCGCGATCTCCACGGTCACGCTGATGTCGGGTTCCAACCCCGTATTCGGCTTGAATACGCTGGGAGGCGCGCTGGCGGTCCACACCAAGAGCGGGCACGACAATCCGGGGACCGAGCTCGAGGCCTATGGCGGCTCTTTCGGGCGACGCGCGTTTCAGGGCGAGACCGGCGGGGAATTCGGCGCCTTCGACTATTTCGTCACCGGCAATTATTTCGACGAAACGGGATGGCGCGATCTGTCGCCCACCCGCGTTTACCAGGGCTTCGGGAAGGTGGGATGGCAGAGCGACAAGACCGATGTCGATTTGAGCTACACGTATGCGGACACCAGCCTTTACGGCAATGGCGCGACGCCTCTCTCCATGCTGGATTACGACCGGCAGCAGAGCTATACACCGGATTACACCCAGAACCTGCTGAATTTTCTCAATCTGACCGGCACCCAGTTCCTCACGGAGAAGCTCCTGTTGTCGGCCAACGTCTATTATCGGCGGCTGGTGACGGACGCCAGCAACGGGAACATCAATGACAGCTACCTGACGGATGGGTACGCCGGGCCGCCGATCGATTGCGCGGCGACGCCGGCCGACAGGGCCGATCTCGCGTACTGCGCACCCGGCCAAAGCGCAACCTCCCGCCTCAACCAGCGGAGCACGGGCTTCGGTCTGCAGCTGACCGATTCCCAGGATGTCTTCGGCTGGGCCAATCAGGGAATTCTCGGCGCCGACTATGACGACTCGCGCGACACCTTCGCCCAGTCCTATCAATACGGTGCTCTGGCGCCGGACCGCAGGTTGATCTACCAACCGAGCCCGTTCAACGACGAGACGGTGATTTCTCTATCCGGCGTCAACAAGATTCTTGGCGTGTACCTCACCGACACGCTCTCGCCGAGCAAGTTCGTGCACTTTACGTCATCGCTGAGGTACAACCGGAGCACCGAGACGCTCGACGGATACAGCGTGGACACCGACGTGGGCGATGTGGGGTCGGGTTTCGACCAGCCCAGCGTGCTGAGCGGCGACCACACCTTCAGCCGGGCCAATCCGGCGATCGGCTTCACCATCACGCCGAGCGATACGATCACCTGGTATGCCAACTACAACGAGGCGAGCCGCGCACCGACGGTCATCGAGCTCGGATGTGCGAATCCCGCCGCGCCTTGCGGCCTGCCCAACGATTTCGCCAGCGATCCGGATCTGAAGCAGGTCGTCGCGCGCACAGCCGAGCTCGGATTGCGCGGAAATCTGCCCGATCAGCGGCTGATGTGGAGCGCGGACCTGTTTCATACCGTCAATAGCAACGACATCCAGTTCGTCGCGACGGCCACGAACCAGGGATACTTCGACAACGTCGGCGCCACCCGCCGGCAGGGCCTGGATCTGGCCGTGGGCGGCAAGCAGGGTGGATGGACGTGGCGCGCGACCTACAGCTTCGTCGATGCCACGTTCCAGTCGAATTTCGAGGTCAGCGCACAATCCAACAGCGCCGCCGACGCCGCCGGCAATATTCTCGTGAAGCCCGGGGATCGGATCCCGCTGATACCCCGCCAGACCGGCCGTCTGATACTCGACTACGATCTGAACAGTCGCTGGCAGTTGGGGGGCAATGTCGCCTCGGCGTCCGGATCTTTCCTGCACGGGAACGAGAACAATGCCAACCAGGCGGGCGGAGTGAACGGCCAGGGCGCCTATATCTCGGGCAGCGGATGGATTCCCGGGTACACGGTCGTGAATCTCCGCAGCACCTATCATGCGACCAAGCATCTGGACGTGTTCGCGCGGCTCTCGAATCTGTTCGACAAGCGCTATTCCACCGCCGGCTTCCTAACATCCAACTCGTTCAATCCGAACGGCTCGTTCCGTCCGAACCCCGGCGATTGGACCAATGAGAACGCGATCTCGCCGTCGCCGCCGCGCGCGGTCTGGGCGGGGGTCCGGGTTCGTTTCGAATGACGGCGACCGGCGAAATCGCCGCTTTGACGGTGCCGCGGCTCCGGCGGACCCGCGGTTCCGGCGCTACTTGTGCGCCGACTCCTGTGCCCGGTACGCGACCCAGGCCTGATCGATGAGATAGGCGTGTATGTTCTCGACATCCTTCTCGCTCAGGATGTCGTCGAAGCGCTCCATGCCCGCCGGCGCCAGCAATCCGTGCAGCACGATCTCCTTGAACTGTGCGTGCAGTCCGGCATCGAGGCGGCGCAGGTCGGGAGTGACATTGATGCCGAGCGCGTGGCAGCGCGAGCACTCCGACACGAAAGTGACCTCGCCGGCATCGATTTCGGTTTTTGAGGCCTTCTGTTCCGGCGGCTTCTCGAACGGCTCATCGACGCGGGCGGGGGGTGGCGGCACGGCGCCGCCGCCGAGCTTCAACGCGATGACGCGGCTCACGTTGAAGTATTTGTTGGTCGCGCTCTGCGGGGGCGCCGGCCCTTCGGCGATGCCGGTGCCGCCGTAGCCCACCTGCACTGCGACGTATTGCTCGCCCTTCACGGAATAGGTGGTGGGCGCCGCCATGATGTGACTGCCCGTTTCGACGATCCGGAGCACCTTCCCGGTGTCGCCCGCATAGATCCAGAGGCCTCCGCCGGCGCGGCCCTGGAATACGAGGTTGCCGGCGGTGGACGTGATGCCGCCGTCGTAGCTGCGCATGCCGCTGGAGGTCTCATGCTCCCACACGATCTTTCCGGCTATCGGATCCCAGGCGCGGATCAGCTCCCGCACCAGCTTCACCTTGCGCTCCGATTGGAGCTGCTTCAGCTCGGGCAGCGGACCGTACAGGCGTTTCAGATCCGCCGCGACGTAGCTGTCGTCGGGAAAGATTCCATTCGTGGTGTAAAAGCCGTCGAGAAATTTCAGCGTGCCGCCGTTGTCCGCCAGGTTGACCCAGACGGACGGCGTGTCGACCACCGGGATGTACACGAGGTGCGTGGCGGGATCGTACGACATGGGATTCCAGGTGTGCGCGCCCGACCATGCGGGATAAACGTTTTTCGGCGAGGACAGCCAGTCCGATTGCGGTGTCTGGATGGGCCGGCCGGTTTTCATGTCGACGCCGGAAGCCCAATTCACGTAGGTGAAGTTCTTCGCCGAGAGCAGCTCCCCCGTGCCCCGGTCGATCACATAGAAGAACCCGTTCTTGTTCGCCTGCATGAGCACCTGCCGGTGCTTACCGGACAGGTCGAGGTCGGCGAGGATCAATTTCTGCGTGGCATCGTAATCCCAATGATCGTTGGGAGTCGTCTGGTAATGCCAGGCGAGACGTCCGGTGTCCGCATGCAGGGCGATGATGGACGCCGTATAAAGACCGTCGAGCTTCGCATTGCCCAACTGTCGCAGGTCGTAGGGCGCGGCATTGCCCGTGCCGAAATAAACAAGCTTCAAGGCGGGATCGTAGGCGAAGCCGTCCCAGACGGTGCCGCCCCCCTTGAATTTAGGGTCGCGATGGGGATCCCATGTCTTGGCAGCCGCAGCCAGATCCGGGCTCTCGAGCGGCTGTCCCGGGGCGGGAGGCACGGTGAAAAAGCGCCACTTGAACGCTCCGCTCTCCAAATCGTAGGCGGAAACATAGCCGCGCACGCCGCCGACGCTCATGTCGCCGCCGCCGTTGCCGATCACCACGACGTTGCCCGCGACCTGCGGTGCGCCGGTGCTCGAGTACGGCAGCTTATGGTCGACGATGGTATCGGCTTCCCAGATTTTCCGGCCGGTGGCAGCGTCGAGCGCATGCAGCCGTCCGTCGGTTGAGGCGACATAGACCTTGCCCTTCCACACCGCGACCCCGCGGTTGACCAGATCGCAGCACGGCTGACGCCCGGCAAAAGGGGCAGCCTGGGGATCGTAGCGCCACAGTTCCTTGCCCGTGGCCGCGTCGAGCGCATAGACATAGCCCCAGGTTCCGGAGGTGTACATGACGCCGTCGACCACCGTCGGTGTCGATTCCTGGCCGCGCTGCGGAGCGCCCAAGTCGTAGGCCCAGGCGAATCCCAGCTTGCCCACATTGGCGGCGGTGATGTCCGCCAGAGGCGAGTAGTACGTGCCCCCTTGGTCGCGTCCGCCGGTGAACCAGTTCTGCGGCTCCCGATCGGCGGCAGCGAGGCGCGCCTCATCGACGGCGCCGGGTGTGGTGGACGAGCCCTGCGACGCGGGCGCAGCGGTGGTGTGCTGCGTCGAGATCGCGAGACCCACACAGCAGAACAAATAGCCCGCGCGCACGAACGCGCCGCGGGTCCGGTCGATTATTGGCAAGGCAGTTCTCCCTTCGAAAATCGCAGCCGCGAGCAGAGCTTAGCGGACATCTCGAGCGACGGATATCTCCGGCGGGCCGCCCGCGGCCGCTACCCGGACTCTTCCCCCGGGCCGTAGATGATGATGGAGAGCATCCGGATCGGAACTTTCTCCAGCCGCTCGGGCCCATGCGCCACGTCGCCGGTGAAGGTGAGCGTATCGCCGGGGCGCATGACGTAGGTATGCCGGCCGTGGCGATAGTGCAGGATGCCGGAGAGCAGGTGGATGAACTCCACGCCGGGGTGCTGGAAGCCCGGAAACACCTCGCTGCGATCGTTCAACGTCACGAGGAACGGCTCGAAAATCTTGCGGGGGCCGCGTTGAGCGGCAAGCAGGTGATAGGTGTGTCCGCGCCGGGTTCCGCTGCGCACCGTTTCCAGGCCCTCGCCCGCCCGGATCAACTGCGCGCCGCCGTCGTCGGCGCCCACGCGCTGCATCAGCACCGAGGCGGTCACGCCGAGCGATTGAGCCAACGCGACGATGGTCTCCAGGCTCGGCGATACCCGGCCGGTCTCGAGGCGGCTCAGCATCGCGCTCGAAATATCGGCGCGCTTCGCCACGTCCGCAAGCGTAAGATTTTGGCTCTCGCGCAAGCGTCTCGCGGTGCGGCCCAGATCGATCGCCGGGCTGTCGGCACGCTCCGCACCCAAGGCGGAGGGCTTGGCCTTTGGGCCGGGCGTTCGCCGGGGAATCGCACGGGGGGACTTGCGGGTCATCGAGGTCTTTGCGCGTTACGCAAATTAAGTTGCTCCACAGTTAAGCTTCGTGTTTATATTCGCACATGCCGGCTCCGAAAACGATCATGCCATGGCCGCCATCCATCCGCGCCGGAACACAATAAAGAGGAGTGTTTAGCATGAATCGGGAAGAAGCCCAGAAGTTTTGCCGGGACAATGGGATTCGCTATGTGTTGGCGCAGTTCGTCGATATTCACGGCTCGGCAAAGGCCAAGGCGGTCCCGGTCGAGCACCTGGACATGGTACTCACCGACGGGGCGGGATTCGCGGGTTTCGCGGTATGGGGTCTCGGAATGGGGCCGGAGGGCCCGGATTACATGGCGGTGGGCGACCTGTCGACGCTGTCCCTGATTCCCTGGATGCCGGGGTACGCACGGCTGATCTGCAACGGCGTGGTCAATCGAAAATCGTATCCCTATTGCTCCCGGGTCGCACTCAAGGCCCAGACTGCGCGGCTCGAGGAGCGCGGTTACACCCTGTTCACCGGAATCGAGCCGGAGTTCATGCTGCTCTCGCGGCGCGCCGACGGAAGCCTGGGACCGGCGGACCCCACGGACGATCTGGACAAGCCTTGCTACGACTACAAGGGCCTTTACCGCACGCGGGAGGCTCTGGATGAGATGGTGGCGGGGTTGCGCGCCGTCGGCATCGACGTGTATCAAATCGATCACGAGGACGGCAACGGCCAGTTCGAGATCAATTTCACCTACGCCGATGCGCTCAAGTCGGCCGACAACTTCACTTTCGTGAAAATGGCGGCCAGCGAAATCGCGCACAAGCACGGCATGATCGCGACGTTCATGCCGAAGCCGTTTTCCAACCGCACCGGCAGCGGCGCGCATTTTCACGTGTCTCTGGGCTCGAAGTCCCAGAAGAACGCCTTCCACGACCCCGGCGACAAGTCCGGGATGGGGTTGTCCCCGCTAGCCTATCAATTCCTCGCCGGCGTACTCGCGCACGCGCGCGCGCTGGCCGCGGTCGCGGCGCCCACCGTGAATTCCTACAAGCGGCTGGTCGTGGGCCGATCGCTGTCGGGGTCGACCTGGGCCCCCGCGTACATCGCCTACGGCGACAACAACCGCACCGCCTGCGTGCGAGTGCCGTTCGGCCGGCTGGAAGTGCGGCTTCCCGACTCAGGCTGCAACCCTTACCTGGTCTCGGCCGCATTGATCGCAGCGGGACTCGACGGCATCGACCGCAAGCTCGATCCGGGGCCGGCGCAGAACATCAACTTGTACGAGCTCACGCCCGCGCAGTTGAAGGAAAAGGGCATCAAGCTGTTGCCGCAGTCGCTCAACGAGGCGGTCGACGCGCTCGAGGCGGACCCGGTGATCTGCGGCGGTCTCGGCCAGGATCTGGCGCGCGAATTCATCCGATTGAAACGCATGGAGTGGACCGAATACTCGCGGCACGTGTCGGACTGGGAGTCAAAGCGCTACTTGGAATTCTTTTAGCGCCCCGAAGGGCGATCGGAACGCCGCAATGTGTGGAATCGTCGGACTGTTGATCAAGAATGCGCCGCTGCGCGATCGCCTCGGCGAGCTCATGGTGCCCATGCTGACGGGCATGACCGATCGCGGTCCCGACTCCGCCGGGCTTGCGGTATATACGACTCCGGTCGCGGAGGAGCGCCGCAAGCTCAGCCTGTATGTCGGCGAGCACTTCCTCGATTGGGACGATCTGCTACAGGAGCTGCGCGAGGAGTTCGGCCCCGATCAGGAGATCGCCGCCCACGGCAACCATGCGGTCCTGACCACGGGGTCGGATCCGGACGTGGTGAGCGCGTGGCTCGCGCGCACCTTCCCCAAGGTCGCCGTGCTTTCCGTGGGGCAGTCGATCGACTTGTACAAGGATGTCGGGGCGCCCGCCGACATTGCGCGCCGCTATCGATTCGCCGACCTCAAGGGCACGCACCTCGTCGCGCACACCCGCATGGCCACCGAATCCGCCGTCACGCCGGCGCACGCACACCCGTTCACCGCCGGCCGCGATTTCTGCCTGGTGCACAACGGCTCATTGTCGAATCCGCACCTGGTCCGAAAAGCGCTCGAGCCGCTCGGCATCGAGTTCGAGACTGACAACGACACCGAGGCGGCGTGCCGCTTTTTCGAGTGGCGGCTGCGCGAGGGGGATGACCTTACGACGGCGGTGCAGCGCGGCTTCAGCGTGCTCGACGGGTTCTACACCTTCCTCATGGGGACGGACACGGAGCTTTTGATCGTCCGCGATGCGTTCGCCTGCAAGCCTGCGGTCGTCGCCGAGACCGACGACTATGTCGCGATCGCATCGGAGTTCCGCTCGTTGGCGCATCTGCCTCACATCGCGCATGCCGAACTGTTCGAGCCCAAGCCCGAGGAAATTTATCGATGGCGAATATGAAGCCCGTTCCCTCGGCCCGCGACTTCGACCTGGCCAAGGAGACGCTCCGCGATCTGAACCTGTTCCTGCATCGGCGCGCCGCGAATGAGGGAGTGTCGCAGGTCCGCGTGCATCATCCCGACGGAGCGCATTCCATCGCCTGCGGCCTCAACGCCGAGCTCGATGTGCATATTCACGGCCACGTGGGCTACTACGTGGCGGGAATGAACAAGCATGCCTCGGTCACCGTGCACGGCAATGCCGGCCCCGGGGCGGCCGAAAACATGATGTCGGGCCGCGTGCATGTGAAGGGATTCGCATCCACGGCCGCCGGTGCGTCCGCGCACGGCGGACTGCTCGTGATCGACGGCGACGCGTCACTTCGCTGCGGAATTTCGCTGAAGGGCGCGGATATCGTGGTCGGCGGCAGCGTCGGCAGCTTCTCGGCGTTCATGGCACAGGCCGGGCGGCTGGTCATTTGCGGCGACGCCGGCGACGCACTCGGCGATTCCCTGTACGAGGCGGTGATCTACCTGCGCGGCAAGGTTCGCTCGCTCGGAGCCGATGCCCGGTTCGAGCCGATGTCGGACACGGACCGCGCCTCCGTCAAGAATCTGTTGGCCGCTGCGGGATTGAGCCATGATGCCGCCGAATTCAAGCGCGTGGCATCCGCCAAGAGCTTGTATCACTGGAATGCCGATGCCGATCAGGAGTATTGAGCGATGAGCGCGGAGCGGCCTGTCAGCGATAACACGCCTCCGGACGGCGAACCCTCCGGCCCCCACCGCGAGGAGTCCGCCGGATTCGACCGTGCGACCCTCGACTACATCCAGCGCGCCGCCGCCACGGGTCTGTACGAGATTCGCGGGCTGGGCGCGAAGCGGCGGGTGCCGAACTTCGACGATCTGTTGTTCCTGGCCGCCTCTCTCTCCCGCTATCCGCTCGAGGGATATCGAGAACGCTGCTCCACCAAGACGGTGCTGGGAACGCGCTACGCCAGCAAGCCCATCGAGCTCGGAATTCCCATCACCGTCGCCGGAATGAGTTTCGGCGCCCTCTCGGCGCGGGTCAAAGACGCGCTCGGCCGCGCCGCCACCGAAATGGGGACCTCGACCACCACCGGCGACGGTGGCATGACCGAGGAGGAGCGCGCGTCCTCGAAGACCTTGGTGTACCAGTGCCTGCCCTCGCGTTACGGTTTCGATCCCGATGACGTACGCCGCGCGGATGCCATCGAAATCGTCATCGGCCAGGGCGCGAAGCCTGGCGGCGGCGGAATGCTGCTCGGCCAGAAGGTCAACCCGCGCGTCGCGCGCATGCGCACGTTGCCGGAAGGAGTCGATCAGCGCTCCGCATCGCGCCACCCGGATTGGACCGGTCCGGATGACCTGGTGATCAAGATCAAGGAGCTGCGCGAGATCACCGATTGGGAAAAGCCGATCTACGTGAAAGTGGGTGCCACGCGCGTGTTCAACGACGTGAAGCTCGCGGTGCATGCCGGCGCGGACGTGATCGTGGTGGACGGCATGCAGGGCGGCACCGCCGCCACGCAGACCGTGTTCATCGAGCACGTCGGCATACCGACTCTTGCGGCGCTGCGCCAGGCGGTGGACGCGCTCGACGATCTGAACATGCGCGGCAAGGTGCAGCTGGTGATCTCCGGCGGCATCCGCTCAGGCGCGGACGTTGCCAAGGCGCTCGCCATGGGCGCGGACGCGGTGGCGATCGGTCAGGGCGTGATGATGGCGCTCGGCTGCAACAGCGAGAGCTATGTCGTGCATGGCGATCATCGTTCCGCCCTCAAGGACTATGCGCGCCTTGGCACGTCGCCCGGGTACTGTCATCACTGTCATACGGGCAAATGCCCGGTGGGCATCACCACCCAGGACGCGGAACTGGAGCTGCGGCTCGAGCCGGCAGTTGGCGCCAAACGTCTGCGGAACTATTTGAAAACGCTGACCATGGAATTGACCACCATCGCGCGCGCCTGCGGCAAGCAGGACGTGCACCACCTCGAGAAGGAGGATCTGGTGGCGCTGACCGTGGAGGCAGCGGCGATGGCGGGTGTTCCGCTCGCCGGGACCTCGTGGATCCCCGGGACGCGGTAGAGCGTAGGGCTCACTCGGCGCGTACCTTGCTCAAGCGGGGAGGGCGATGGTGATCGATGGGAGGGTCACACGCCCACTGCGGTGAAGAACCTCGAAGGCCATTTCGATGGGCTTCGCGACGCGTTTGTTTACGAATCTCCGGCGGGAGCAGGGGCCGACCGACTTATATAAGGCGCCGCGGCGTGCGGCGCGTCAAGACGTAAAACTGGCGTGTTCATCGAGAAACCGACGCTCCAGGCCGCGCGGGCCCCACCGCGGGTCCGGCTGCGCAGGGATTGGCTCGCGGCGTAAGATTTGGCCGATAAAGCGCGTAGGCGGCGAGGCTCAAATCATGGGCCTCAAATCATGGGCAAAGCGCGGGGCTTTCCGCGAGGGAAGGCTGCGTCGATGCGGGCGACCTCCGCATCGCTGAGTGCGAACGCCGCGGCGCCGGCATTCTCCTCGACGTGAGGGAGGTTCGCAGCCTTCGGGATGACGAACGAGTTCGGGTGGCGCAACAGAAATGCGAGGGCCACCTGTCTTGGGGTGGCTTGGCGAGCCGCGGCAATTTCGCAGAGGACGCGCCCCGTTGCATGCTTGGGATCGAAAGGCGCATGGGATTCGCCGAAAGGGGTGTAGGCGACGACCGCCGCACCGTGCTCGAGGCACCACGGCAACACGGCGTGCTCGATCGCGCGCTCCTGCACGTGATAGAGCACCTGGTTGCAGGCCGGGTGACCGTCGCCCGCAATTCCAGCAACCTCTTCCAAGTCATCCACATCGAAGTTGCTGACTCCCCACGAAAGAATCTTGCCGCCGGCCTTCAATGACTCGAATGCCGCGACCGTTTCCTCCAGCGGGTGACTGCCGCGCCAATGCAGCAGATAGCAATCGAGACGATCCGTACCCAGCCGCGTCAGGGATTTTTCGCACGCTGCAAGGGTGCCGCGCCTCGAGGCGTTGCTCGGCAGGACCTTCGATACCAGGAACACCTCGTCGCGGCGCCCTTCGATCGCCTTGGCGATGATCCGCTCGGCGGCCCCGGAGCCGTACATCTCCGCGGTGTCGATGTGCGTCATGCCAAGATCGAGCCCCCGGCGCAGGGCCGCGATCGCGGTGCCTGTCGTTGATTCCTCGGCGCGCCACGAACCCTGGCCCACGGGCGGAACATTGCGGCCGGTGGTCCCGAATGCGCGCAGCGCGGCTGCCATGCTACTTTTTTCCCAATCGTTTCGTCATGCGCAGCGCCGGCTCCACTCCCTGGTAATAGCCCTGAACCACGTTCAGCGCCTCGAAACCCAGGCGCTCATAGAAGGCGCGTGCGCCCTCGTTGTTCGCGCGCAATTCGAGGTCGATGCGCAGCACACCCGCTTCCAGGCATGTCTCCGACATCCATTGGATCAAGCGCCGCCCGATCCCCTGACGGCGGTGTCTCCCGGAGACCGCCAGCAAGTTCAGATGTGCCACCTCGTCCCCGAGATACATGATGGCGAACGCGGCGACGCGGTCCTCGCGCCGGGCGACGACGACGCTCGAGTCCCGGCTCACGATGGATCGCCGCACGCGGGTCGGCGTCCAGGACCAGGACAGTCCGCCCTCGATGGAGTCGCGGGACATCACCGCGATCTCTTCGGCGTCCTCGAAGCGGGCGAGACAGAGCGTCGCCAGCTCGGACACGATCAGTGAATCTCCGTCGTCACGCAGCTCACCGGCTCCGATATCGATCCGTCGCGGTCACCAGCTCGTGAATGTTGCCGGGCTCGAAGGCGGAGTGCCCCGCATCCGGGACGATACGGAAATCAGCCTCGGGCCACGCCTTGTGCAGATCCCAAGCGCTGGTCGCCGGACAGACGACGTCGTAGCGCCCCTGCACGATCGTGGCCGGGAGGTGACGAATGCGCGGAACATCGTCGATGAGCTGCGATTCGCTGCGCAAGAAACCACGGTTCACGAAGTAATGGCATTCGATGCGCGCCACGGCGAGCGCAAATTGATCCTCACCCCAGCGGCGAATGTTATCGAGGTTGCTATGCAGGAAACTGGTGGACGCCTCCCATACCGACCAAGCGCGCGCCGCCGACAGGGCGGCGCGCTGATCGCTGCCGGTCAAGCGTTGGTGGTAGGCGCGCAAGAGATCATCGCGCTCGTCGAGCGGAATCGCATCGCGATAGGGCTCCCAGCAGTCTGGGAAGATCTCCGAGGCGCCGTGCTGATAGAACCAGCGAATCTCGTTATAGCGCAGCATGAAAATGCCGCGCAGCACGAGCTCGCTGACACGCTCGGGGTGAGCTTCGGCGTAGGCCAGCGCCAGGGTGCTGCCCCAGGACCCGCCGAATACCAGCCAGCGTTCGATGCTCAAGTGCTTGCGCAATCGCTCGATGTCGGCGACCAGATGCCAAGTGGTGTTCTCGATCAGGCTCGCGCTCGGGCGGCTGCGTCCGCAGCCCCGCTGGTCGAAAACGACGATTCGATAATGGTGCGGATCGAAAAACTGGCGAGCCCGCTTATCGGATCCCGCGCCCGGGCCGCCGTGCAGGAAGATGGCCGGTTTGCCAGCGGGATTGCCGCATTCCTCATAGTAGATTTCGTGGATGTCCGATACACGCAGAAATCCTTGCCTGAACGGCTCGATCGCGGGATAGAGCTCGCGTCGCGGCGGGGCCGAGGGGATGGGTTTCGAGGTGGTCCGCGACGCGCCACGGGAAGCGGGATGCGAGGACGAACGCGAAGCGGACGCGGCGCGGGTCGCGAGCTTCGCAGCGCTTGCGGCGGCGCGCGGCTTGGAGGGATGCGAGGTACTCTTCGTCGTTTTCGACGCTGCAGAAGCTTTCGAGGTCCGCGGCGCCGGCTTTTTCTTATTCATGATTTTTTCTTCTTCATGACCTATTCCTCTGCGTTTCGATCAGGTGCGTTGTACCAACGGGCCGAGCGGCCTTCCGCCCAGCAGATGCAGGTGCAAGTGATACACCTCCTGTCCGCTGTCCGGATTGCAATTGATGACGAGACGGTAGCCGCTTTTCGCGATCCCGCGCTGTCGGGCCAGATCGCGAGCCACGATGACCATATGGCCAATGAGGGACTCGTCGGCGTCCTCAATGTCATCGGTCGTGGGGATGGGCTTCAAAGGGACGATCAACAGGTGTACGGGCGCGGCGGGACGGATGTCCACGAAGGCGACCACGCGCGAATCCCGATACACGATTTCCGCGGGCAGCTCTCCCGCGATGATCTTCTCAAAAAGTGTGGGCATTTCTATGCCTCTGAGTCCCAGGGGCCTCAAGAGTATCAGGAACGCGCCGCGCTGCCCGGAGGAGCGCGGCGCGCGCCATGCTGCAACGCCATTTTGCAATTGCTTTCAATAGGTTACTATCCGGCTCAGGCGCCGGGCGAGCGCTGAGGAATTGCGGTTTCGGGAGGGCTTCTCGAGGGCGGGAGCTCACCGGGGGCCCGAATAGTAATGGGAACGATTCTCATATACACTTAGACCATGCACCTGAAGCATCAAACTGACGGAACCAAGCAACGTGCGCACGAGATAGATCGACTGGGTGGCGCGGCGCGGGCCGGGGATGCCCCCGTCGACATGAAGCTGACGGACCTCAAGACCGGCGCAACGGCGCGCGTGGTATCCGTGGTGCCCGCCGAGGGGGCGGCTGCGCTCGGCTTGGAACGCCGGCTGGCCGAACTCGGCTTCCTGCCCGGCGAGGCGGTTCGCGTGGTTGCACGCGGGCTTTTGGCGCGCGAGCCGATTGCGGTGCGGATCGGCACGGGCACCTTTGCTTTGCGGCTGTTCGAGGCTGCCTGTATCCGCGTTTGCCCGGAGCAGACGCCGGCGGTATAGCGTCATGGAAGCGTTGTCCGGTGCGCATCCGATCCCCCTGGTTGCGCTGGTGGGTAACCCGAATTGCGGCAAGACCGCCCTGTTCAACGTTCTGACGGGCAGCCGTCAGAAGGTGGCCAACTATGCAGGGGTCACCGTCGAGCGCAAAGAGGGGTCGCTGGTGACGCCGTCAGGCTCGCGGGTTCGAATTCTCGATCTTCCCGGAGCCTACAGTCTCGATCCACTCACTCCGGATGAACAGGTCACAGCCGACGTGCTCCTCGGCCGCCGGGCCGGCGAGAGCGCGCCCGATTTCGTGGTCTGCGTCACCGATGCGACGAATTTGCGCCAGAACCTCCGCTTGGTGTTGAGTCTCAAGCGCCTGGGACTGCCGATGGTCGTCGCGCTCAACATGACGGACATTGCACGCCGCAAGGGCATCGTCATCGATCCGGAGCGGTTATCGCGCGAACTCGGTGTACCGGTGGTCGAGACGGTGGGCGTGAAGGTATCCGGCGCGAAACGCCTGATCGACATGCTGGACTCGGCCGCGATCCCGCCCCGGGCGACGGGCAAATTCGAATGGCGCACGCCGAGCTCCGACGACATCGCCCGTGATCAGGCCGAGGTGCGGCGGATTCTCAAGGCCGTCGGGGCCGATCGGATCGACGGGGTGACCTTCAGCGACAAGCTGGATGCCGTCGTGCTGCACCCCGTGGTGGGTCCGCTGATTCTCGCGGTGGTTCTCTTTCTGGTGTTTCAGGCCGTGTTTGCGTGGGCACAGGTGCCGATGGATGCCATCAAGGCCGGGGTCGATGCCCTCGCAGGTTGGCTCGGACAAACCATGCCCGAGAGCCTGTTGAAGGGGCTGCTGGTCAACGGAATTCTGGCGGGAGTCGGCAGCGTGTTCGTGTTCCTGCCGCAGATCATCATTCTGTTTTTCTTCATCTTGCTCCTCGAGGACTCGGGCTATCTGCCGCGCGCCGCATTCTTGCTCGACCGGATCATGGGAAGCGTCGGACTCTCCGGACGTGCCTTCATCCCGCTGCTGTCCAGTTTTGCCTGCGCCATACCCGGGATCATGGCGACACGCACGATCCAGAATCCGCGTGATCGCCTCGCGACCATCATGATCGCGCCGTTGATGACGTGCTCCGCGCGCCTGCCGGTCTACGCCCTGATCATCGGGGCGTTCATTCCGCAACGTACATTGTGGGGCGGCTTGCAGCTGCAGGGCATGGTGTTGTTCGTGCTGTATCTGGTGGGTGTGGCAAGCGCCATGGCCGTGGCCTACGTGTTGAAGCGCGCGGGAGCCGGGGCACGCTTCCAGTCGCTCATGCTCGAACTCCCCGCTTACCACTGGCCGATTCTGCGCAATCTCGCCATCGGTCTGTGGCAGCGGGTGGAGATCTTCCTGAGCCGCGTCGGCACGATCATTTTGGCGCTCATGGTGATCCTCTGGGCGCTGAGCTCCTTTCCGGCGCCGCCCCCCGGGGCGACGGGTCCTGCGATTCAGTACAGCATCGCCGGACATCTGGGGTCGTGGCTTGCCGTGATATTCAAGCCCATCGGGTTCAACTGGCAAATCTCCATAGCGCTGGTCCCCGGGCTCGCCGCCCGGGAAGTGGCGGTGGGGGCCCTGGGCACGGTGTACGCCTTGTCGGCCACAGGGGAGAACGTGAGCGGTGCGCTGACGCCCCTGATCACCCACTCTTGGAGCCTGCCGACGGCGCTGTCGCTCCTGGCATGGTATGTGTTCGCGCCACAATGTCTGTCGACGCTCGCGACGGTCAAGCGCGAGACCAACTCCTGGCGTTATCCGATCATCATGGCGGCGTACCTGTTCGCACTCGCGTACCTGGGCTCGTTCATCACCTTCCGCGTCGCGACGGCGCTGACGAATCTCGGATAGCCTCGTGAATCCCGTGCTCGACAACTTTCTGGTCGTTACCGCCCTCGCCGCGAGCGCCGTCTATGCGCTGTTCAAGCTCGGGCCGAGCGCGCTGCGCCGAGCGCTGCTCGCGCGCGTTGCCAACTGGGTCGCCCTTGCGCCCGGCTGGTGCGGTTTGCGCGGCGTTGCCGCGCGGCTCGGCGCAGCGGCGGTGAAGTCATCGGGAAGCTGCGGCGGGTGCGACAACTGCGGCAGCGAAGGCGGAGCTGCGCAAGCCTCACCGCCCGCAAGCGTTTCGGCAAGCGCTTCGGAAATCAGGGTGCCGCTGGCGAGCATCGGCCGCCGGGAAAGATAATTCGATGTGCGGCGCCACGGCGGAGTGCGCCATAATGCCCGAGGCGCGCACCTTGGCGGCGCTTTCCGGAATCGAGAAAACATGCCCATTCCCCGTATTCTGCAAGGTTGCCTGCGCCTGCCGGTGATCGGTGCGCCCATGTTCATCGTCTCGACGCCGAAGCTCGTGCTCGCGCAGTGCAAGGCCGGGGTGGTGGGATCGTTTCCGGCGCTCAACGCGCGGCCGGCGGCGCAGCTCGGCGACTGGCTCAGCGAGATCACCGAGACCCTGGATGCGTGCCGACGGGCGGACGCGTCGGCGAGGATCGCGCCGTTCGCCGTCAATCAAATCGTCCACGCCAGCAATTCACGACTCGAGCACGACGTGAGGCTGTGCGTCGAGCACCGGGTTCCCATCGTGATCACCAGTTTGCGGCCGCCGGCCGAGGTCGTTCAGGCGGTGCATTCCTACGGCGGCCTCGTGTTCCACGATGTCATCAATCGGCGCCATGCCGAGAAGGCGGCGGCGCAAGGGGTCGACGGCATCATTGCCGTGTGCGCTGGCGCGGGCGGGCATGCCGGCGTCCTGAGCCCGTTCGCGTTGGTGAAGCAGATCCGCGCGGTCTACCCCGGCACGATCATTCTGTCGGGCGCCATGAGCACCGGCGCGGACGTCCTGGCCGCTCAGGCGCTCGGCGCCGACCTCGCCTATCTCGGCACGCGGTTCATCGCGACCGAGGAGGCGAACGCGAGCGAGGCCTACAAGGCGATGCTGGTCGAGGCCTCAGCCGAGGACATCGTGTACACGTCGCTGTTCAGCGGGGTCGCCGGCAATTATCTGCGCGCAAGCGTGGTAAAGACGGGCCTCGATCCCGACAAGCTCCCGGAGGCCGACAAGACCAAGATGAATTTCGGGACCGAAGGCAGTGCGGAGCTCAAGGCGTGGCGGGATATCTGGAGCGCCGGTCAAAGCGTCAGCGGGATCCGCGAGGTGCTTTCGGTGCAGGCGCTGGTCGACAGGATGGCCGACGAATACGAGGCGGTCCGCAACCGCCTCGCGCGTGCGACGTGAGGCTGAGTCCCGATCAGCTGCCCAGTGCGCTCCAGCGCGGCATCAAACCGGTGTATCTCGTTTCCGGCGATGAACCGCTCACGGTCGGGGAATGTGCCGACGCGATTCGCGCCGCAGCACGCGCGGCGGGCTATGCGGACCGTACCGTGTTCTTCATCGAGCGCGGATTCTCCTGGGATGAACTGCACCATGCGACGCAAGCGCTTTCCTTGTTCGCGGACCGCCGCCTGTTCGAGCTGCGCATGCCGAGCGGGAAACCCGACAAGGGCGCGCAGGTGCTGCTCGACATCGCGAACGAGCCGCCGCCGGATGTGCTCACACTGATCGTCACCGACAAGCTCGACCGCAAGGCCAGCGAGGCCGCGTGGGTGCGCGCCATCGAGAAGCAGGGCGCATGGATTCCAGTGTGGCCGGTGTCGGCGGATTCGCTGCCCTCCTGGCTCGAGCGGCGAGCGGCGATTCTCGGTCTCACCCTGGAGGCGCCCGCTGCGCGCATCATCGTCGAACGCGTCGAGGGGAACCTGCTCGCGGCGAAACAGGAGCTGGAAATCCTCGCGCTGCTCGCCGAGGGTGGGGTGATCGGTGAGTCGCTGGTCATGCGCACCGTCGGCGACAGCGCGCGCTATGACGTGTTCCAACTGGCGGAGGCGGCGGCGGCCGGCGACGCGGCGCGCGCGCTCCGGGTTCTCATCGGACTGCGCGGCGAGGGAACCGCGCCCACCCTCATTCTGTGGGCGCTGGTGCGTGAACTGCGCGGTCTCTGGCAGGCGCGAGAGCGCGATCGCACCGGCTCGAACGGCGGCGGCGGATGGCATCAGGCGGCAAAGCCTTCGCCGCGCGCCCTCCGGCGACTGGGGAAAATGCCGCTGGCGGCGCTGTTGCAGGAAGCGGCGCGCGCGGATCGCACCCTCAAGGGCATCGTGCCGGGAGATCCTTGGTCCTGCATCATCTCCTTGACCATGGGCACGGCCGGCGCTTTGCAAGCGTCCCAAGATTCAGGCAGGGTAGCTTCATGAACCCAATGGGAATATTCGGCGGCACCTTCGATCCGATACATTACGCGCACCTGCGCACAGCCTTCGAACTGCAGCAGGCGTTGCGGCTCAAGGAGATCCGCTTCCTGCCCGCCGGCAATCCGCCGCATCGCGATCAACCCATGGCCGATGCGCAGCTGCGTCTCAAGATGGTACAGCTCGCCACCGCGGATCAGCCCGGCTTCGTCGTGGACGATCGCGAGGTGCGCAAGGAAGGCCCGTCGTATTCCGTGGAGACGCTGGGCGAGCTGCGGCACGAGTACCCCGACCGCAGTCTTTGTCTCATCGTCGGAATGGACGCCTTCCTGAGTCTGCCGAAATGGCATCAGTGGCGCGAACTCCTGCAGCTCGCGCATCTGGTGGTGGCGCACCGTCCCGGGTGGCGCGCCCCCGGCATGGGCCCGCTCGGCGAGCTGCTCGTGGATCGCGGCACCGGAAGAATCGGCGATCTGCATGAACAACGCGCCGGATGCATCTACATCCATGCTGTCACGCAACTGGAGATTTCTTCCACGGAAGTGCGGCAGCTCATTGCCATGGGCCGCGACCCCCGCTTCCTCATGCCCGATTCAGTGCGTAAACTGATCCTCGACACCCGCTGTTACGCGAAATCACGGACGCCCTAGTGCCAACTGAGAAAAAGCCGCCGAAACCGAGAGCCTCGCAAAAAAAGCCCCCGCGCGCGCCAACGGGGCCTCGCAAACGCACCGCCGGCGGCACCGCCTTCCCAAAGCCGGCCGCCAAAGGGGCCGCCGCGAAAGGCCCTGCCGCCAAAAAGCTCGCCATTCAAAAGCCGGTTGCGACCAAATCCGCTGCCGCCCGGCGGTCCCTGAAGAGCGTGGTGCTCGATGCGCTCGATGACATGAAAGCGCTCGAAGTGAAGGTGTTGGACGTGCGCGGCCTCACGGATATCGCGGATTACATGGTGATCGCCAGCGGCACCTCGGATCGCCACGTGCGCTCGGTGGCTCAGCGGGTGGTCGAGAAAACCAAGGAAGCCGGCTTCCGGCCGCACGGCCTCGAAGGGCTCAGTGACGGCGATTGGGTGCTGATCGACCTGCACGAGTACATCGTGCACGTCATGTTGCCGCGGGTGCGGGAATTCTACGGATTGGAGAAGCTGTGGGACATGACGGCGAAGCGCGCCGTCCGCGCCTGAGCGTCCACGCCATCGTGGCGGTTGGCGCATGAAGTGCCGATTGCTGGCTGCGGGAACCCGGCTTCCGGAGTGGGTCAACACCGGCTTTCGCGAGTATCAAAAGCGGCTGCGCGCGCCGCTGCTGCTCGAGCTCGAGGAAATTCCGGTCGCCACCCGCCGCGCCGGCGAGAATCCCGAGCGCGCCGTCGCCCGCGAGGGCCAAGCCATGCTGGCGGGGATCTCGTCCAAGGACTATGTCGTTGCATTGGAGGTCGCAGGCGCTTCCATGAGCACCGAGAAGCTGAGCGCCTGGTTCGCCGACCGGCTGCGTGAAGGCCGGCCCTTGGCGCTCCTCATCGGCGGCCCTGACGGCCTTGCCCCCGAATGCCTGAAGCGCGCTGACCAGAGCTGGTCGTTGTCGCCGCTCACGCTGCCTCATGCCCTGGTGAGGGTGGTCGTCGCCGAACAGATCTATCGCGCGATGAGCCTCTTGGGCGGCCACCCCTATCATCGCGCATAACGCCATCACCCGCGTCCGCCTGCCCAAGGTATTCTTGGCGAATGGATGTGGATTTCGTATATCTCGCCTCGGGGTCTCCCCGACGGCGCCAATTGCTGGAGCAAATAGGAGTGCCTTTTCAGGTACTTAGCGTGACCGTGGACGAATCCCCGGGACACGGGGAAGAACCCCTTGCCTACGTCGCGAGATTGGCCGCCGCGAAGGCAGGCGCGGGCCTACAGGCGGCCGGCGCGACGGCGCGGCCGGTGCTCGCGGCCGATACGGCGGTGGTGATCGGCGGCGAGATACTGGGAAAGCCCGCGGGCAGGGAGGACGGGGTCCGCATGCTGCGGTTGTTGTCGGGACGAACCCACGAGGTGCTCACCTCCATTGCGCTGGCCGCCCGGGGCCGCACGAGCTGCCGCGTGAGCCGCAGCGACGTCACCTTTCGCGAGATCACCGCCGCCGAGGCCGGCGCCTACTGGGATACCGGCGAACCCCGGGACAAAGCCGGTGGATACGCGATTCAGGGCCTCGGCGCGGTCTTCATCGCACAGTTGCGAGGCAGTTTTTCCGGCGTCATGGGCCTGCCGCTGTTCGAGACTGCGGAGCTCTTGCAGGCGGCTGGCGTGCCGCGGTGGAATGTCCCGACGGCCGATGGTGCGCGATGAGCACCGAAATCCTGATCAACGCCAACACACACGAGGCACGGGCCGCGGTGGTCGAGAACGGTGTGCTGCAGGAGGTCTATCTCGAGCGCTCGAGCCGTCGCGGCCTGATCAGCAACATTTACAAGGGACGGGTGTCGCGCGTTCTGCCGGGAATGCAGGCGGCGTTCATCGAGATCGGCATGGAGCGCACCGCGTTCCTTCACGCCTCCGATATCTTCGATGCGCGCCACGCGGACACCGGCATCGAAGCCCCCCGCACGGAGAACATCCGATCCCTGGTGGCCGAAGGCAACGAGATCCTGGTGCAGGTCGTCAAGGATCCGTTGGGCACCAAAGGCGCGCGACTCACCACGTACATCACCTTGCCGTCGAGGCTTCTCGTTTACATGCCGCAGGGTCGCGGCGTCGGCGTGTCGGCGCGGATCGAGCACGAGGCTGAGCGCGAGCGGCTGCGATCGACGGTCCTGGCCGGCATCGAGACGCAGGAGAACGCGGGATACATCGTGCGCACCGCCGCCGAGGATGCGCCGGCCGAGGCCCTGCGGGCCGACATGCTGTACCTGCGAAAACTCTGGGAGTTCGTGCGCCAGAAGGGATTGCGCACCGGCGCGGGAAATCTGGTGCATGCCGACCTGCCGCTGCACCTGCGCGTGCTTCGCGACATGCTGCGGCCCGACGTGGAGCGGGTGCTGATCGATCAGCCGAGCGCGCACCAGGAGATGCGGGAGTTCGCCGCTTCGTTCGTCCCGGAGATGCTCGAACGCATCGAGCTCTACGGTGAAAAGCGGCCGATATTCGAGCTCCACCACGTCGAGGAGGAAATCCACAAAGCCCTGGATCGAAAGGTTCCGCTGAAATCCGGCGGCCATTTGATCATCGACCAGACCGAGTCGATGACCACGATCGACGTGAACACCGGCGCGTTCGTCGGCCACCGCAATCTCGAGGAAACGATATTTCGCACCAATTTGGAGGCGGCGGTGACAATCGCGCGCCAGTTGAGGCTGCGCAACCTCGGCGGCATCATCATCATCGATTTCATCGACATGGAAGAGCCCGATCACCGGCGCCAGACGCTGCAGGCGCTGGAGCAGGCGCTCGGCGACGATCACGTAAAGACCAACATATCCTCCGTGTCCCCTTTGGGGCTGGTCGAGATGACGCGGAAAAGAACCCGCGAGAGCCTGGAACATATGCTGTGCCAGCCTTGTCCCACCTGCGAGGGCCGCGGTTTCGTGAAGACGGCCGAAACCGTCTGCTACGAGGTGTTTCGTGAGATCGTCCGCCAAGCGCGTCAATTCGACTGCCGGCAGCTTCTGGTCCTGGCGCACCAGGACGTGATCGAACGGCTGCTCGATGAGGAATCGTCCGCGCTCGGCGAGTTGGAGCTCGTCACCGGGGTGCCCATCCGGCTGCAAACCGAGGCGCTGTATGGCGTCGATCAGTACGACGTCGTGTTGATGTAATGAACCTGCGAAGGATCGTAAAGGCCCTCGCGTTCATCGCGGCGGGGCTCGCGACACTGATTGGATTGCTGCTGCTCGGGATGAAGCTCGCGCTCGATCGTGCTCCGCGATATCAGGCCGAGATCAAGGACTGGGTCCACCGTCAGACCGGATACCACATCGCCTTTGCCGCGGTCTCGCCCGCGTTCCGATGGTACGGTCCGGAGCTGTACTTGAGCCGCCTGGAGCTTCGCTCCCGGGACGATTTGCGCGTGCTCGCGCGGGCGGCGGGCGGACGGGTGGGCATGGATATCTGGCAGCTGCTGCGAAATGGGAAATTGTTCGCACTGCGCGTCGAACTCGACGCTCCGGACATCGTCATCGATCGCCTCGGCTCCTCCAAGTTCGCGCTCGCATCCGAGTTCGTGCTCGGCGGGGAGGGCTCGCCCACGTCGTCGCTGACGCTCAACGATCTGCCGGCGGGCACGCTGGTCATCCGCCAGGGATCGATCAGTCTCCGGCATTGGAACACCGAGCTGCCGCAACTCGAGCTGCGCGCGGTCGATCTGGATCTGTCCCGCCTGCACAACTTCTGTTCGACGCGCCTTGCGGCGCGTTTGCCCGCCGTTCTCGGCGGCCAACTGAGCTTCACGGCCACCGCGAAAGGTCCCGGTGCGCTGGACTCCGTCCGCTGGAGCGCGCAGGCGCATGCGGACGGCGTCTCCTTTCCCGGCTGGCGGCACCTGCTGCCCGAATATCTGGAACGGCTCGACGCGGGTACGGGCTCGTTCCAGACCGCGGCCCGCGGCCGCGGTGCGACGTTGGAGCGCATGGATCTCAACTTCGGCGCGCAGGGAGTCGTGACGCGGCTCTCCGACGGAGCGAACACGCGGATGGATGAGGTCAGCGCGGAGTTGTCCCTCACTCATGCGGACGATCGCTGGACGCTGCTCGGCAGACGGGTGCGCGCGCAGCACGGCGGCCAGCGCGATCCGAACTCGGAGTTCGACGTGAGCTGGCGGGACAACGACGCCGGCATGCTGGAGCTCAAGGCGAACGCAAATTATCTGCGCGCCGAGGCCCTCCTGCCGCTGGTCGGGTTGATGCCGCAAAAGGACGTGAGGGATCGGCTGCGCCAGCTCGCGCCCACCGGCGAATGGATGGATATGCGCCTGGCGCTCGGGCGGCAGTCGGCCGCCGCTCCGTGGGCGTTCGATGCGCGGGCCAGATTCCGCAGCGTGGGTTTCGCGCCGCTGGGGGCCGGTCCCGGCCTTCGCGGGTTGTCGGGCTCGCTCTCCGGCAACGAATCCGCGGGCCACGTGATCCTCGACACCGAGACCGGTGTGTTCAACTGGCCACATCAATTTCCGCAGCCGATCGAACTTGCCCTGCTCAAGACCTCGCTGTATTGGCGGCGTGATGCGAACCAGCTCCTCGTGGCGACTTCCGATCTCGAGCTGCGCACACGCGATGCTACCTTGCACGGCAAGATCGCCTGGCGTCAGCCGGCCGACGGCAGCTCTCCGATCCTGACGATGGCGGATGCCATCGACAACGGCAACGCTGGCGAGGCGCGCCGCTACCTTCCGCATGAGCTCCTGTCTTCGGGGGCATCGGAGTGGCTCAACCGCGCTTTCGTCGCCGGACAAGTCCCGCACGCCGAAGCCATTTTCGACGGCCCGGTGCGGCAATTTCCCTTTCGCGACGGGGGAGGCTTGTTTCTGATCCGCTTGCGCGTCGATCACATGACCTTGGATTACCGCGAGGATTGGCCGCGGATCGAGAACCTGGCCGCGCAAGCGGAGTTCCGCAATCAAGGGATGGATGTAAAGGTTCTGTCGGCCGATGTCGCCGAGCTCAAGGTGGACGCCGGAGAGGCGCGGTTCGCGGACTTCAACAGCGGCGAGCTCGAGGTGCATGCCGCCGCACACGGCGACGCCTCGGCCGGGATTCATTATCTCGCCGCCACCCCGCTCGATGCGATGGCGGAACATGCGTTCTCGAGCATCGAGGCGCGAGGTCCGCTGAAGACCGTCGTCGACTTGTTCTTCCCCTTCCGGCAGTTCGATCGGCGCCGCGTGCTGGTCCACGTCGACCTGGACGGTGCGTCGTTGAATCGCAGGGGCTCGAGCCTGCTTGCGACCGAGCTGACCGGGGGCGCGGACATCGACGGAGCCCAGGTGGTGCGCGCGGATATCCACGGGCGCGCGCTCGGCGGCGCGCTACAGATGACGGCGCGAGCACCGCGCAACCGGCAGTCGACCCGAACCCATCTGGATTTTCGCGGCACCCTGTCGGGGGAGGCGCTGCGCAGCGCGCTGACGCTGCCGCCGAGCATGGTCATCGGCGGACAGACGGACTATCGCGCCGTGCTGCGCATGGCGCCCGACCCGGCGCGCGAACGTTCGTTGTACATCAGCTCGAGCCTCGTGGGCCTGGAGCTCAAATTGCCCGCGCCGCTCACGAAACCTGCCGAGGCGGCGATGCCCACCAGCGTTGCGGTGCAATGGCCGGCCAGCGGCGGGGCGGAGATTCGGGGGAATCTGGGGACGGTGCTGCGCGGCGCGGTCATGCTCGATTTGGACTCGAACGGGCCGAATCTCGGCCGGGCGGCGGTCGCCTTCGGGGGCGCCGACCCGGCATTCAGCGACGCCCAGGCGATCAACGTGGGGGGCGACATCGGTGAGCTGGATCTTGCCGGCTGGCTCAAGATTCTGGGCACGTCTTCCGCGGCAGGCGCCCCCGCCCCCAAGAATCCCCATCCATTGACTGCCTATTTTCGCGAGGCGACGTTCGCGGTGCACAAGATCGATTATCTGGGGTTGTCGTTCATGGATGTGTCCGTCGCGATCTCGGCGGCCAACGGCGGCTGGCGCATACGAGCCGACGGCCCGAACGTCGTGGGCTCGATTTCCCTGCCGGCGGCGCAGGATCCGTCCGCTCCTTGGGATCTCGAGTTCGAGCGTCTCAAATTCGCCGATGACTCCGCCAACCCTGCGGGCGGCGCCGAGCAATCCGCCTCCACGGATCAAACGATCGACCCGGGCAGCATACCGCCCATGGAATTCCATGCCGCGGAGCTCACCTGGGATGACCGGCGATTCGGCGAGGTGCGGGCGACGCTTCAGAAATTGGACGACGGCGTCAGCCTCACACAATTGACGGCCACCAGCACCACGTGGAGCGCCAACGCCTCGGGCGAATGGCGCGGCAGGGATGGCGGCACGAGCCGCATTCGAGGCACGATCACCAGCACCGATGTGGGCGAGACCCTGAAGGAGCTCGGCTTCGCCCCGGTGCTGCAGGCCAAGACCGGTCACGTGGAATTCGACATGACGTGGGCCGGGGCTCCCAGCGGCGACGCCTTGGCGGCGGCCACGGGCCGCGTGCAGGTCTCGCTCGAGAAGGGACAAATCGTCGGCTTGAAACCTGGGGCGGGGCGCGTGCTGGGGCTTGCGAGCGTGGCCGAGCTGCCGCGCCGCCTCGCGCTGGACTTCAGCGATCTGACCGACAAGGGCTTCGCTTTCGACACCGCGCGGGGTCACTTCGATCTGCGCAGCGGCAGCGCGTATACCGACGACGTGGTGGTGAAGGGCCCGGCGGCCGAGATCGGCCTAATTGGCTCGGTCGGCTTGAAAAACCACGATTACGACCAAACTGCGGTGGTGACGGGCAATGTCAGCAACACGTTGCCGCTGGCCGCGTTTGCCGCGGGGCCGGTGGTCGGAGGAGCCGTGCTCCTGTTCACGCAAGTGTTCAAACAGCCGCTGAAGGGGCTGGTCCGGGGGTATTATCGAATCACCGGCAACTGGGACAACCCGACGGTCGAGCGGATCAAGAGCGCGGATGCCCCCGCGGCGGTCGCCGAACCGCTCAAGGACAAGCCCAAGGAGACGATGGAGTAGTGAGTACCATAGCCGCCATTCAAATGACCTCAGGCCACGTGGTCGAGGACAATCTCGCCGTTGCGCGGAAACTGCTTCGCGAGGCCAAGGAGCGGGGCGCAGACATCGCCTGTCTGCCCGAGAACTTCTCCTTCATCGGCCTGCGCGACGCAGACAAGCTCGCCGTGGCCGAGGCGGATGGCGACGGGCCCGTGCAGAGGTTCTTGAGCGCCACCGCGCGCGAGCTCAAGCTGTGGATCCTCGGCGGCAGCACCGTGATCAAGGGCGATGACGCGCAGCGCGTCACGAACACCTCATTGCTGATCGACGCCGACGGCAGGCGCGTCGCGCGCTACGACAAAATTCACCTGTTCGACGTCGCGATTCCCGGGCGCAACGAGCAGTATCTGGAATCGCGCCATGTGGCGCCGGGAGATGCAATCGTGCTGGCCGATACGCCGGTCGGGCGGCTCGGAATGTCCGTTTGCTACGACATGCGCTTTCCCGAGCTGTACCGCGAATTGGTGGCGCGAGGCGCGCAGTGGCTGTCGGCGCCGTCAGCGTTCACCGTGCCGACCGGGCGCGCGCACTGGGAAACGCTGCTGCGCGCGCGCGCGATCGAGAATCTGTGCTACGTGGCGGCGCCGGCGCAAAGCGGCACGCACACGAGCGGACGCGAAACTTATGGCGACACGTTGATCGTCGATTACTGGGGCCAGGTGCTGACGCGCCTGAACAAGGGTGAGGGCGTGATTACAGCGGAATTCGATCTGGCGAAACAGGCGGAAGCGCGTGCGCGCTTCCCGGCGCTCGGGCACCGGCGTCTCGGCGTCGGCACCGACGAGGCGGTGCCGGCATGAGCGCGGCGCCTATGTTCGACGTGGCGGAGAAGATGATTCTCGCGCCTTCGGGGCTCACCGAGAGCCGGCTGTCGTCCGTGCTCGGCACGGTGATGAGCCGCGGCGTCGATTACGCCGACCTGTACTTTCAACTCTCCCGGGAGGAGTCCTGGTCGCTCGAGGACGGCATCGTCAAGGAGGGGTCGCACAGCATCGAGCAGGGGGTCGGCGTGCGCGCCATCAGCGGCGAGAAGACGGGCTTCGCCTACACCGACGAGGTGATGCTGCCCGCACTGGTCGAAGCCTCGGATGCCGCACGGGCGATCGCGAGAAGCGGCGGCGCAAACGCCGTGCGCGCCTGGCAGCGTCCGCTCACCCATCGGCTGTACCTGCCGATAGATCCTCTCGAGGCCGTGCGCGACGAGGACAAGGTGGAATGGCTGATGCGCATAGACCGCGAGACGCGGCGCATCGATCCGCGGGTCAAGCAGGTGATGGCCTCCCTGGCGGCCGTGCACGAGGTGATCCTGATCGCCTCGAGTGACGGCACGCTGACGGCCGACGTGCGGCCCCTGGTGCGCGTCAACGTGTCGGTCATCGTCGAGCAAAACGGCCGGCGCGAACAAGGGTACAGCGGCGGCGGCGGGCGCTTCGGGCTCGACGAGCTGCTGCGCGACGATGGGCCGCTCGCTCACGGCCGGGAGGCGGTGCGCCAGGCGCTCGTCAACCTGGAGGCCGTGTCGGCACCGGCCGGCTCGATGCCGGTCGTGCTCGGCGCCGGCTGGCCCGGCATCCTCTTGCATGAGGCCATCGGTCATGGGCTCGAGGGCGACTTCAACCGCAAAGGCACGTCGGCCTTCAGCAACCGCATCGGCCAAAAAGTCGCGGCGGAAGGGATCACGGTCGTCGACGACGGGACACTCGACCGGCGGCGCGGCTCGTTGAACGTCGACGACGAGGGCACGCCGACCCAATGCACCGTGCTCATCGAGAACGGCGTGCTCAAGGGTTACATCCAGGACAAGCTCAATGCGCGATTGATGGGCATGCCGGCCACCGGCAACGGGCGGCGGGAATCGTTCGCGCACATGACGCTGCCGCGCATGACCAACACCTACATGCGCGCGGGCACGCGGCCGCCCGAAGAAATCATCGCCTCGGTGAAGAAGGGGCTGTATGCGGTCAACTTCGGCGGCGGCCAGGTCGACATCACCTCGGGAAAGTTCGTATTCTCGGCGAGCGAGGCGTACCTGATCGAGAACGGAAAGATCGGAGCCCCGGTGAAAGGCGCGACGCTGATCGGCAACGGCCCCGACGTGCTGACCCGGGTCAGCATGGTGGGCAACGACATGAAGCTCGACGGCGGTGTCGGCACCTGCGGCAAGGAGGGCCAATCCGTGCCGGTCGGGGTCGGCCAGCCCACGCTCCGCATCGACGCGCTGACGGTCGGGGGAACCGGCTAGCGTGGAGCGCGCATGAGGCGTGAAGCGCGCATGAGGCTCGGGCGCCGGATCGTTGCCGGTTTTTTGGTTTTCTCGGCACTGGCGTCGGTCTGCCGGGCGGCGTCGGATCCCGCGGTTCAGCTCGGGTTCCCGCCTGAAGTCACGGGTGCAATGGACGGAATCAGCCCGGACCGGATCCGCGCGCACGTGCAGTTCCTCGCGGACGACCTGCTCGAAGGGAGGGGCACGGGCACGCGCGGCGGCGATATCGCGGCGCGCTACATCGCGACCCAATTTGCGCTCTACGGCCTGAAGCCCGCCGGTGACGATGGCGGCTATCTGCAGCGCGTCGATTTCATCGGCGTTCAGACGCAGGACGGAACCACGGCATCGCTGGTCCCCGGGCGCGGACCGCCCGAAGCCCTGACCCGCGGCGCCGACTACGTGGTCGGCAATCAGACCCAAACCGGCTCGGTGGACATCGACGCGCCCCTCGTGTTCGTGGGTTACGGCATCGAGGCGCCGGAATTTCATTGGGACGACTTCAAGGGCGTGGACGTGAGGGGCAAGGTGATCCTCGTCATCGTGAACGAGCCCCCCTCGAAGGACCCCAAGTTCTTCGCCGCGCAAACCATGACCTACTATGGAAGGTGGACGTACAAGTTCGAAGAGGCGGCCCGCAAGGGCGCGCTCGGCGCGCTCATCATTCATCGCACCGATCTCGCGAGCTACGGCTGGAACGTGGTGCGGAGCTCCTGGAGCAACGAGATGGTGTATCTCGCCAAGGACCGGGATCCGAAGCTCGAGGCCGCGGCGTGGGTGCAATGGGATGTGGCACGGCGCATCTTTGCCGACTCGGGACTCAAGCTCGACGACATGGTGGCGCTCGCCGGAACCCGAAAGTTCAGGGCGCGCGAGCTGCCGGTGCGTTTCAAGGCGCACATTGAAAGTCAGGTGCGCAAGTTCGTCTCCTATAACGTCATCGGCATGCTTCCGGGCACGGATCCCGGCCCTCCCACCCAGGCTGTGATGTACACGGCGCACTACGATCATCTGGGCATCGATCCGAAGCTGTCCGGCGACAAGATCTACAACGGCTTCGTCGACAACGGCACCGGCTGCGGCATGCTGCTCGAGCTCGCGCGCGCCTTCGCGAGATCCGCTGCGCGGCCGCCGCATCCCGTGCTCTTCGCATCGGTGACGGCCGAGGAGAAGGGGCTGCTCGGGTCCGAATATCTCGGCAAGCACCTGCCGATTCCCGCTTCGGGGATCGCGCTCGACCTGAACTATGACGCCATCGCGCCGCTGGGGCCCCCGGAGGCCGTGAACGTGACCGGAGCGGAGCGCACGACGTTCTATCCCGTCGTGCAAAAAACGGCGCAGGCATTCGGCTATGAAATTCAGCCGGACGCCGAACCGGGCGCCGGGCACTACTACCGATCGGACCACTTCAGCCTGGCAAGGGTCGGCGTGCCCTCGTTCTCCGTCAATGAGTCGACCAAGTTTCGCGGCCATCCTCCCGAATGGGGCAAGGCGCAGCGAGATGACTACACGGCGCATCGCTACCATCAGCCGAGCGACGAATATTCGCCCGATATGGATTTCTCCACCAACTCCGAGCTCGCCAAGTTCGGCTTCGCGCTGGGCTGGCAGGAACTGACCGCCCCGCAGACGGTGAGCTGGCTGCCGGGCGATGAGTTCGAGGCGAGGCGCAAGCAGCGCTGAGCAGGCACGAAAGCACCCAGCGAGGGCCCGACTCATGCAATTCGAAGAGTGGATCGAGCAGGCCTATTCGCTCGGCGCCAGCGATCTTCACCTGGAGGCGGACACGCCGATCGTCGCCCGAATCCGCGGCGAACTGCAGACGGTGGGGAGCGTCGTTTCCGGTGCGACGCTTCGGCAGGTGGCGCACAACCTCCTGGGCGCGGAACGGTGGCCGGATTTCGTCGAGCGCGGCTCGGCCGATCTGTCCGAATCGGTGGGCGGCATCCGTTTGCGGGCGAACTTCTTCCAGACCGTACGTGGGCTTGCCCTTGCCATCCGGCTGCTTGCGCCGAGCGTCAAGGATCTCGCAAGCTGCAACCTGCACAAGGACCTGCGCAAGCTCATCGAACCCGCGAGCGGCCTGGTCATCGTTTCCGGGCCCACCGGATCGGGCAAGTCGACCACGCTCGCAGCGCTGCTCGAGGAGATCAACGTCAGCCGGGCCCGCCACATCATCACGCTCGAGAGCCCGATCGAGTACCTGTTCGCCAACCGGCAGTCGTTCATACGGCAACGGGAAGTCCCGACCCATTCGCCGAGCTTCGAGCAAGGCATCATCGATGCCCTGCGCGAGAATCCGGACGTGCTGGTCATCGGCGAAATGCGCACGCCCGAGGTCATGCGCCTGACATTGAATGCCGCCGAGACCGGCCATCTCGTGCTCGCGACCATGCACTCGGCCAATTGCGCGGAGGCTCTGTCGCGCTTGTGCATGTCGTTCCCGTCCGACATTCAGCCGAGCGTGCGCGCGCAGCTGGCGGATTGTCTGGTAGCGGTCTGTTGTCAGCGACTGGAATTCCTTGCAGCGCAACGCTTGCACGTGCCCCGATGCGAACTGCTGCTGCCGACGTCCGGCGCAAAAGGCACGATCCGGGGAGGAAATTTCAGCCAGATCGCCACCGTTCTGCAGTCGGGGGGCGAGGAGGGAATGTGGACGTTCGAACGCTACCAGCGCTGGATGGATCAGGTCACAGAGTGGGTCCGTCCTCCCAGCGCGGTCACCCTGCGCAGTGTCGCGGACACGCGCGGCCTCCCTCGTTCGGCACCGGTGCTCAGGTCCGGGAGATCGGGCGCGGCCCACGCGGGACCGCCGACGAGCGCCGTGCCGCCGACGAGCGCTTCATCGCACCCCATACCGCAGTCCACGGCCGGCAATCCGGGGCCCGCCGGCCGGGTGCCAGCGGACGACGTGATCGACGTTCCAGCGGAAGAGATGGATCTGGCGGCGCTCGCGGAGCTGGCGAAGAAGGTGCTGGAACGAAAGCCGTAGGGCGGCGTGCGGGCGCCGCCCGATCGCGGTGACCCTTCAGTTCGCGTCGCGCAATGAGGCCGCCGCGAGGCAGCTCTGCATAGCCTGTCGCAAGGATCACCGGGAGCCGTGGGTGGCGGGCGCGGGCTTCGACGATCAATCCAACGGTCGTCTTGATCGAGATCGGCCATGACCCGATCGGACCCAGCGGCGTGGATGCCCAATCGAAGCCGGCGATGATCCCGGCCAGGCTGCCGCCGCCCGCCAGAAAGCTGAGCTCGGGGCTCGTAGTGGTTTCGGTATTCATCGGCTTGCGGCCGATCGTAGCCGAGCGTGCCGGCTTGCAAAAGGGCCGCACTGCGCGAGGAGCGCCGACGGCGAAACTCGCGGCGATTTCCTGCGGGAAATTGCGCCGCCTTCCGACAGCAATTCGCGCTAGCGCACGGTCGCGACCGCCTCCTGGGGCCGGGCGAGGAACGCGCCGATGATCGGATTCAGCCATTCGGGTCTCGAGGAGAACGTGCCGTGGTCAGTCCCGGGCAGCACGCAAAGCTCGGAATTCGGCAGCGCGCGAAAGATCTGCAGCGTATGTTCGAGCGTGATCACGTCGTGGTCGCCCGACACCAGCAGGACCGGCTGTGCGATCTTCGCGAGCAGCGCGACGCTCAATTCAGCTTCCGTCGGCGATGTTGCCCAAAGGTGACCCAGCTTCTCATCGATGGTCTTCGGAGTGGGGGTATCGTCTGCGCGAAGCCCCTCCAGGTTCTCGGTAACGAGCCCAGCGGGGGAAATGTTCACGCCGCTGATGACCAGGCGCCGCACCAGCTCCGGATGACGCACCGCCAACATGAGCGCCAGGATTCCGCCATCGCTGAAGCCCACCACGTCCACGTGCTTCAGTTTGAGCAGCTGCAGGAGCGCCGCCGTATCCTCCATCATCGAGGTGTAACTCAACGGGCCGGAGACATCGGGAGTGCGTCCCTGGCCCACCTGGTCGGGCGCCACGATGTGATGAAGCTCGGAAAACACATCGAGCTGATGCACGAAGGAATGTTCGCCGGAATCGCCGCCGCCATGCAGGAACACCAGCGTGGGACCGGAGCCGCGCGTGGCGTAGAAAATTCGATGCCCGTGAATCTCGGCCGAATGCCACTCAGTGGGTTGCGGCATGGCGCGGCATGAATCGGCGGGCAGCATGGATGCAAGCAGCGCCAGGGCGGTCACGCCCCAGGTCAGGACCGCCGGCGCGCGGGCGGATCTTGGTGTCCCGTGAGTCATCGATGCTTCGCACTTCGATCTGTTTACAGAGTTTGAGGCTTTCGCGCAATCGAAACAACGCGCTCATCGGGATGGCGTTGACCGACTATTGCCGGCCTCCGTGCCGTTATACTCGCCTGGACGCGCGGCGCGCCAGGATTGGAGGACTCCATGACATCGCCGGAACCGACATCGAACGGGGAGACCATGCACCTGGGAGGGTGTTTGTGCGGCGGCGTGCGCTATGGAATTCGAGGCGCGCTTCGCGATGCCATCGCGTGCCATTGCACGCAGTGCCGCCGCACGAGCGGTCACCATGCCGCCATGACCAGCGCGGCCAACGAGGACCTCGCGCTCATCGCGTCGCGCACGCTCGAGTGGTACCGGTCGTCGCCCGGGGCGGAGCGTGGTTTTTGCCGCGTCTGCGGCAGCAATCTGTTCTGGAGGCCGCAGGGCGAGGGGAGGACGGCGATCACCGCCGGAACCCTCGATTCGCCCACCGGCATCAAGCTCAAGGAGCATATCTTCGTCGCCGACAAAGGCGACTACTACTCGATCGACGACGATCTTCCGCACAAGGCCGGCTGGTAGTTCCGAGCCGGAAGATGTAAAGCCCGCGCCCGTTATGGCAAACCTCGGACGGCATTCACGTCGCTGTGCGGCGACGTCTGTTCGCCCGGCCGGCGGTGTCATTCAATAGCGTGCAGCACGTCGCATCCCGCCTCGTGCCGCAGTCGCTAGGCTGACCCAAGGTTTCAAACTGCTGCCGGAGCTTGCATGGTCGACAAATCAATGACGGGAACTTTTCAAATCAATCTGCCCAAGGACTTGTTGTCCGAGGCGCGGCGGCAACCGAAGCCGAAGAACGAGCAGCTCAAGGTCGAAGGCTGGCGCTCGTCGTGGTTATCGAAGGTCTCCGAGATGCTGGTGGGAAAGGACTGAGTCCCCTGCGGCCGGGCGAGTGATGTCGCCCGCGCCGCCGGTCACATATTTCCGGGATTTAAGTCAAATTGCGCCGGAATTCGCGCCGGCGCGGCCTTACCATGGGCGCAGGGGATCCAACCATGCGCCTGTCTCGTCCCGTTTATGAAACCTTGCCGCTGATCTACGCGGCGATCGCCGGGCTCGCCTGGCTGATCGCGTACCTCGATGGGGTCGGCACGCGGTCCGTCATCGCGTTCTTCATCGGGATCGCCGCCGCAGTTGCGGCGCTCACGATTTTCCTTCATCGCCAGGATTGCCGCGCACAGCGCCGGGAATACAACGGAGAGACCATCGATCTGCCGTCGACGCTGCGTGGATGAGTTCCTACCCTTCTTCCTCTTCGCGCGCATCCCGCAAATTGGCCGGATCTGCGGGATTGGCGGAGTGCCGGCCCCGCGACGCCATGCGCTCGTCGAGGTACATGATTTCGTGTTGACCCACCAGAACCACGTCGCCGTCGTTCAGGTTGTGGCGGCGGACACGCTTCGATTTCACGTAAATGCCGTTCGTGCTGTTGAGGTCCTCGATCAGGCATGAGTGCGATTGAGTGACGATCTGGCAGTGATGCCGGCTGATGAATTTGCTGTCGATCTGCAGGTCGTTGTCGGGCGTGCGGCCGATGACCAGCCTCCCCGGCCGCAGCTCCCGCTCGAGCAGCGTCTTCCCGCCGCTCGCGAGCAGGATTTTCCCCACGGGCGGCCCAACCTCGTGCTCGGCATGCTGCACGGCCTCCATGGCCGCAATCTGCATGCGGTTGGTGCGCGATGCGAACTCGGTCCACTGCAGCTCGTCGATGGCGGCCTTGATGTCCTGCATGCCGACCGATTCGCTGTCGCGTCCGAAGGCGGCCATCATGCTCGTGTCGCAGAGCGTGTTGATCAGGCGCGGCACGCCGCCCGTGTACTTGTAAACGACGGTATACGTATCGACGTCGAAAATACGCCGACCCTGCGAGCCCGCAACTTCGAGACGATGATCGATGTAGGCGGCAGTTTCCGCCGCCGTCAGCGCCGTGAGATGAAATCTCAACCGGACGCGCTGGACGAGCTGGACCAGGTCCTTGGAGTTCAACTTTTCGTTGAGCTCCGGCTGCCCCGCCAGGATGATGCGCAGCACCTTCTCCTTGGTGGTCTCTATGCCGGACAGCATGCGGATCTCCTCGAGGACGCGGTAGCTCAAATTCTGAGCCTCGTCGATGATCAGGAGCACCTTGCGCCCGGCGAGGTGCTGCTCGGTCAGGAACTGATTCAGCGTCGCCAGCACCTCCGGCTTTTTCATGTCGAACGGCGTGAAACCGAACTGCACCAGAACCGTCTGCAGGAAGGCGGTGGGGGACAGCTGGGTCTGGTTGATCTGGGCGACGATCACGTCGGCCTGCAGTTCCCGCACGAAGGTCTCGATCAACGTGGTCTTGCCGGCGCCGATCTCGCCCGTGATGATCACGAAGCCGTCGGTGAACCAGATGGTCGATTCCATGTACGCCTTGGCGCGTGCATGTTGTTTGCTCAGATAGAGGAACTGCGGATCGGGGCTGAGGCGAAACGGCAGTTCGTGCAGCTTGAAGAGTTCTAGATACATCGCATCATGCCGTTCGAAACTTCCGTGTGCGAGGGCAGGGCGCCCTCAGGACCACCGGACCGATTTTAATGCATCCGCGAGCGCATGATCACGATCGCGGGACGTGGCCTTCAATATGGTGCAATGGCCCAGCTTCCGGCCCGCCCGTGGCTCCTTTCCGTAGTCGTGGAACGCCAGCCCGTCGATGCCGAGCAGCCGGCCGCGATCCGGCATCTCGCCGAGGAAATTGATCATCGCGGTGTGCCCGAGCGGACGCGTGCTTCCGAGAGGCAGACCGCAGATGGCGCGAAGGTGATTTTCGAACTGGCTGGTGACGCAGCCCTCGATGGTCCAATGGCCGGTATTGTGGACCCGCGGCGCCATTTCGTTGGCGATCAGCCGGCCCTTCACCACGAAGAATTCGATCGCGAGTACGCCCGAGTACTCGAGCGAGGAGAGCACCCGCTTCATGTAGATTTTCGCCGTGCGCTCCAGCGCGCGGTTCGCATACGGCGCGATCCCGTAGCGCAGGATTCCGCCGCCGTGCGTGTTCGCCGACAGGGGATAGTAGACGACATCGCCGCCGGGCGAGCGCGCCGCGACGAGGGAGATCTCACGGGAGAACGACTGGAATTTCTCGTAGATCAGATCGGCTGCGCCGAGCGAGCTCCATGCGGAGTCGATGTCCTCGGGACGTCGGATCAGGAACTGTCCCTTGCCGTCGTAGCCCATGCGGCGCGTCTTCAGCACTCCCGGGATGCCGAGCTTGCGCGCGGCATCGGCGAGATCCTCGCGCGAATCGACCGGCGCGTGTTCGGCGACCGGAATCCTCAGGCGCTTGAAGAGCGCCTTCTCCTGCAGGCGATCCTGCGAGATCTCGAGCGCCGCGCGCGGCGGACGAACGCTGGTCAGCGACTCGAGGGGGGCAAGCGCCTTGCCCGAGATGTTCTCCCAATCGAAGGTGAGCACGTCGCTCTTCGAGGCGAGCTCCGCGAGAAGCACCGGGTCTTCGAGGTCGCCGGTCAGGATCGGTGCGACCTGGGCCGCCGGCGCGCCGGCGCTCTTATCGAGGAACGAGCATCGGATCCCCAGGGGATACCCCGCGAGCGCCATCATGCGCCCCAGTTGTCCCGCACCGACGATGCCGACGTTCAAGGGCTTCAAGACTGGCGCGGATCGGGCTTATTGAGTACCGCGGCCGTCTGCGCCGCACGAAAGGCATCCAGGGCCTCGCGCACGTCGGCAAACTCGTTGGCCAGGAGCGCCGCCGCGAACAGCGCCGCATTCCGGGCGCCCGCGGCGCCGATCGCGAAGGTCGCAACCGGGATGCCGCTCGGCATCTGGGCGATCGAGAGCAGCGAATCGATTCCGCCCAATGCCTTGGTTTGCACCGGCACGCCCAGCACCGGGACGGATGTCTTGGCTGCGGTCATCCCGGGCAGATGCGCCGCCCCGCCGGCTCCTGCAATGATGGCCTTGAGCCCCCGCTCGCGAGCCGCCTCGGCATATTCGAACAACAGATCCGGTGTGCGATGTGCGGATATCACCCTGATTTCATGGGCGATGTGCAACGACTCGAGCGTATCGGCCGCCCCCTGCATCGTCTCCCAGTCGGACGACGATCCCATGATGATTCCGACGCGGACCTTCATCAGTCTAGTTTAACAGCCTATCCGAGCAACTCCCTCAGAAAGGCGAAAAGTTCCCGGGCACCGGCCGGCGAGCGCTGTTCCTGGCGCTCGCGCTCTGCCTTCTGCAGCAGCCGCAAGAGGGCAGGGCGGTCCGTCTTGGGGTACTCCTGCACAAGTTCGGGAACCGCTCCGGCCGGATCCGACAGCAACCGGTCGCGCCAGCGCTCGATGTTCTGAAAACGCCTGATTTCCGAATCGTGGCGCAGCTTTTTCTCGGCCAGCTTCGCCAGCACGGGCTCCGGGTCGATATTGCGCATCAATTTGCCGATATATTGGCGCTGGCGCACCTGCGCCCCGTGCGAGGGCAGGCGCTTCAAATCGCACAGCGCCACGAACAGGTTGTCCGGCAGATCCAGCTCCTTGATCTCCTGGTCAGGCAGGGAGGAGAGCTTCACGCCCAGCTCCTGCAGGGAAGAGGCTTCCCGCTTCATGGCGCTCTTGCTCGGGCGTCCGGGGTCGGTCTCGGCGGAATTTTGGGGTTCTTGCTCCATGGGCATGCGGCCCATGCTACCACCCTTGAGGGTGCTCGGTTTCGGCCCGCGCGATTCCACCCGGGTTAGAATGCTTGTTTTCGCCCCCATTGGATCGTGCCGGAGATCAAGATGGCCCTTGCGCCCGCCCATTCCTTACGCCCCACCCGGGAAGACCTCACAGCCATCATAGAGCGCGCACTCGAGCAGGCGCGCTCGCGCGGCGCATCCCAGGCGGAAGCGGCGGTAAGCCAGAACACGGGCCTGTCGGTGGGCGTGCGTCTGGGGGAGGTCGAAACGCTCGAGCACCAGCGCGACCGCAGCATGGGCATCACGGTTTATTTCGGCCAGCGCAAGGGCTCGGCGAGCACCGCCGACTTTTCGCCCGCGGCGGTGGAGGCCACCGTGGCCAAGGCCTGCAGCATCGCCCGGTTCACCGCCGAAGACGCCTACGCGGGACTCGCGGATGCAACGCTGATGGCGCGCTCGCAGCCCGACCTGGATCTGAATCATCCCTGGGACGTGACCGCGGAGCGCGCCATCGAAATCGCCAAAACGGCCGAGTCCGCGGCCCTCAAGTTCGATGCCCGCATCAACAATTCCGAGGGCGCCTCGGTCAATACGCATCAAGGGCTGCATGTCTACGGAAATACGCACGGCTTCATCGGCGGCTATCCGACGACCTCGCATACTGTGAGCTGTGTGGTCTTGGCGGGCACCGGGGAGGACATGCAGCGGGACTATTGGTACTCGACCTCGCGGGATTGGCGTGACCTTCAGGATGCGGAGGCGATCGGGGTCGAAAGCGCGCGGCGAACGCTCGCGCGCCTGGGGCCCCGCAAGTTGAGCACGCGGCGCGCCCCCATCCTGTTCGTTCCCGAGATGGCGCGCGGCCTGATCGGCCATTTCGTCGCGGCCATTCGCGGCAGCAGTCAATATCGACAGTCCTCTTTTCTCCTCAATGCATCGGGCGAGCAGATCTTTCCGCACGGCTTCTCGATCGCGGAGCGCCCGCATATTCCCAAGGCCATGGGCAGCGCGCCCTTCGACGAAGAGGGTGTGGCGACTCTGGATCGCGAGCTCGTCAGCGACGGCGTGCTCAGCGGCTACATCCTCTCCAGCTACTCGGCGCGACGGCTGGGGCTGAAAACCACCGGGAATGCAGGCGGCGCGCACAATCTCGTGGTGACGCCGAACACGGCCGGTGGCGCGAAGGCGATGCTCGCCCGCCTTGGCGAGGGCCTGTTGGTGACGGAACTCATGGGTCAGGGCGTCAACGGCGTGACCGGCGATTACTCCCGGGGAGCGGCCGGATTCTGGGTGGAGGGCGGCGAAGTCCGCTACCCGGTGTCCGAGATCACGATCGCCGGAAATCTGCGCGGCATGCTCAGGGACATCGTAGCCGTCGGCGACGATGTGGATGCGCGCGGCGGCATACGAGTGGGCTCGATCCTCGTCAAGGAAATGACCATCGCGGGAGAATAGGGCGCCGCCGCGGTCAGTCCGATCGGATCAATTCCTTCAGCGACCGGTCGCCGAGGCTGTGCTCGAGCGCAGCTTCGACCTCGCTCATCACACGCGCCGCGGGCGCCGCTGCGCGGCCCGCCGGAGCGAGGCTCCCGTTTTCGGGTGTGCGCACCGCCGCGATGATCGATGAGATCTTGATGTTCTCGGCATCGCGGCCCGGCAGGAAATGCTCGTCTTCGCTGGCAACGATGAGCCCCGCCTTCTCGAGGCTCGCGAGCACCGGCGCCAGTGAGGCGCCGGGGATGTCGAGCTCGGCGGCGAGGCGCACGGCGTTCCAATTCGTGACGCCCTGTGCGTAGTCGCGGCCGATCAAGTACATCACCGACAGGCCCAGCTGTTCGCGCACGCCGCCCGCCAGCGCGATCGATTCGCGGCCATGCGGCAGGTACTGCGGAAACTGCACGTAGAATGCAAGCTCGGCGCCGATCAGCAGGATGAGCCAGCTCAAGTAGACCCAGATCAGCGTAGTGAGCACGATGGCGAAACCGGTGTAGACCGCCATCAGCTGGGAGGAATACAGGATGAACGCCGTGAACACCTGGCCCATCAACGCCCAGATGATGCCCGCGGCGACCCCGCCGATCAGCGCCGGCCGGAACCCGACGCGGGTATTGGGGATATAGGCGTACATGAAGGTGAATACGATGGTGACGATGGCGTAGGGAACGAGCCGCCCTGTGCCTCGAATGAGCCAGCCCAAGTGCGCGCTCGAGTCGAGCCATTGGGCTGCGGAGCTGTGCTGGGCGGAGCTCAGCAGGCCCAAGGCGAGCGCCAACAGAATGGGCCCGATGATCATGACGCTCAGATACTCGACGAAGCGGCGCAAGAGCGTGCGCGGGCGATTAACCCGCCACACGAAGTTGAAGCTCGTTTCGACCTTGTGAATGGTGCTGATGACGGTGTAGATCAGGAAAACGAATCCTATCGATCCCAATACGTCGCCGCGCATGTTCGACACGAACTGCATCACGCTCTCGGTCAGCTGGCTCGACGCCGCGCCGAGCGGGCGGAAGAATTCGTGCAGGATGAAGCGCAGGTCGCTGCGGGCGCGGATGCCCTTGAGGATCGCGAAGCTGAACACCATCAGCGGGACGAGCGACAGAAGCGTGGTGTAGGCGAGGCTCATGGCCTGCACGCTGATCTCACCAGCCACCCAATCGCGGCCGATGGCCACGGGGTAGCGGAGCGTGCGCAATACCGGCCCCCAGGGGGGGCGCATGCTCCGCGATTTGTAGAAGAGTCCGTCCTGCAGGCGGTCCAGCGCCGTGGGCATGCCGCGAGCTGCCGTCAGGCCGTCAACAGCTCTAGCGCATTGCGATAGTTGTCGCTGGTGCGCGCGATGATATCCGGCGGAAGATGCGGTGCCGGCGGCTTCTTGTTCCAGTGGAGCGACTCGAGGTAATCGCGGATGAACTGCTTGTCGAAACTCGGGGGGCTGATGCCGGGTTTGTAGGAGGCCATCGGCCAGAAGCGCGACGAATCCGGGGTCAGTACCTCGTCGATTAAAATCAGGTTGCCGCCCTTGTCGGTGCCGAACTCGAACTTGGTGTCCGCGATGATGATATTGCGCGAACGCGCGTGGTCCGCGGCAAATGCGTATAGCGCCAGGGTGATCCGGCGGATTTTCTCCGCATATTCCCGCCCGACGGCTTTGACGATGGTGTCGAAGTCGACGTTCTCATCGTGCTGGCCGGCCGGCGCCTTCGATGCCGGCGTGAAAATGGGCTCAGGCAGCGCGTCCGCCATCTGCAGGCCCGCCGGCAGCGAAATTCCGCAAATCGAACCGCG
>Ga0182012_10000455_pt1 | contig 45529 bp, 38 predicted proteins | sample 612S2SmetaG_FD_120486 | JGI IMG/M metagenome (GOLD analysis project Ga0182012, IMG submission 120486) | Permafrost microbial communities from Stordalen Mire, Sweden - 612S2S metaG | ecosystem: Environmental > Terrestrial > Soil > Wetlands > Permafrost | place: Sweden: Stordalen | collected... | reverse complement strand
CAAGGACGGGAATAGCAGCACTGTCGAATTCGAAGTGAACACAGATTCCCCGACCGTCACGCTCAACCCGCCCGCCGCGCGCACCAACAGCACCTCGCCCACGTTCTCCGGCACTGCCAGCGAAGCCGGCCAGGTCGAAGTGGTGGTGCTCGAAGGCGAAACCAAGCTGGCGAGCGCGATAGCCACGGTCAGCGGCGGCAGCTGGACCTCGGGTGCGCTCAGCCAGGCGCTGCCGGCGGGCAAACACGCCCTCACCGTCCATGCCACCGAGCCGAGCGCGCTCGGCAACCTTCCCGGAAAGAGCGCCACCGCCGCATTCGAACTGGACACCGAAAAGCCGATCGTCACCCTCAGCCAGCCGCCCGCGATCTCCAAGAACCGGCTGCCCACCTTCTCCGGCACCGCAAACGAAGCCACCGAAGTCGAAGTGCGTGTCCTTGAAAACGGCGCTCAGGTGGCCACCGCCAAGGCCAAGCCGTCCAACGGAACCTGGACCACGGGCACGCTCAGCGAGGAACTGCCAGAAGGCAAACACAGCTTCACCGCAGAAGCGATCGAGCCGAGCGCGATCGGCAACGAATCCGGAAAGAGCGCCCAGGTCAGCTTCGAAGTGGACACCGAACCGCCCGTCGTCACGCTGGAAGCGCTGCCGCTGGTCTCCAACAACGCCAATCCCACCCTGTCGGGCAGCGCCGGCGAAGCGGGCACGGTCTCGGTCAGGATCTACGCGGGCTCCAACACGAACACCAAACCCGTGTTCGAACGCTCGATTCAGCTCGCCAAAGCCGGCAACTGGGAAGCGCACGTGACGCCTGGCCTGGAAAGCGGGCACAGGTACACCGCCCAGGCGACCGAGCCAAGCGCTCTGGGCAACAAGCCGGGCGAAAGCGCCAAGATCCCCTTCGAAATCGACACGGGCGTGCCCGAAGTCACAGTCACCCAGCCGCCTTCACCGTCCAAGAACACGATGCCGATCTTCGAAGGCACGGTGACTGCCCCCGAACGTGAAAAGGAGCCCGTGACGGTCTACGTCTACAAGGGATCCTCCGACACCGGGCCGATCGCTGCGGAACTCACCGCGACGGTGTCCTCCAACGGGACGTGGAGCACTCAGGCGCTCACGCCGGCGCTGAGCTCGGGCAAGAGCACCTACACGGTTCTCGCCTCGACGCCGAGCGTGCTCGGCAACGGAATCGGCGAGAGCGCGCCGGTCAACTTCGTGATCGACACCGAAGCGCCGACCGTGACGCTCGCGCAGCCGCCGGCGCTCTCCAACGACACCACGCCCACGTTCGGCGGGACCGCCAGCGAAGCCGGCGAGGTCGTAGTGCGCGTGTACAGCTCCTCGGGGGCTGAAGTCACCCCCAAGCTCGAAGCCAAGGTCAAGGCCGGCACCTGGGAAGCCAGGGAGACCCAGCCGCTCAAAGAAGGCAGCTACACCGCCAGTGCGACTGAGGAAAGCGCCATCGGCAACGGCACCGGCACCTCGCGCACGGTGTCGTTCAAGATCGATGTCTCCTCGCCGGTGGTGACGCTCAACCCCCTGCCCACGCCATCGCCCGACAGGATGCCGATCTTCTCCGGGACCGCCGAAGAATCCGGCGAACCGGTGACCGTCGACGTCTACAGGGGCAGCAGGGCAGAAGGAGCGCCCGTCGCAAGCACCACCTACGAAGGCACTGGCGGCGAATGGACTGCGCCGCGGCTGCTCGAAGCCCAGAAACTGGAATTCGGCAGCGAATATACGGCCGTTGCGACGCAGCCGAGCGCGATCGGCAACAAGCCCGGGAGCAGCAAGCCGTTCACCTTCCAGGTCGAGCAGATCCTGCCCACCGTCGCGACCGAACCAGCCACCTCGGTCGGGCGCACCTCGGCCGCCATATACGCCTCCGTCAACCCCCGAGGCGGGCCGATCGGGGAAGACGGCTGCTACTTCGAATACGGCCCCACCACCGCCTACGGGACGGTCGTCTACTGCGGCTTCGTCGATGAAGCGCCCGCGTTCCCGCCCGCCGCCGCCAGCCCGATCGGCGTGTTCGCGCGCATCTACAAGCTCACGCCATCCACCACCTACCACGTGCGCATCGTCGCCGTGGGCGAAGGCGGGGTCTCCTACGGCGCGGACACCACCTTCACAACGCTGGAACCGCTGGTGTTCCCGATGACGCCCAAAGCGCCGGCCTCCACCACGACCACGACGCCCAAACAGAGCATCGGGGCGAGCGGCGTGCAGGCCTTCTTCGCCCAGCAGCTCATCCCCGGCGGCGGCGCGTCACGCATCGGCGCGCTGCTCAAGCACGGCGCGTTCAGGCAGACCTTCAAGGCGCCCGAGGCGGGCTCCGCGGTGATCGACTGGTACTACCAGCCGCCCGGGGGCCGCGCGGCGGGCAGAGGGCACTCCAGGAGAAAGCCCAAGCCGGTGCTGATCGCCTCAGGCAAGGTGCTCTTCCGGGGCGCCGTCAGCGAGGTCGTCGACATCCGTCTCACCGCTCAGGGCCGGCAGGCCCTCCGCGGCGCACGCCGGATGCGGCTGAGCGTCACGTGCACGTTCACGCCCTCTGGAGCCGCTCCCGTGAGCACCTCCGGCACGTTCTCGCTGCACCGCTAGCCCCACGCTCAGGCGACGGAGCCGGCCGGCGCTCGCGGCGCGATCTCACGCGGCTCAAAGTTGCGCTCTTTGGAACAACTGCTCAGGTCGTCATAATCTCTGGAGCGCTTCGCCGCAAACGCAAAAATCCCTGCAAAAAACGCGTCAATGTTGCTCAACGGGAGCTAAAAAAGCCCGCAAATTGCGAACTTTTTGTGGGACTCGATTTTCCATATACATCGCTCCTGTGGTATTCAGTTCCGGAACCCGCGCCGAGGGAGTCCCCAGGAATGGGGGGGAGTCCCTTCGGACAGCTGCCGCAGGTTGGACGTGGCAGCGGGTGCATAGTTCAAACCACCCACTGGAGGGAAGTCATGGACAGACGTAGTCTAGGAGCGGGCCTGATGGTGCTTGCCAGCAGCCTTCTGCTGTTTGCAGGGACCGCATCAGCCCGCACCACAAAGGCCGACACGGAAACGGCCCCCACGGGCCAGTGCACCGTAAAGTCGCTGCCCTCGTTCGTCGCTCAGGGCGAGTACGGCACGACGGCAACCGTTGCCGACGTGATCGAAATCGGCTGCAACCCTGAAGAATACGGCACGGGTTCAGCGATCTCGGTCGTCGACAGCCAGCTGTACTCCCGCTGCGGCGAAGAAGTCAAATGGTACGTGCCTAACCCGTACAAAGTCGTAGACGGCACGCGCTCCGTCGAACTGCATCTCGACGCCGATGGCAACGCGACGGTCGCGTTGATCGCCGGGCCGAAATGCCAGGCTGGGGAAACCCTCGTGACGGTTCACGAGCTCGAAGAACCGTACGAATCCTTCGACACCGGGTTCACGGTTCTGCCGCCCAACCCGACCGCCGAAGGCCTGACGGCTCTGCCGGCAGCCCAGATCGAGGACGCTGAATCGAGTGGCGTCGCGACGATCCTGGAGGCCGAGTTCCCCGGCACGTCCGAGGACAAGGTGCGGTTCGGCTCGGAAGAGCTCGCAGCCCGCTGCCGCACGGCTCCGTTCATCCACTGGATCACGGAGGACGGCTCCGAAACGACCGAAACGAGTGAAGTCAACGGACTCGAAACGGACGACGACGGGAACATCTTCGTGCTCGCCATCGGCGACTCGTCGTGCTACCCGGGCGCTTCCCTGATCGAAGCAGATCTGGAATCGAAACCGTTCACCACGCTGACGACCGACTTCACGATCGAAGCACCCACCCCGAGGGACTAAGGACCTCGCAGGGTCGCTTTGACCTGAAGTGATGTGGATGGCCTCGGGAGACCAGTCTCCCGAGGCCCATCCGCTTCGCGCAGTCGATCCACCGGCCATGAACGATGCAGCACCAGCAACACACGCAGCGGCACGGAGAGGCGCGCACGCCGTCCGGCACGCAGCCTCTAGCCGCTGAGAGAAACCAGAACTTCTGCGAGACCCGGCGGCGCCCAGAGCGCGCTCAGCCCGGAATCGGCAAAAACTCCACGGAGGGGGCAGCACGATGAAACCGCACACGAAGTCCCTGCTCAGAGCCGCGACGCTGCTCGGCCTCGTGATCGGTGCCGTGCTCGCGCTCTCGCCGGGAGCATCCGGCAAGCCGCTGGCGCACAGCGCGCGCACCACGGCACCCGTGGCCGCGAGGCCCGCCACCGCCGAAGGCCCGCCGCCGGCGCAGTGCGTCATCCACACGCTGCCGTCCTTCGTCGCCCAGGGCGAGTACGCAACCGCCGCCACCGTGGGCGACGTGATCGAAGTCGAGTGCAACCCGTTCGCCTACGGGACGGGCTCCACGATCACCATCACAGCCGCGCAGCTGTACACCCGCTGCGGCGGAGACCTGACGTGGTACGTGGCCTACCCGTTCCGTACCGAATCGGACAGCCGCAGCGTCACGCTGACGCTGGACGCCGACGGCAACGCGACGGTGGCGCTGATCGCCGGGCCCGACTGCCAGGCCGGCGAAAGCCTGATCTCCGCGCACGAGACCGAAGAGCCGTATGAAAGCTTCTCCGACGCGTTCACGGTGCTGCCTCCGCAGGAGACCGCAGAAGGCGTCTTCGCCCTGCCCGCCTCGCAGGTGGAGCTCTCCGAAGGCAGCTCCTTCGCGACGCTGATCGAGGCCGAGTTCCCCGGGGCCTCGGAGAAGCCCGTCAGGATCGGCTCGGAAGAGCTCTTCAGGCGCTGCCGCACCGCGCCGGGGCTGGTGTGGGTGACCGAGAACCGGACGGTCATCGAAGGCACCAGCGAAGTCAACGGCTCGGCGCCCGCCGAACTGAAGCTGGACGACGATGGCAACGTGTTCGTGCTCGCGCTCGGCGACTCATCCTGCTACCCGGGCAGCTCGCTGATCGAAGCGGACCTCGAATCCAAACCGTTCACCACGCTTACCGGCGGCTTCACCGTCGAACCGCCGCAGCCCACGGCGGAACCCGGGGTGAAGATCGAAAAGCTCCAGCAGCTATCGGGCAAGGGCGGCGGCTTCACCACGGCCAAGCTCGAAGGCGCGATCGGCGAAACGGTCGAATACGAGATCGTCGTCACCAACACATCCACCGTCAGCGAGACCCTCAGTGAATTCTCGGATGCCAACTGCGACGCCGGAACCATCGCCGGCGGGCCCGGCACGAGCCCGCTGACCGCGGGGTCGAGCACGACCTACACCTGCGATCATGTGCTCACCAAAGTCGGCCCGTACGTCAACGTGGCCAGCGTGGACGGGAGCACCCCCGGCGGAGTGCCGGTGAAGCAGACCTCCAACGAAGTCGAAGTTGTCGTGCCCCCGGGCAGCCCGGCGTTCACGATCGAAAAGCAGCAGAGGATCGCGGGCAGCGGCAGCGGCTACACCACGGCGACCCTCACCGGCTTCGTCGGCCAGACCGTCGAATACGACATCGTCGTCAAGAACACCGGCAACACGCCGCTCACGCTGTCCGGCTTCAGCGACGCCCACTGCGACGCCGGCACCATCACCGGTGGCCCCGGTGCCACTCCGCTGGCGCCAGGCGGCGAAACGGCCTACACGTGCACGCATGTGCTCGTGTCGGTGGGCAAATACGTCAACGAAGCGACCGTCACTGGCACCCCGCCGGGCGAAGGCCCGAGCACTCACACCTCCCCGCCGGTCGAAGTCGAAGTCAAGAACCCCGAACCGGGATTCAAGGTCCAGAAGCTCCAGCGAATCGCGGGCTCCGGGGGCGGCTACTCGGCAGCTGAACTGAGCGCCACCGTGGGGCAGACGATCGAATACGAGATCGTCGTCACCAACACCGGCAACGAGCCGCTCACGTTCTCGGCCTTCTCCGACGCACACTGCGACACCGGAACCCTTGCCGGAGGCCCCGGCAGCTCTCTGGTTGCTCCCGGGGAATCAACCACCTACACCTGCACCCATCTGATCGCCACCGAAGGCAAATACGACAACATCGCCACCGTCTCCGGAGGGCCTCCGGGCGGAGAACAGATGATGCAGCCCTCGCCCGAAGTCAAAGTCGTGGCCGCCCAGCACGGTGTGGAACACAACATCACCACGATGCCGAAGTGTCCGACGAAGCCGGTGCTGAAGGGCGCCTCCGGTCCCAAGAGCCGCAAGTTCACGGTCTCCGTCAAGGCGGCGGGCATCAAGAAGATCGTCTTCTACCTCGACGGTCACAAGATCCGGACGCTGAGGCAATCACAGGCCCGCGGCGGCTACTTCAGGATCACCGTCAACCCGGGCAAGCTCTCGGTTGGCGCCCACCGGATCTCGATTCGCACGACGATGCTGACCGCCGGTTGCGCCACCACGGCCACCGGGCACACGTTCGTGAAGCCGTTCTCGGCCCGCGTGAAACCGAACTACACCGGCTGAGCCGGACCACGCTCGGTCCCGCGTGCACGGGGGGCACGCGCGGACGGCACGCTCCTCGTGCTGCCGTCCGCGCGTGGTGTGCGCCCGAACTGCGACGGGCTGCCGTCTCAGACGATTTCGATCGGGGTGCCGACCCCGATCAGGTGCCACAGCCGGACCATGTCGGCGTTCCTCACACGGATGCACCCGTGCGAGGGGCGGCCGGGGATCAGCTGCGGTTCGTCCGTGCCGTGAACGCCGACCTGGCCGCCACCGGGCCATTCGGCGAGCGTGGGAGCGTATGCGCTCGTGCCGAGCGCATACGGGCCGTACACCGGTGATTCCGAGATCAGCTTTTCGAGCACGTAGAAGTGTCCCGCCGGGGTGGGCAGCGCGGGGCGACCGACCCCCACGGGCGCCGTCCAGATCACTTCGGTGCCGCGGTAGAGAGTCGCCTGCTGCGTCTCCCTGTCAACCCGCAGATGTTCGTGGGTCACTTGCATTTCCTGCAGATCGCCGGCAAGAACCCAGCCTGTGACGCCGTTGGGGCGTCCGGGAATGGGCACCAGGATCCACTCGTGCCGTGCTGTACGGTAGGAGCGCATCGCGAGATACGGCTCCTCCTGGCCCTCGGGCGTGAGGAAGCGCAGGTACCCGACCACGGGCGAGCGCGCAGACGGGAACTCGTGCGCCGGGGCCGCCTGCTCCGCGTAGGCCCAGCGCGAAAGAGTGGTCAGATTCGAAAGATCGGCACTGACGCCGGGGTCAGTCCTGGCCGAGGAAAGAGCCGCAAGCGGCCCCGAGGCGATCGCGGCGAGGGCCAGCGCAACGGCCGCAGCCCTGCGGGTGCGTTCTTGACAGCGCGGTGGGCGGACAGTAACCTCCATGTCTCATTCCGGGGTCCATCTTGCTGACACTACGAGGTCATAAATATACCCGGTCAGCGGCAAGGACGCCAAGGTGGCTCCTGCTGCCGGCTCTCCTCAGCGCGTTCGCGGTGGCGCTCCTCTCACCCCTCCCGGCGCTGGCCGCGGGCAAGCTGGAAGACAACTCCTTCCCCGAGGTTACCTGGACGGTGCACCTGGCCGTGGGCGAACGGCTGGTCTGCGCGCCCGGGAGCTGGACGGACGTCTCGGGGGGCTTCTCCTACGCCTGGTACCGCGGCGGGCAACTGGTCAAGTCCGGTGGCGCGGGCTACGGCGAATACACCCTCTCCAAGGCCGACGAAGGGCAGGAAGTGTACTGCACCGTCAGCGCGCACGGGGGAAAAACGAACGGCAAAGGCGAACTGGAATTCCTGGAAGTCGAAAGCTTCAACAGCGTCGAAATCGGGCACAAAGCCAAAGTTGAACTGCCCAAGAACACCACGCAGCCGACCGTCTCCGGCAAAGCCGAACTGGGGGGCACGCTGAGCTGCTCGCAGGGAGTGTGGACCGGTACGGCCCCGATCACCTACACCTACCGCTGGCTGCGTGACAAGGTCGCCATCGGTACGGCCACCAGCAGCAGCTACACGGTCACCAGCGAAGACGAAGGCGAGGAACTCTCTTGCAAGGTCACCGCTGAGAACTCGGGCGGGAGCACGCCCGCCGAAAGCTCCAACAGCCTCAAGATCACCGGCAAGCCGCCGGCCAACGTCTCCGTTCCCACCGTCAAAGGCATCGCTGAAGTGGGCCAGACGCTCACCTGCAGCGAAGGCAAATGGGAAGGCAGCCAGCCGATCACCTACAAATACCAGTGGCTCAGCGGCGGCGTGGAAGTGGGTGGCGCGACAGCGAGCACGTACCTGATCAAGGCCGGCGACGAAGGCAAGGCGGTCTCCTGCCGGGTGACGGCCACCAACAGCGCCGGCGGGCCCGTGACGGCGGCAAGCCAGGCCGTGACGATCGCACTCGCCCACTTGACGAGCATCACCCCCCCGGAAATCGAAGACAGGGACGGCAAGGCAGTGGGAGCAACGCTGACCTGCTCCAACGGCACCTGGTCGAGCTCGAGCGGGCTGACCTACACATACGAATGGCTGCGCGGGGAATCGCAGGTGATCGGCTCGAACAGGACCTACACGGTGGAACCCGCCGACGAGGGCCAATCGCTCTACTGCGAGGTCACAGCGTCGAGCCCGGGCAGGGGAAGCGCCTCGCGGCGCAGCGCGCAGCCGTTCGTGATTCCGGAACCTGGGGTGGAAGCACCCTTCAACACGGGCAAGCCCGTGCTGTCGGGCACAGCGGAGCTCGGCCACGAACTGGACTGCAGCGAGGGAAAATGGAACGAGCCCAACTCGGGCCTCGAATTCAGCTTCGAGTGGATCCGCAACCCGAACACGCGGAGCCAGCAGATCATCGAAGGGGCAACGGAATTCAACTATCGCGTCAGCGCCGCTGACGAGGGACAGCAGCTCGCGTGCGTGGTCACGGCTGTCAACAAGGGCGGCTCGGCGTCGGCGGAAAGCACACCGGTTGAGGTCGCCGGCAGCGCCCCGGTGGCCACGACGCCCGCGCCCGAAGTGATCGGCAACGTCCGCGTCGGCGAAGCGCTGACGTGCCTGTCCGGCGGCTGGGCCGGCACCCCGAAGCCGGAATTCAGCTACGAGTGGGTGCGCGAAGGAGCGTCGATTGCGAGCGGCTACGGCTACACGATCACCGCCGCCGATGCAGGCCACGACCTCGACTGTCTGGTAACCGCCAAAAACAACCAGGGTGAAGCCACGGCGGATTCCGCCGAAGTCTACGTGCCGGGAACCCCGCCGGACGTGGGCATCCCCACGATCGAAGGCACGCCCGAACCGGGCAAGAAGCTGACCTGCATCCCCGGGAGGCTGTCCGGCGCACCCGCGCCCGAAGTCAAGTTCTCGTGGCAGGTCAACGGTGAAACGTATCCAGGCGAAACGCAGCCCAGCTTCGAAGTCACCATCCACCAGCGCGGCCTGCCGATCACGTGCACGGTCACCGTGAGCAGCCGCGAAGGCTCGCAGTCGGCCACCAGCGCGATCGTGTCTGTCAAGGGCCAGTCGCCGCAGGAGTTCCTCGGCCCCTCCGTGAAGGGCACCGGCGCTGTGGGATTCAACCTGACGTGCGAAGCGGGCCTCTGGAAAGGCGAGCCGCCGCCGTCCTTCTCATATCAGTGGTACCGCGATGGTGTGGCCATCGCCGGGCAGACCGAACCGGTTTACAACGTGGAAGCGGCCGATGAAGGACACGTGCTCACTTGCAACGTGGTTGCGTCGAACACCGAAGGAAGGGTGGAAGCTGAAAGCAGCAACGGCATCAGCATCGCCGTCAGGCCGCCCAGCTCCGCCGCCGCCAGCAGCGGTGGTGCCGGCAACGGCGTGCAGGACTTCAGCATCGGCACCCTGCCGAGCGGGCCCAGCAGCACCGTGGTGCTGGCTGACCTGACCAACCAGGTCAACAAAGCCCAGCAGAGCCTGCACATCCGCACGCTGCTCAAGGACGATGGGTTCACGTTCAGCTTCACGCCGCCCGCCGCCGGCACGATGGACCTGTTCTGGTATCAGGTCATCACCACCGGCAGCGGCGCGCACCGGCAGCACAGGGAAATCCTGATCGGCCAGTCCACCGCGGCGTTCGCCAGCACCGGCAAACGCACCATGCTGTTCGTGCTCACCAAGAAGGGCCGGCTGGCGCTGAAGGGCAAGAAGCACTTCAAGCTCACGGTCAAGGCGCAGTTCACGGTCACGCACGGCAAGCCCGTGCCGCTGCTCGAGGCCCTGACGCTCAGCCGCTAGAGCGCCGGCGGGCGGCGCCTGCGGCGCGGGCGGGACGAGCCGGGACGCAGGATCGCGGCCATCCGCAAGGATCCGCCGGCGCCCCCTCCTAGGAGCCCAGGCGCTAGCGGTTCGCTTGCAGAGCCACGACGCTCACGCGCGTGATCTGCGCCGCGGACGCGCCCCGCGTGAGGACCAGCGCCGCCACCAGGAGCCGGCGCGCGGAGGCGAGCAGCCTGCGGCCGGATGGCGTCAGCTGGATTCTCGCCATCGCCGCGTGCCCAGGCGCGATCGAGAAGGAGCCATACGCGAGCTCAACCGGACGCCATGCGGCTCGTCCGCCGTGCTTGGGCCGCAGCGTCTGCAGCGTGAGCTGCCCCGTGCAGGGCGGTGCGCCCCGCGGGCACAGCACCCTGACCAGCGCCGCGCCGCGAGGGCCCGCATGCAGCCTGGTGCTCAGCAGCACCGCCCCCGTCGCGTGCACCGAGGACAGGAACGGTTCCGCCGCGAGCGTCATGAACGTCTGGATGGCGCCGGAGCCGGTGCCGGCGGCGTCGGTCGCCACGAGCCGGTATTCCAGCGAGGCCAGCGGTGCAAGGCCTGCCACGTCGGCCGACACCGCAGCGGCGCCCGCGCCGGCACTCGGCAGGCTGGAGCAGGGGACGTAGTCGCCGGGGCCGTTGAATTCGAAGCCGCACGAGCTGAGCGGCTCGCCGCCGGCTTCGACCGTTCCGTTCAGCTGCGCCGAGCCTGCGGTCACGTCACTTGGCGGCGCTGTGACCGCCACGGGCGCGTGGAGGGCAGGGGGCCCCGGTTCCCCGCTCGCCGCGGCGGGGAGCGTGGCGAAGGCGACCTGCGCGCCCTGACTGGTTCCACCCGGGTAGCGCAGCGCCAGCCGGTAGTGGTATGCGGAACCGGGCGCGAGGCCCACGATGGCCGCGGAGACGGCCACGGCGCTGGTCCCGGACCCGGGCGAGTGCGAGCACGGCGCGCTGGCGGTGTAGCCGTAGCCCGGTCCGTATTCGAAGCTACACGCTTCCGGTGTGACCCCGTGCGGGTTGACTTCCCCCTGCAGCGTCGCGCCTGTCTGGGAGACCTGCGAGGCCTGCCCCGTCTGCGCTTCCGGCGGCGGCACTTCGAGCACGCCGTGCAGGCTGCCGAGGCCCGTGGGCCCGTCGTAGCCCGGCCCCGCTTCGCAGAGATAGGTTTTGCCGCAGTTGCCATTGGCGCCTTCGGTGATGTCCTCGAAGGCGCCGGAGTTGTTGGCGTGTGCCACATACAGCGCCTGCGCGCCGCTGAACGAGCGCGTGTAGGCGTCCGACAGCGCCAGCTCGGCTGCGATCAGCGGGGCGCCCACGCTGGTGCCGCCCTCCAGCAGCCACGGCTGCGATCCGGTGCCGTAGCTGTCATAGACCGACACCGGCGTGTTGGGGTCGGCCACCGCGGCCGCGTCGTTGAGCGTCCTCCCCGCGCATCCCGTGTCGGTCTGCCACGGCGGCTTTGGTTCATCGCTGCAGCCGCTGCCGCTGTCGAGCCACGCGCGTTCCACCCAGCGGCCCCTGGGGCTTGCGGGCTTTTCCAGCGTGGTGCCGCCCACCGCGATCACGTTGGCGCTGGCTGCGGGCGTTTCCACGCCGTATCCGCTGTCGCCCGCCGAGGCGGTGATGGGGATGCCAGGGTGGTCGTATGCGGCGCGCAGGGCCGCGGTTGGGAGGCTCTGGCCGGGTTCGCTGAAGCTGTCGCTGATCTCCGTTGCGCCCAGCGCCACAGCCTCGTCCTCGGCGGCCGCCAGGTTGCTCGCGCTTTCGCTGGAGGCCTCCACCAGCAGGATGTGGCATTCGGGGCAGATCGCCGAGACCATGTCCAGGTCCAGCGAGATCTCCTTTGCCCATTTCGGGTTCGCTCCCGGGTAGGTGCTGCCGCCCAGCTGGTTGACGCGGCGCAGGCAGCCGTCGGCGGCGGTGCACGCACCGAGGCTGTATCTGGATCGATATACGCTCAGGTCCGCTTCAGCGTCGGGGTCGTCGTAGGCGTCCACGATCGCAACCGTCTGCCCCGCGCCCCCGCCGTCGGGCAGGTCATAGGCCGAGCGCAGGTCTTCGGGCGAGTAGCCGCCTTCTTCGCCGCTGCCGTTCAGCGAAGGGCTCACCTGCTGCTCCGGGCCCCTGGTGATCGCCCCGGCCGCCACCGGTCCCGGCGCGCGCGACCCGAGCGTGGGGTCCTGCACCAGGTCACAGCCCGGCCGTCCCTCACGACGCGCGCACACGAACGCAGGCAGCACCTGCGAGGGACTCGCGGAGATGGTCGTCCACCGCGCCGCGGCGGGCGCCGCCAGCAGACCCAGCGCCGCTGCCACCGCCGTCATCGCTGCCGCCCCGCAGATCGCAGCGCGCACGCGCTGCGACGCCGGAAACGCTTTTGCGCGCACGCGCTGCGACGCCGGAAACGCTCTTGCGGGCAAAGGCTGCGGCGCCCGAAATGCTTTTGCGCGCAGAGGATGCGGCGCCTGAAGCGCTCGTGGGGCCCTGCCCTCTGGTGTCCCTACCGTTGGCACGATGATCCGTTCATCGCCTTCCATTGTGGCCGCTGCGCCCTGCGCGGGCGCCGACGGCTCGAAGTGCTCAGTTGATCGTCAGGTAGAAGCCCGCGTCGGTGGTTTCGGCGATGAGTTCTTTTTTGTTGTTCGTTTCGACCAGCGGCGACCAGGTTTCCACCGTCACCTGCGGCGCGGTGCTGCACGTTTTGGAGAATTCCGTCTCTCCAACGGTGGCCGTCACGTAGGCCGGCACGAGCGCGCCGGAGCCTCGCGAGGCGGGCGATTCGGTGGCATCGATCGTGGCCACCACGTTGTGGGGGGTCACTTTCAGGCCAGAGATGCAATAGACGCCCGGTTCCAGTTCGCTGGGGGATTTTTTGGCGAATTCCACGGTGGCCGTTTCAAAGCCCTTGCTGGCGCCGGTGCCCGTCGCCACCACTCCCGCTTTGGTGATGTGCGCGTAGGCCAGCGCGCTGCCCGCCGCGCCTTCGAGGCCCGTGTTGCCCGTTTCCCCTTTGGGTCCCGTTTCCCCTTTGGGTCCCGTTTCGCCTTTCAGTCCCGTTTCGCCCCTGAGTCCCGCCACGCCCTGTGGCCCGGCCGGCCCGGTGGCGCCGGTCCTGCCGGTCCTGCCGGTGGCACCGGTCGCTCCGTGCAGCGCCTTCAGCACGCTGGGCTTGATCTGCCTGGTGGAGGTGATCAGATAGTGGGACGCTGCCATGCTCGTGCCGCCGAGGGCCACGAACAGCGCGATCCATGCCACGAGGTTGCTGCGCACTGCGTTGGTGATGCGGGAGATCATCTGGCCTGCCTTCTGGTTGGTCCGGGTCGAAATACTTTACGGTCTTTGCGGTAATCGCGGTCGCAGTGGATGCTTTTCTGCACCGGCGCCCGCGCCCGCCGGCTGCGCGCGCGGCGTGGGCTAGACTCCTCCGAGGTGTCCGACAGCACGCTCAGCCCCAGCGAGGAGGACGTCATGGACGCCCTTTCCAACGTGATCGACCCGGAGCTGGGGCTGGATTTCGTCGAGCTGGGGCTGATCTACGGGGTGGAGGTGGCGGAGGGCAACGTCAAGGTGACGTTCACGCTGACCACGCCCGGATGCCCGATCGGCCCGCAGGTGACCGAACAGATCGAGGAGTTCGTGGGCGAGCTGGCAGGCGTCAGGAGCATCGACTCCCAGATGGTGTTCACACCGCCGTGGTCGCCGGAGATGATGAGCGAGGACGCCAAGTTCGCGCTCGGCTACTGAGCCGCCGGACGGCTCAGGCGGGTGTGGCCGCGGACTCCCGCGCGAGCGCCAGCAGCGTGGCCAGCTCCTCGTGCAGGCACTCGCCCAGCATGTCGATGTCGGGCAGTGCGTCGAAGTCGCCCAGCAGCCCGAAGTTCAGCTGCCCGTTGTAGGACATGATGGCGATCGCAAGCGCGTGGTTTTCGGGCAGGAACGCCACCGGGATCGCCTGCAGCATTTCGCGGCCCAGCACATACAGCGGGAACTGCGGGCCGGGTACGTTGGTGACGATCAGGTTGAACAGACGCGTGGAGAAGTTCAGGCGTGAGGCCTGAGCGAGGATCGTGGGCGGCGCGAAGCTCTGCGCGCCGGAGATGACCTCTGCGCCCAGCGCCTGCTTGGACTCCTTCAGCCCTGACATCTCCTGCGAGACGAAGCGCAGCCGGTCCAGCGGGTCGGCGATGTAGACGGGCAGCGGCCCGCGCATCACGACGATGCGGTTGCCGCCCTCGTTGTGCTCTCCCTGTGTGCGCACCGACACCGGCACAAGCGCCCGCATCTCCACACCCGCCGTGCGCCTGCCGCGAGAGATCAGGAAGGAGCGAAGCGCCCCCGCCACGATCGCCAGCACCACGTCGTTGACGGTCCCGCCGAACTCGTTCTTGACCGCCTTGAAGTCCTCCAGCTGCTCGGCCACGGCAACAAAGCGGCGGTGCGGCCCGATCGGCACGTTCAGAGGGGTTTCCGGCGCCGGGTTCAGCCCCGCCCAGATCAGCTCGCCGACACCCTCCGCGGCTTCGCGCGCCCGCGTGATCGCCCGCTCGGGGTGCGCCAGCGCCTCCAGCGCGCCCTCCGCCAGCGTGATGCCCGCGCGCACCGCGCCGATCAGACCGGCGGTGAGCAACGTGACCGTGCCCGGCTCCGGGTGCGGGCGCCACGGGCGCCCGTTGATGGTCAGCGGCGGCGGGTCGGGGGAGAGGTCGAACAGCACCGTGGCCAGGTCCACGCCCGCGATGCCGTCGATCAGCGAGTGGTGGGTCTTGGTGATCAGCGCGAAGCGGTCGTCCTGCAGACCCTCGATCAGCCACATCTCCCACAGCGGCTTGCTGCGGTCCAGCTGCTGGGAGAAGATGCGCGCGGTGAGGTCCTGAAGTTGCTCCCAGCGTCCCGGCGCGGGCAGTGCGGTGTGGCGCACGTGGTAGTCCAGGTTGAAGCTCGGGTCGTCCACCCACACCGGCCGGCCGCTGTCCACGGCGGTGTGCGCCAGCTTGTGCCTGTAGCGGGGGACCAGGTGCAGGCGGCGCCTGATCTGTTCCAGGAACTCCTCCATCGTGGGCGGCGGGCCCTCCACGATGGTCAGACCGCCGATGTGCATGTGGGAGTTCGTGCCCTCCTGGTGCAGGAAGGATGCATCCACAGGCGTCAGCCGGTCGAGGTGTTGCTGGGGCACAGCGCTTAGCGTACCTATACGCCCCCTACAATGAAACCCATGTCCAACAGCGCCGCCAATACGGTCGAAAAGCTCCTGCTGGCAGCGCCCCGCGGCTACTGCGCGGGGGTGGACCGGGCGGTGCAGACGGTCGAACGTGCGCTTGAGATGCACGGCTCCCCGGTGTATGTGCGCAAGGAGATCGTGCACAACAAGCACGTGGTCGAGCGGCTGCGCGAGCGCGGCGCGATCTTCGTCGAGGAGCACACCGAAGTGCCCGAGGGCGCGGTCTGCGTGTTCTCCGCCCACGGGGTCGCCCCGAGCGTGCGCACCGGCTCGCAGGAGCGGCGCCTGCAGACCATCGATGCCACGTGCCCGCTGGTGACCAAGGTGCACCGCGAGGCCGCGCGCTTCGCACGCGAGGGCTACACCATCGTGCTGGTCGGGCACGACGGGCACGAGGAGGTGGAAGGCACCATGGGCGAGGCGCCGGAGCGGATCGTGCTCGTGCAGAGCGAGGAGGACGTGGACCACCTGCAGGTCCCCGATCCCGAGCGCGTTGCCTACGTCACGCAGACCACCCTCGCGGTGGACGAAACCACCGCGATCATCGATCGCCTGCGCCTGCGCTTCCCCGCGATCACGGGTCCTCGCACCGATGACATCTGCTACGCCACCACCAACCGGCAGGCCGCCGTCAAGCAGATGGCGGGCAGCTGCGACGTGATGCTCGTGATCGGCTCGCGCAACTCGTCCAACTCCGTGCGCCTGGTGGAGGTGGCGCGCGACTGCGGCACCGAGGCGCACCTGATCGACAACAGCGGAGAAGTCCAGGAGGCGTGGCTCGCGGGGCGCAGGGTCGTGGGCATCTCCTCGGGCGCAAGCGCCCCCGAGAACCTGGTCGCGGATCTGGTGGACTTCTTCCGCGCGCGCGGCGTCAGCGACATCTCCGAGTTCGACGTCGTGCGCGAGGACGTGCGCTTCATGCTGCCCAAGCAGGTCCGCGAGGCCGTCCCCGCGGGCGCCGGCGGGACCCCCTGAGGCCCAATCCCGCTCCCGGGCGCGCCGCCCGGCGCCTCGCGCCGGCCCGCCCGCACAAAGCGTCGGTGCAGCGATGCGCACGCTGATCATCTCCGACCTGCACCTCGGCGGGAACTCGGCCACGGACGTGCTGCGCCGCGCGGATGTGCGCGAGCATCTCCTCGCCGTCGCCGCGCAGGCCGATCGCATCGTGCTGCTTGGCGACGTGCTCGAGCTTCGCCACGGCCCGATGCGTCTGGCGCTCGCCGCCGCGCGACCGTTCTTCCAGGCGCTGGGCGCCGCGATTCAGGGGGGCGAGATCGTGCTGGTGGCTGGCAATCACGACCACGCGCTGATCGATCCGTGGCTGGCCTCGCGTGGGCAGGAGCATGAGCCCCCGCCGCTGGGAGTCGAGCAGCTGATCGCGCCCGAGCAGGCCTCGGAGGCCTACGCGCGCATCGCCGGCTGGTGCGCGCCCGCGCGCGTCACGGTGGCCTATCCCGGCCTGTGGGTGCGGGATGACGTCTGCGCCATGCACGGCCATTTCCTGGACTGCCATCTGACGGTGCCCACGCTCGAGCGCCTCAGCGTGGGCGCGATGAGCCGCGTGCTCGGCCGCCATCCCAGCACGTTCGCCTCCGTCGGCGACTACGAGGCCGCGGGCGCGCCCGTGTTCGCGTGGAGGGACGCCGTCGCGCGCGCTTCGCGCACCGGCAACGCGCTCAACGGCATCGCCACGCTGAACGCCTGGCAGGCGCTCGGCGGCGGATCCTCCCGCGGCGGATCCTCGCGGGGGCGCGGGCGTGGCGTGCGGGATGCGCTGGCGCTGCGCGGGCTGAAGCGACGCGCGCGATCCACCGCGCGGCGCGGCGCGCTGCTGGCGGGCTTCCCCCTGGCGATCGCAGCGCTCAACCGCGCAGGCATCGGGCCGCTGCGCGCCACCATCTCCCGCACGGAGCTGCGCCGCGCCGGTCTCAGCGCCATGGATGAGGTCGCCGTGCGCCTCGGCCTCAGCGGCTCCTACGTGGTCTTCGGGCACACCCACCGCACCGGCCCGCTGCCAGGCGATGAGCACACCGAATGGACCCGCGCCTCCGGCGTGCAGCTCATCAACACCGGCAGCTGGACCTACTCCGCGGTGTTCCTCACGCCGACGCCCGGCGAGAGCCCCTACTGGCCCGGCGGGTGCGTGGCGGTCGGCGACAGCGGCCCACCCGAGGTGCTGCGGCTGCTCTGCGATCAGACCCACGCCCAGCTGATGCGCCCGCTCTCGCCCGCCGACGCCTGAGCCGCCCGGAGAGCTGCGCCAGGGGCAGGAGTCGCGCGCGAGCGTGCCGCGACCAGCCTGAGCCTCTCGGCGAGCTGCGCCAGGGGCGGGAGTGGCGCGCGAGCGTGCCGCGACGCGCCTACGCGAGCCCCGGCGTGAAGCAGGTCGCGTGGCAGCTCACGCCGGCGCCCGGCGTCAGCTCGATCACGCCGGCTGTGTTGCGCGGATGGCCGATCACGCGGTAGGCGCCCGCGTGGCTCACGCGCACGCTGCGCACCTCCGGCTGCGGCTCGCCGCCCACATCCAGCGTGCCCTGCCCGTCCAGCACCACCCACACCTCGCCCGCCTCGTAGCGGCCGCTGTAGGCGCCCGGCTGATCGCGCGTCTGAGGCAGCAGGCGCGCGCCCGGCGCGTCCTCCGGGCGCATCGGCTCAAGCGGCTCGCGCGCGACTCCCAGCAGCTCCTGGATCGCAAGCTCCGTCTCGGCGTATGCACCCTCGCCCAGGTGGTACTCGAACAGCCGCCCGCGCCCGTCGAACAGGTAGCGCGCCGGCCAGCCCTCGTTCTCGTACTCCTGCCACAGCTGCAGCTCGCTGTCGATCAGCACCGGGTAGCCGATGCCCAGGCGCGCCACCGCGGCGCGCACCGCCCGCTCCTCGCGTGAGGGCTCAAAGCCCGGGCAGTGCACCCCCACCACCCTCAGGCCCGCCTCTGCGTAGCGCTCGTGCCACGCCAGCATGTACGGCAGCGTGCGCAGCGAGTTGGGTCTGCAGAAGTCCCAGAACTCAACCAGCAGCGGCCTGCCCCGCTGGATCGTCGCCTGCGGCCCCGTCGTATTCACCCAGGGAAGCCCCGTGGGAAAAAGCGGCGCAGCAATCGTGTCGATAGGCGCCCTCATGGATTGCGGTGTTCGCGCCCCTAAGGCGTTCGAGCGTCAAGCATGACAAGGACGCAGTGAGCGAAGTGTGCTTCGCACACGAGCGATCGAGGACGCCGCCAAGCGCCGGCGATCAGGGCGCCTTAGCCGATGCTGCCGACCATCTCGAGCTGTATCAGCCGATTGAGCTCCACCGCGTACTCCATCGGCAGCTCCTTGGTCACCGGCTCTATGAACCCGTTGACGATCATCGCCGCTGCCTCGTCCTCGGTGAAGCCGCGCGAGCCCATGTAGAACAGCTGGTCGTCGGAGATCCTGCCAACGGTGGCCTCGTGCGCCACCGTCACGTGCGGATTCTGGATCTGAATGTCCGGCCACGTGTCGGATTTGGATTCGCCGTCCATCATCAGCCCGTCGCACTGCACGCGAGCTTTGGAGCCCGCGGAGTTGTGGCCCATCTTGACCAGGCCGCGGTAGCCCATGATGCCGCCGTCCTTGGAGATCGACTTGGCGAGGATGTTCGAGGTGGTGTTGGGCGCCAGGTGCACCACCTTGGCGCCCGTGTCCTTGTGCACGCCCTTGCCCGCAACGCCCACGTTCAGGTGGTCCGCGCGTGCGCCCTCGCCCATCAGGAACGAGCCCGGGTAGAGCATCACGTACTTGGCGCCCATCGAGCCGCCCACCCACTCAACCGTGCCGTTCGCCTCAACCACCGCGCGCTTGGTGTTGAGGTTGTACACGTCCTTGGACCAGTTCTGCACGGTCGTGTACCGGGCCTTTGCGCCCTCGTGCACGAAGATCTCAACGACCGCGGAGTGCATCGAGTTGACGCTGTAGGTCTGCGCGGTGCAGCCCTCGATGTAGTTCACCTCAGAGCCCTCGTCGGCCACGATCAGCGTGTGCTCGAAGGTGCCCTCGCCGGCGCCCTCCATGCGGAAGTAGGACTGAAGCGGCAGGTCGCACTTGACGCCCTTGGGCACGTAGCAGAACGCTCCGCCCGACCACACGGCTCCATGCAGCGCCGAGAACTTGTTGTCCTGCGGCGGCACGCATTTGTTCATGAAGTACTTCTGCACCAGCTCCGGGTACTCGGTGATGGCGGTGTCCATCGAGCAGAACAGGATGCCCTGCTTGGCGTACTCCTCCTTCAGGCCCTCGTACACGGGCTCCTGGCGCCACACGCCGACCACCCCTGCCAGGTGCTCGCGCTCGGCCTGCGGGATGCCCAGGTCCTCGTAGGTCTGCTTCATCTCCTGCGGAACCTCGTCCCAGCTGTTGAAGCGACCCGCGGTGGGCGGGGAGTAGAGCACCAGGTCGTCCAGGTTCAGGCCGCCGAGGTCCGGGCCCCACGTGGGGATCGGCTTGCGTTCGAAGATCTCCAGCGAGCGCAGGCGTTTCTCGGCCATCCAGTCGGGCTCGCCCTTGATCTTGGACAGCTCGGTGACAACCTCGCGCGAGATGCCCTGGCGGGCGCGCAGCTGTCCCTGCTCGTCCTCCACGATCGGGCTGGGCTTGGCGATTTTCGTGCGGTCGATCGTGGCCATGGAGCTCCTCGTTGCCGTTCGCTTTCCGAATCCTGTGCTGCCAGGTAGGAATTGTATCGGGCGCGAGGCCGGCTCCGGGGCGCAGTTGGCGTCAGGGGGCGCTGACGGCCCGCAGCGAGGGTTTCGTGTGCGGCCGGGCGCCGACCCCACGGCCGCGCCAGCGCCCATCCGTGGCCCCCGCCGGGGCGCTCAGCCGACGCTGGTTTCGACCGTTTTGCCCTGGTAGGTCGCCTTGAACGGGCCTACCGCCACTTCGGCCGCCGGCGCACAGCCCGGTTCGCCGTCGCCGGTGAACGTTCCTGAGAACGACGGTTCGAAGCGGCCGGGGACCGGCGTGCCCGCAGCGAGCGAGTCTGCGGAGAAGCTGCACGCGCCCACGATGACCTGGAACTTCGCCGACTCGGCCGGTATCAGGATCTCCTTGCCCGCGCCGCTGGAATGCAGCTGCAGTGCGCCCAGCAGCACGTGTCCCCCGACGGTGATTCCGTCGCACTGGCGCGTTTCGTCCAGGCCGGTTTCCTGTGCGAACCTGATCCGGTTTGTGGCTCTGCCGTTGGTCATCAGCCATCCCGCCAGCAGCGCCTCGCCGCCTTTGGGAGAGCAGCGCAGCGTGCGTTTTTCCGAGGGGATGGTGATGCGCAGTGGCACCGCGGTTTCGATGCGCAGCGGCAGCGGTTCGTGGGGGGTATAGCCCACGGGCAGCGTCACGCCCTTGGACTCGAACGTCAGCTTGGGAGGCGGTTCGCCGGCCGCCGCGGGCCCCGCGAGCACCGTGGGCGCCGCCACAATGATCACCAGGGCAAGGCCCGCCCCCATCGCCGCCCTGGCTGCGCCCACAGCACGCATCATGGTCTCCATACCCCCCCCCGCGCCGGAGGCGCCGTCGAAATGGTCTGCCGCTGCGTAACGTACCTCAGCGCGGCGGGCGCTGGGTGCCGGGCGCGCCGAGCAGGTCATCCAGCGTGCGGCCGCTGAGCACGGAGGCGCGCTGCTCTGCCACAACGTCGGAGCCCGGCCGCGCGTGCTCGTCGCGGCGCTTGAGCAGCAGCCACTGGGGCTTCTCCCCGGCGCGCGTGCGCTGCAGCGCGAAGCCGCCATGCAGCTTGTGCCCGTGCAGCACGAACACCGCGTGGCCGCGCTGCAGCGCCTGCGGCCAGGCCACGCGCCCGCCCTGCTCGTAGTGACCGCGGTCCCACAGCAGCACCGCGCCGTGCTCGGTGGACCCCTCGAAAGCGTTGTGCGCGATGCTGTGGTCCTCCACCTCGATCGCCAGGCGCCGCGCGGCCGGGTCCAGCGAGGGGCCCCGGGGCACCGCCCACGAGCGCATCGCGCCGCCCACCTGCAGGCGCAGATCGAAGTGCCGTGCCGTGGCCGCGTGCTCCTGCACGACGAACTCGCCCGCGCTCACGCCGCGTATGGCGAACTGCTCATGGCCCTCGGCCTTGGTCTCCTGCGCCTCCACTCCCGTCACGTGTGCACCACGCGGGCCGCGCTGAAGAAAGTCGAGGAGCTCCGCCAGCGCCTGCGCAGGCCCCTCCGCATGCACCCTCACCGAGCCGTCGGGGCTGTTGCGCACCCAGCCGCTCAGGCCCAGCTCAAGCGCCCGCCGCCGGGTGGCCTGGCGGAAGCCCACCCCCTGCACGCGCCCCGTGACGGTCGCGGTGATCGCCGAGGGGTGCTTGGGGGTATGTCCAGCAGCTGCAGCCAAGTGCGCGAGCCCCGGCCGGGCGCCAGGTCAGGCGGGCCAGTCGTGATCGCCGCTCACAGCTCCGCGCACGACCTTGAGGTTCAGCAGGGCGCACTTGCGCCGCGTGGCCGACACGGGTATTCCGAGCAGCTCGATCATCCAGTTCGCGTCCAGATCGCGCACGTCCGAGAGCGTCATGCCCTTGAGCTCCTCCGAGGCGATCGACGCGGCCGCCTGCGAGATGGCGCAGCCGTGGCCGTGGAAGCGCAGATCCTCGATGCGGTCGTCCTTGACGCGGATGTGCACGCCCAGCTCATCCCCGCACAGCGGGTTGTGCTCCAGCGCCTCGAGATCGTGCGGCTGCAGCTCGCCGAAGTTGCGCGGCTGCTTGTAGTGGTCGAGGATGTAGTCGCGGTAGAGGTCGTCCATGGCCCGCCGCCTACGCTGCCTGCAGCCCGAACACCTCGCGCGCGCTCTGCAGCGCGTGCACCAGCGTGTCGATGTCCGATCGCTCGTTGTAGACGGCCAGGCTCGCCCTCGCGGTGGCGCCAACGCCGAGACAGCGCATCAGCGGCTGTGCGCAGTGGTGCCCCGCGCGGATGCACACGCCCTCGCGATCGGCGAGCTCGGCGATGTCGTGCGGGTGGATCCCCTCGATCGCAAACGACGCCAGCCCGCCGCGCATGGCGGCGTCTGCCGGGCCGTACACGCTCAGGCCGGGCACCTGCGCGAGCGCCTCCAGCAGATACGCCGTCAGCGCCTGCTCGTGCTCGCGCACGTGGTGCATGCCGATCGCCGACAGGTAGTCCACGGCCGCGGCCAGGCCCACGGCCTCGGCGACCATCGGCGTTCCCGCTTCGAACTTCCACGGCAGCTCGTTCCAGGTCGCCTCCTGCTGGGTGACGGAGGCGATCATGTCCCCGCCCGTCAGAAACGGCTCCATCCGCTCGAGCACCTCGCGGCGGCCGTGCAGCACGCCGATTCCGGTGGGGCCGAGCGCCTTGTGGCCCGTCCATGCGTAGAAGTCCGCCCCGATGCCCGCCACGTCGACCGGCATCTGCGGCACCGCCTGAGCGCCGTCGATCAGGCACAGCGCGCCCGCCGCGCGCGCCCTCGCGGCGACCTCGGCCACCGGGTTGATCGTGCCCAGCACGTTGGACACGTGCGCAAGGGCCACCAGTCTCACATCGCCGCGATCGAGCTCCTGCTCCAGCTGCGCCATCGAGAGCTCGCCGCGGTCATCCACATCGAGATAGCGAAGCTCTGCGCCGCGCCGACGGCAGAGCACCTGCCACGGCACGAGGTTGGCGTGGTGCTCCATCTGCGTGATCAGAACCGCGTCGCCCTCTCCCACATTGGCGTGGCCCCAGGCGTATGCCACCAGGTTGATCGCCTCGGTGGCGTTCTTGGCGAAGATGGTGCCCACCGGGTCCGCGCCCGTGAACGCCGCAATGCGTGCGCGTGCATCCTCGAAGGCCGCATCCGCCTCCTGCGCGAGCGCGTACACGCCGCGATGCACGTTGGCGTTGTGGCGGCTCAGATGCTCGGACACCGCGTCGATCACCGCCCGTGGCTTCTGCGAGGTGGCCGCCGAATCCAGGTAGACGAGCGGGCGCCCGTTGGGGCGCCGGGAGAGGATGGGGAAGTCCGCCCTGGCCGCGAGCGCGCCTTCAGCGACTGGTGGCATAGGCCTCGATGTCCTCGCGCGCGCTGGCGAGCTTGGCCTCCACGCGGCTGCGGACGATCTCGGCCACCGCCTCGTCGCCGAGCTCTGACAGCAGCGGCTCGAAGAACCCCTCGACGATCACGCGCACCGCCGCCGCGCGGTCAAGGCCGCGGGTCTGCATGTAGAAGATGGAGCTCTCGTCCAACTCGCCCACCGTCCCGCCGTGTGAGGCCGACACGTCGTCGGCGGACACCAGCACCGAGGGGATCGCATCGATGCGCGCGCTGGGGGAGAGCATCATGGTGTGTATCTGCAGGTAGGTGTGCGTCTGCTGCGCGCCCGGTTCGATCTGGATCAGGCCCTCGAAGCTTGCGCGGCTCTCACCGGTTGCCGCGCCGCGCCAGTGCACATCACCGCCCGAGGGCCCCGTCTCGTGCAGATCGACCGCGAACACGTCCAGGTGCTCGCCGGCCTCGGCGAAGAACAGGCCCCTGAACGCCATGTCGCCGCCGGGCTCGGTAACCGCGAGCTCGAGGTGCTGGCGCACCATGTGCCCGCCCAGCAGCGAGGGCAGCCAGTGGCAGTAGGCGTCCCTGCCGACGCACACCAGGCGCGTGGACACGTCGTACACCTCGCCCTTGCCCCAGTCCTGCACCTGCGCCAGCCTGCAGCGGGCGTTGTCCTGCAGATAGATCTCGAACGCGCCCGCGTGCAGTGCCTGGCGCGAGCCCTCCGGGTGCTCGTCGAAGTCCTCCGCCAGGTCGTACTCGTGCACACGGAAGTCGCTGCCCGGCGCGCCCAGCACCAGCGTTCGCCCGTACTGCGCCACCCCGGGGCGCTCGATGGCGTACACGATCTCGAACGGATCCTCCACCACCACTCCGTCGGGCACGTACAGGAACGCGCCGCCGCTCCAGAACGCAGCATTGGCGGCCTCGAGCTTGTTGCGGTCGATCTCCAGGCGCTTGGAGTACCAGGGGCCCACCAGCTCGCCGTGCTCGCGAAACGCGTCCTCCAGGGAGCACAGGATCACGCCGCGCTGCGCCAGCGCAGGATCGAGCTCCAGATGCACCACCCTGCTTCCGCTCTGCACGATCCTGCCCGCGCGCGCGCGGGATGGCAGGGTGCGGGTGACCACGTCCGGCACTGCGCCCGGCTCTGGCGCCGAATGGGCCACGCCGTCGGGGCTGAGCGCATCGATGTCCAGGCTCTGCAGGCTCGTGCTCCAGAAGCCCGAGCGCCGCCACACCGGCAGCTCCAGGCGCTCGTAGGCCTCGCGCGCCGCCTCGCGCAGCTGCTCCAGCGTGCGCCCGTCGCCCGCGCCGCCGTCCGCCAGCGCGTGGTAGAGCGTGGCCTCGCGATGGCGCCCCGGCTTTGCGCGCGCCGCCGCGCCGAGCTCAGACACCGCTCTCACCAGCTGCGGCGGTGCCCGCCGCGCCGGCCTGTGCTGCGACCTCCTGGCGGATCTCGTCGTAGCCCTCGCGCTCGAGGCGCTCGACCAGCTCCACGCCGCCCTCCAGCACGATCCGCCCGTCCATCAGGATGTGCACGAACTGCGGCTTGACGTAGTGAAGGATGCGCTGGTAGTGGGTGATGATCAGCGCGCCCAGTCCCTGCTCGTCGTGCAGCTTCTGCACGCCCTCGGCGACCGTGCGCAGCGCGTCGATGTCAAGTCCCGAGTCGGTCTCGTCGAGGATCGCCACGTCGGGCGCCAGCATCGCCATCTGCAGGATCTCCGCGCGCTTCTTCTCGCCCCCGCTGAAGCCGTCGTTGAGGTGGCGCGAGGTGAACGCGCGGTCTACGTCCAGCAGGTCGATCGCGTGCTGGAGCTGGTTGCGGAACTCCTTGACCTGGATCGGCGTCTCGCGCTTGGCGTTGATCGCCATTCTCAGGAAGTTGGCAACCGACACGCCCGGAATCGACACGGGGTACTGGAAGGCCAGGAACAGCCCTGCCTTGGCGCGCTCGTGCGGCGCGGCCTCCGTTATGTCCTCGCCCTTGAACGTGATCGAGCCGGAGGTGATCTCGTAGGAGGGGTGACCCAGAAGCGTGTTGGCCAGCGTCGACTTGCCGGACCCGTTGGGCCCCATCAACGCGTGGATCTCGCCGCGATTGATCTCCAGGTTCACGCCCTGGAGGATCTCGCGGTCCTCGGTGCGCACGTACAGGTCTGTGATCTCCAGGTCAGCCATTTGCTCTATCAGGCTCCGCTCGTGATGGTTTGCAGGTCGATCGATGGCAGTGTGGGGCCGGTGGGAAGCGGGTACGGGGTGCCGTCGGCGTCGCGCACCAGGTCAGCCAGGCTGGTCTCCCGCAGCGTGCTCACGATCGAGAAGCGCACGCGCGTCCACAGCAGCTTGGTGGGGCACGCATGCTCCGGGCTGGACTCGCGCGCGCAGACGATGGAGCCGTCTGCGGCCTCGGAGATGCACTCGATCGGCGCTATGGACCCCTCCAGCGCGAGCACTACGTCGGCCATCGAGATCTCCGCGGCCGGGCGGGCGAGCATGTAGCCGCCGCGCGAGCCCCTGCGCGAGTCGACCAGCTCGGCCTTGCGCAGCCGCGCCACGAGGTGCTCCAGGTAGGCCAGCGGCAGGCCGCCGTGCTCGGCGATCTCCGCCAGCGGTATCGGCTCGCCGCCCGCCCTGCGGGCCAGCTCGACCATCACGCGTATGCCGTACTCGGCCTTGGTTGAGAACATCATCGCATTTCCTACCTGGCCGCTAGGGTATCAGCCCTCCTGCAGCTTGCCGATGTCGTGAGCCAGCGATTCCGGCGTCAGCTCGCCCTCCTCGTAGAGCACGCTCTCTTCGCCGCGGCGGTCGATCAGGTACACCGGAGCGGTCTCTTCGAAGTCATGTCTGCCCGCGCTCGGCGGGACCACGTGGTAGGCGCGCCAGACCGGCGCGAGCCGGCGGGCGGTGCCGGTCAGGTACTCCACGCGACCGGCAAGCCCGACCTGGTGAAGGAATGCGGAGACGCGCGCGCGCGTATCGGTCACCGGATCCACGCTGACGATCAGCACAGTCACCGGTCTGGCGAGTTCGTCCAGCGCGCCGCGGATCTGCTGGGCGATCAGCACGCAGCCGGGCACGCAGCCCGCGTACAGGAAGCTCAGCACCACCACGCGGCCGCGGTAGGAGGCCAGCGACACGGTGCGGCCCGCCTGGTCGGTGAGCGCGAAGCCCGGTGCGCGCGTGCCTTCGGGCAGCTGCGCGCCGGTGAACTCGGACGTGGTGGCGGCCCGCACCGAGGTGGTGCCGGCGCCGTCTGAGCCGAGGTGCACCAGGAGCCCGATGGCCACCCCGAGCAGCGCGGCGCAGAGCAGCGTGGCGGCGATCGCAGGGGGTCTCAGGCGCCCGTCGGTTTTCATGGCGGGCACACTAGGGAACCTCATGGGCAACAGACCCGTATGGCGCTACACTTTATGAAGTCCATGAATCCCGACCTTTGTTTAGGAGTTTTGCGATGAGCCCGTCCGGAGCGGAGCTTCTCCGCCAAGTGAAGAGCCGGATCGAGGAGGTAGACCCCTCCGAGGTCAACGAACTGATCCGCGAGGGCGTCACGGTGGTGGACGTGCGCGGAAGCGAAGAGTTCGCAACGGGGCACCTCCCGGGCGCCAAGAGCATCCCGCGCGGGCACCTGGAGGCTCGCATCGAGGGCGCGGCCCCCGACCGCTCGGCGGAGCTGATCCTCTACTGCCAGTCGGGCAACCGCTCCGCCTACGCGGCGCGCACGCTGCAGGAGGACCTGGGCTACGAGCACGTCCGCTCGATGACCGGGGGGATCACGCTGTGGAAGGACCGGGGCTATGAGGTGGACGTCCCGCGCGCGCTCAGCGCGGAGCAGCGCGACCGCTACTCCCGGCACCTGCTGATCCCGGAGATCGGCGCGGAGGGCCAGCAGAAGCTGCTGGACGCCAAGGTGCTGCTGCTGGGCGCCGGCGGCCTGGGCTCGCCCACGGCGCTGTACCTGGCAGCCGCGGGCGTTGGCACGCTGGGCATCGTGGACGATGACGTGGTGGACCTGTCCAACCTGCAGCGCCAGGTGATCCACAACAGCCAGCGCATCGGCACCCCCAAGGTGGAGTCCGCCGAGGAGAGCATCCGGGCGCTGAACCCCGACGTGAAGGTGCTCAAGTACCAGACGCGCATCGACGCCTCCAACATCATGGAGATCATCGAGGGCTACGACGTGATCGTGGACGGCGTCGACAACTTCCCCACGCGCTACCTGCTCAACGATGCCACCGTGCGCCTGCGCATCCCCGTGGTGTCCGCCTCGATCCTGGGCTTCGACGGGCAGCTGTCGGTGTTCAAACCCTACGACGGCCCGTGCTACCGCTGCCTGTTCCGCGAGCCGCCGCCGGCGGAGCTGGCGCCCTCCTGCGGCGCCAACGGCGTCCTGGGCGTGCTGCCAGGGACGATGGGGCTGCTGCAGGCCACCGAGGTGGTCAAGCTGATCCTGGGCATCGGCGACCCCGCCATCGGCCGGCTGCTGCTCTACGACGCGCTCGGCGCCACGCTCACCGAGGTCAAGGTCCACCGCGACCCGGAGTGCCCGATCTGCTCGCGCGAGCCCGGTGAGATCACCGACGAGGAGATGGGCGTGTTCCCCGACTACGAGGCGTTCTGCGCCGCAGCCGGCTGAGCGGCCCCTGCCCGCACCGGGCGCCGGACGCGACCCTCCCGCCGGTGGGACAGCGCTCCGGGGCCCGGGCCTGCTAATCATTCACGCGATGGCCACCATCAAGATACCCCCGGTTCTGCGGGCCTCCGTTGGAGGCGAGAAGGAGGTGGGCGCCTCCGGCGCCGACGTCGGCGAGGTGCTGCGCGACCTCGCAGCCAACCACCCTGCGACCGCGAGCCAGCTGTTCTCCGCGGAGGGCCAGCTCAACCGCTATGTGAACGTGTACCTCAACGACGAGGACGTGCGCGTCCTCGACGGCCTGGCCACCAAGGTGGGCGAGAGCGACACGCTGGTCATCCTGCCGGCCATGGCCGGCGGCAGCTTCTGATCCGCGCCCTGCGGCTTCCGCCGCCGTCGCATCTAGCCTTTGCGTCCAATCCGGGCGGTGGCACTCAAGCTCCAGCTGCTCGGCCAACGATTGGACAGCTGTTCATGAGAACACCCCGGGGCTCCATCCGCGCGCATCTCCGCTTTCCGCAGACGCTGCTGCGCGCATGCATCGCCTGCGTGCCGCTGCTCGCGTTCGCGCTCGCGCCGGGTCAGGCGCTGGCGGGCAGCCACGGCACGCAGTACGCGTTGCGGATCTCCGAGGGCGAGATCAACTTCCCCGAATACGAATCGATCGCCTCCACCAGCGGATCGAGCTCCACGCACGGCCAGGTCGTCGTCTCGATCATCAGGGCCGGCGTGGTCGTCTACAGGGACAAGGGCGAAGAAGGCTGGGCAGACTTCTCGCAGGTGCCCGAGGTGGGCGACGAAGTGACCCTGGAAGCACCCCAGGGGAACCTGATCGCACGGACCGTCTACGACGGGCTCCCCACGATGGAACCCACCGTCTGCGCCGGATCGACGGACTTCTCCGGTGCCAACTCGCCCGGGGACGTGGTCGAAGGCTCCTACAACACCCCCTCGCTTGTGTTCGGCCCATACGGCGAAGTGCGCGGCGTTCACCACTCCGGGCTCGGCGAAGCGCAGGTCAAAACGCTGTCGGGGACCACGTTCGGTGGCAGCTTCCTGGCTGCGCTGAGCTCCTCTGAGACGGTCACCGCCACCGAGACGCTGAAAACGCCGCTCGCGGGCGAAGCCACCTACACCTACACCAGCGAAACCAGCCGCCCGGTCGGCGCCTGCCCGGTCGTTCCGCCGGTGGTGGTGCCCATTGCTGCGCCGGTGATCACGCCCGCGCTGGGCGGCTCGATCCTGAGCTTCCTGCACAACACGGTCCGCTCGATCCTGAAGCTGGGCTGGCGCGATCAGGTGAGCATCAACCAGGCGGGCACGGTCGTTCAGGACCTCTACGGACTCGCGGGCCACGTGCCGGCGTACGCGGCGCGAAGGGGCAGGCACCACAGCACGCCGCCCGCGGTGCTGCTGGCGAGGGGAACCGTGAGCGCCGATCGCGCAGGCACGGTGACCGTGACGCTCAGGCTGACGCGCGCGGGCAGGCGCGAGCTGAAAGACGCAGCGCACCTGCACGCCATGCTGCTGACCACACTGCGGGGCGCAGCGGGTCCAGTCACACATCTCGCCCGCCGCAAGGTCACCCTGCGCGGTTAGACCGCTCGCGCTGATCAGGCATGCGTCCGGCGTCGCGCTGACGGCGGCCATCTGGCTGACACCTCCGGGCGTGCTGCCCACGGTCTCGCGCACCGGCCCCGAAGGGCCCCCCCGCACACCAGGCTACGAACCTCGCCCCGGACCGCCGGCGCCTACGACCGCGCCGAGTCTCGCACGGGCCCAGAACCGTGCGCTGCTGGAAGGCCCGTTCCCCTCCGGGGGCCTGGTCCGCGGGGTCTCCGACGGCAGGCTGATGCTCCAGGAAGACGCCGGCGCCCGCGCGCTCGCGGTGCGCAGGATGCGCGAAGCGGGCGCCGCGGTCGTGCGGATTCCCGTTGACTGGCGCGACACCGTGCTGCCGGTGCCGGCCCCGGGCTTTCAGCCGGAGAACCCGGGAGATCCCTCGTATCTGTTCTCGCGTGTGGACGCCGCGGTGCGCAGCGCGGCGGCCGCGGGGCTGGAGCCGCTGCTGGTGGTCTCCCACGCGCCCGCGTTCGCGGAAGCGCCCGACCGCTGGCCGTATGCGTTCCTGGGCAGCTGGGCGCCGAGCCCGGAAGCGCTGCGCGCTTTCGCCGCGGCGCTGGCGCGCCGCTACGACGGCTCGTTCCCCGATCCGCTGCAGCCGGGCCGCACCCTGCCCCGCGTGCGCCTGTTGCAGGCGTGGAACGAGCCGAACCTCGCCCGCTACCTCGAGCCGCAGTGGGTGGCCCGCGACGGCCGCTGGAGCGCGTTCTCGCCGCTGCTCTACCGCCAGATGCTCAACGCGTTCTACGCCGGCGTGAAGGCCGCCGTGCCGAGCGATGTGGTGGTTGCCGCCGGGGTGGCTCCCAACGGCGAAAGGGCGGGCGTGGGGCGCATGGCACCGGTCACGTTCCTGCGCTCGCTGCTGTGCGTGGACGCTGCAGGGCAGCGCACCGGCTGCGCCGACCGGGCGCACCTGGACGTGCTGGACTTCCACCCGCTGTCGGTGGACAGCCCCGACCGCGCTGCTCGCTCCGCGCTGGACGTGTCGATCTCCGACGCAGCCAAGATCACGGGACTTCTGGCGCGCGCGGAGCGTCTGGGCACCGTGCTGCCGGCGGGGCGCAGGCCGGTCTGGGTGACCGAGCTCAACTGGGAAAGCGCCCCTCAGGCGCGGGGTGGTGTCCCGCCTTCGCTGCAGGCGGCTTGGATCTCGCGCGCCCTGCACCGCCTGTGGGTGGCGGGCGTGAGCCTCGTGGCCTGGCAGTTCCTCCTCGATCCGTTCCCGAATCTCACCAGCGCCACCGCCACCGGAGGCATCTTCGAATACCAGCGGCCCGCGGGGCTGTACGCGCCCGGGCCCACCGGCGGGCTGCAAGGCGCGCGTCCCAAGGCGTTCCTGACCGGATTTGCGCTGCCGTTTGACCCGCTGCGTGTCAACCGCCGGCAGATCCGCGTGTGGGCGCTGCTCGGCGGCCCCGGCGCGAGGGCGCTGCTGGTGCGCAGGCTGCGCTCCGGTGCGTGGAGTCCGCTCGCGGTCCTGCGCGCCGGCGGCAACGGCGTACTGAACGTGCTGCTGACGGTGCGAGGCTCCCAGCAGCTGCGTCTGCGCAGCGCCGGCCTGACCAGCGCCACGGCGGCGCTGTCGGCGGCGCGCAGCCGGCTGTGAGGGCCGCGGTGCGCCGCGCTCAGGCCGGCGAGCGCTCGGCTGCGGGCTGCTCGAGCGGCGCGCGGTCAGCGTCGCCGTGCGCCGCCGGCTCGGCGGGCTCCGGGCTCTGAGCGCTCAGGGGGTGCGGCGGGATTCGCGCCATCGCGTGCTCGGCCAGCGCGGTGATGGTCAGCGAGGGGTTCACGCCGACGTTCGCGGGGACCGCGCTGCCGTCGCATACAAGCAGGTTCTCGTAGCCGAACACGCGCTGGGAGCCGTCCACCACGCCGCGGGACGGGTCCGGTGCGATCACCGCCCCGCCGAGGATGTGCGCCGTGGTGGGGATGTTGAACAGCGCCTCCGTGAGCGCGCTCTGGGCGATGCCGCCGGTGCGCTGCGCGAACCATTCGGCGGCCTTGTTGGCCACCGGGATGAAGGTCGGGTTGGGGCGCTCGGGGTCCTGTTCGGTTGTCAGCCAGAGGGTGCCGAACGGGCCTCTGCGCGGGCGCAGGGCGATGGCGTTGTCCAGCGTCTGCATCACCAGGATGATGATTGTGCGCCGCGACCAGTGCTTGGGGAAGAGCACCTTGGCGAGGCGGCCGGGGTGCATCAGCAGCTGCGCCAGCAGCTTCAGCGGGCGTGTGACCCGGGTGCCGTCGCCGGTGAGCAGCGTGTAGAGCATGCGCATGGAGTCGCCATCGTCGCCGTAGGTGACCGTCTCGATGTGCGTGTTCGGGTCCGGGTAGATGGAGGAGGTGATGGCCACGCGCTTGATCAGGTTCTCCGGGTAGTCCTCCGGCACCGTCACCGTGAGGATCGACTCGGAGTTGGTTCTCACCAGCTCGCCAAGGCGCGGGGAGATCCGCGGCAGCGATCCGCCCAGGCGACAGCGCTGGAGCAGTTTGTTGGTGCCGAGCGGTCCCGCCGAGACGACGACGCCGCGCGCTCGCTGAACGCGTCGTTCGCGCCGTAGCCATGCGCCCGAACGAACGCTTTCGACCTCGTAGCCCTCGCTGCCGTCCGCCGCGCCGATCGGCCTGATGTCGATGACAGTGCGCTCGGGCATCACCCTGGCGCCGAGCTTCTCAGCGAAGTGGAGGTAGTTCTTGACCAGCGTGTTCTTGGCTCCGTGCTGGCAGCCCACCATGCAGCGCCCGCAGAGGTGGCAGCCAGTCCGGTCGGGCCCCTCGCCGCCGAAGAACGGGTCGGGCACCGTCTTGCCGGCCTCGCCGAAGTAGATGCCCACGGGCGTGCGTTTGTAGGTCTCGCCCACACCGAGCTCCTGCGCGAGCTCTCTGAGCAGCTGGTCGGCGGGGTCCTCGTGCGGATTCTGCACCACCCCCAGCATGCGCTGCGCCTCGTCGTAGTGGGGAGCAAGCGTGGTCTCCCAGTCCTCGATCTCCGCCCACTGGCGGTCCTCGAAGAAGCGGCTGGGGGGCACGTAGAGCGTGCACGCGTAGCCGAGGCTGCCGCCGCCCACCCCGGACCCCGAGACCACGGAGACGTCTTTGAAGGTCGTCAGGCGGAAGATCCCCTTCATCCCCAGGCGCGGATTCCAGAAATAGCGCCTGACGTCCGCGGTGGAGCTGGGGAACTCGTGATCGGCGAACCGCCGCCCGCACTCGAGCACGCCCACCGAGTAGCCCTTCTCGGTCAGGCGCAGCGCCGAGACGCTCCCGCCGAAGCCAGACCCCACGATCAGCCAGTCGTAGTCGTAGCTCAGGCTGGATTGCGCTTTGGCCATTGTTCTTGACTCCTCCGGTGCGCGCGGCACGCTCGGCGGTGGGACGGACAGCGATGTTAGACCCTCGCTGGCCGCTCGGCCAGCCCGCCCGCGCCGGCCGTCCCGGGGCGAGCGCCGGCGCGGCGGGCGCCCGATGCTCTGCCTGCGGCGCCCAACCCCCGCTATATTCAGTGAAGTAATGGCGGCGGAGCGGCTCAGGAACCGGCCCTGCGGGGGCCGTTACGGCGACATAGTGCAGTCGATCGGCAACACGCCGCTGATCGAGCTGCCGAACCTCTCGCCCAAGCCCGGCGTGCGGATCTGGGCAAAGCTCGAGTCCCGCAACCCCACCGGCTCGGTCAAGGACCGCGTGGCCCGCGCGCTGATAGAGGACGCGGAGGAGAAGGGCGCGATCGGCCCCGGGCACACGATCCTCGAACCCACCTCCGGCAACACCGGCATCTCGCTGGCGATGATCTGCGCGCGCAGGGGCTACAGGCTGAAGGTGGTGATGCCCGAGAACGTGACGCCGGAGCGCACCCAGCTGCTGCGCATGTACGGAGCGGAGATCGTCTACTCACCCGGCTCGGAGGGCTCCAACGGCGCGGTGGCCAAGGCGCTGGAGATGGCCTCGGAAGACTCGTCGGTTTACATGCCCTACCAGTACGGCAACCCCGCCAACCCGCTGGCCCACTACAACGGCACGGCGCTGGAGATCCTCGAAGAGCTCGACGAGGTGACCGCGTTCGTCGCCGGACTGGGCACCGGCGGCACGCTGATGGGCAACGGCAGGCGCCTGAAGGAGACGTTCGGCGACGCCGTGAAGATAGTGGCGGCCGAGCCGATGCAGGGCGAGCCGGTGCAGGGTCTGCGCTCGCTGGACGACGGCTTCATCCCGCCGATCATCGACCTGTCTCTGCTGGACCGCAAGATCTTCGTCACCAACACCGACGCGATCGTGTGGACCCGCAAGCTGCTGGATCTCGAAGGCCTGTTCGCCGGCGTCTCCACCGGGGCGATCGCCAGCATCGCCGTGCGCATCGCGGGGGAGCTGGAGGAGGGCAACGTGGTGTTCGTGGTCTGCGACGACGGCTGGAAGTACCTCTCGAGCGGCATCTACACGCTCCCGGTGGAGGAGGTCGAGAACCTCGAGTCCACCGTGTGGTGGTGAGCGCACCCTCACGCCACAGGGCAGGCGCGCGATGGTGATAGCGGCGGCGCTGCTCGAGGACATGGTGGCTCACGCCCGCGAGGAGTACGACGCGGAGTGCTGCGGGCTGCTGGCCTACGGGGCCGGCTCGAGCGGGGGCGAGGAGCCGGAGGTGACGCTGGTGCATCGCGCCAGGAACGTGTACGAGAGCCGCAAGCGCTTCGAGATCGACGGCCGCGAGCTGCTGGGCGCGATCACCTCCTTCGAGGAGCAGGGCTGGGAGCTGGGGGGCATCTACCACTCCCACACCCACACCGCGCCCTATCCCTCCCAGACGGATATCAACTTCGCGGCCAACTGGCCGGGGCTCGAGTGGGTGATCGTGGGCCTCGCCGAGGAGCGTCCCGAGGTGCGCTGCTACCTGATCGAGCAGGGGCGGGTGCAGGAGGTCCCGTTGACCGTCCGCTGATGGATGCCGGGCGGCTCATCTGCCCGGGCTGCTCGCGCGAGGCGCGCGCGCAGGAGCGCTTCTGCGACCGTTGCGGGATGCCGCTGGTGCTGGCCGGCGAGCAGCGCGCAGAACCCAGTCCGCGCCAGCAGCTGGCACGCAAGATCAAGCCCCAGTACGCCGAAGGCAGGCTTGTGCAGGTTGCTCGCGCCTCGGACCTGGCCCAGGCGGAGTTCATCGCCGGGCTGCTGCTGGAGGAGGGCATCCCCAGCATGCTGCGCGGCGCGATCGCGGGCTATGCGCCGCTGATCGGCGGGCGCGAGGTGATGGTGCCTGAGTCCGGTGCCCAGGCCGCGCGCGAAGTGCTCGCGTTCAGGCAGTTCTGAGCGGTGTCAGCGCCGGCGTCCGGCGCGCAGCGCACGGGGCGCTATACCAGTACGGGCTGACCGGCTGCTTCGCCCGTGATCGAGCGGATCTCTTCGGAGGCGCGCTCGAACTCCGCGTCGGAGAGCACGGGCGTGCCCTCGAACGGCAGCTCGCGCGCCAGCTCGATCCAGGCGGCCGGCCCGAGATACTCGTCCTTGACCTTCACCGTCACCGGGCGCGGGATCCTGTAGGTGCGCAGCAGCAGCACGTGCAGCGGCTGGCGCCCGCGCCAGCCCAGGCGCTTTTCGGCGTAGTCCGGCGTCCACACGTAGAAGGGCGACAGCGCATCCACGCAGCGCGGGTCGACGATGGTGAAGTGGTCGGTCACTTCAGCCCACGCACGGATCCGCACGCGGTCCGGCTGCTGCAGCGGGGCTCCCGAGACGAAGGTGTGCAGCGGCGGCTCGCCGTCGCTCCAGACGCCCTCCTCGAGCGCCCTGCGCAGCTCCGGCTGGTGGGACTCGCGCACCAGGTCGCCGGGCTGGTGGTCGAAGGTGGGGTAGAGGAAGAAGCGCTCGTGCGCGAGGCGGAACGGCTTGCTGTCCTGCGGCAGGACGCCCTTGCGGAGTGTTACGAGCTGCTCGCCTTCCGCTAGGGCGCGGACGGTGACAGCCCATTCTTTGAAAGCAATTGGCATGAAAAGTCGGTGGGGCAGGGAACGGCTGAGGGACTGACAGAAGCTTTCGACGTGTCCGTGATGCGACCGGGACGCGATCGAGCGTTAAAGATACGAAACCTGAGCGAAAATCCCAAATCGCCTGCAAATGTGGACGTTTTTATGCAGCAGTCCGCAAATGGCGAGAAAACATGCCCGTAACAGGGCGGATTCGCCGCGAAGAATATACGGAGGCCGCGCGATCTGCAGGCCGGCCGCTCCGCTGCGAGCCGAGGCGGCTCAGGGAGCTCAGGCGGCTCCCTGGCGGGGCGCTCCGCTTCGAGCCGAGGCGGCTCAGGAGCCCAGGCGGCTCCCTGCCATGCCCTCGGCGGTCTCGATGATGCTGGCGTAGTCCTGCTCGGCGTGGCCGCGCCCGATGGCGCCGATGAGCAGGTCGCGGGCGTGCGAAGCGGCTGGGAACGGCGCGCCGGCGCGCTGTGCCTCCTCCAGGCACAAGCGCACGTCCTTGAGCATGTGCGCGGTCTTGAACAGCGTGGTGTAGTCGTGCGCGCGCATGGGCGCTGCCTTCATCGTCAGCTGAGTCGAGGCGCCCGAACCCCCGGCGACGATCTCCTGGAAGGCGTCGAGGTCCACGCCCGTGGCCTGTGCGAGCACGAGCGCCTCCGCCAAAGCGCAGGCGTTGGCGGCGGCGATCGCGTTGTTGATCAGCTTGAGCATCTCCCCTTGCCCGAGCTCGCCAACGTGGCGGATCAGCGCGCCCATGGTCTCAAGCAGCGGGAGCGCACGCTGGAAATCGGCGGCCGAGCCACCGGCCATGATGGTCAGCGAGCCGTCCTGCGCCCGCGGTGAGGAGCCGGTGACCGGGGCATCCATCATCGCCACTCCGCGCGCCCGCAGCGCCGCGCCGACATGCAGCGTCTGCGGTGGCGCGATCGTGGACATGTCGATCACCAGCAGGCCGTCGCGTGCCGCCTCGATCACGCCTCCGGGGCCCAGCATCAGCGAGGCGACCTGCTCGCCGTCGACCACCATGCTCACAACGATGTCGCTCGCTCCCGCGACCTCCGCTGGAGTGCTCATCGCCCGCGCGCCGTGCGCGGCGGCCCAGTCGGCGGCCTTGCCGGGCGTATGCGTCCAGACCGCAAGCGGGAAGCCCGCGGCCGCGACGTTGGCGGCCATGCGCGAGCCCATGATGCCCAGGCCGAGGAAGCCGATCCGCTCAGTGGTCGCTGTCGGGCTCATGGCCGAATCCTCCACCACCCGGGGTTTCGATGCGCAGCCGTCCGCCGGGCGCCAGGACGCCGGTGCTCTTTCCGGGGATCGGCTCGCCGTCCAGCAGGTCGCGCCCGAGCGCGCCGGGCTGGCCGCCACGCGCGCCACGCGGCCGGTGGCGGCGGCGCTCGGCGATCAGCGAGTAGGTCATCTCGCGCAGCGCTTCCAGCTCGCGCACCATGCCGTCGCCGCCGCGATGGCGCCCGCCGCCGCCCGAGCCACGGCGCAGCGCGTACTGGACGACGCGCAGGGGGAACTCACGCTCGAGCGCCTCGATCGGGGTGTTGAGCGTGTTGCTCATCGCCACGTGAACGCCGCTCGGCCCGTCCGCCGCCGCGCCGGCGCCCTGTCCGCCGCCGAGCGTCTCGTAGTAGGAGAAGCCGCCGTCGCCGAGGGTGAGGTTGTTCATCGTGCCCTGGCCCTGTGCACGGCCGAACGCGCTCAGGACCATGTCGGCCACGCGTGAGGAGGTCTCCACGTTGCCCGCCGCCACCGCCGCGGGCGCCTGCGCGTTCAGGACCGTGCGCTCGGGCACCGCGAGCTCCATCGGCCGGTAGGCGCCGGAGGTGGGCGGGATGTCGGGGTCGGTGAGCACGCGCAGCGCGAACAGGCACGCCGAGCGCGTCACTGCGAGGGGGCAGTTGAGGTTGCCCTCGTGCTGGGCCGCGCTGCCGGCGAAGTCCAGCAGCAGGCGCTCGCCGCGCACCTCCGCGCGCAGATCCAGGCGCAGGTCACCCTGTGGCGCCTCCAGCACGTCCGAGCAGAGGCTAACCGCGTCAGGCATTCGTGCCAGGCAGGCGCGGGTGCGGCGCTCGCAGTAGTCCAACACCTCGTCGGTGCCCTCCCGCAGGCGCGCGGAGCCGAGTCGCCTGGCGAGCTCACCAAGGCGGGCGACACCCACACGGTTGGCTGCGACCTGGGCGCGCAGGTCTGCGCGGCGCTCCTGCGGCTGGCGCATCCCGCAGACGATCCGCTCGAGCGCCTCCTCGCTGAGCGGCTGCGGCGATATCACAACACCCTCCTGCTCCAGGCTGGTGCTGTCGGCCGGCATCGAACCGGGCGTGCGGCCGCCCACATCGGCATGGTGCGCGCGGTTGGCGGCGAATCCGATCAGCGCTCCGTGCTCATCGAAGAATGGTGTGATGACCGTGATGTCGGGCAGGTGCGTGCCTCCTGCGAAGGGGTCGTTGAGCACCCACGAGACGCCTGGGCGGTGCTCCCGGCCGAGGACTGCGGCCAGCGCCGCCGGCATCGCTCCCAGGTGCACGGGGATGTGCTCCGCCTGCATCACCATCTGCCCGTCCGAGTCGAACAGGGCGGTCGAGGCGTCGCGGCGCTCCTTGATGTTGGAGGAGTGCGCCGAGCGGATCAGCACGACACCCATCTCGCGACACGCCGAGCGCAGCGCGCCGGTGAGCACCTGCAGCTCGATCGGGTCGAGGCTCACGCGCTCGCCCGATGCAGCGACAGATGAATCGTGCCGTGCGCGTCCGCCTCTCCGCTCCACCCGGGGGGGACCAGCAGCGTGGCGTTCGGCAGAGCCCACAGCGCGGGCCCCTGCAGCGGTTCGCCGGGCTCCGGCTCGCCGCTGGCCACTAGCGAGCTCAGCGCCTCACCGCCGAAGTGGATCGGGCGCGAGCCGTGCTCGCGCGCGCCCGCCGAGGCGCCGCGCGGACTCAGTTGCGGCGCCTCTCCCCACACCGACACGCGCATCGTCACGAGCTCCACCTCGGCGCGCTCGTCGCGATAGCCGTAGCGCTGCTCGTGCGCCTCTGCGAAGCGCTCGCACAGGGACGCCGGGGCCATCGCGCGCGATCCACACAGCCTCTCCTCCACCGCCAGCTCGAACGACTGGCCGCGGTAGCGCAGCTCGTATCGCACGCGCACGCGCACGGGCTCCCCCGATAGGCCCTCCGATGCCCGTTCCACCAGACGAGTGCGCTCGCCGTGCAGACGCTCGGCCGAGAGCTCGCGGGCGCCCAGCATCAGGGTGCGCGATGCGTCCCGGCGCGGCGGCGCGGCGGCCAGGCCCAGCGCGCACAGCACGCCCGAGGCGCGCGGGCACATGATCCTCGAGATGCCCAGCTGTTCGGCCAGCGCCGCCGCGTGCAGCGGGCCGGCGCCGCCGAACGGCATCAGCGCGAACTCCCTGGGGTCGCTCCCGCGCTCGACGGTCATCAGGCGCAGCGCGGCCAGCATCTCGGACTCCGCGACCGTCACGATTCCCTGCGCGCACGCCAGCAGCTCGAGTCCAAGCTCCTGCGCCAGTGCGCCCACCGCCCGCTCGGCCGCCGCCCTGTCCAGTCGCAGCCCGCCGGCCAGCGGCGCGTCCTCGAGTAGGCGCCCGAGCAGCAGGTTGGCGTCGGTGACCGTTGGCTCCAGTCCCCCGCGTCCGTAGCACGCGGGCCCTGGCCGGGCTCCGGCCGAGCCGGGGCCCACCCTCAGCGCTCCGCCCTCGTCTCTCCACGCGATCGAGCCGCCGCCGGCTCCCACCGTGTGTATGTCCAGCGCCGGCAGCGCCAGGGGCCGGCCCGCGATGCTCCGCTCGGCGGTCTCTGCGACCTGCAGGCCATCGATCACGCACACGTCGCAGGAGGTGCCACCCATGTCGAAGCAGAGGACCTGCGGCTCGCCTGCGAGCTCCGCCAGGAGCAGGGCGCCGCCGACCCCGCCGGCGGGCCCGGAGAGCACCGTGAGCGCCGCGTGCGCCCCCGCGCGAGAGGCGGCGATCAGCCCACCGGAGGACTGCATGACCTCGGGCTCGGGGATGCCGAGCTCGCGCGAGCTTGCGGCGAGGGCATCCAGGTAGGAGCTCAGCAGCGGCGAGAGCGCTGCGTCGAGCACGGTGGTGGCGGTGCGCTCGTACTCCCTGAAGGTGCCCACCAGCTCGGCGGACAACGAGACGTGTGCGGAGGGGATGCCGGCGTGCACGAGCTCCCCGAGCATCTGCTCGTGCGACGGGTCGGCATAGGAGTGCAGCAGCGATATCGCAACCGCCTCCGGGGCCAGGGCGGCCACCCGTCCGGCCAGCTCGCGGGCGTCGAGGTCCAGCAGAGGTCGCAGCGGGCCCTCTGGGCCCATGCGCTCCGGTGCGCCGAAGCGCAGCTCTGGCGCCACCAGCGGCTGGGGCGCGGCCAGCTCGAGCCGGTAGAGGTGCACCCTGTCCTGGCGGCCCAGCTCGATCACGTCGGTGAAACCCTCGGTGGCGATCAGCGCCGTGCGCGCAGTGCGCCCCTCGAGCAGGGCGTTGGTGGCGACGGTCATGCCGTGCGCGAAGCGACCGACCTCGCCGGGAGCTGCGCCGGCGCTCGCGAGCACCTGCTCGATCGCCGCGATCACGCCGAGAGACTGCTCCCCGGGGGTGGTGGGGACCTTGGCGGTGTGCACCGTGGTCCCGTCTGCGACCAGCACGGCGTCGGTGAAGGTGCCGCCGACGTCCACGCCCAGGAGCATTCGCGCAGACTAGACATTCGCTCCCGTCGCCATCCACCGGCCGGCGCCCGGGGTCCCGGGCGCCGCAAGTGGCCCGCTCAGGCCGCTGCCAGCTCGCGGTCCTCGGTGTCCGCCAGGTGCTGGTGGGAGGGGCAGTAGCCGTTGTGCGGCAGCGGCGTGCGCTGGCAGGCGGAGCCCTTGCGCGTCGTGGCTCGGCACTGCGGCGGTGCGCCGCTCACAGCGGTGTACCCCTCGTGCGGGTGCTCGATCAGGAACTGCTGGGCGAAGCCCATGTAGCGCGCCACCACCCGGTGCACGTGCGCCTGGCTCGCCATCGGGAAGTAGGTGCGGATCTGGCAGAAGAGCGTTCGCTCCGGTCGTGCGAAGTAGTGGCGGTCCACCGCCAGGCGGGTCACCACCTCCTAGCAGGCCTTGAGCACCGCCTCGTGGTTGCTGGCGGGCGGTGCGCCGAGCGGCGGTGCGACGATGTCCGGTGCTAGACGGCGGTAGATGGCCCTGCTGAACTGGTACATGAACTGCTCCTACCCTCTTTCGCGCTTGTCTCCCGACTTTCGCTGGAGGGCTGGCGCGCGGTACAGCGCGCTATCGGCCCTCCTCGCATGCACGAACACGGCGCCGCCGCGAAAGGAGCGAGATAAACGCCGGACGCCCGATTTTCTTATGTTGCGGCTCCAGCGGCCCGGCCGCGCACCGGCGCCCGCAGGCGCTCAGGTCCAGGATTGCCAGGAGATCTGCGCATCTCCGCCGATCGTCACGTGGTGGTGATCCAGTGACGGGTCGCGCTCGGGGAAGTCCTCGCGCAGGTGTGCGCCGCGGCTCTCGCGCCTGGTGAGCGCGCTGAGCGCCAGCAGCCGCGCCAGCGGATGAGGGTCCTGCGCGAGCTCCTCCAGTCCCTCGCGTGTGCGTGTGATTCCCGCCCGCTGCCAGAGCGCGTCCCTGGTTGCCGCCGTGGCGGGTAGCGGCGCGGGCATCGCGCGAAGCATCGCCAGCTCCTGCTCGCCGGGCGCCTGCGGCGGGCGCGGCGAGTTCGAGACAGCGTGCTCCACCGCCCGGCGCGCGAACACGAAGCACTCGCTCAGCGAATTCGACGCCAGCCTGTTGGCGCCGTGCAGGCCGGTGCAGGAGGACTCACCCACCGCGTACAGGCCCGGCACGCTCGAGCATGCGCTGAGGTCGGTGACGATCCCGCCCATCATGTAGTGCGCCGCGGGCGCCACCGGCACGAGCTCCCTCATCGGATCAAGGCCCGCCTCGCGCAGCGCGCTGACAACGTTCGGGAAGTGCGCCGGGTCAACCGCGCGCATGTCCAGGCCCACGGAGCGCTCTCCCGTCTCACGCAGGCGCATCTGGATGGCCAGCGAGACCTCGTCGCGCGGCGCGAGCTCGTCCACGAACCGGTTGCCTTCGCTGTCGTGCAGCGTGGCTCCCTCCCCACGGATCGCCTCCGTCACCAAGAAGCCCTCCCGCCCCGGAACGCCGATCACCGCGGTCGGATGGAACTGCATCAGCTCCAGGTCGGCCAGCACCGCTCCCGCCGCGTGGGCGAGCAGCAGCCCGATGCCCTGCGAGCCCGGTGGGTTGGTCGTGCGCGCCCACATCGCAGCCGTGCCGCCCGTGGCAATCACGACTGCCGGAGCGGAGATCACCGTTCCGTCGTGACACACCACCCCGCGACAGCGACCTCGCGCGTTCCAAAGACCCTGGGCGCGCGAGCTCTCGAGCACGGTGACCATGGGATCCTCGGCGGCCAGCGCGGACAGCTGCCGCACCACCCGCCTGCCTGTGGCGCTGCCACCGGCGTGGACCACACGCCTGATCGAGTGGCCGCCCTCGAGGCCCAGTGCCAGCCGCCCGAAGCGGTCCGCGTCGAAGCGGACGCCCAGCGACTGCAGGTCCGCCACCGCGGTCGGGGCCTCGTGCACCAGCACCTCCGCCGCCGAGCGCCTGACCAGCCCTCTGCCCGCGACCTCGGTGTCGCGCAGATGCAGCTCGAAGCTGTCCTCCTCCGACAGCGCCGCCGCCAGTCCGCCCTGCGCCCAGTAGCTGGCCGTCTGCGCAAGCGGTGTGGCGGAGATCAGAACCACACGCGCTCGGCTGCGGGCGGCGCAAAGGGCGGCATAGAGTCCGGCCGCCCCCGCGCCCACGACGGCGACGTCGGCCTCCTCGAGAGCGCCCGTGGGCGTGCGGGACATCGCGGCTAACCGTATCCGTCCATCAGCAGTTGCAGTCAGCCCCTGGGCTCGCCCAGCGGCTGGAGGTGCGGCGGCGGGTCGCCGCTATCCCTTGCCGCTCGCTTGTTCAGCGGCTTCCCTGAGCGCTCGCTTCTCGCGTTCTTCGAGGAAGCCCCCGCCCCCGGCGCCCGCGACCGCCGGGACCTTGCCCGCTTTGCGACCGGGCCGTGCGCGCGTCGTGCCCGGGGTAGTGGCCGAGGCCCCCGTGCCGGGTGATGCGCCGGGGCCGGCTCCTGCTTTCACGGCCGTTCCGGGCGCCGCCGAGCTGCCTGTCCGCGTCGTCGTGCCGGCTGCTGCGCCCGTGCTCGTGCCGGCTGCGCCGGTGCTCGTGCCGGCTGCGCCGGTGCTCGTGCCGGCTGCGCCGGTGCTCGTGCCGGCTGCGCCGGTGCTCGTGCCGGCTGCGCCGGTGCTCGTGCCGGCTGCGGCGCCGGTGCTCGTGCCCGTCGTGGCGGAGGTGCCCACGGCGGCCGCAGGCGCCGTGCCGGTCACCGTTCGTGTGATCGCAGGCGGCGCCGGGCCCGTGTCACGCGCGAGCTTCACCAGCGAGGCGGCGAGCACGCCCAGCGCGAGCACTGCGATCGCCAGCATCGCCACGATCGGTCCCTGCCATCGGGGCGGCGAGGCCAGGCGGGTGCGTGCAGCAGCGCCACAGCTCAAACACCACTCCTGTTCGGGGTGAAGCGGCGAGCCGCACAGGGGGCATGCCTCGCGCTCGCCAAGTGCATCGATTGTCGACCCCGCGCCGGTTCCCGCCGGCTCCTCGCCGCCGGAGCTCGCGGTGGCGCCCTGCACATGCGCTCCGGCTTGCAGCGGTGAGGCGGAGCTCACGGTCCTCCAGGCGGTGGATGCAGGATCGCAGTCTGCTCCTCCTCGCCCGGATCGACTTGGGGCTGGCGGCCGGGTGTCCGCGCGTCCTGCGACTCGATCGCCGCCGCCGTCGCTGCAGCCGGCGCGGGCGCATCAGCCGGCGCGGGCATGTCCGCCTGCGCGGGCATGTCCGTCGGCGCGGTCGTATCGGCCTGCGCGGGCATGTCCGTCGGCGCGGTCGTATCGGCCGGTGTCGGCGCGGGGGCCTCCGGAGCTGTCGGTGCGGGAGCCGCTGTGGAGGCGGGCGCGGCGAGGGAGGGGTGCTGTGCGGGGGCGGGTGCTGACAGGTTGGTGTGCTGGCCGGGAGCGGGCGCCGTCAGAGATGCGTGGGGATCGAGTGGGGGCGCCCCGGTGGAGGGCGCCAGCTGCCCGGCGATCGGCAGTTCCGCGTTGCGTCCCAGCGAGAGTCCGCAGCTTGGGCAGAACGCATCCTCGCTGCTGTGGATGGCGGCGCACCGTGGGCATGCGGTGATGCCGGCCTCCCGCAGAACCGTGACGGGGTGGCGCTCGCCGAGCACGTCCTGCAGGCTGCGCAGCTCGGTGTCGATCTGCTTGAGCGTGGCCAGCTTCGCGAGCACGAGCGGATCGTTGCGCTGGCCGAAACGGTGCAGGTTGTAGACCAGGCCGCCCAGATCCCGGTATGCGAGCTCGCGTGCCCTGTGCAGGAAGCGCGCGCGACGGCGCACGCGCCCGCGGTTGCTGAAACCGGAGATGTCGGGGCCCGTGAGCGCCGCGGCGGGGGCGGGCTGCCCCTCGCCGGGGCCGGCGCCGATGTGCGCAGCGGGCTCCGCGGTGGCCACGCTTGCCCCCGCGGGCTCTGCCTCGGCTGGCTGCTCGGGGGAATCGCCTGCGCTCACGCCTGTCGTCTGCTCCACCACCGGTCAATGCTACCCAGCGGCCTACCCGGATCGCGCAAGCGTCAGCTGCCAGGCGTCTCGCACGCGCGCTGCCATGTGCGCCGCTGAGAAGCGCTCGGCGCTCGCACGACCCGCCACCCGCGGGTCCGGGTCGATCAGATGCGGAGCCAGCGCTTCCCTCCAGCGCCGCAGGTCGAAGCGCTCGCACAGCGTCCCCGCGACCGGCGCGAGCGCCTCGGCGTGGATCCCGACGGGCGTCGCCAGCACGGGCACGTCGCACGCCAGCGCCTCCAATGCGGCCAGGCCGAAGCCCTCGCTGTCGGATGTGATGATCACGGCGTTGGCGGCGTTGACGTGCAGCGCCACCTCCTCCGGAGGCACGCCGCCGAGCGTCAGCAGCGGGATGCCAGCGCTGCGCGAGAGGGCCAGCGCGAGGTCGTGGCGCTTGCCGGTGCGCGCGGGGTCGGCGGGGAACAGCAGATATGGCTGCTCGGGCTCGAGACCGAGCGCGGAGCGGGCCTGGCTTCGCTGCATCGGGTGGAAGCGCTCCACGTCCACGCCGCACGGCAGCACCTGGCACCGGCGGCGGGCTCGCCGCGTCGGAAGCTCGGCGGCAAGTGCGGGAGAGGCGGCGGCCAGCAGGTCGATCAGCGGGAGCACAGCGGCGGTGGCCAGGCGGGTGCGGGGGTGGTGCACGTCGGTGCCGTGCACCGTCAGCGCGCGGCAGCGAGCGCGGACGGCGAGTGCCGGCCAGGCCGTGAGGCCGAAATGCGCGTGGACCACGTCCCACCGCTGCGTGCCGGTGCCGGGCGGCGAGGCCAAGCGGCGCCGCACCTTCGCGGCCTCCGAGGCGAGCGAAGCGGCGCCGGGCGGGAACTCGTGCAGGGTGACCTCAACTCCCTCCAGCCGGGCGAGCGCTGCGACCTGGTCGCGCACGAAGCGGCCCCGCTCGGGGCGAGCCGGGTCGGGGGCCATGTTGGAGAGGACGAGAGCGCGCAAGGCCCCGCGGACCGTAGCGCTCTGGAATGATGAGCCGATGGACGGTCGCAGCTACGGTCGCGGGCCCGGCGAGCTTCGTCCCGCGGAGATCGAGCCGGGGTTCGTGCGCACCGCCACCGGCTCGGCGCTGATCTCCCTCGGCGAGACGCGTGTGATCTGCACCGCCTCAGCCGAGGAGTCTGTCCCGCGCTGGATGGCGGGGCGCGGGAAGGGATGGGTGACGGCGGAGTACGGCATGCTGCCCGCGT